>Ga0315271_10000545_pt1 | contig 21031 bp, 18 predicted proteins | sample C3_top_MG_FD_204664 | JGI IMG/M metagenome (GOLD analysis project Ga0315271, IMG submission 204664) | Sediment microbial communities from Yellowstone Lake, YNP, Wyoming, USA - C3_top | ecosystem: Environmental > Aquatic > Freshwater > Lake > Sediment | place: USA: Wyoming | collected 2017-08-01
GCTCGGCAACGCGGCCGGCACCACCGCCCGCGCCTACGGCGTCTACTATCCGCAGGCCCGGATCGACGGCGTCGAGCTCGATCCCGCCGTCACCGCCGTCGGCCGGCGCTGGTTCGGCCTCGACGACAACCCCAACCTGACGGTGCACACGGCCGACGCGCGTCCGTACCTCGCGTCCACGCGCGCGCGCTACGACCTCATCCTCGTGGACGCCTATCGCCAGCCGTACGTGCCGTTCTACCTGGCGACGCGCGAGTTCTTCCGGCTCTGCCGGCAGCGGCTCGCGCCGGGCGGCATCATCGCCCTTAACGTGTCGACGGTGCCCGGTGACCACCGGCTGGCGGACGCCATCGCCGGCACGCTGCGCACCGAGTTCCCCCAGGTCGTCACCTGGCAGGCGCTGCGCTTCAACCAGTTCGTCGTGGGCCTCACGAGGCCGCTCCCCCGGGCGGTCATGACCGCCCGCCTGGCGGCGGCCCCTCACGATCTCCTCCCCGACACGCGCCTGTTCGCCCGCGACCTGCAGGAGGCCGCGCCGGCCGGGCAGCCGTGGACCGACGACCGCTGCCCCGTCGAGTGGGTCACGGATCGGATGATCGCGGCCTACGCGCTGCGCGGCCAGGCGACCGCGGAGGACCTCCTCCCGACTGCGCCCACCGGCCCCTGAATCAGCCCGTCGCAGGTTCCGCCGCGCCGCCTCCGGGTTTAGCGGCACCCCCTCCCGGAAACTAATCGTGCACATGCAGTCGGGGCCCGCAGACTGCGCACTGTGACCCGCTGGTCAGGAGGCGCGTATGGAGGACAAGCCGCAGTTCCGCGTCGACTACGAGGCGACCACCGACGAGATCGGCGTCGTGATCCTCGAGGGCGAGATAGACATCTACTCCGCGCCGGAGTTCAAAGAGGTGCTGGTAAACGGCATCGAGGGAGGCGCGAAGCGGGTGATCGTCGATTTGTCGGGCGTCACCTTCATCGACTCCACTGCGCTCGGGGTGCTCGTGAGCGGGGCGAAACGCGTGCGGCCCCGAAACGGCAATCTCGACATCGTCTGCACGGACGAGAACATCATCAGGATCTTCGAGATCACCGGCCTCGATCGCATCTTCGGGATCTTCCCCAGCCGGGTCGAGGCTCTCAAGGCGGCATCCGACTGAGCGGGACGGACGCCGAAAGACCACCAGATGACGGCCGCCGGTAGGTCACGGGGCGGCTGCCGGGGGCAAAGAGATGGAGTTCCGCAGCACGAGAGCACTTCGAGGCAGCAGACTCCACGACGTGGCCGACGTCATGCTGAAGACAAAGACATATGGAGCGGGGCGGATCTGTATGGTGGACGGTTGCGGCACTCGGCTGTCCGCGTACAACCCATCGGCCGTCTGCGCCTTGCACGGCGGCGCGTGGCAGGACGACTACCACCGCACCACGCGCAAAGCGACGCAGCGCGAGGAAATCTCGCGCCACTGCGCGTTCGAGCAGTGTGGCCGCGAGTTCGCCACGACCAACCCCGCCAAGAAGTACTGCAGCGACGCCTGCCGCATGCGGGCCTTCCAGGCCCGCGTCATGGAGTCCCGGCACGTGGGCGACGACGAGGTCGTCCCCGTGCGGCGCGCAAGCTGACGCGCTGAGGACAGCGCCGTCGGCTCCGCCGGCGGCCTTCGCGGTACGGCGTCCCGGGGCGACTGCGCCCTACAGTGCCTCTGCCCTGAATGCCGGAGGGATCACCGCGCCGCCTCCGCTGAGCAGACTGTCCACGGCCGCCTCGATGGTGTCGAACACGGGCACCACGTTGTGCAGGCCCACGATGGCGAACACGCGCCGGACCTGCCCACAGGGACGCACCAGCAGCAGTTCGCGCCGCTTCGCGCGCTGCGCCGCCGAGAGGCGCACCAGGAACCCGATGAAGCTCGAGTCGATGAACGTCGTCTGCGCCAGGTCGATCACGAGGTTGTCCTGGTGATACAGGGGGCCGAGCGCGCGCCGCAAGAAGCGGTCGATCTCGGGCACCGTTTCCAGGTCGAACTCGCCCTCCAGCTCTACGACGGGAGGCCGGCCATCCGTACTGCCCGCCGCCACGCGCAGCCCCGACTTGGCGGCGCCCGCTTCTCGCAGCTGGATCTGACGAGTCCCCACGGCGCTCCCTCCCCTGACGAGACAGCAGCCGGCGCGAGCACGGCCGCCGGTCCCACTGTGCTGTGGACGAACACGCCCCGAGCGGGGCGCGCCAGCGACGCTAGGTCACACAGAGGCCGAAGTAAAGGGCACACGTGGAAGGTTCGAGAGGTTCCCGGGTCAGTCTCTCTGCGAACCTGAACGCTGCGCCCGCACCCTCGAGCAGACGTCGAGACAGGCTGAGCCGGCGATGGAGGGTGGTGGAGGGGGCTGCGCCCGAACGCGTCACGCCTGGCTGCGAGCCGCCGCCTTGAGCTTCTTGTACTGCGGCTCGCGCTCCTTGAGGAGCGTCAGGATGGGGCTCGCGACGAAGATCGACGAGTAGGCGCCGGAGAGGATGCCGACGAGCAACGCGAAGGCGAAGTCCGCCAGAGTGCCGCCGCCGAAGAGGAGCAGGCACACGACCGGCAGCAGGGTGATCAAGGAGGTGTTGATGGACCGCGTGAGCGTCTCCCAGATCGACAGGTTGACCATGTCGGCGTAGGGGATGCGGTTGAAGCGCGGCTCGTTCTCCCGGATACGGTCGTAGATGATCACGGTGTCGTAGAGCGAGTAGCCGAGGATCGTGAGCACAGCGGCGATGGTCGCCGTCGTCACCTCCCGGCCGGTGATCGAGTAGACACCGACGACGATGAGCAGGTCGTGGACCTCGGCCGAGATGGCGCCGATGGCGAACTTCCACTGAAAGCGGAACGTGACGTAGATGAGGATAAGGAGCAGCGACAGCGCGACCGCCTTGAGCGACGAACTGATGACCTGCTTGCCGAACGAGGCGCTCACCGTCTCGAGGCTCCACACCTCTTTGCCGCTGACCAGCGCCACCTTGAACTTGTCGTTCAGGGCCGACTTGAGCGCCGTCTGCTCCGCGGTGCTCAGAACCCGGGTCTGGATCTGGAAGCCGGACTGGCCGGAGTTGGCGATGTTGGCGGTCTGCTGGATCTGCGCGTCGGGATAGCCGGCCTCGGAGACGACCTGGCGCACCTGCGCGAGCGTCGGTGACTGTTCGAGGGCCGTGGAGATGCGCGTGCCCTCGCTGAACTCGAGCCCGTAGTTGAGGCCGTTCACCGGGTTGCCGCCGCCCTTGGCGAACATGCTGATGAGGCCGGCGGCGATGATGATGCCGGAGATGGTGAACCACCAGTACCTGTGGCCCATGTAGTCGAACGAGTAGATGCGGCGGAAGAAGTTCACAGGCTATCTCCGCTTCTTGCGCTTGCGGTTGGTCGACGGACGGCGGCCACCCTTGGCGGACGTCGACGGCCCGCCGGCCGTGGCGGGTTCGGAGGTCGGCGCCGGAGCTGCGTCGCCCGACTCCGCCGCCGCGCCGCGACGCTTGCGGGAGGCGGTGGCGCGGGTGTCGCCCATGACGGCCGTCTCGATGTCGACCTGGCCCGCCTTGACGCCCATGAAGGACGGCTTGTTGAAGAAGGCGAACCCGGCGAGCACCCCCAGCATGGCCCGCGTGAACAGCACGGCGGTGAGCATGCTCACGAGCACGCCGATGATGAGCGTGAACGCGAAGCCCTTGGGGCCGGCGGTCGCGAACAGGAAGAGCACCAGCGCGGTGAGGACGATGAGAACGTTGGCGTCCAGGATGGTACGGAAACCGCGCGCATAGCCCGAGTTGACCGCGGAGCGCACGGTCTTGCCGCGACGCACCTCTTCCTTGATGCGCTCGAAGATCACCACGTTGGCGTCGGCGGCCACACCGATGGTCAGGATCATGCCGGCGATGCCCGGGAGCGTGAGCGTCACGGGGATGAGGTTGAAGAGGCCCCAGAGGAGGATCGCGTAAACGATCAGGGCGAGGTCGGCGACCAGCCCGAGGAAGCGGTAGTAGAGGAGCATGTAGAGCAGCACGATGCCCAGGCCGATGAGACCGGCGATGAGGCCCTGGTTGAGCGAGTCCTTGCCGAGCGTCGCCGAGACCTCCTGCTGGTACGCGGTCTCGAGCTTGACCGGCAGGGCGCCGGTGTTGAGCACGAAGGCGAGGTCTTTGGCCTCCTGGGTGGTCATACTGCCGCCGCTGATCTCGGCGCCGCCGCTGATGCCGTCGCGCAACGTGGGGTCGGTGTAGTCGATCATCGGGTCCGACTCCATCACGTTGTCGAGCACGATGGCGAACGTCTGCGGCGTCTGCTTGAGCAGGCCGGTGCGATACAGCTCGCGCGTGATGTCCTGGAACTGCTTGCTGCCGTCGGCGGTGAAGTCGATGAGCACGTTGGGCTTGCTGTTCTGGCTGCTGAAGCCGGCGCGCGCGCTCTTGACCGCGGCGCCCGTCATGGCCGGCGGAAGCGTGTACACGTACCACTGCTCGGGGACGTTGTTGACCGTGTCCGCCGGGCTCTGCACGAGCGCGTAGTCCTTGCTCGTGCCCTCGGTGCGCAGCTGGTCGATCTCCGCCTTGGAGACGCCCTGGCTGCTCAGTTCCTTGAGCGCCGCTTCTTTCGACGAGACAGGACCCACCGGGCGTGAGGCGGAGTCGTCCTTGAAGAACTGCAGCTGGGCGGTCTTGCCGATGACGGCGAGAGCCTGCTCGGCGTTCTTGATGCCGGGCAGGGCCACCGAGATCTGGTCGCTGCCCTGCTTCTGGATCTGCGACTCGGTGACGCCGAGGCCGTTGACGCGGCGGTCGAGGATGCCGACCGTCTGGTCCAGCTGCGCCTGCGTCGGCGCGCTGCCGTCCGCCGTTCTGGCGGTGTAGACGACCTGCAGCCCGCCCTGAAGATCCAGCCCGAGGCGGGTCTTCACGCCCGGCGGGATGATCCAGTACACGGACACGCCGACCAGCACGGCCATCATGAGCAGGATGACCCAGTTCCTCTTCTGGAGGACGGCCCAGACCGCGACGGCGATCGCCACGACCCAGATGACTATGGTGATGGTCTGTGTCAAGACTGTTTCAGGACCTCACGTAGAGTGGCAACGGCGGTAGAGCGTACCGGACGCATGTGCGCGCCGCAACTTGCCCGTGGGCAGGGTGACGCCGGATGTCGCGCCCGGGTTCAGTGGTCGCGCAGGAAGCTCGGGATGTCGAGGACGTCGTCGTTCACGTCGAAAGAGGGCTTGGACTCCTCGGCGAACAGCGGCGTGCCCTTCGGCTCCCGCTCGACGGTCTCGCGCTGGGCCGGCTGCTCGCCGGGCACCGGCCCGTCGAACCCGGTGGCGATCACGGTCACGCGCACCTCATCACCCAGCGACGGGTCGATGACGGCGCCGAAGATGATGTTGCAGTCGGCGTCTGCGGCGCTGCTGATGATCTCCGCCGCCTCGTTGATCTCGAAGAGTCCGAGGTCGTTGCCGCCCGTGATGTTGAGCAGGATGCCGCGGGCGCCCTCGACGCTGGCCTCGAGGAGCGGCGAGCTGACCGCTGCGCGCGCCGCCTCGACGGCGCGGTTCTCGCCGCCGGCGACGCCGATGCCCATGAGCGCCGAACCGGCGTCCTTCATGATCGTGCGTACGTCGGCGAAGTCCAGGTTGATGAGCCCGGGCACCGTGATGAGGTCGGTGATGCCCTGTACGCCCTGGCGCAGCACGTCGTCGGCGACCTTGAAGGCCTCGATGACCGAGGTGCGCCGCTCGACCACCTGCAGCAGCCGGTCGTTGGGGATGACGATGAGTGTGTCGACCTTTTCGCGAAGGCTCTGGATACCGTCGGAGGCCTGACGGGCGCGACGCTTGCCCTCGAAGGCGAACGGCCGGGTCACAACGCCGACGGTGAGCGCCGAGAGCTCCTTGGCGAGCTCGGCGATGACGGGGGCGGCCCCCGTGCCGGTGCCGCCGCCCTTGCCCGCCGTGACGAAGACCATGTCCGCGCCCTTGAGCGCGTCGCGCAGCTCGTCTTTGCTCTCCATCGCGGCCTGGTAGCCGATGGTCGGGTTCGCGCCGGCGCCGAGGCCGCGCGTGATCTTGCTGCCGATGTGGATCTTGACGTCGGCGTCGCACATCTGCAGCGCCTGAGCGTCGGTGTTGACGGCAATGAACTCGACGCCGCGAAGCCCTGCGTCGACCATGCGGTTGACGGCATTGGTGCCGCCGCCGCCCACTCCCACGACCTTGATGACGGCGAGATAGTTAGCTGACGCGTCGATCATCGTGCTGACCCTCCTGTCGTGGTCGAGACTCGCCGTCGATACCATTGGCGAACCCTCAAGCCCCGCTTGAGTGTTGCTGGTTCAATCTGCGAAACTGCCAAAGAACGACCTTCTTTGCAGCGATTCTTGGAGACCGGGAACGGTCGGCTACACCTGGTGACCCGACCGTCGATTTACCATACCCACGCCCCTTGGGGGTGTCAAACAGCGGCGGACCGAGCCCGGCCGGCGGCCCCGGCTCGACCACTGGTTGAGCCGGCTCTCGACCATCACTGGAGGACCGTCTTGGGGAGCAGCGGCTTGGCCAGGGTCCGGTCGGGAATCGACACGTCGAGTTCGGCGCAGGTCTTGCCGGCGTCCGCATAGGCGGCCAGTACAGTGCGGAGGGCGACGGTCTTGGCAAGGGTGCGGGACGAGTCGCCCCATGCGGTGACCGGACCGTCGGCGAAGCGCAGGGTGAGCTGGCCGCCGTCGTCCTGCACCGCGGTGAGCTTGCGCCGCAGCGATCTGGGCAGCGCCGTGATCACGCGCAGTATCTCGGCGGTCGACTTGTCCTGGAGGACGCCGCCTGCGCGGACGTGGCCGGAGACCGCGATGCGCGGGAGCGACAGCGGCGCCTGCTCCGGGCCGGCGACGAGACGCCCGGTCTGGGAGCCGGAGTCCTGCGCCTGAGCAGTGGCGGGACCGGCCGCTGCGGTCGCGTCCGGGGCCGGCGTCTCCCCCGCCGCGCCGGCCGAAGCCGACGGCGACGGAGAGGCCGAAGCATCGATCGAGGCGCCGGACGTGGCGCCGGCGGCCGGCTTCTTGGACGCGGAGAGTTGGGCGACGGCGTCCGCCGCGGTGCAGATGACGTAGCCGCTCTCGTCGATGACGTACCACCGCCCTCCGGCCAGGGCGTAGGCCGCCGGGGCGTACTCGGTGATGGTCACGGACAGGGTGGTGGGAAAGTCGCGGTTGACGGTGGCGTCAGAGACGAAGCGCAGCGGCTCGAGCGTCTTGCGCACGTCGCCGCCCGTGACCGTGAACAGGTTGCGGCCGCGGTAGTCGTGGTTGAGCAGACGCAGCGCGCGCTTGTCGGGGACAAGGTGGACTCCCGCAACGCGCACGGTCGCGATGTCGAAGGACGAGGAACTGCGGCCCCACGCGTAGACGACCGTGGGCACGCCGAAGATGGCCAGGGTGAGCAGGACGGTGGGTAGCAAGCGGAATCGCGGGCGGCTCGCCCGGCGTGCCCTCGTCATGGCGCCGGCCCTCGGTCGGGGGTTGCGAAGTACCCCTGACTATTCGGCGCCGGCCGCCTCTTCCCCTTGCCCGGCGAGCGTGGCAAGGAGCTGCTCGCCGGCGTGGAAGATGTCTCCGGCGCCCAGGGTGAGCACGAGGTCGCCGGGCCGCACGCGCGGCGCCAGACGGGCCACGACGTCGCCCAGACGCGGCAGGAACGACACCGGACCTCCGGGACGTTCCGCGAGGTACGCGTCGACGATGAGCTTGCCGCTCACGCCCGGCTCCGGTTCTTCCCGTGCCGGGAAGATCTCGGTGACGATCGCCTCGTCGGCCAGCGTGAGCGCACGGCCGAACTCGCGTTGCAGGTAGCGGGTGCGCGAGAAGAGGTGCGGCTGGAACACGGCGATCACGCGCTCGTGGCCGCCCTTCATGGCGGCCGTCAGCGTCGCGGCGATCTCCGTGGGGTGATGCGCGTAGTCGTCGACGATGAGGACGCCATCGTGTTCGCCGACGTACTGGAAGCGGCGGGCGGCGCCGCTGAACGTGAGCAGGTGCGGCGCCGCTTCTTCGGGGGTCACCCCGGCGTGCTGCAGCACTGCCAGGGCGGTGAGCGCGTTGAGGACGTTGTGCTCCCCCGGCACCTTCATCTCCACGCGAGCCAGAGAGTCGCCGGCCGCGTCGCGGACCGTGAAGACGCTCCCGCGATCGTCGACGTGCTCCACCTCGGCGCGCAGGTCGCCGGCCTCGATGCCCACGACCACCACACGCGCGGGCGTGTACGCGGCCAGTTCTTCCCCGCCACTGCCCGCCACGAGCACGAGCAGGCCGTCCTCAGGCAGAAGGGCGACGAACCGGCGGAACACGTCGTAGACGTCGTCCAGGCAGCCGTAGTTGGCGTGGTGATCGAGTTCGACGTTGGCGACGATCGCGACTTCGGGACGCAGGAACAGCAGGCTGCCGTCGCTCTCGTCGGCCTCGGCGACGAGCCACTCGCCCTGACCCACTCCCGCGTTGGAGCCGATGTCGTTGAGCTCGCCGCCCACGAGGAAGGTGGGATCCATCCCCGCCTTGTGCAGCACGTGGGAGATCATCGAGGAGGTCGTGGTCTTGCCGTGCGTCCCGGCCACGGCGATGCCACGGCGCAGTTCCATGACGCGCGCCAGCATCTCGGCGCGGCGCAACACGGGTAGTCCGGCGGCGCGCGCGGCGCGCAGTTCCGGGTTGCTGTCGGCGATCGCCGACGACGTGACGACGAGCGCGGCGTCGGCGAGGTTGGCGGCGTCGTGGCCGACGGTCACCGGCACGCCGGCCGCGGTCAGCAGGCGCGTGTAGCGCGAGGCCTTGAGGTCCGAGCCGCGCACGTCGACGCCCAGCTCGGCCAGCACCGCGGCGATACCGCTCATGCCGGCGCCTCCGATACCGACGAAGTGGACCGGCTGCGGAAAGTCCCTCACCGCGTCGTCGCTCATCGCGTCCTCACCTTCGCCGTCTTCTCATCAGGATGTCCTCGACCTGGTCGGCCACACGCTGCGCGGCGTCCGGCCTGCCCAGGGCGGCGCTTGCCGCCGCCATCGTCGCCAGGCGATCAGTGTCGCCGAGCAGCTCGCCGGTGAGCCGGCCGAGCAGAGCGCCGTCGAGCTCCGTGTCGTCCACCAGCAGCGCCGCGCCGCCGGCGACCATCTCCTGCGCGTTCTTGCGCTGGTGGTCGGCGGTGGCATACGGATACGGAACCAGGATCGCTGGCTTGCCGAGGGCGGCGAGCTCGGCGACGGATCCGCCCGAGCGCGCCACGACCAGGTCGGCCGCCGCCATGGCGGCGGCCAGGCGGTCAGTGTAGGGCACCAGGCGGTAGCGCTCAAACCGCTCCCCACGTTCCTCCAGCTCCTTGCGCACCTGGTCGGCGTTGCGGGGCCCGCACACGTGCACGATCTGGAACGCCAGGTCCTTGCCGCCGAACGCGTCGACACAGGCGCGGTTGATGCTCTGCGCGCCCTGGCTGCCGCCGAACGCCAGGACGATCGGCAGATCGGCGCGCAGCTCGAACGCCTCCCGGCCCTCCTCCGCCGTCGCCTCCAGCTGTCCCGGGCTCAGCGGCCGCCCCGTGACGACGTAGCGGGGCGGCTCCAGCCCCTCGATCGGGAAGCTCAGGCAGAAGCGCTTGACGAACGGCCGCAGGAGCCGGTTGGCCACGCCAAGATGGGCGTCTGCCTCGAGCGCGAGCCCGGGGACACCGCTCGCCGCAGCCACGGCCACGACCGGCCCGCTGGCGAAGCCTCCGCCGCCGACGGCCACGTCCGGGCGCGTCTCCTTGAGGATGCGCCGGACGTGCGGCACGGCGGCGCCCAGCAGCTTGAAGGTGTGCGCGTAGGCACGGACGTCGACGCGCCGCTCGAACCCCTTGAGCTCGAGCGCGTAGGTCGTGTACTGGTCGCGGACGCGCTCGACCTGGGACGGCGTCGTCACGAGGACGACGCGTGCGCCCCGAGCCTGCGCCTCAGCCGCGACGGCGAGCGCCGGCTGCAGGTGACCTCCGGTCCCCCCCGCTGCCAGCAGCACGGTCGCGCCGCTGAGCGCTGACGGCAATGTGACTCCTTCGATTGGTGGCGATGTTGAACATGATGCCGAGGCCGGCCAGCACGACGAGCATGCTGGTGCCGCCCAAAGACACAAGGGGCAGCGGCACTCCGGTGAGCGGCAGCAGGCCGAGGGCGGCGCCCACGTTGATGCAGGCCTGCCCGACGATGATCGCGGTGATGCCCGTCGCCAGCAGTTTGCCGAACAGGTCCTTGCAGTTCAGAGCGATGCGGAAGCACGCCCACGCCAAGGCCGCGTACAGGGCCAGCAAGACCAGCAGGCCGATGAGCCCGAGCTCTTCGCCGATGATGCCGGTGATCATGTCCGTGGTCTGCTCCGGCAGGAACCCGAACTTCTGCACGGAGTTGCCGAGGCCGACACCGAACAGCCGCCCTGAGGCGATGGAGATCAGCGACTGCGTCGCCTGGTAGCCGCTGCCCTGCTGATCCTTCCAGGGGTCCAGGAACGTGACCAGGCGCTCCAGCCGGTACGGCTCGACCACGATGAGCGCCAGCACCGCGAAGAAGCCGGCTGCAGCAAGGCCGAAGAGATACCGGAGTGGGGCGCCGCCGGCGACGAGCACGGCCACCACGGCCGTCACCAGCACAAGCGTCGTCCCCAGGTCGGGCTCGAGCATGATGAGCGCCGCCGCCGGGACGATGCCTATCCCGGCAAGCTTCAGGAAGCCCTTGAGCGTCAGGACCTCGCGGGGGCGCGCCACGATCAGCGAAGCGACCAGCACGACGCAGGCGAGCTTGGCGAACTCGCTGGGTTGAATGCCCTGGCCGCCGAGGAAGATCCAGCGGCGGGCTCCGTTGATCGGGACGCCGATGCCCGGGACGAGCACCAGAGCCAGGCCGGCGAGGGCGAGCCCCGCGAGCGGGACGGCGGCCTTGCGGAACCAGGCGTAGTCCACGCGGGAGAGCACGTACATGGTGCCGACCCCGAGGCAGACCCAGACGACCTGACGGCCGAAGAAGTAGAAGCTGCTGCCGTGCTCGAAGTACGCCTGGGCGGACGAGGCGCTGTACGCCATGACGAGGCCGTAGACGACGAGCACGAAGGTGACGAGCATGAGCGCGCGGCGCTCGGCGACGCCGGGCCCGAGGACGGTCGCCGGCGGTCTGGCCACGCGCCCGGATGAAGTGCGTCGGCGCGGTGGCTCTGCGGGTTCCTGCGCGCCCCGTTTCGTGGCTCCGCCGGCGGGGGCGCGCCGTTCGCTCGAGCGGCGATCCGTCGACCGCCGCTCGCGAGCAGGGGCGTTGCCGGAGGCACTGCGGCGCTCCGGCGCCCGGCGCTCGGCCCCCGAACGGGCGCGCCGCGGTGCGTCCTCGACCCAGTCGAGGTGGTCAAGATCGACGTGTTCGGCCCCGCGCCCGGACGACCTCACGTGGCCTCAGCTCCTTGCTTTCAGCTCGCGAACCAGCTTCAGAAACTCTTCGCCGCGCTCCTCATAGTCCCTGTACTGGTCCCAACTCGCGCAGGCTGGACTGAGAAGGACGACATCACCGGCCGAGGCCGCCGCGGACGCAGCCGCGACGGCGGTCTCCAGGTCGCCGCAGCGCACCCAGTGAGTGGCGCGCGACCCCACTTCGGCGGCCCGGGCGGCGAAGGCCGCCTCGAGCTGCGGAGCAGTCGCGCCGATGAGCAGCACCTGATGCACCCTGCCCTCGGCTCCGGCGGCGAGCTCTGCGTACTCGGCGCCTTTGTCGTAGCCGCCGAGGATGAGATACACGCCGCCCGAGTAGGCGGTGAGGGCCTTGAGCGTCGCGTCGACGTTGGTCGCCTTGGAGTCGTTGACGTAGGTGACACCATCCACGACGCCGGCGACCTGGAGCCGGTGCGGCACGCCCTCGAAGTCGCGCAGGGTGGCCGCCGCGGCCCACATCGGGGCGCCGGCGGCGCAGGCCGCGGCAGCTCCGGCGAGCGAGTTCAGGAGGTTGTGGTCGCCGCGCAGCGCGAGCTCGTCCAGGCGGCAGAGCCGCCGGAGCTCGCCGTGGATGCTCAGCCAGAGCACGTCGTCGGAGCCCACGCCGGCGACGAGCTTCTCCCCGTCCGGTCCTTCGCTCCGACCCGGCCTGGCCGAGAACCAGCCGCGCCGCGCGCGCCCGCGGAGGCGGCCGGCGGCGAGCTCGGCGAGGATCCCGTCGTCGTCGGCGCACAGCAGCGCGACGTCGTCAGGCTCCTGGTTCTCGAAGATGCGCAGCTTGGCGTCCACGTAGGCGCGGTAGGTGCCGTGCCGGTCGAGGTGGTCCTCGGTCAGGTTCAGGAGGACGGCCACAGCCGGCCGGAACCGCTCGATGTGCTCGAGCTGGAAGCTGGACAGCTCGGCCACGACCGTCGCCGTGGGATCGATCTCACCCGGCATCGCGGCGAGGGCGTAGCCGACGTTGCCACCCACGGCGACCGGCAGCCTCGAATCGCGCAGGATCGCGCCGGTCAGCTCGGTGGTCGTCGTCTTGCCGTTGGTGCCGGTGATCCCGACGACGGGGTTGAGCAGGAAGCGGCTGGCGAACTCGACCTCGCTCCACAGGGCGACGCCGCGGCGCACGGCTTGCTGCACCGCCGCGCTCTCGTCCGGGACGCCGGGACTCTTGACCAGCAGTCCGGCGTCCTCCGGGAGCAGGGCCGCCGGACCGGTCAGGACCTCGACGCCGGCGGCCTCAAGTACGGCGACGGTGTCGTCGGCCGGCGGCGCACCCTCATCGAGGGCGACGACCCTCGCCCCAGGTAGTTCCCGCCGCGCCAGCAGCGCCGCGGGCCTGCCGCTGCGACGCAGGCCGAGCACGGCGAGGCAGCGTACGTCGGCGAGCTCCATCGTCGTCCCTCCCTCAGAAGGTCGCGTAGTACGCCGCGAATCCGGCGCCGGCGAAGATGGCGGCGACGATCCAGAAGCGTACGATGATCTTGGTCTCAGACCAGGCCTTGAGCTCGAAGTGGTGATGCAGCGGCGCCATGAGCAGCACGCGGCGGTGGAAGAGCTTGAACGAGATGACCTGGGCGGCCACGGAGCCGGCCTCGATCACGAACAGTCCGCCGATGATGATGAGCACCAGCTCCGTGCGCGTCATGACGGCCATGCCGGCGATCGCACCGCCGAGGCCGAGTGAGCCGGTATCCCCCATGAACACGTCGGCAGGGAAGGCGTTGTACCAGAGGAACCCGAGCGCCGCGCCTCCGACGCAGCCAGCGATGACCATGAGGTCGGTGATGCCCGGGTCGCTCGTGTTGCGCCCGATGATGAAGGCGATGCCGGCGAGCGCGACGAGCACGATCGCCGAGGCGCCGGCGGCCAGGCCGTCCAGCCCGTCCGTGAGGTTCACCGCGTTGGAGAAGCCGGCGAGCGTGAGGAAGATGAGCACGTAGAAGCCGACGGTGCCGAGCTCGAGCTTGAAGGAGGTGAACGGCACGTCCACAGCGGTCGTGACGCCGACGAAGTGCAGCGCCACGAACCCGATGAACAGCGAGAGCAGCAACTGCAGCAGGAGCTTGTAGCGCGCGGAGAGGCCCAGCGAGCGCTTGCGCACGATCTTGATCCAGTCGTCTGTGAACCCGATCATCGCGTTCCCGATCGCGGCCATGAACACGGTCAGCGAGGCCACGGAGAAGCGGCTGAACACCACGTACGGGATGAGGACGGCGAACCAGATGAGCACGCCACCCATCGTCGGTGTGCCCTCTTTGGTCTTGTGGCCCTCGGGCCCCTCCTCACGGATGTTCTGGCCGAACTCGTTGACGCGCAGCCAGCGGATGAACGCCGGCCCGATGACGAGGACCAGCACCATGGCGAGCACGCTGGCGCCCATGGCCCTAAGCACGAGGCGCTCCCTCTGCGGCCAGCGCCTCGGCGACGCGCTCCATGCGCATGAGGCGTGAGGCCTTGACCAGGACGGCGCTGCCGGCCGGAGCCACGTCGGGCAGCGCCGCCAGGCACTCGTCGACGGTGGCGAACCAGCGCTCGCCGGGCGCGCCGGTGAGGTAGTCGCGCGCGAGGTCGCCGACGGCGACCAGGCGGACGCCGCGGGCGGCGCAGTGCTCGCCGACGGCGCGGTGATACGACCCGGCGCCGGCGCCCAGCTCGTACATGTCGCCCAGCACCGCCACCATGGGGCGCTCGTCGGCGATGGCGGCAAGGTGGTCCACGGCGGCCTTCATGGCGACCGGGTTGGCGTTGTAGGCGTCGTTGAGCAGCAGGCCACCGCCCGGCAGAGCCGAGAGGGCGCCGCGCAGGTCGCTGAACGCCACCTGTGCGGCGCCCGCGGCGGCCTCGTCGAGGCGGAATCCGAGCTCGACGAACGCAGCCACGGCGGCCAGTGCGTCCGTCAGGTAGTGCCCGCCGGTGAAGCTGAAGTCCAGGCGGGCGCGGTGACCGAACGCGTCGAGCAGCGCGTGCGTGCTCTCGCCGCGACGCTCCTCGGCGACCACGTGCACGTCGGCGTCCTCGGTCCCGAAGGTCACGACCCGGCCCCGGTGCCGGCGCACGTGCCGCCCGAGAAGCGGTTCGTCCGCCGGCACGACGGCCGTGCCGTCGGTGAGCTCCTCGATCAGCTCCGCCTTGGCGGAGGCGACGTCCTCGATGGTGCCGACCAGCTCAAGGTGCACCGGCGCGATGTTGGTGATGACGCCCACGTCCGGCAGCGCCACGCGCGCGAGCTCGCGGATCTGGCCCGCGCCGCGCATCGCCATCTCCACGACGGCGACCTCGGTGCCCGGCTCGATCTTGAGCAGGGTGAGCGGCACGCCGATCTCGTTGTTGAGGTTCGCCGCGGTCGCGACGGTGCGCGCGACCGGCCGCAGCAGCGCGGCGAGGATGTCCTTGGTCGACGTCTTGCCGGCGCTGCCGGTGATGGCGACCACCTTGACGCCGGCACGCCGGCGCACGGCGGTCGCGAGATCCTGCAGCGCCCGCAGGCCGTCCTCGACGACGATGCGCGCCGCGTCCGGCGGCAGCGCCGCCGCGGTCCCGGCGCGCACCACGGCCGCCGTCGCGCCTGCGGCGAGGGCGGCGGCCGCGTAGTCGTCGCCGTCGAAGTTCTCGCCCTTGAGCGCGACGAAGAGGTCCCCGGGCCGGACGGCGCGACTGTCGATGCAGACGCGCCGCACCTCGAGGTTGTGGTCGGGGACCTCCAGGCGGCCGCCACAGGCGGCCGCGACCTCACTGAGAGTCAGCGGCAGCACCGGCTCACCAGTCCCCGGCGAGACTCGCCAGCTCTTCCTCGGCGACCTTGCGGTCGTCGAAGGGGATCTTCTGGTCGCCGATGAGCTGCCCCTGCTCGTGCCCTTTGCCGGCGATCACCACGGTATCGCCCGGCCGGGCCTCGTCGAGGGCCATGCGGATGGCGGCGCGGCGGTCCGGCTCGATCACGACCCGGGACGAGAGCTCCTGCGGCACTCCCGCGGCGATCTCGTCGATGATCGCCAGCGGCTCTTCCGTGCGCGGATTGTCGGAGGTGATCACCGAGCGGTCCGCGAGCCGGGCGCCGATGCCGCCCATGAGCGGCCGCTTGCCGCGGTCGCGGTCGCCGCCGCAGCCGAACACCACGAGCACCCGGCCCTTGGTCACGGCGCGGGCGGCCTCGAGCGCGTTCTCCAGAGAATCAGGCGTGTGCGAGTAGTCCACGACGACGCTGAACGGCTGGCCGGCGCGCACCGCCTGGAAGCGGCCGGGGACGCCCTCGGTGACTGCGAGGCCACGCAGGACGGCCTCGACGGGCAGACCGAGGGCAAGACCGGCCGCCGCGGCGGCGACGGCGTTCTCCACGTTGAAGCGCGCGGCGAGGCGGAGCGTCACCCGCTCGCCGAGGCCGAGGCGCGGGCAGACGAGCGTGAAGGCCGAGGCGTCGGCGCGCAGGACGAGGTCTCGCGCGACGACCGCGGCGCCAGACGGCCCGTCGTCATCGATCGCGCAGGTCCACAGGTCATCGCCGTAGTGGGGCGCGCACTCCCGCGCGAGGCGCGCGCCGAACTCGTCGGCCACGTTGACGATCGCGACGGCCGAACCGTTACGCGCCTCGTCGGGCAGGAACAGCCGGCGCTTGGCGCCGAAGTAGTCCTCGAGATCCGCGTGGTAGTCCAGGTGGTCGCGCGTCAGGTTGCTGAAGACGACGGCGTCGAACTCGATGCCCGCGGCCCTGTCCTGAGAGAGGGCGTGCGAGCTGACCTCGAGGGCGCACGCCTCGTCCCCGGCGGCGAGCATCTCGGCGAACATGCGCTGCAGGTCGAGCGACTCAGCCGTCGTGAGCTTGACCGGATGATCCACCCCGCCGATGCGGTTGACGACGGTGCCGAGAAGCCCTGCCGGCTGCCCCGCCGCGGCGAAGAGGCCGGCGACGAGGTGAGCCGTGGTCGTCTTGCCGTTGGTGCCGGTGACGCCGACGACGCGGAGGTCGCGCGAGGGGTCGCCGTACCAGCGCGACGCCATCAGCGCCATGGCGCGGCGCGCAGAAGGGACGATGACCTGCGCCGCGGAGACGCCGGTGTCGCGCTCACAGACGAGCGCCGCGGCGCCGGCATCGACCGCGGCGGCGGCGAACCTGTGTCCGTCGAACGAGAGTCCTGGGACGCAAAAGAAAAGCGTGCCGTCGGTGACGTCACGCGTGTGGTAGGCAAGGCCCCGGATCTCGGTGCCGGGGTCGCCGCGCACCGTTGCGCCCGAGACCCCTTCGACCAGCTCGCTCAGCTTCATCGCGGCGGATTCTACCAGACCCGCGGGGCCGTTGAAGAGCGGTGCGCCTCCGGCGCCCCGCTCGACGGTTCGCCCGCGGCCGCTGTTCACGGCGCGATCTCCAGCCGCTGAAGGGAGTACTGCATGATCTGCTGGACCGCCGGCGCTGCGGCGTCGCCGCCAAAGACCGGCGTGCCGTTCACGGTGCAGAGAACGACGAGTCGTGGGTGGTCCGCGGGGACCATGCCAATGAACGAGGAGACGTAGACGCCTTTGGCATAGCCACCGGGCACGGCCATCTCGGCGGTGCCCGTCTTGCCCGCGACCACGTACCCCGGGATCTGCGCCGCGGTGCCGGTGCCCTCGGCGACGGCCAGCGCGAGCATGTCGCGGACCTCGCGCGCCACCTTTCCCGTGATCACCCTATGACGGTCGACGACCTGGTCGTACGTGGTGGTCCCGACCTGCGTGACCAGCCGCGGCCTGACCGCCCAGCCGTTGTTGGCGACGGCCGAGAACGCCGAGGCCATCTGTATCGCCGTCACGGCGATGCCCTGGCCCATGGGGATGTTGCCGATAGACGAGCCGGACCACTGCTCGACCGGGGCGACGATGCCACCCGTCTCACCGGGGAACTGGATGCCCGTCGGCTTGCCGAAGCCGTAGGCCTTGATCCACTTGGCCAGCCCCTCCTTCCTCATCTTGATCCCGATGGTCACGGCGCCCACGTTGCTGGAATGTTGAAGGATCTGGGTGACCGAGTAGTTGACGGTGCCGCGGAGCTCGGCGTCGTGCACTTCCCGGTCGGCCACGTGGATGCTCGACGGCAGGGTGAACCTGGTGCCCGGCTTGACCGTCCCGTCTGCCAGCGCGCCGGAGATCGTCACGAGCTTGAAGATCGAACCCGGTTCGTATACGTCGGTGACCGCGCTGTTCTTCTCATCGGCCTGGTCTCCCTTGCCGAACCCAGGGAAGCCGTCGTGCCTGACGTTGGCCATGGCGAGGACCTCGCCGGTGCGCGGGTCCATCACGATGGAGACGGCGGACTTGGCGGCGGTGTCGCGCACCGTCTTCTTGAGGACGCCCTCAGCGTAGAGCTGGATGTCACTATCGAGCGTGAGACGCACGTTCTGGCCGGACACAGGCTCCTGCTGGGCGATCGTCTTGAGGGTGTGGCCGGCGGGGTCGCGCACGATCGTCTCGCTGCCGGACTTGCCTGAGAGCTCCTTGTCGTAGAGCATCTCCATCCCGGCGAGGCCGGTGTTCTCCGTGCCCGCGAAGCCGAGGACCTGCGCCGCCGTGGTCTTGAGCGGATACATCCGCTTCTCCTCCGCGTAGCTGCCGACGCCCGGCAGGTCCAGCGCCAGGGCGGCCTTGGCGTACTCCGGGTCGACCTTGCGCGCCACGTAGGCGAACCACTTCTTCTGCTGCTGCCCGGCCACCAGCGTCTTCTCCAGGGCGCGGCGGTCGCGGCGGCGGTTGATCTGCAGCGCGTCGCAAAGCTCGTCCGCCGCCGCCTTCGGGTCCTTCAACAGGTGCGGATCCGCGAACACGGTCTGCTGCGGCTTGCCCACCGCCAGCTCGACGCCGTTACGGTCGAGTATCGAGCCGCGATGCGCCGGCAGGACGATGTCGGCCGTCTGCTGGTCTTGAGCGATCTGGGTGAGGTGCTGTGATGACGAGGCGAGCGCCACGGCCTTCCCGCCGACGAGCACGAGGAAGACGATGAAGACGAAGCGCAGGAGCCGGATGCGGCCGTCCACGCCGCGCCGAGCGGCCCTGGGGCTCCCGAAGAGGCCGCCGCCGCGCCGGCGGGCCGGGCGACGACGTCCTGTCGAGGAAGCCGCCATCAGTGAGTCGCCGCGACCTCGGCGATGCGGGCGCCCTTGCCGAGCTTCAGGGTCGTGACGTGCTGCAGGTCGGCGTCCACGAGGCCAAGCTCAGCCTCGGCGATGTGGCGGATGCGTACCGGCGACCCCAGCGTGGCGACCTTCTCCTGCAACTGCGCGTTCTGATCGCTCACGCGCCGCTCTTCGCGGACGATGGCCTCGGTCTGCAGGGTCTTCTGCACGACCGCGAAGCTCAGCGCCACGCGCCCGACGGCGAGCACGGTGAGGCAGCCCACGAAGACGATGAACGTGCGCATGAAGCGAGAGCGCTGCGCCGCCTTGCGCCGCGTGCGCGGCGCGCGGTACGCGTAGGCCGGCGCCTGGGTCCGTGCGTCTTGCTCCCTGGTGGGGGCGGGCGCGCGGTGCGCGTGCTGGGCGGCAGTCGCCATGGTTCCTAGTCCTCCAGCCTCACGGCGACGCGAAGCTTGGCGGACTTGCTGCGCGGGTTGCTCTCGGCCTCGGCCGCGCGCGGCGTGACGGGCTTGCGCGTGAGCACGCGCATGGTCGGCTCGTGTCCGCAGACGCACTGCGGCAGGCCGGGCGGGCAGATGCAGCCTGCCGCGTAGCCCTTGAAGAACTCCTTGACCATCCGGTCCTCGAGCGAGTGGAAGCTGATCGCCGCGAGCCGCCCGCCCGGGCGAAGCACGCGGTAGGCCTCCTCGAGGCCGCGGGCCAGCGAGCCGAGCTCGTCGTTGACGACGATGCGCAGCGCCTGGAAGACGCGGCGTGCAGGGTTGCCGGCGGCGAAGCGGGCCGGCGTCGGGATGTTGCGCTTGATGACCTCGACGAGCTCACAGGTCATCGTGAACGGTGTCTTCTTGCGCGCGATCACGATGCCACGCGCGATCGACTTGGCGTAGCGCTCCTCGCCGTACCGGCGGAAGATGTCGGTGAGCTCGGCCTCGGGCAGCGTGTTCACCAGGTCGGCGGCCGTGACCTCAAGCTCAGGGTCCATGCGCATGTCGAGTGGGGCGTCATAGGCGTAGCTGAAGCCCCGCTCGCGCCGGTCGAGCTGCATGGACGAGACGCCGAGGTCCATGTAGACGATGTCGACGGTGGCCGTCTCGCGCTCCGCGAGCACCTCGGCGAAGTTGCCGTGGTACAGCTCGCAGGCGCAGGGCGCGGCCTGGGCCACGTCGCGGAAGTACTCGGCGACGCTCGGGTCGCGGTCGACGGCGATCAGGCGCCCCCTGGCGCCGAGCGCGGCGGCTACGGCCTCGGCGTGACCGCCGGCGCCGAAGGTGCAGTCGATGGCCGTCTCACCCTTGGCCGGCCGCAGCAGCTCGAGCAGCTCGTCGAGAAGGACCGGGGTGTGTGCGAGGGCCATCTCGTACTCAAGAAGTTGAATGCTCGTCTGCGGAAGCATCGGCCTCCTCCTCAAGGTGGGCCCTGTAATCGGTCCACGCGGCGCGGTCCCAGATCTCCACATGGTCGGCCACGCCGATGACCGTTACTTCTTTGCTGATGCCGGCGTACTCGAGGTGCCGGACCGGAAGCGTCACACGCCCCTGCCCGTCGAGCTCCGGGAAGAACACCGCGGTGGCAGCCAGCCGGCGCTTGACGTCGCGCCGGGCGACCGACCCCGCCGTCGTGACGTCCACATCCTCCTCCAGGCGGCGCTGGAACTCCTCGGGGCTGTAACCGCCGAGGCAGCGTTCATTCTCCTGGCTGACGTAGATGCCCTCGGTGAAGGCCGGCCGCAAGCGGGCGGGAACGGCGATGCGATTCTTCGCATCGAGCGTGAATTCGAATTCCCCCACCAAGAGCGGTCGCTGCATGTGCGCCACTGTACCCCACTTCTCCCCATTACGCAATACTTTCGGTGCCTTCTTCCCCACTTCGTGGGGAACGACGCCACGCGTGCGTTCGCCGCCCCACCGTCAGGCACGACGAGAGGCCGGACAGGGCCCCGGAAAGGAGTGAGAGACGAGGCAGGTCCGAGGCCGGCGCGGCGACACGGACGCGCGACGACGAGGGGTGGGGACGAGTGGGTGGAGTGGAGCGCCGGCCGGCGTGCCGACGCCGGCGCCCTCAGACTACTGTCTTGGGACGATGATCTTCTGGCCGACGATCACTGTGCTGCTGCCGGACAGATCGGGGTTCAGCGCCAGGAGCTCGGAGGTCGTGGTGTTGAAGCGGGCGGCGATGGCCGAGAGGGAATCGCCGGTCTTGACCACGTACTTCTTGGTGACCGTGGTGGTGCCGCCGGCCTTGGTGGCCTTGGCGGTCGGGGTCGTCGCCGGCTCGTCGGAGCTCATCACGCCCGACTGGACGACGATGCCGATGAGCGCGATCACCGCGATGAGGAACACCACCGGGAAGGCGATGCGCGCCACAATGCGCGTGGGACTGGGGCCGGCCGCCGGACGCGCGCGGGAGCGCGGCGCGCGCTGGGGCGATCCCATGGGACGCTGCGG
>Ga0315271_10000547_pt1 | contig 21025 bp, 19 predicted proteins | sample C3_top_MG_FD_204664 | JGI IMG/M metagenome (GOLD analysis project Ga0315271, IMG submission 204664) | Sediment microbial communities from Yellowstone Lake, YNP, Wyoming, USA - C3_top | ecosystem: Environmental > Aquatic > Freshwater > Lake > Sediment | place: USA: Wyoming | collected 2017-08-01
CCACTGCGACGACTGCGGCCCGGTGCCGGTCCCCGAGCGTGACCTGCCGGTCCTGCTGCCGGACAACGTGGACTACCAGGGCTCGGGCGACAACCCGCTGAACCGCCACGAGGCGTTTCTGGCCGTGGACTGCCCACGATGCGGCAAGGCCGCCCGGCGCGAGACGGACACGATGGACACGTTCATCGACTCGTCCTGGTACTGGTTCCGCTACCTCGCCCCGCACAACGACCAGGGGCCCGTGGACCTGACGCTGGTCGAGCAGTGGACGCCCGTGGACCAGTACACCGGTGGCGCCGAGCACGCGGTGATGCACCTGCTCTACAGCCGGTTCTTCACCAAGGCGATGCGCGACATCGGGCTGATCAGCCAGAGCGAGCCATTCCGGAGGCTGTTCAACCAGGGCCAGATCCTCGGCGCCGACGGCGAGCGGATGTCAAAGTCCCGCGGCAACGTCGTGGATCCGGACGACCTCGTCGCCCGCCACGGCGCGGACACCGTGCGCCTGTTCCTGATGTTCATGGGCCCGTGGGACCAGGGTGGCCCGTGGAGCCCCACCGGGATCGGCGGCGTCTCCAAGTTCCTCGGCCGCGTGTGGGCGATCGCCACGGACCCGCACGGCCGCGAGGCGTCGGACCCGCAGTCGGGGCAGCTGCCCGCGGGCGAGAGCGAGTCGGACGCGCGCGACAAGATGCGTGCCGCCGCGCACAAGACCCTCCGCGACGTGACGGTGGACTACGAGGGGTTCCGCTGGAACACCATGGTCGCCAAGCTCATGGAGCTCTCCAACGTCCTGTGGCGGTACCGCGGGACGTCGGTCGCAGGACTCCCCGAGTGGGACGAGGCGGTCAAGCTGCTCCTGCTGATGCTGGCGCCCGCTGCCCCGCACATCACCGAGGAGATCTGGTCGCGCCTGGCCGAGGCACGGGGCGAGGCGTGGGAATCCATCCACGTCCAGCGCTGGCCCGAGGTGGACGAGCGCGCGGTCGCCGAGACCATGCGCACCGTTCCCATCCAGGTCAACGGCAAGCTGCGCGACAAGATCGAGGTGCCCGTGGGCATCAGCGAGATCGAGCTCGAGCAGATCGTCCTCGCGCGCGACAAGGTGACCGCCGCGATCGGCGCGGGCAAGGTGGTCCGGGTCATCCACGCAGGCGGCAAGCTGGTGAACATCGTCGTGCGTGGCTAGCGCGACCTGCTGCCATGTCCCTCGCGCTGCGAGCAGCTGGTCTCGACGATCTTCAAGCTGTCCGCGATTTCGGCCGCGAGGTCGTCGTGCCGTTCTACGCGTTGCTCATCAGCCTCGAATGCGGCGAGGGTCGATCGGTGGTCCTTCGCCTCGCTGGCGCACTGGGGCCGTCCGGGACACCCGCGGGATGGGTGGTATGCGACCGGCGCGACCGAACCACTCACCCGGTGGGTGGGCTGGCACTCTGGCTGCCGATGCACCCATGTGGCGAGTGTCTCGGTAAGTCCGGCCACAGAGCACCAACTTGGTGGGTGTTCTGGAAACCGGGCGAAGGGCGCGGCCGATCGCCCCAGCCGAGCGACCGGCGGCACCGTCAGGCCGACCGCGTCCCCGCGGCGTCGAACGCCATCGCCCGCTGGAGCGCCGCCGCGCGCATCGACTCGGGGATCGCCACTGGGCCGCCGAGCCCGCGTGCGTTGATCGATGCCTGCGCGGCCTCCTCGACCACGCCCAGCGCCAGGACCGCGAGCTCTACGCTGCGGTGGAACACGAGCACGCCATGGTTGGCCAGCAGGACCGCGGGGTTGTTCGGGATCACGGCCGCCCGGATGTTCGCCACGGCTTCGTCCGAGCCGCGCGGCGCGTACCCGGCAATCGGCACGCCGTCGGGGAGGCCGAACATCGCAAGGGCCTCGATCCAGCAGCCGATCGGCTGGTTCGCAACCGCATAGGCCGTCGCGTAGGGCGCATGGGTATGCACGACGCAGCCGACCTCGGGGCGATCTGCGTACATAGCGGTGTGCATCGCCACGACAGCGCCCTGGATCGGCGGCAGGGCACCCTCACGGAGCACCCCGTCAAGACCGACGCGGGCGATCCCGTGGGCGGTCAGCCCGCGCAGCGTCGGCGCCGAGGTGTAGTACATCTCGTCCTCGCCAGCTCGGATGCTGATGTTGCCGTGGCCGTTGTGCGAGACGGCCCCGCCTGCGAGCACCGCTGACGCAGCGGCGATGACCTGATCGACCAGCGCGGAATCCATGGTGGGACGCTCCTTGGGACTGCGGCGGGCGGGGGCACCCGATGCGTGCATGGTGGCACGTCGCCGAATCGGCGGCCACAGCGCCCCCATTGCGCGATCACCGGGCGTGCGCCACGATGCTGGCCACGGCCGGACGGCCAGGCACGCGTGCTGCCACAGGGCGGCCGAGCGCGACGGAGCCCCGGCCTGACGCAGGCCGAGACTCCTCGATCGCTGTCCTTCATGTTGAGCGACAGCGTGTCGCTCAACAGGGGCTACTTCTCGACGTGGGCGGTCACCGGCGGGATCACGCCGTGGCGCGCCATGGCGGCGGCCAGCTCCGGCGGCGGCGACGCGAGGCCGGCCGCGATGGCGCCCATGTCGGTGACGTCCATGCTGACGGCGACGTTCTTGCTGCCATCGGCCGCAACATGGTCGATGACGTTCGAGCCGCCCATCGCCCCGATGCTGCTGGCCCGCTCGCCCTTGAACGACAGCCACCGCTCCACGTCCTCAACGGCGTGGGTCAAGATCACCTTCGTCACGCGAGTCTCCTTCGGGACCTCTGAAGCCGGTTCGCGGCTGGGACGCCGATCCGTTCAGGGGGAGGAGTATGCGCGCCGCCCGACCCGGACGCGCAGAAGGGAGAGCACGATGACCGGCGAACAGGAGGCACCTGCGACGAGGGGTGTCACGGTGAAGTTGCTTGCAACGGTTGACCTTGGCCCTGAGATCGAGGGCATGGAAGGGCGTCAGCTCCGAATGCGCATGGTGACCATCGAGCCCGGAGGCGTGTTCGGCCCGGTCCACGACCACCAGGGCAGACCGGGCACCGTGTACGTCCTGCAGGGAACGATCACGGACCATCGAGGCGGGGTCGATACGGAGTACGGGCCGGGAGTGGGCTGGCCCGAGGACCGGCACACGACCCATTGGCTCGAGAACCGGGGAGCGATACCGGCGGTGGAGGTCTCGGTCGATATCGTCAGGCGGGAGTAGATCCGGTCATTGCTCGCGAGCGTGTCATGGTGACCTGCGTCGAGCGCCCAGACGGATCCCGCTACTTCCCGGTGAAGGTGAGCGCACCCGCGTCCTTCAGGTTGAGCGTGAGGGTCGTGCCGCTGACGCCGTACGACACGGTGTTGCCAAGGTCGCGGACGAACCGGTCCCCCATCGATGTCGGGCCACAGGCGGCCATCGTGCTCACGCCCGGCGTGATCGTCAGCGACGCGCCGGCGCCCTCCTTCCAGCCCGCCGACACGTTGTTGCAGTCGGCCCTGATGTTCGCGGTGGCGTCGGCATTGAACGTGATCGTGTAGTTCGCCTGCTGGTCCAGCGGCACGACGCCCTGGAACGCGGGCTGCCTCTCCGAGATCAGCGTGAGCTGCCACGTCTTGCCGACCAGCGCGCTCGTGGTCTGTGCCGAGCACGCTGCCAGCAGCGCCCCGAGCGCCACGAGGGCGAAGGCGGCGGCAATGAGGCGGTTCCGGGTCGTCATGTCCCCTCCCTGTCGTGTCTTGGCTGCAGTGGATCGTACCCCTCCGAGGATGGCAGCGAGTGGCCGCGCGCGGCATCGGCCATAGACTGATGGCATGACAGACATCAAGCTCGGCGCCCTCTGCTGGAACCAGTACACCGACTTCGCCCCGCTGTTCGAGGCTGGCGTGCGCGCCGACGCGCTCGGCTACGACACGCTGTGGACCTGGGACCACGTCTACCCGATCATCGGCGACCCGAACGGCCCCAACTACGAGGGCTGGCTGACGATCACCGCGTGGGCGGCCGCGACCGAGCGGATCCGGATCGGCCTGATGGTGGGCGCGAACACGTTCCGCACACCCACGCTGACAGCGAAGATGGCGACGACGCTCGACCACATCAGCAATGGACGCGCGATCCTGGGCATCGGCGGGGCGTGGTTCGAGGGGGAGCACGAGGCGTTCGGCCTCGAGTTCGGCGATGGCTTCCCCGAGCGTCTGCGCTGGCTCGGCGAGGCGCTGCCGATCATGCGCGGCATGCTCGACGGGACCGAGCCCTCGGCCGCCGGCCCGCACTACCGCGCCAAGAACGTGCGCAACCTCCCCGGGCCCGTGCAGGACCACCTGCCCATCTGCATCGGCGGGGGCGGCGAGCAGGTCACGCTCAAGCTGGTCGCCAAGTACGGCGACATGAACAACATCGGCGGCACGCCCGATGAGATGGCGCACAAGGAGGAGATCCTCCTGCGCCACTGCGAGACCGTCGGCCGCGACCCGAGCGAGATCGAGCGCTCGACAGGCATCGGGACAGTCTTCATCCGCGACGACCCCAAGGAGGCGCAGCGCCTGTTCGAGGCCGCTTTCGCGCGCAACCGGATCGCGAACCTCTGGCAGAACCAGCCGGTGGGCACGGTCGAGCAGGTAGTCGAGAACCTGGCGCCGAAGGTCAAGCTCGGCTACCGCCACCTCGTGGCCGGGATCCCTGCGAACTACGACGAGGAGTCGATGACCCGGTTCGTCACCGAGGTCAAGCCGCTGCTCGAGCAGCTCTAGCGGTCGGGCGGCGGTCGATCACCCGGCCGCCGCAGCCGACCCCGGCACCGCGTCGGCATCGGCGCCCGCGTCCTTCTTGCGCGCCCGGTACCGGCGCGCCTTCGCCACGTTGCCGCAGCTGGTCATGTCGCACCAGCGGCGCCGGCCCGCGCGCGACGTGTCCTCGAACGCCCAGCGGCAATCGTCGTTCGCGCAGATGCGCAGGCGATCTGTCGTGCCCGCAGCCATGGACGCCAGGAACGGCTCGACCAGCCTCGCGAGCGCTTCGCCCGTCGGGTCGTCCGCCGTGTGGCGGTGACCCACGCCGCAGCCGCTCTCCCCGATCACGATCTCGATCCGCGGCGCCTCGCGCAGCACAGCATTGACGGCACCGATCGCGGCCGCGTCCGGAACCCGGTGCTCCACCTCGGCATCCCACAGCGCCCGCAGGGCCGACCGAGTGAGCCGCACCCGCTCGAGCCACGCGCGCTCGCCCGCGGCCGCGACCTGCGCGCGCAATGCGTCGTCGTGCGCCAGACCGTGCTCGGCCAGGAAGGCCACGGCGTCGGCAGGGGCGACGAGGTGCTCAACCGTGGCGCCGTCGTCGATCGAGAGGGTGTTGAGGAAGTCGGCCGTCGCGTCGATGTCGGCCGTGTGGGTGTGCTCAGCGGTCATTGCATAACCACCTTATCGCTGTTGACAGGTTACGTGCAAGCAGGTAGATTCGTAACCGGTCCAGTCAACGAAGACGGTTACGAACCGAAGCCAGCGGAGGTCGCTGTGGACCTAGTCGCCGCCATCGTCCTGCTCGTCCTCATCGGACTCGTCGCCCTTGCCGCCGGCGTCGAGAGCCGTGCTGCCTTCACCGACGACGCCACCTGGGAGCACCACCTGTGATCTACCTGCCGCTCGCCCTCGAGATCGCCAACGACCGCACGCGCGAAGCCCGGCACCGCGCGCTCATCGCCTCCGCCCACGCGGACTTCGCCGGCTCGCCGCTCCTGCCCGGCCGCCCGAACCGTGCCCGGGCACTGATCGCCCGTCCGGTGCGCGCGGTCAGCGACGCGACGCACGCCATCTCCGAGGTCGCCTGCTCTGCTGCAACCCGCATCGAGGGCACAGCGCGCTGACCCCACGCGCCGTCACGACCCCACGCCCGCGCTGGCATCCTCCGGTGCGGGCGTTTCGATTCCCGCCGCCGGGGGCGGGCGCGTCCACCCGATGGGACGGCGCCGAGCCAGTCTCAGCCGCGAACCGCTCCGATGGCGGTCAATCGCTCCGGCGGCACACCCAGGCTCCGCGCGACGCCCGGCAGGACCATCTCAACGAAGGCATCGGCGACCGCATCGGATGATGTCGCCTCGTCCTCATCGAGCCACTGGCGCAACAGGCCCAGGAAGGCGCTGGTCGTGACGCGCGCTGCCATGGCCCGTGTGCCAGGGGTCACGCCCGGGGCCAGCCGCTCGAACTCGCCGGTGACGCGGACGAACAGCTCCTGCTCGACCCGCAGGGGCAGCGGACCGCCGCCGAGCCGCCCGAAGATCGCCCGGTAGAGGCGGCGCTCGGTCCCGGCGTGGGCATAGAGCGCCCGAGCGCTGGCGAAGAGTGACGGGCCGGACGCCCCGTCAGCGGCGTCGAGCGAGTTGTGCAGCTGCTCGAGACCCCGGAGCAGAAGCTCGTCCTTGTCGGTGAAATGGGCGTAGAACGTCGACCGGCCCACGTTTGCGAGGTCGACGATGTCCCCGACGGTGATCGCCTCGTAGCCCTTCTCGAGGATCAGGCTGACGAGCGCCTCGCGAAGAGCCTCCTGGGTGCGCCGAACACGGCGATCTGGACGCCGACCCTGCGGGTTGCCGATTTCGGACATCTGCGCCTCCGCGTCCGGAACCGGACAGCCGGCTCGTGTTGACCGTTGCCCGGCGATATCAGGACACGATAGATGTTATCGCACACGGTGTCCTGTATCGCAAGCCCAAGGAGCCCGTCTTGACCGCCTCGTCCGCGCCAGTTCCGCCGCCCGGTGCGGCACAGCGCCAGTCAGGACCGCTCGTCTCGCTGAACGGCGTCGGCAAGTCGTACGACCTCCCCTCCGGCAGCTTCCGCGCCCTCGACGGGGCCGACCTCACGGTGGAGGCAGGCGAGTTCGTGGCCATCGTGGGCCGGTCGGGGTCGGGCAAGTCCACGCTGCTCAACCTGGTCGCCGGCATCGACCGCGCGACCGACGGCGAGATCCGGATCGGCGGCGTGGACGTCGGCGCGCTCGACGAGGCGGGGCTGGCACGCTGGCGCGGCCGAACCGTGGGACTCGTGTTCCAGTTCTTCCAGCTGCTCCCGACCCTGACCGCGGCCGAGAACGTGATGATCCCGATGGACTTCGCGAACGCCTACCCGGGGGCCGAGCGACGACCGAGGGCCATGGCGCTCCTCGAGCGGATGGGAGTCGCCGAACAGGCCGACAAGCTTCCTGCATCGCTCTCGGGCGGGCAGCAGCAGCGGGTGGCAATCGCCCGGGCGCTGGCCAACGAGCCTGCCTTGCTCCTCGCGGACGAGCCCACCGGCAACCTGGATTCCCAGACCGCCGATGCGGTCCTCGCGCTCTTCCGCGAGCTCGCCACGGCCGGGACGACAATCGTGATGGCCACGCACGAGCGCGACGCGCGCCAGGCGGTGGACCGCACGATCGTCCTGGCCGACGGCCACATCGTCGAGGACAGCCGGCGCGTCGCCGAGGCCGCGGCATGAGCCGCCCGACGGTCCGCATCCCGGCGCCGTCCCGCAAGGTCCTGCGCGATCTGTGGATTGGGCGGAACCGCGTGGCGATGATGGTCGTCGCGATCGCGCTGAGCCTGACCACGGTGGGCGCGGTCGTGGCGGGCGGGGCGATCCTCGCCCGCGAAATGCCGCGCAACTACCTCGCGACCAACCCGGCGTCGGCGACCCTGGAGACCGACGGGATCACGCCCGCACAGCTCGCGGCCGTACAGGCGAGGCCCGAGGTCGCTGCGGCGACTGCCCGCCTCACGGTCACCGCGCGCGTGCGCATGGGCGACCGCTGGCGACCGATCCTGCTGTTCGTCGCCGACCCCGCCGATCCCATGACCGTCGCCCGTTTCGACGTCGAGCAGGGCGTCTGGCCGCCGGCAACCGGGACGCTGCTGCTCGAGCGCAGCGGCCTCGACATGCTCGGGGTCGGCGTAGGGAGCGCGCTGAGCGTGGAGATCGGCTCCGGGCCGGCCCGGACGCTGACCCTCTCGGGCGTGGTGCACGATGTCAGCCTCGCGCCGTCCTGGCAGGAGAACACGGCCTACGGCTTCACAACCCCGGCGACGATCGCCGCTCTCGGCGGCAGCCCGACCCTCGACGAGGTGCGCGTCGTCCTCGCCGGTCGCCCCGACGACACCGCGGTCATCGACGCGCAGGCGCCGCGGATCGCCACCTCGCTGACGGCCGCCGGCGTGCACGTGTCCGAGATCCGCATCCCGCCGCCGAACCAGCACCCCCATCAGTGGCAGCTGACGGTCGTGGTCATGATGCTGCTCGCGTTCGGCGTCGCCGCGGTGATCCTCGCGTCAGTCCTGGTCGCGGCCATCGTGTCCGCGATGCTTGCCGAGCAGGTCCGCCAGATCGGGGTCCTCAAGGCGGTCGGCGCGGCGCCGCGGCAGATCGCGGCGATGTACACGCTCCTCCCCGCGACCGTGGGTCTGCTTTCCGGGCTCGCGGCGCTCATCCCCACGATGGCGCTCGGTGCCGGGCTCTCGAGCATGGTCGGGTCGCTGCTCAACCTCGACCTCGCCGACCAGTCCATCCCCCCGGCAGTCCTCGCCCTCGAGGTTCTCGCTGGCATCGTGCTGCCGGTCGCCGCGAGCCTCGTGCCGATCGTCCGCGCCTCGCGGGTCACGGTGCGCCAGGCGATCGACGACCACGGCGTACGCCCCGAGGGCGGGCGCGTGGCCGCGGTCGAGCGGGCGCTGACCCGGGTGCGCGGCCTCGGCCGGCCCACGCTCTTCGCGCTGCGGAACACGGTCCGCCGACCGGTCCGGACCCTGCTGACCGTGGCAATGCTCGCGCTCGGCGGAGCGATCTTCCTGGCGGGCCTCAACACGGTGGACGCTTGGAACCGGACGATCAACGACGGCCTCGGCACGCGCCACTACGACCTCGAGTTGCGGCTCGAGGTGCCCGTGGACCGGTCATCGGTCGAGGCGCTCGTGCGGGCCGTCCCCGGTGTGTCGTCGGTTGAGGCGTGGGGCGCGTTCCCCACCGCTGTGGCGACGCCGGGCCAGGTGAACGTGGTCCGCACCTACCCCGACAAGGGGCACGGGAGCTTCTCGCTCGTAGGGCTGCCGCCGTCCACGGGGCTCATCGACTTCCCCGTCCTGAGCGGGCGCTGGCTCGCGTCCGGCGACGCCTCGACGGATGCGCTCGTGCTCAACCAGACCGCGGCCGCTGCCCTGCCCGGGGTCGCGGTGGGCGACACGGTGTCGCTCGACGCGGTCGGGCATGTCGCGACCTGGCATGTCGTGGGCGTGGTCGAGGAGCTCGGGTCCCCGGCGATGGCCTACGCGTCCGAACCCGCGTTCGCGGCCGCGACCGGGACCGCCGGCACGGCAAGGCTGGTCCGTGTCGTGGTGACGCCGGGTGCCGTCCCGACAGCCGTGCTCGACCGGGTTGAGCGGGTGATGTCCGGCGCCGGGATCCCGGTGGCCCTCTCGCTGACCACGAGCGAGCTCCGTGGCGCGATCGACCAGCACGTGGTGGTGCTGCTGGCCGTGCTCATCCTCACGGCGCTCCTTGTCGCGATCGTTGGCTCGCTCGGCCTCGCCACAGCGATGAGCATCAGCGTCCTCGAGCGCACCCGCGAGATCGGCGTGCTGCACACGCTCGGTGCGCTGCCGGCCACGGTCCAGCGCATGGTCGCCACCGAGGGACTCGCCATCGGTCTCGTCAGCGTCCCGGTCGCCTTGCTGCTGAGCCTGCCGCTGTCCGCAGTCGTCGGGTCCGTGATCGGGTCGCTCTCGTTCCGGGTGCCGCTCGAGCTGACGGTCTCGCCGGTCGCGCTACTCGTGTGGGTCGCCCTGATCACCGCAGGCTCGCTGCTCGCGGGCTGGTTCCCCGCCAGGAACGCGTCCCGGCTGCCGCCCCGCGAGGCCCTCGCCTACGCCTAGTCGCCCTCGAGGCGTCACGCATCGCCCGCAGCCGGGCTCAAGGTTGAACCCATTCGGAAGGAGAAGCCCAATGGCATTCCTGGCTCGCCACAAGTGGATCGTCGTCCTGGTCGTGGTGGTCGCGATCGGCGTGACCGCCCACGTGCTGAACCTCTCGGGGGTCGTGTTCGACATGATCCGCAAGATGCACGGCGGCGGCTGATGGCAGCCAGGGTCCGCGGCGCCGGTCCGCATAAGCCCGCGATAAGTCGGCGCACCTAGGATCCACGACGTGGACGGGCGGCACATCGGACGTGCCCCCGAGGCGCCGCCCGTCCCCTGTCCATCTTGCCCGCCGCCTCCCGCCGGGGAGCTGCCCATCGTGGAGCCCTCCAGCGCCCCGTGGCGCGCAATCGACATTGCCGAGCCGTTGTCGCCGCCGCCCGAGGCGGAGCGTCGCGGTCGGCCCTGGCTGGCCATTGCTGCCGTGCTCGTCGCGGTCGCGGTCGGCACCGGGGCCCTGATGGTCGCCGCGAGGCCTGCACCGAGCGTCGGCATCGAGGGGACGGCCCAGACGGAGGTCGGGACCGCGGACCAAGGGGGGTCCGGGTCCGCGGTCCCCGCCCCGTCGGGTCGGCAGTTGGTCATCGAAGTGAGCGGCGCCGTCGCGCACCCGGGCGTGTACCGCCTGCATGCGGGCTCCCGCGTGGGCGATGCGATCGAGGCTGCCGGCGGGTACGGGCCCCGTGTGGACGTCCGCGCAGCCGACCAGGTGTTGAACCTCGCGGCTCCGCTGACCGACGGCCAGAAGGTCCGTGTGCCCGATCGGGACGACGCTGCGGCCGGGGCGTCGGCCGGGAGCGGCAGTGGGGGCTCGGGCGGAGCGGCGTCGAGCGGCCCCGTGAACCTCAACAGCGCCACGGCCGACCAGCTCGATGCGCTGCCCGGCGTGGGCCCGGCGACCGCCGCCAAGATCATCGCCGCGCGGCCGTACGCATCGGTTGACGACCTGGCGAAGCGCAAGGTGGTCGGCGCGGCGACCCTGGCCAAGATCCGCGACCTCGTGACGGTGGGCGGCTGATGGCGGGCGCGCGCCTGCCGCGGTCGGCCTGGCTCGCGTTCGGTGTTGCGGCCGCGGCGGCGCTCGTCTTCGCCGGTGGACCACCGGTGGGCGCGGTCGTGGGCGGGCTGCTGGGCGTGGCGCTCGGTGAGGCTGGGTTGCCGGGGCGCCTACGGGGTGCGAGCCGCGCGATCGCGGTGCTCGGGATCGGCGTGCTCGCGGTCGGGCTCCGGCTGCTGATCGCGCCTGCCGGGGTCCTGGTGCCGCCGCTCGAGTCGGCCGGCCAGGCACCTTGGACGGCCGAGGTCGTCTCGATGGGCTCGCCCAAGGACGGCAGCCAGCTCGCCCGCCTGGCCATCGGGACGTCCGGCGAGCCCGTTGTCGTGGCTGCGACCCTGCCGGCGTTCCCGACGGTGGCGGCGGGCGCGATGGTCGTGGTCGAGGGGCAGCTGAGGCCCCCGCCCGACGATGACCCGTACGGCGAGTACCTGCGGCGGACCGGCGCGTCGGGGAGCCTTCGCGCGACGAGCGTGCGCGTCGTCCGGGCCCCGCCATGGCCGTCGGTGCAGGCCGTCCGCGATGGCGCCGGCGACGCGCTGCAGGACTCGCTCTCGGAGCCCGAAGCCGGACTGGCGGCGGGGATCCTGATCGGGCTGCGCGAGCGCGTGGACCGGGCGCTGGCCGCCGACTTCGCGACGGCAGGCGTCAGCCATGTCGTGGCCATCTCGGGCTGGAACATCGCGATCGTTGCGGCCCTCGTCGGGGCGATGCTCCGGGGTCGGCCACGGCGCGTCGTGGGGCTCACGACCGGGGGCGTGATCCTCGCGTACGTCGTGGCGGCGGGCGCCTCCCCGTCCGTGGTGCGCGCCGCGGTGATGGCGGGCGTCGTGCTCATCGCGCGCGGGTCGGGACGGGCGGTGCGGGCACCGGCAGCGCTCTCCCTCGCGGCTGTCGGCCTCCTGCTCGTCGATCCGGCCCTGATCGGCGACGCCGGGTTCCGGCTCTCGGTCATGGCGACGGCCGGCCTGCTGGCATGGGCGACCCCGCTCGGCGCCTGGCTCGGCGGGCTCTGGGGCGGGAGGCTCCCCGGCTGGCTTGCCGAGGGGCTTGGCATCACGCTCGCGGCCCAGGCAGCGACGCTCCCCGACGTGCTCGCGACCTTCGGGCGGCTGTCGCTCGTCTCGCCCGCGGTGAACCTGGTGGTCGTGCCAATCGTGCCCGCCGCGATGGCCGGCGGGGCGGTCGCCCTGATCGGGGGCTGGTTGGTCGAGCTCGGGGCGCCGGCGATCCTCGGCGTGGTGGCAGGGCTCCCGGGCTGGCTGCTGCTCCACGTCATGGTGGGGGTCGTGCGGTTCGCGGCGAGCCTGCCGTTCGCGGCCGTGGCGCTGCCGCCGGAATGGACGGCGCCCGCGGCTGCGGCATCTGTGGCGCTGGTTGTAGTCACCCTGGCGTTCGCACGGCGGCGGGCGGAGCGACGTAGGGGATCGGCGACATCCGGCCGCTCAACGGCGGCGACGAGCCAGCGACCTGGCGGTGGATCCGGGCGCCAGCCCAGCCCGGCTGGCGGACACCCGCACCACCTCCCGACCCTGCGCCAGCCCTCGGGGGTCGAGCGGACCGCGCTCGCGATCGCTGCGCTCGCCGTCGCCGTCACGGTCCTCGCCGCGGCGGACGTCGTCGGGAGCGCGGACCGGATCATCGTGCTCGACGTGGGGCAGGGTGACGCGATCCTCGTGGAGAGCCGCGACGGGGCGCGGATGCTGGTGGACGGCGGCCCGGACCCAGACCGCGCCATCGCCGAGCTCGACGCCGTCATCCCGCCCTGGGACCGCCGGATCGACATCGTCGTGCTGACGCACCCGCACGAGGACCACGTGGCGGGGCTCGTGCGCGTGCTCGAGCGGTATCGCGTCGGGCGTGTGTTCCAGCCGGGCATGCACGGTTCAGGGCCGGGTTCGGCGGCGTGGGACCGGCTGCTCCGCACTGGCCCGCCGCACGCGACGCTCGCCACGGGTGATCGCCTGACCCTGGGCGATATCGCGTTCGAGGTGCGCTGGCCGCAGCCCGGAACCGTGCCGGCCGCGACCGGGAGCACTGGCACCGCAATCAACGACACCTCGATCGTGCTGCTCGGAACCGCGTCCGGGCGCCACTTCCTGCTCACCGGCGACGCGGAGGAGGACGTGGACCCGTCGCTGATCGCGGGCGGGCTGCCGCGCCTCGACGTGCTCAAGGTCGCCCACCACGGGAGCGCCACGGCCACGACGGCCGACCTCCTCGCTGCCACGCACCCGACCGTCGCCCTGATCTCCGTGGGCGCCGGCAACGACTACGGCCACCCGGCGCCGTCCACGCTCGCTCGCCTTCGGGACGTCGGCGCCCGGGTGTACCGCACCGACCTCGACGGCCGCCTCGAGGCGGACCTCCGCTCGGGCGGCGTGGAGGTGCGCACAGCCGGGGCTCGACGGCCGGCCGCAACCCCGCGCACCGGATACGATCGCTCCCATGACCGTCCCTGGGCGCCTCGGGGCCGCCCGCCTGCTGCTCTCGCTCGAACCGCCCGTCTGGTTCCTGCGCCATGCCTGCGCCGTAGCCGACGTCGCGGCGTGGCTCGGCGCGCGCGTGGAGGCCAACGGCACGCCCGTGGACCGGCGGGCCGTCGAGGTGGCGGCACTCCTGCACGACGTGGACAAGCTCCCTGCCGCCGGGGCGGACGCCCGCCTCCGCCACGGGGAGGGGTCGGCGGCCTGGCTTGAGACGCACGGGCTCGGCGAGCTCGCGACCCTGGTCCGCGACCACCCGGTGACGCACCTCGCGGACGACGCGCTCGCGGCGCGTCTCGCTGCGGCGCCGCTCGAGGCGCGCCTCGTCGCGTACGCGGACAAGCGCGCCGGCCAGCGGCTGGAGTCGATGGACGAGCGCTTCGCCTCATGGGCCCGCCGCTACCCCTCGGGGCCTGGGACACATGTCCGCCCGAGGACCGGCGACAGTCCCACCGGGACTGGGTGGGGCGACGAGACAGCGTCCCTGGTCGCAGCGAGGTCGCGCGAGTTGGAGCGCGAGGTCTGCGCCCTGGCCGGGGCGCCGCCCGCGGACGTGCGTCGCCTCCGGTGGTCGCGCCGCGCCTTGCGTGAGGCCGCCGACGGTGCACAGGCCACTGTGGGCCCGGGGCCGGTCGAGGAGGCCGTTCGATGAGCGCTGCTGACCGCCCGCAGGTCCTGTACCTGTGGGGCGACGACGAGTGGGCGATGAACCGCGTCGTCGCGTCGATCACGGACGAGCTCGCCCGCGACACAGGCGCTCCGCCGGACCGCTGGCGCGCGGACGCGAAGACCATCACGGCCGAGGACATCGGCGAGCGCGTGCAGATGGCCCCGATGTTCGGCGGCGGCACGGTCGCGGTCATCACCAGCCACTCGAACCTCGTGCGCTCCAAGGTGCTGCGCGAGGCGCTCGAGGGCGTGATCTCGTCGGTCGCGCCCGGCAATGCGCTCGTGTTCCTCGAGTTCGACACGTCGGGCGGCAGGAAGCGCCCCAAGACGCTGACCGATCTTGAGGCGAGCGTCATCAGGTCCGGCGGGACGGCCAGGCCCTGCCGCGCCCCGAGCGCGGGCGAGATGCCGTCGTGGATCATCGGGCGGGCGAGTGAGCTCGGCATGCACCTGCCCCCGGACGCCGCGAAGGAGATCGCCAAGCGCATCGGCTCCCAGGCCACCGAGAGCGACGTGGACCGCCGAGCGATGAGCTCGATCGCCATGGGCGAGCTCGGCAAGCTCTCGCTCTACCGCGGGTCCGAGCCCGTGAGCGTGGACGACGTCCGTGCGCTCGTCGCCGAGTTCGTCCCGGACTCAGTCTGGGCCCTGACCGATGCCGTCGCGGTCCGCCGGGCCGACGCCGGGCCCGCCCTCGACCGCGCCCTCGAGACACAGCCCGAGCAGATCCTCCTCGTGCTGCTCCACCGCCGGATCCGCGAGCTGCTCATCGCCGCCGACGCCCGTGCCGCGGGCGCCACGCCGCCGGAGATCGTCAAGCTCGTGGGAGGCAGCCCGTTCATGGCGCAGAAGCGCGTCGAGCAGGCCGCCCACTGGACGGCCCCGGAGCTCGTGGCCGCGCTCGACGGCCTCCTCGAGCTCGACCGCATGTCCAAGCACGCAGACGCCGCGTTCAGCACCGATGGCCAGCGTCGAATGGCGTGGGTCACGTGGGCCGCGCAATGCGTCGCGCCCCGCGGCCGGGCGCCAGCGAGCCGAGACGACGGGGCATCCCGCCGCTAGCAGAAGCCGTTAACACGAATGACCGCGCTCATCGCGCGGTCACTGCCTCGTCGGCTCTGGCACGTCAGCTCTGGCGCCGGAGAACGCCTCGCGACGGCTGGCCGACCCCCGGAACCGGGCGTCCTTTCAGTCGGCGGACGACCAGGCCTGCTCCTGGAGCACGACGTCGCTCTCGATGGCGAAGACGCAGCGGCCCTCGCCCAGGTCGAGCAGCTCGATCAGCTCGGGATCGATGTACAGCTGGTGGCAGTCCTCGCAGAGTCCGCCGGGGATACTGAAGCAGAGGCGCTCGGTCCGGTCGGGAAGCCGGAACGTCGTGTCGAAGCGGGTGACGATGAGGCGATGGCTGCAACCGGGGCAGCGGTCTCGCAGGCCCGACATGGGGCTTCTCCGGTGGCGCCAGCCCCAGTGGCTGACGACCTGCAACGGATGCTACGGACCCCGGCCCGACCCAGAAATGACCCAGCGGTACCGGCCCGAGCGGTACCCCCCTCCGTCCGGGAGGGACGCCCCCGGCGTTACTGGACCCGAACGACCACCTTTGCCAGTGCCCAGTGCTTCTCGAGGCTGTAGTACTCGCGCTCCGGTGGCGTGAAGACGTGGACGATCACCGAGCCGAAGTCCACGAGCACCCAGTGCGATGCCGAGGTCCCCTCGCGGCCGATCGGCCGGACGCCCTCCTCGCGGAGCCCCTCCACGATCCCGTCCGCGATGGCGGAGATCTGCCGCTCGGAGCCGCCCGAGCAGATGACGAACGCGTCGGCGAGCGTGGTGAGGTCGAAGAGGTCGAGCAGCACGATGTCGGCGGCCTTCTTGTCCTCCGCGAGCTCGACGATCCGGCGGGCCAGGTCGAGCGGGGCGAGGTCGGTCGTCGACGCCGCGGCGTCGCGGTGCGGCAGGCCGTCCGGGTTGGGGGCGATCTCGGTGGGCTCGGTCACGATGTTCGGGTTCTCCTGGTGGCTTCCGACGGTCAGGCGTAGAGGCGGTGTTGGGCAATGTATGCGGCGACGGCGTCCGGCACGAGGTAGCGAACCGAGCGGCCCGCGCGCGCCCTGCGACGCACCACGCTACCTGAGATGGGCAAGAGGGGTCCCGGCAGGAAGGTCACGCGCTCGACTGCACCCGGGAAGGCCGCCTCAACCCAGGCCGGTCCGAGCGGGTCGAACCCGCCGCGGGGCACGACCGCCAGGCGCGCCAGCTCGAGGATCCGGCGCGGCTCGCGCCACTTGGGCAGGAGGGCCAGCGCCTCGGACGAGAGGATCAGCCAGGGCCGCTGGAGCCCGTCGGCGACGAGCGCCTCGAGGGTGTCCACCGTGTAGGACGCGCCACCCCGGCGGACCTCGAGGTCGGATGCCTCGAAGGCCGGGTTGCCAGCGACGGCCAGCCGGACCATCGCGAGTCGGTGCCCAGGGTCCGTGACGGGCTGGCCCGGCTTGTGCGGCGGGAACGCGGCGGGCATGAACAGGACCCGCTCGAGACCGAGCGCCTCGCGGGCCTCCTCGGCGATGGCGAGGTGGCCGTGGTGGATGGGGTCGAACGTGCCGCCGAGGATCCCCACCGAACCCGGCAGCACCGGGGCCGGCGGCTGGACCACCGTGCCCTCCGTCGTCGCCGCGCCGTCGAGGGCGTCGGTCACGAGCGGTCCTCGGGCGGGTCCCAGGCGAGGGATACGTTGCCGATCCGGACGTCGTCCCCGGGGCGCACGCCCGCGCGCCGGAGCGCTGCGTCGACACCCAGCTTGAGCAGCTCGCGCTGGAAGCGCTCGGCCGACTCCTCATTGTCGAAGTTCGTCTGCACGGCGAGCCGCTCGATCCGCTTGCCGCGGACGATGTAGCCCTCCTCGTCGCGCTCGATGGCGAAGCCGTCGTCCGCCGCCTCGAGCTTGTGCACGACCACGCCCGCCGGGTCCGGCGGCTCGCCGAACTCGGACGCGGCGGGCAGCAGGTCGCCCATGGCGGCGCGCAGCTCGTCGAGCCCCTCGCCGGTGTCGGCGGAGATCGCCACGACCTGGTAGCCGGCCTTGCGCTGGGCCGCCTCGAACGCGGGCCACCCTTCGCGCGCGGCATCGAGGTCCATCTTGTTGAACACGACCAGGATCGGCTTCGCCAGCAGCGCGGGATCGTGCGCCTCGAGCTCATCGCGGATCACGTTGTGGTCCCACTGCGGGTCGCGCGCGGAGCCGTCCACGATGTGGAGCAGAACGCGGGTCCGCTCGACATGGCGCAGGAATGCGTGGCCGAGACCCGCGCCGTCCGACGCGCCCTCGATGAGGCCCGGCACGTCGGCGATCGTCGGCCGGCGGCCGTCGTCGATGCCGAGGTCGAGCACGCCGAGGTTGGGCTCGAGCGTGGTGAACGGGTACGGGGCGATCTTCGGCGTGGCGGCAGTCAGCGCGGCGAGCAGCGTCGACTTGCCAGCGTTGGGCAGGCCCACGAGGCCGATGTCCGCGATCAGCCGCAGCTCGAGGCGCACGCTCCGCTCCTCGCCGGGCTCGCCACGCTGGGCGTGCCGGGGCGCCTGGTGCGTGGAGGTGGCGAAGTGCGTGTTGCCGAGGCCGCCACGACCGCCGCGGGCGACCATCGCCTCCTGCCCCACGGCAACGAGGTCCGCGATCAGGGCGCCCGTCGCCTCGTCGATGACGGCTGTGCCGGGCGGGACCACGAGGAACAGGTCATCGCCGGCCTTGCCGTGCCGCTTCTGGCGCTCGCCCGAGCCGCCTGGCGTCGCCGAGAAGTGCGACTTGTACCGGAAGTCGCGCAGGGTGGTCTGGCCCGCGTCCACGCGCAGGTACACCGAGCCGCCGCGACCGCCGTCGCCGCCATCGGGACCGCCACGGGGAACGTGGGCCTCGCGGCGCATCGTCGCCGCCCCATCGCCACCGGCGCCGGCGCGCACGACGATGCGGACTTCATCAAGGAACATGGGACATTCTCGCACGGGCTCCGCACCGAAACGACAACGCCCCCGGCGGACCGGGGGCGGTCAGTGTCCGGCGTGGACTTGTCTAGAGGTAGTTGAGCGGGTTCATCCGCTGGCCGCCGTTCCAGACCATCCCGACCCACACCTCGAAGTGAAGGTGCGGCCCGGTGGCGTCACCGCTCTGGCCGATCCGTCCGACCTGCTGGCCGCGGGAGACAGACTCGCCGGAGCCGACGGTGATGGCGGACATGTGGTTGTAGGTCGTGTAGAGGTTGCTGCCGTGGCTGATCCACACCTGCCAGCCGCCGCCGTTGTTCTTCCAGCCGGCGAAGATGACCTTGCCCCCGGCAGCGGCGACGACCGTTGAGCCGTACTGGGCGGCAATGTCGATCGCCCAGTGGCCGTAGTGGTAGTACTGGCTGATGTAGTTGCCGCCGCCGATGACGGGCCAGGACAGCCGGCCGCCGGTGTACTTGCCCCCGACGCCGCTCGACGAGGAGCCGCCCGAGGACCTGCGGGTTGTTGGCTTGGAGCTGCCCGACGACGAGGAGGTCGTCTTGTGGACGGCGGGCTTGGGGGTCGGGATCGGCGCGCCGCGGGCACCCGGGATCACGAGCACCTGGCCGACGACGAGCGTCGGGTCGGTGAGCTGGTTGATGTCCAAGATGCCCTGCGGGTCCACGTCGTACTTCGCGGCGAGCAAGTCGAGCGTGTCCGTTGCGCCGACGGTGACCACCAGGCCGTTGGCCGGCGGCACCTTGATCAGCTGACCGATGTGGAGGTCGGTCTTGGACTTCATGGCGCTCTTGTTCGCCCACCACAGCGTCATCATCGACACGTGGAAGTGGGTCGCGATCGTCGAGAGGGTGTCGCCCTTCTTGACGCGGTAGATCTGGATCAGCGACGAGCCGTCCTCGACCGTCGTCTCGGGCGCGTAGCCCGTGATCAGCGTCCCGTCCTCGGTGACGGTTCCAGTGGAGGCTGACGGCGTCTCCGTCGCGGTCCGCGTCGTGGTGTCCGACGGCAGGGTGACCGGCTGGAAGACCTGAGCCGCCTTCTGCGCGTCCAGGATGGCCGCGGCACCGGGATCGTCGCTGGCGTCGATGTAGCGGACGCCGCCGTTGATCGCGAGGCGGGGGCTGGAGCTCGTGCCCTGCGCGGCACCAGCGGCGCCGGCCGGGGTGCTCGGCAGGAGGGCGAGGAGCGAGGCGATGGCCACGATGGCGGCGACAGCGATCGGGAGAGCGCGCTCAGCCGTGGCGAACGGGCGAACCACCGACGCGAGCGAGACGCCCAGCGAGCCGGTGCGAGCAGGGGTGCGGCTAGCGAACCGGGACCCCAGCGCCTCGAAGAAGGCGACGGTCCTGCGGTTCAGGCGAGTGGCGAGTGACACGCGGCGGGCGGGGCGCGGGCGACTGTGCCGGCGACCGACGCCGTCGGTGGACTTCTGCAATACGGCCTCCTGGGGAGGAATCGAGCGCGGGAGCGATCCCGGGCGCCAGTGCCGATCCCCTCGGGGTGCTGGTCGTTCTCGAGCTGCGGCGCCGCTGAGTGCGTCCCTGCGGCCAGCTCCGACCGACGGACCCTAACAGACGGCGAAGCGCTAGGTCAAACGTCGCACCCTCGTCCAGGGGGTGGCCGGAGAGCCTTTTATCCCGGTAGGAAGGTCCCGAATGTGGGTGGATCTACCCACATTCCGTGCCGGTAAACGATTCCTAACCTCGCCCGAGCGTCACAGGATGCCCGGTTCCGCTCGTCGCGAGCGCCTTTCGGAACGCAGGTGTTGCGTCAGTCGAGCGGCTTGTTCAGCGTGCCCAGGAACTGCGCGTTGCTCTCGGTCTTGGCGATCCGGTTCAGGAGCAGCTCGATGCCCTCGTTGGAGCCGACCGCGGACAGCATCCGGCGCATCGTCCACACCAACTTGAGGGTCCCCTCCTCGAGGAGCAGCTCCTCGCGGCGGGTGCCGGAGCGCTGGACGTCGATCGCCGGGAAGATGCGCTTCTCCGCGAGCTTGCGGTCGAGGATGAGCTCCGAGTTGCCGGTGCCCTTGAACTCCTCGTAGATCACGTCATCCATGCGCGAGCCGGTGTCGACCAGGCACGTTGCGATGATCGTGAGCGAGCCGTTCTTCCTGACCGTGCCGTCCGGAAGGACATCGTCCTCGATCTTGCGCGCCGCACCGAAGAACCGCTTGGGCGGATAGAGCGCGATCGGGTCGATGCCGCCCGACAGCGTCCGGCCGCTCGGCGGCAGGGCGAGGTTGTAGGCGCGCGCGAGGCGGGTGATGGAGTCAAGCAGGATCACGACGTCACGACCGGTCTCGACCTGGCGCTTGGCGATCTCGAGCGCCATCTCCGCGACGTGAGTGTGGTTCTCGGTAGGCTCGTCGAACGTGGAGCTGATGACCTCGCCGTGGACGTTCCGGCGCATGTCGGTGACCTCCTCAGGCCGCTCACCGATGAGGGCGACCATCAGGAGGATGTCCGGGTAGTTGGACGTGATGCCGTTGGCGATGCTCTTGAGCAGCATCGTCTTGCCGGCCTTGGGCGGCGACACGATCAGCGCGCGCTGGCCCTTGCCGAGCGGATTGACGAGGTTGACCAGGCGCTGGCTCAGGTTCTTGGGGTCCGACTCGAGGTTGATCAGCTCGATCGGGTGGATCGGCGTCAGGTCCTGGAAGAAGGGCCGGCGGCGGGCAGTGTCGGTGTCCACGCCGTTCACGGTGTCGACCCGGATGAGGCCCCAGTACTTCTCGCCCTCGCGCGGCGCCCGGACAGCGCCGATGACACGATCGCCGACCCGCAGGCCAAAACGGCGGACCTGGCTCGAGGAGACGTAGACGTCGTCCGGGCTCGGCAGCAGCCCGTGGCGGCGCATGAACCCGTAGCCCTCGTCAACGATGTCGAGGATG
>Ga0315271_10000548_pt1 | contig 21017 bp, 17 predicted proteins | sample C3_top_MG_FD_204664 | JGI IMG/M metagenome (GOLD analysis project Ga0315271, IMG submission 204664) | Sediment microbial communities from Yellowstone Lake, YNP, Wyoming, USA - C3_top | ecosystem: Environmental > Aquatic > Freshwater > Lake > Sediment | place: USA: Wyoming | collected 2017-08-01
AACCTATCATGTGGTAGCGACCTTGGAGAGCGATCGCACGATGACCGCCACTGCCAACGTCAAGACCGACCCTCGCCCCGTGGTCCAGGGATTGAGCGGATCCACGTACACGGCGGTAAAGGGGGCGGCAGATATGTGGGGTCATCTCAGGGTCACCCTCACCAATGTGGGAAATTTCAAGTCCGAAGACCGCCCGGGCTGGAGAAACAACGGCACCGGGTTCTCGGCCCTGACGAGCGGTCAGGGCAAGGTCGAGGTCAGGATCGATGTGACCGACAAGGATGGCGTTTCCCGTTTCGATTACAAGGTCAGTGCATCGGTGAAGGCCAATGGCAAACAGCTGTTGCTGCGGGACGAAACCATACCCGTAACGGGGGGAAGCAAGACCTACTCCTGCTCCTGGGACCCGGTCACCGACCCGGGGGTCCTCCAGGTCAGCGTGGGAACCACGGGAGGGAATCCGGAATTCTTCACCTATTTTGTCGAAGGAGACGTCAGAATCGGGAAAATCACCGACAGTACCCCGCAACAGCAAGCGGCCTTGCCGGCCCCGCCCGCCGCAACCACCACGCCCTCGTCTGCTCCCGCAGTCCAGTCTGTGTCGCCGCCCGCCAAAACATCAGGTGCCGTAAATCTGGCCCTCAACAAACCGACGCAGCAATCGTCCTCCGGTTATGGCGGGGATGCAGCACGAGCGGTGGACGGGAATAGTGACGGCAACTATTGGGGCAATTCGGTGTCGCACACGGCGGAACAGGCACAGCCCTGGTGGCAAATGGATTTGGGGAGCGTCCAGGGCATCAAGGACATCCAAATCTGGAACCGGAGTGATTGCTGCGCGGAGCGTCTCAGCAATTTCTCGGTGTTTGTTTCGGATAGTCCTTTTGCGTCGGGAGCGCTGAATGACACCATAAGCCAACCTGGGGTGTGGCGCTATCATTATGAGGGGGTCGCCGGGCGAACGACGGCAGTGAGCGTGAACCGGGGCGGCCGCTATGTGAGGATCCAGCTCGAGGGGACAAATTATCTTCATCTGGCCGAGGTTGAAGTCCATGGCTCGGGACAATAAGAATTTCCTGGCGCGACCCGGTTGCCGTCAGGGATGTTTGTGAGCGAACAAGAATCACAATCTGCAGAAGAGGGCAGGGAGATACATGAAGCGTAACCCACTCGCCGAATCGTCCGAGGCACCCGAAGACGAAGAAGTCCTGTTTCGGTGGAATCACAAGATCAAGATGTTGCTCAATCCAGTTCTATGGGGGAATTTCTGCGCTTGTTTCGGGATCCCCGCTGTTCTGCTGGGCATCGGTTTCAGCTTCACCGGTAATTATAAAGTTGCCGTTCTGTTTCCGGCGGGGCTCATCGCATTTTTCGCCGGGATCTGGGTCATTGTCGGGATCGTAATGGACCTCCGCGGAGGTTTTTTCGCCTCTTTTATCATCACTTCCAAAGGGATCCATTTTTCATCCGGAAAGACCGAAAAGAAGATCGCGAACGCAGCCACGGTGATCGGGATACTTGCCGGTTCCACCTCGGCGGCCGGCGTGGGGCTTCTCGCGAGATCCGAGCAGGATGCATTCGTTGCATGGAAAAACCTAAAGAAGGTCAAAGTCCGCAAAAGGTTGCGCTACATTTTTGTTCGCGAAGGATTCGGCAACAAGCCGATCGGTCTCTATTGCACGAAAGAGAATTTTCCACAGGTGCTCGCGCTTGTTCAATCCAAGTTCAAGAGGTAGACGGGCGGACCCACCTGGGGTTTGGGCGTCAGAGTAGCCGGAAGAGCACGGGCAGTGTCACGAAACTCGCCAGAATGCCGAGCCCAACCAGCGCCGCGGAGAGCGATGGCGCCAGACCCGCCATGATCGCGAGTGCGCCCCCCGAGACCATCGGCGGCATCCCGGATTCGAAGACGGCGACCCGCACCGCCTCGCCGTCGAGACCGAGCAGACGACAGGCGAGGAGCGCCAGCCCCGGGGCGACGACGAGTTTGCCCGCGAGGCCGAGCGCGAGCGGCGCGGCCTCTTCGCGGCTGATCCGCAATGAGAGTTGGAAACCGACCGCGATCATCACCACCGGGACCAGGGTCGCCGCGAGCGTCGCCAGGGAGTCGCTCACCGCCGCGGGATAGGTGACGCCGCGCAGCGACAGCGCCAGCAGCAGCGCGAGAAAGGGCGGGAATGTCGCGATCCGCCGCGCGACGCCGCGCACCGTCGGGCGCGCCCCCGCACCGTAGATGGCGACGATCAGGGACCCGTAGATGGCCAGCGACGGGAACGACCCGAGTTGGTCGTAGATAACGGCATAGGGAACGCCGCTGTCGCCGAAGAAGGCTTGTACCATTGGGATCCCGAAGAACGAGGTGTTGCCGAGCGGGATCAGCAGCAGCAGGCTCCCCGTCACCCCGCGCTCCCAGCGCAGCAGCCGCGAAACGGAAAGCACACCGGCGACTGACACGAGAAGCATTGCCCAAGGCATCAGCGCGGGCGTCAACAGTGCCGGCGAAAATGCGAGACCGGGAATTCTCAACAGCACCAGCGCCGGCAGCGGGACGTAGATGACATAATTATTGAGGACTGCGCCAGACTCCCGGGGAAACGCCGGCAACCGACGCAGACCGATCCCGATCAGCAGGAACGCTGCGGTGACGAAAAAGCCGCTCACGGCGGGAAGCATCGCACGCTTTGTGCCGTTTGTGAATCTCAACGGTCCAGCGCTTGACGCCGTGCGATCGTCCCTGCTAGGCTGACGATCGCAAGGGGGAGTAGCTGAACCGGCCACCATCGTCAACACGGTCCGCAGGGGCCCGGTGGCGCCGGATTCGGGAAACTGAACAGGCGAGACCTTTGTCGCGGCGCACCAGTGCTGCGGCAAAGGTCTTTTTTTTAACCCGGGAGAGGCTATGCACCGAAGGGGAAACACAGGCGCCGGCCAGCCGGGTCGACGCGAATGACCGCATTTCTCGCATCCCTGGCATTCGTCGTCCTCGCGGAAATGGGCGACAAGACCCAGTTGCTCGCGATGGCGTTCGCCACCCGGTTCCGCTGGCAGACGGTCATGTGGGGCGTCTTCGTCGCAACCATGGCCAACCACCTGATGGCGGCGGCTGCCGGGAGCTGGCTGGCCACGGTCGTGCCGTTGGCGACCATCAAGATCGTCGCGGCCGCGTCGTTCGTCCTCTTCGGGCTCTGGACGATCCGCGGTGACCGCCTCGAGGGCGAAGACGAACGCTACCACTTCGGACCCTTCTGGACGGTCGCGGTGGCCTTCTTCATCGCCGAGATGGGGGACAAGACGCAGCTGGCGACGATCTCGCTCGCGGTCAAGTACAACGCGATCTGGTCGGTCTGGATGGGGACGACGACGGGGATGATGATTGCTGACGCGTTCGGCATCGTGGTCGGGATCGTGATGGGCAAGCGCATCCCCGAGCGGGCGGTCAAGTGGGGCGCGGCGCTGATCTTCATCGCCTTCGGGGTGTACGGTCTCTGGGAGAACTTGCCGCGCGAGGTCTGGACCGCGCCGGTGGTCGCCGCCGGTACGGCAGCGCTCGCGGCCGCGATCTGGGGCATGGCGCGGTGGGGTTCGGGACGCGCCGTCTCCGTGGGAACCGATGGCGGCTGACGGTGTCAAAGCCATCAGGAGAGTGCGGCAGAGCCCTGCTGCGCTCGCAGAAGAAACCAGGCAGAACAGCAGAAGGAGACCAGCATGAAGTGTCCCACGTGCGCCATCGACCTGGTGATGTCCGAACGTTCCGGGATCGAAATCGACTACTGCCCGACCTGTCGCGGCGTCTGGCTGGACCGCGGCGAGCTCGACAAGATCATCGAGCGTTCGCTGCCGCCGCGCGCCGAGGCGCCGCAGGCAGTCCGTGCCGAGACACCGCAGCAGGTGCGGCCCGTGGAGGTGCAGCGCGAGGTGTACCGCGGCGGCGATGACCACCACGGCGACCACCACGACGATCACGGTTACTCGGGGAAGCACAAGCGCAAGTCGTTTCTTGCGGATCTGTTCGACTAGCCTCCCTCCATCCCGAGGGTCAGCTGATGGTTGAGCGCGGGTCAGCTTCGAAGAAGTCGGTGCAGGAGTCCGCCCGCGCGACGTGGCACACTCGGAGCGTCGCCGAGACGCTCGCGTTGCTCGATACCCGGCCCGGCGGCCTGAGCGCCGCCGAGGCCGGGGAGCGCCTCGCCGCCCACGGACCGAACGAGCTGGTCGCGAAGCGCAAGCGCACCCCGCTCGCGATGTTCCTCGACCAGTTCAAGGATTTCATGATCGTCGTGCTGATCGCCGCCGCCGTGCTCGCCGGCGCGCTCGGCGAGGTGGCGGACACCATCGCCATCGTCGTGATCGTGGTGCTCAACGCGGCTCTCGGGTTCGTCCAGGAGTACCGTGCCGAGAAGGCGATGGAGGCTCTCCAGAAGATGGCCGCCGCGCTGGCGACGGTGGTCCGGGACGGGGTCCCGGGGGCGATCCCCGCAGCCGGGCTCGTACCCGGCGACGTCGTCCATCTCGAGGCCGGGAACGTCGTGCCCGCCGACGTGCGGCTGACCGAAATTGCCAGACTCAAAGTCGAGGAAGCGGCGCTGACCGGGGAGTCCGTGCCGGCGGAGAAACAGGCCGGTGTACTTGCCGATGCGGGCCTGCCGATCGGCGACCGGACGAACCTGGCCTACAAGGGGACGATCGTCACCTACGGCCGCGGCGCGGGTGTCGTGGTCGCCACGGGAATGCGGACCGAGCTGGGGCGGATCGCCGCGATGCTCCAGGGCGAGGAGGATGGGAAGACCCCGCTGCAGAAGCGGCTCGTCGCGTTCGGCAAGAAGCTCGCGCTCGCAATCCTGGCGATCTGTGCCGTCGTGTTCGCCGCCGGGGTCCTGCGCGGCGAGCCGCCGCTGCTGATGTTGCTGACGGCCGTCTCGCTGGCCGTCGCGGCGATCCCGGAGGCGCTCCCGGCGGTGATCACGATCGCGTTGGCCCTCGGTGCGAAGAAAATGGTCGGGCAGAACGCCCTCGTGCGCAAATTGCCGGCCGTCGAGACGCTCGGCTCCGTGACCTGGATCTGCTCCGACAAGACCGGCACGCTGACGATGAACCGGATGACCGTCGAGGAGGTGTACGCTGGCGGGAGCTTGTTTGCCGCGACGGATCTGACTGAGAACCCGGCGGCGGCGGCCGCAGCGGGTGGGCGGCCCCTGTCGACGCTGCTCACCGCGGTGGCTCTCTGCAACGACGCGCAGCTGGATGCCGCCGGCGCGCTCATGGGCGACCCAACCGAGACCGCGCTCTTCTCGCTGGCCGCAGCGAGCGGTTTCGCGAAAACGGCGCTGGAACTGGAATGTCCGCGGCTGGCCGAGCTGCCCTTCGACGCCGGGCGCAAGCTGATGACGACGTTCCATGCCTGGGAGGGGGGGCAGGTCGTCTCCTTCACGAAGGGGGCCGTGGAGGTGGTGCTCGAGCGCTCCACCCGCGTGCTCACGGGGGACGGCGTGGGCGACCTCGCGTCGTCGGAGATCGCCGCCGTGTCGGACCGGATTGCCGGCGACGGCTTGCGCGCCCTCGGGTTCGGCATGCGGCTCTGGGAGCGGCTCCCGGAGGACCTGGACGCCGCGCAGGCGGAGGCGGGCTTGACCCTGCTCGGTCTCGCGGGCCTGTTGGACCCGCCGCGGCCGGAAGCGAAGGACGCCGTGGCGCTCTGCCGGAACGCGGGGATCGTGCCCGTGATGATCACCGGCGACCACCCGCTGACGGCGCGGGCGATCGCCCGGCGCATCGGCATCCTCGACGCCGGCCACGCAAAGGACCGGATCATCACCGGGAGGGAGCTCGAGCAGCTCCCACCCGAGGAATTCGCAGCGCGGGTCGAGCAGATCCGCGTCTACGCTCGGGTCGCGCCGGAACAGAAGCTCACGATCGTCAAAGCGCTGCAGGACCGCGGGCAGTTCGTCGCGATGACCGGGGACGGGGTCAACGACGCGCCGGCGCTCAAGCGCGCCGACATTGGCGTCGCGATGGGGATCACCGGCACGGACGTCGCGAAGGAGGCGTCCCACATGATCCTGCTCGACGACAACTTCGCGACCATCCTCAAGGCAGTCAAGGAGGGGCGGCGGATCTTCGACAACATCCGCAAGTTCATCAAGTACGTCATGACCGGCAACTCCGGCGAGATCTGGACGATCTCGCTCGCGCCGCTCTTCGGGCTGCCGATCCCACTCCTGCCGATCCACATCCTCTGGATCAACCTCGTTACCGACGGGCTCCCTGGTCTGGCCCTGACCGCCGAACCGGGGGAGAAGGGGATCATGGAGCGGCCGCCGCGCCGCCCGCGGGAGAGCATCTTCGCCCACGGCCTGGGCGCGCACGTCGTCTGGGTCGGGCTGCTGATGGGGGCGGCGTCTCTCGCGACCCAGGCCTGGTCATTCCACACCGGGTTCGCCCACTGGCAGACGATGGTTTTCACGGTGCTCTGCCTCAGCCAGATGGGGCACGTCCTCGCCATCCGCTCCGAGCGCGAGTCGCTGTTCCGCCAGGGGATGCTCTCGAACCGGCCGCTGGCCGGGGCCTTCCTGCTGACCTTCGCGCTGCAGATGGCGACGATCTACGTTCCCGTCCTGAACCCGATCTTCAAGACCCAGCCGCTGACGCTCGCGGAACTCGGTCTCACGCTCACGATGTCGTCGGTGGTGTTCGTCGCCGTCGAGATCGAAAAGTTCTTCAAGCGCCGGCGAAAGGCCCGTGTCGTGGCCACGGCCCCGCCGGCACTGACTTGAAAACGCCGCTCATCGCTAACGCCCGGATTGAAAAAACGCACGGGAAAGGATGGTCATGAAGATCTCCGTCATGGATGGGGGAAACTATCTTAAGGGATTGCTCTTGCTTATCAGGAAGGACCGCAAGGTCACTGCTCCGGAGATACAGTTGATCAAGCGGGTCGGCGAGACCTTGGGATTTGAACGTACGTTTTGTGACAACGCTCTTGGTGAGATTCTGGAGAACAAATACATCGTGGACGCGCCGCCAAAATTCTCGACGAAACACATCGCGGTCAAGTTCATCAAGGATGGGCTGAAATTGGCGTTTTCCGACCATGAAATGCATCCGTCTGAAGCAGCCTGGCTGAGGTCTGTCGCGGAGCTGAATGGTCTCGATGCAGCTTGGTTCCGCCGGGAAAGCGTGCATGCCGCCAGCAAAACGCAACTCCCGCTCCGTTTGGAAGTTGATGATCTGACCGTAGCGTATTCCTGACGGGGGCCGGCGACCCCCGTCTTCTTCAGCGGTTCCCTAGAACGGCCAGCGCCACCCCGTGATCGCTTCCTCGTCCACGCCGTGCTCGTGGGCGTAGCGGCGGCAGGCGATCTGCGCGTTGAGGAAATGCTCCTTGGCGTGGGCGCCGGCGACGCGCAGCCGCGGCACGCGGTCGATGACGTCGATCGCCAGGCTGAAGCGGTCGATCTGGTTGTTGATCGCCAGCTCCATCGGGGTGTTGATGCTCCCCTTCTCCTTGTAGCCGCGCACGTGCAGCTGCCGGTTGGCGCGCTTGTAGGTCATCCGGTGGATCAGCCAGGGGTAGCCGTGGAAGTTGAAGATCACCGGCTTGTCCGTCGTGAAAAGGCCGTCGAAATCGCGATCGGTCAGCCCGTGCGGGTGCTCGTAGGCCGGCTGGAGGCGGAACAGATCGACCACGTTGATGAAGCGGATCTTCAGGTCGGCAAACTCGGTGCGCAGCAGCGCCGTGGCCGCCAGCGCCTCGCAGGTGGTGATGTCGCCGGCCGCGGCCATCACGACGTCGGGCTCGACCCCCTGGTCGGTGCTCGCCCAGTCCCAGATCCCGATGCCCTTGGAGCAGTGCGTGATCGCGGCGTCGCGGTCCAGGTACTGCAGGTGCCGCTGCTTGTCGGCGACGATCACGTTGATGTAGTTCTCGCTCCTGAGGCAGTGGTCGGCCACCGAGAGCAGGCAGTTGGCGTCCGGCGGCAGGTAGATGCGCGTCACCGAGGGGCTCTTGTTCACGACCACGTCGAGAAAGCCCGGGTCCTGGTGCGTGAACCCGTTGTGGTCCTGGCGCCAGACCGTCGAGGTGATCAGCAGGTTGAGCGAGGCGACCTCCTCGCGCCAGGAGAGGCGGTTGCAGTGGTCGAGCCACTTGGCGTGCTGATTGAACATCGAATCGATGATGTGGACGAAGGCCTCGTAGGTGGAGAGCAAGCCGTGGCGGCCGCTGAGCAGGTACCCCTCGAGCATCCCCTCCAGGGTGTGCTCACTGAGCATCTCGATCACCCGGCCGTCGGGGGCCAGCTGCGTGCCGTCGGCGTCCTCGGGGAAATACTCCTCCAGCCAGAGCTTGCGTGTCACTTCGTAGAGGGCGTCGAGCTTGTTCGAGGTCGTCTCGTCGGGGCCGAAGACCCGGAAGTTGCGCATGTTCTGGCGCATGGTATCGCGCAGGAAGGAGCCGAGGGGCCGGGTGTTCTCCGCGGTCCCGACGGCCGGTTTTTCGACGGCGACCGCGTAGTCGCGGAAGTCGGGCAGGCGCAGCGCCTTCTTGAGAATGCCGCCGTTGGCGTGGGGGTTGGCGCCCATGCGGCGGTTGCCGGCGGGCGCCGCGGCGCGCACTTCGGGGGTCGGGCGGCCTTCGGCGTCGAAGAGCTCCTCGGGCCGGTAGCTGCGCAGCCAACTCTCGAGCAGCGCCAGGTGCTCCGCGTTTTTCGGCACGTCCGCGATCGGAACCTGGTGCGCCCGCCACGAACCCTCGAGTTGGTGGCCGCCCAACTCGGCGGGAGCCGTCCACCCCTTCGGGCTGCGCAGCACGATCATCGGCCAGCGCGGGCGGAAAGCCTCGCCGGTGGTGCGGGCCTGCGCCTGCAGCGCGCGGATCTCGGCCACGCAGTGGTCCAGGGTCGCCGCCATCGCCTGGTGCATGCTCTCGGGGTCCGAACCCTCGACGAAATAGGGCGTCCAGCCGTAGCCGTAGAAGAGCCAGGCCAGCTCCTCGTGGCTGATACGCGCGAGCAGCGTCGGGTTGTTGATCTTGTAGCCGTTGAGGTTGAGCACCGGCAGCACCGCGCCGTCGCGCACCGGGTTGAGGAACTTGTTGACGTGCCAGGAGGTCGCGAGCGGGCCGGTCTCGGCCTCGCCGTCGCCGACGACCGCCGCGACGATCAGGTCGGGGTTGTCGAACGCGGCGCCGCAGGCGTGCGAGAGCACATAGCCGAGTTCCCCGCCCTCGTGGATTGAACCGGGGGTCTCGGGGGTGCAGTGGCTGCCGATCCCGCCGGGGAAGGAGAACTGCTTGAAGAAGCGGCGCAGCCCCTCCTCGTCGAGGCTCTTGTCCGGGAAGACCTCGGAGTAGGTCCCCTCGAGGTAGACGGGCGCAAGGACACCCGGCGCGCCGTGGCCGGGGCCGGCCATGAAGATCATGTCCAGGTCGTTCGCCGCGATGACCCGGTTCAGGTGCGTGTACACGAACGAGAGCGCCGGGCTCGCGCCCCAGTGGCCGAGCAGCCGGCTCTTGAGGTGCTCGGGCAGCAGCGGCTCGTGCAGCAGCGGGTTGTCGCGCAGGTAGATCATCCCGAGCGCGAGGTAGTTGCAGGCCCGCCAGAAGGCGTCGACCCGGGCCAGTTCCCCGGCGCCGAGGGGCGCTCCCTCGACGCTGGCGCGCGCGGGGCCGTAGGCGCTCAGCGGGTTGCCGGCCGCATTCCGGGCGGTGTTGTCGGGGTCCGGTTCGCCGCCGAGAGGCTCCTGCGGGACGCCCGCGGGTTCCGCTTCATTTTCGGCCGCGTCAGGCGAATAGCCGCTCGTGTCCTGTGCGTCGCCGCTGGCATCCTGTGCGTTCTCATCCATGGCACACCCCTTTCGTTCCCTGGCTGTGAAGGACGATCGGATCGGCCGTCACGCCGCGCAGTGGGGCGCCCGACGGTCGATCGGTGAACGATCAACCCGCGGTGCGGGCCTGAACCTGCTTTCGGAACTCCAGCGGGTTTGCTATCGACCTGAAGGGTTCGTTGGTGCCGCCGGTCCCGATGACCACGATCGTGCCGTAGTTGAGCACTCGGCCGAGAATGCTCTGATCGACGCGGATGGTCTCGACTTTCGTGAGCACCATCTCGAGGGTCTTCCGGTTGATGAACCCGACCTTGATCACCACGCGCTTGCTGGTGACGGCGAACTCCGAGGAAGCGTAGTGGATGGCGCGGTCGGCGCCGACTCCCGCTGCGTAGAGCAGGAAGACGGCGCCGAGCATCCAGAAGTACGACATCCCCGTGCTGACAAAACCGAAGACCACGAACGAGAGCCCGATCAGGGCGAAGAAGGCGGGATGCAGGAAAATGATCGGGTGCAGATGCGCCCGGTAGTCGACGGTCTCCCCCGGCAGCAGATTCTTTTCAAGGTAGCTCACGGCTCAGTACCTCCGCGGCGATTCTCTGTTCAAGGAGGGGTCTTGTCAAGGCAGCTGCCGCCCCCGTGTGCTGACCAGCGCTGGTTTCGCAGGGTGCCGGAACGAAGGAGGGCACCGGCCGACACAAGCCCGGTGCCCCTCTTCTCGGCGCCGCGGATCGCCGGGTTCTGCCGGCGATCGAGGTTGCGTTACTTCGTGATCGTGAAGGCGGCGTTGCTCTGATCCTGGGCAATCACCGCGCCTGCGGCATTCTTGAACTGGACCCTGACCAGGCAGTTCATGCCCGCTTTGCTCAGTCTCGGCACTTTCCAGCCGCAGTTCGCAGCCAGGCCGGTCTGGGACTTGATGAGCGTCCAGACGCTCCCGCCGTTGGTGCTGTAGGAGGTGTCGGTCTTCGACACGGTTTGTCCCGGTGCGTTGACGTTCCAGGTGATGACGACGTTTTGAGCGTAGTGGAGAGTCTCCCCGCCCGCCAAAGAATTCTCGCGATTTCGAGAGAGTCGGTCTTTCGTCAGGCGAGCGGCTACCTTCCTCGCCCCATGCTCAGCACCTGGCCGATCGCGGGGATGAAGTCCTTCTTGCGCGACATCACGCGCGGGACGGTGCAGGCGCCCTGCGTCACGGTCACGCTGAAAGCCTTCTCGACGATCCAGGCCTCGCCCCTGACCAGGATGCGCTCCTGCTTCTCGCCGAGGGGGTTGAGCACCAGCAGCGCCGTCAGGTCGTACTTGTTCGCGAAGCGCAGGCGCTCGAGCTCTTCGAGCAGTTCGGGCTCGCGGGCCGCGATCTCGGTGCAGTCGAGAGCCATCATCTGGCTGACGCCGAGCCTTTTCCCGCCGATCAGGAACTCCTTGAAGTCCGCCGCGATCAGCTCGGCCGCGCTCTTGCCCTCGAGGTTGATGCTGGCGTGCAACAGCTCCCGGGCAAAGGTGGGGATGTCGACGCCCGCGATCCCCGCCAGCCGCTCGGCGGTCGTGCGGTCGCGCTCGGTGGTCGTCGAGAGCGTCAGCAGCAGGGTGTCCGAGAGGATCCCCGAGAGCAGGATGCCGGCGATCTCCGGCGGGAGGTGCGTCTGGTGCAGCAGCATGATCCCCGCGACGACGGTGCAGGTGCTGCCCACGGGGTCGTTGTAGACGTAGATCGGCGCCGTGGTCGAGATGTCGCCGACGCGGTGATGGTCGATGATCTCGAGGATCTCCGCCTCCTCGATGCCGTCGACCGCCTGCGAGAGTTCGTTGTGGTCGACCAGGATCGCCAGCTTGCGCACCGGCGTCAGCAGGTCCGTCCGGGTGATGAAGCCGATCAGGCGGCGGTCGCTGTCCTCGACGACGACGGAGCGGTAATCGGATTCCACGATGCGCGCGCGCACTTCGGCCATCGGCGTGTACAGGCTGGCGGCCGGGCACGTGGTGGTCATGATCGAGGAGACCGGCTCGGCCATCGTCATCAGCTGGACGGTGGCGAAGGCCGGGTGCGGCGAGGAGAGCAGCAGCACGCCGCGCTCGCCGGCCGCCGTGACGACCTCGGCCGCGCAGGTGGCGCCGTCGGCGACGATCACCGCCGAGCACCCCATCCGGATCAGCTCGAGCTGGACGTCGTTCTGGTCGCCGACCACCACCACGTCGCCGGTGCGCACGCGGTGCAGCAGCGTGGCCCGCTGCATCGCGGCGATCAGGACCCGCCCGGTCAGCACGGAGAGCCGCCGCGGATTGCACAGCACGCGCCCCTCGAGGGTTTTGACGAGGATGTCCAGGTCGATCGGCGCCTGCGCCAGGTCCGAGAAGCCGACGCTCTCCAGGTAGTGGCCGGCGATGTCCTTGAGTCCCACCACCCCGGCGCGCCGCCCGGACTCGTCTACCACCGGCACGGAGCGCACCCCGTGCTCGCGCATCACCAGCGCCAGCGCCTGGACGGAATCGTTGACCCCGACGGTGATCGGGCGCTTGAGCTCCAGGTCGCTGACGGTGGCGACGAGGCTGTCGATCTCCGCCGGTACGGGGACACCGAAGCGCTCGAGCACGAACGCGGTCTCGTGGTTGAGCTTGCCGGCGCGCACCGGCGTGAACAGGTGCGACCTGTCTGTCTGGCTCTTGAAATAGGCGTAGGCGATGGCGGAACAGACCGAGTCCGTGTCCGGCGTCGTGTGGCCGGTGATGTAGACCGTCCGGGCCCGCTGTGCGCTCATGGAACTGTCTCCTGTTGGTCGTCAACCATCGATAAGAGTATAATTCCGATTTTATCACGCTGAGTGGAGAACACGGCTCGTGGTCGGGCCTGCAACGCGGAAAGGACACGCATGAAGACATTCCCCATGACGCTGCGATCGCTGGTTGTTCTCACGGTCGCCATCGGTGCGGCCGTCACCTGCCTGCACGGCTGCGGCAAGCAGCCCGAGAAGCCGGCCGCCGGCGGCGCGCCCAAGGGGAAGCCACCGGTCCCCGTGCTCACCGCCGTCGCGGAGCTGGCGGACGTGCCGATCGAGCTGCGCGTCCTCGGCACCGTCGAGCCGGTCCAGTCCTCTCCCGTGCGCTCGCAGGTCGCGGGGACGATCGTCGAGGTCGGCTTCCGCGAGGGCGACCTCGTCAAGGCGGGACAGACGCTCTTCCGGATCGACCCCCGGCCGATCGAGGCCACGATCCGCCAGCTCCAGGCCAATCTGGCCCGCGACCGGGCGCAGATCTTCAGCGCCGAGTCGCAGACCCTCAACGCGGAGGCCCAAGTCCGCAATGCCGAGGCCCAGTTCAAGAACGCCGAGGCCCAGGTGAAGCGCTACGAGGACCTCGTGGCGAAGGAAATGGTTGCCCGCGAACAGTACGACCAGCGGGTGACCAACGTCGACGCCGCGCGCGCGGCGCTCGAGGCGGCCCGGGCCGTCGCGCAGGCCAGCCGCTCGGCCCAGGACGCGACCCGGGCCACCCTCGACGCCACCCAGGCCTCCCTGGAGAACGCGAAGCTCCAGCTCGAGAACACCCTGATCAAGGCGCCGTTTTCCGGGCAGGCGGGATCCTTCCTCGTCGATCGCGGGGACCTGGTCAAGGTCAACGACACCATCCTCGTCGTCATCAACCAGATCCAGCCGATCCTGGTGCGCTTCACGGTGCCCGAGCCGCGTCTGCCGGAGGTGCAGCGCTCCCGTGGCGCCGGGACGCTCGGCGTGCGCGTCGTGCCCGCCGGCGCCGGCGCCGCGGCGCGCACGGGGCGCATCGTCTTTCTCGACAACACCGTCGACCGGACCACCGGCACCATCGCGCTCAAGGCGGAGGTCGACAACCCCGACCGGATCTTCTGGCCGGGGCAGTTCGTTGACGTCGCGCTGATCCTCACCACGCTGGAGCAGGTCGTGGTCGTCCCCTCTCAGGCGGTGCAGACCGGCCAGCAGGGAGCCTACGTGTTCGTCGTGGACGCCGCCGGCACCGCTGCGGTACGGACGATCACAGCCGGGGCGGCGGTGGCCGCCCGCACGGTCGTCGAGAAGGGCCTCGCGGCTGGCGAGACGGTCGTCACCGACGGCCAGCTGCGCCTGACGCCGGGCGCGACGGTGGTACGCAAGACCGGACTCTCCTCCCCGCCGGCGGCCTCCGGAGCGCCGGGAAAGACTGAAGCGGGCGCAGCAGCGTCCGGCGCCGGCGCGCCTGCACCGGAGAAGCCCCGGTGAACATAGCCGGCACCTTCATCCGCCGGCCTGTCGCGACCACGCTGCTGATGGCCGCGATCGTCATGTTTGGCGTTATCGGGTACCGCACACTGCCGGTGAGCGACCTGCCCAACGTCGACTACCCCACGGTGCAGGTGCGCGCCTCGCTCTCCGGCGCCGACCCGGAGACGATGGCCTCCGCGGTCGCCACCCCGCTGGAGAAGCAGTTCTCCACGATCGCCGGCATCGACTCGATGACCTCCTCGTCGAGCCAGGGATCGACCAGCATCGTGCTGACGTTCAACCTCGACCGCGACATCGATGCCGCGGCCCAGGACGTGCAGGCCGCTATCGCCCAGACGCTGCGCAGCCTGCCGAGCGACATCACCGCGCTCTCCTACCAGAAGGTCAACCCGGCCGACGACCCGATCCTCTACCTCGCGCTGACCTCGAAGACGCTGCCGCTCTCAACGGTGAGCGAGTACGGCGAGAACCTGATGGCGCAGCGGATCTCCATGGTCCAGGGCGTGGCGCAGGTGCAGGTTTTCGGGTCGCAGAAGTACGCGGTGCGCGTGCAGGTCGACCCGCGACTGCTGGCCGCAAAGCAGATCGGCATCGACGAGGTTTCGAGCGCAATCCGCCTCGGCAACGTGAACCTCCCGAGCGGCATTCTCTGGGGCAAGGACAAAGCGCTGACCCTGCGCGCCTCGGGGCAGCTCCAGGACGCCGACTCCTTCCGGTCGCTGATTATCGCCTACCGGGGCGGCGCGCCGGTGCGCCTCGAGGACATCGGGCAGGTGCTCGACAGCGTCCAGAACGACAAGGTGGCGGCTTGGTATTACTCGAAAGGCGACTCCGACCGCGGCGTCATCCTCGCGATCCAGCGGCAGCCGGGCACGAACACCGTTGCCGTCGCCAAGACGGTCCGGGAAACCCTCGATGCACTGCGCCAGCAGCTGCCGGCCTCGGTGAGCGTGGATGTGCTCTACGACCGCTCCGAGTCGATCCGCGACTCGGTCAACGACGTGCAGTGGACATTGCTGTTGACGTTCGGTCTCGTCGTGCTCGTGATCTTCTTCTTCCTGCGCAACATCTCGGCCACGGTGATCCCGAGCATCGCGTTGCCGATGAGCGTGGTGGGCACCTTTGCGGTGATGAAGGTGCTCGGCTACAATCTGGACAACCTCTCGCTGATGGCGCTCACCCTGTCGCTCGGCTTCGTCGTCGACGACGCGATCGTCATGCTCGAGAACATCGTGCGCCACGTCGAGATGGGCAAGAAACCGATGCAGGCCGCCCTCGACGGCGCCGCCGAGATCGGCTTCACGATCCTCTCGATGACGCTGTCGCTGGCGGCGGTCTTCCTGCCGCTGATCTTCATGCCCGGGGTCATCGGGCGGCTCTTCCGCGAGTTCTCGATCACCATCGTCTCGGCGATCCTGATCTCCGGCGTCGTCTCGCTGACGCTGACGCCGATGATGTGCAGCCGCTTCGTCAGATCCTCGCACGACGTCAAGCACGGGGCGTTCTTCACCTTCACGGAGCGCAGCTACGACTGGGTCCTCGGTCTCTACGTGCGCAGCCTGGCCTGGTTCGTGCACCACCGCCGGTCGGCGCTGGCGATCTCGGTCGCGATTATGGCCGGCACGGTCTGGCTCTTTCAGCTCGTTCCGAAGGGGCTCTTCCCGAGCGAGGACACCGGCCGGATCAGCGTTATCACCGAGGCGGCCGAGGGGACCTCGTTCGACGCGATGGTGCCGCACCAGCGCGCGCTGGCGCAGATCGTCGCCAAAGACCCCAACGTCGAGTCGTTCATGTCCTCGGCCGGAGCCGGCGGTGCCTCGTCGGTCGGCAACCAGGGGCGCATGTTCATCAAACTCAAGAACCGCAAGGACCGCCCGCTCAGCGGCGACGCCTTCGTGGAGGGGCTCCGGCCCAAGCTCGCGCAGGTCCCCGGGATCCGCTCCTTCCCGCAGGTGCCCCCGTCGATCCGGCTCCCCGGCGCCCAGAGCAAGAGTCTTTACCAGTACACGCTGCAGGGGCAGGACCTGGACGAGCTCTACCAGGTGGCGCCCAAGCTGGAGGCGAAGTTGCGCGATCTGCCCGGCCTGCAGGACGTGACGAGCGACCTGCTGCTGAAAAACCCCGAACTCAACGTCACGATCGACCGCGACCGCGCGGCGGCTCTCGGCATCACCGCCGACCAGATCGAGAACTCGCTGTACAACGCCTACGGCGCGCGGCAGGTCTCGACGATCTACACCCCGACCAACCAGTACCAGGTGATCCTGCAGACCAGCGCGGAGTACCAGCGCGACCCGTCCGCGCTCAATCTGCTCTACTTGCGTTCGGCGAAGGGCGATCTCGTCCCGCTCTCGTCCGTGGCCGCGCTCACGCCCGACATCGGGCCGCTGACGGTCAACCACGCAGGGCAGCTTCCCGCCGTCACGCTGGCGTTCAATACGAAGCCAGGTGTTGCGCTCGGCGACGCCGTCAAGCAGGTCGAGCAGGTGGCCCGCGGCGTGCTGCCCCAGACCGTCACGGGCAGCTTCTCCGGCACGGCGCAGGCCTTCAAGTCGTCCCAGGCCGGCCTGCTGGTGCTGCTCGTGCTCGCGATCCTCGTGATCTACATCGTCCTCGGCATCCTGTACGAGAGCTTCGTCCACCCGCTGACGATCCTCTCCGGGTTGCCGTTCGCCGGCTTCGGGGCGCTGTTGACACTGCTGGTGTTCAAGCAGGAACTCTCGGTCTACAGCTACGTCGGGCTGATCATGCTGATCGGCGTCGTCAAGAAGAACGCGATCATGATGGTCGACTTCGCGCTCGAGGCCGAGCGCAAGGAGGGCAAGGCGCCGCTGGAGGCGATCCTCGAGGCCTGCAAGATCCGCTTCCGCCCGATCATGATGACCACGATGTGCGCGCTCTTCGGAACGCTACCGATCGCGCTCGGCCTGGGCGCCGGCGCCGAGACGCGCCGCCCGCTCGGGTTGGCGGTCGTCGGCGGGCTGGCGTTCTCGCAGTTCATCACGCTGTACGTGACGCCGGTCTTCTACACGTACATGGACGGGCTGCAGCGGCGCACGAAGCGGCTGTTCGGCATGGGGAAGGCGGCGGCGTAACCCGCCACCCACTGTTTGTATTAATGGGGTGCATCACCAACCCCTTAAACAATTAAGGCAATTCATCCACTCCAGCCTCACCACTGAGGGGCTCAATCCTCGGGATTCACCACCGTGAGTTTTTCCGAAGCCGCGGCACGTTGCAATCGCGCGTCGGAGCCAACGAACGTGACGCGGCGGTTGACGCTCTTGCCGATCCAGATTGCCGAGGCCAGGTGAACCAGGTCGGCGCCCTTGAGCCCATGCCGCGCGGCGAGCCGCCGAATCAGCGGCTGGAACTCCTCGAGCAGCTCGACAACCACGAGTTCGCGCCAATCGTGCTCGAGGAGATCAAGCGCCTGCCGGTGGCCCTGCGCGGTAAGCCCCTTTTCGCGGTGTTTGCGGCCCAGAGCGGCGACGATCTCCGGATAGGCCAAGCGTGAGACGGCTATCAACTCGGCTGCGGCAAGCACTGCGATCACCCGCCCGCTCCCCGACTCGGCCACGAACTTCTTGATCAGCGCACTGCTGTCGCAGAAGATCACCGACGATCCTCGACGATCATTGCGGAGGCGGAAGCGCCTGTAGTTTTCACCGGGTCGCCCGTCGAGAGCCCGCCTTTGCGGCTCGGAAGTCGGACCAACCCGCGGTGCGCCAGTGACGCCAACCGCTCCTCGACCCCTGCGTTCTCCTCCACGCCTGACAGGTCGCGGAGAATCGCGATTGGTTTGCCGTGGTCAGTCACGATAACCGGGCCGACATCCTGCGCCTGTTTCAGGTAATGGGTGAGCCGGTCCTTTAACTCGCGCACTCCAACGTAGGTCATGGCGTCCCCCCATTTGTTCTTTGTGGCTATTATGGCCACAGTCACGGGAGAGTCAACTGCCAGAAGTGGTCGTGCCGTCGCTCCGTGGGCTACAATGCAGCCATGATGAAATCAGGATCTGCGGGCGCCGCGCGCCTCTCCGCCAAGGCGCGGCTGTTCTCCGAGTCGGTCATCCGCGAGATGACGCGGCACGCGCTGGCGCACGGGGCGGTCAACCTCGCTCAGGGGTTCCCGGACTTCCCCTGCCCCGAGGAGATCAAGGAGGCGGCCTGCCGCGCGATCCGCGGCGACGTCAACCAGTACGCGATCACCTGGGGCGCGAAGGGCTTCCGCGAGGCGCTCGCTGCAAAGGTCGGCCGCTTCACCGGGATGCAGGTCGACCCGGAGCGCGAGATCACGGTGACCTGCGGCTCGACCGAGGCGATGATCGCGGCGCTGCTGGCGGTGGTCGACCCCGGCGACGAGGTCGTCGTCTTCGAGCCGTTCTACGAGAACTACGGGCCGGACGCGATTCTCTGCGGCGCAACCCCGCGCTTTGTCTCGCTGCGGCCGGCCGCAGGGGAGGGCGGGGCGGGTGCGTGGACCTACGACCCGGCTGAGCTGCGCCGCGCGTTCGGGCCGCGCACTCGCGCGGTGATCCTGAACACGCCGAACAACCCGACCGGCAAGGTTTTCACGCGCGCGGAGCTCGAGGAGATCGCCGCGCTGTGCGTCGAGCACGACTGTCTGGCGATCACCGACGAGATTTACGAGCACATCCTCTTCGACGGCCACGAGCACGTGTTGATCGCCACGCTGCCGGGGATGCGCGAGCGCACGATCACGATCAACGGGCTGAGCAAGACCTACTCGGTGACCGGCTGGCGCATCGGCTACGCGATCGCGCCGCCGGCACTGACGGCCGGGATCCGCAAGGTGCACGATTTTCTGACGGTCGGGGCCGCGGCGCCGCTGCAGGAGGCGGGGATCACCGCGCTCTCGCTCCCGGACGCGTATTACCACAGCCTCGCCGACCTCTACCGAGCCAAACGCGACCGCTTCGTACCGGTGCTCGAGCGGGCCGGGTTCCGCTGCTTCGCCCCGTCGGGGGCCTACTATGTGATGGCGGACATCTCGGGGTTGACGAAACTTGACGCCACGGCGTTCGCGCTGGAGCTGGTGCGCGACCCGGGAGTGGCGGTCGTCCCCGGTCCGAGCTTCTTCTCGAAGCCGCAGGACGGGCGCTCGCTCGTACGCTTCTGCTTCTGCAAGCGCGACGAGACGCTGGACGAGGCTGCGCGGCGTCTGGAACGCTGGGCATCATCCCGCTGACCTGTGCATTCTTCGTGCAGGCTGCGGGGTCCTGACGCTGCGGACCTCCATCGTGCTCACTTCGTTCCGCCGATGGAGACCTCCCCTCCGCGCCACCCCTCCGCTGTGACAGTTGACTTGCAGGTCAATACTCACTATAATTACATATACGTATGATGCATACACATTGGGGGCTATGACGTGTCAGTTCGAGTGCAGGTTATCCTCGACGAGGCCGAAGTCTCGCGGTTCCGATCCCGGGCTCACAAGGAGGCCAAGTCCCTGAGCGCCTGGCTGCGCGACGCCGGCCGGGCGGCGCTGGCTTCGGAGGACCGCCGCCGGCTCCTCGACGACAAGGACGCGCTGCGGGATTTCTTCAAAGCCTGCGACCGCCGGGAAGCCGCGGGGGTCGAGCCGGACTGGGACGAGCACAAGAAGGTGCTCGCCGGCAGCTACCTCTCCGGGGCGCGCCCGTGATCTTCGTCGACAGCAACCTCTTCGTCTACGCCGTTGGGCGGCCGCACCCCCTGCGTGAGGAGGCGCGAGTGTTCTTCGCCGCCGCCGGCAGCGCGGGGACGCCGCTGGTGACGTCGGCCGAAGTCCTCCAGGAGTTGCTGCACATCTACCTGCCGGTGCAGCGGATCGCCACCCTCGACGCCGCGTTGGAACTGGCGTCCCGGAGCGTGGACCGCGTCCTGCCCGTCGAGGCCGAGGACGTGGCGCAGGCGCGCACGTTGCTCGACGGGCACCCGGCCCTTTCGGCGCGCGATCTGCTGCATCTTGCGGTCTGCCGCCGCCACGGCATCACGGAACTCAAGACCTTCGATCGCGGGCTCAACAGCGCGTTCAGCCGCCGTCGTCGCACGTAAGGGGGAAGCACGTTGGAACTGAGCAGGATCCGCAATTTCTGCATCATCGCGCACATCGACCACGGCAAGTCCACGCTGGCCGACCGGCTGATCCAGGCCTGCGGCGCCGTCGAGGACCGCAACTTCCAGGACCAGATTCTGGACACCATGGACATCGAGCGCGAGCGCGGCATCACGATCAAGAGCAACACGATCTCGATGCCCTATGTTGCGCGCGACGGCAAGGAGTACCTGCTCAACCTCATCGACACTCCGGGCCATGTGGACTTCTCGCACGAGGTGCGCCGCTCCCTGCTGGCCTGCGAGGGCGCGGTGATCATCGTCGACGCCAGCCAGGGGGTGGAGGCGCAGACGCTGGCGAATTACTTCCTCGCCGTCGAGCACAACCTGACGCTGCTGGCGGTGATCAACAAGATCGACCTGCCCGCCGCCGACGTGGAGCGGATCCGCGAGGAGATCGACGCGGACCTCGGGCTCGACCCCTTCGAGGCGATCCCGATCTCGGCCAAGAAGGGGATCGGCATCGACGAGGTGCTCGAGGGGATCGTCACGAAGCTGCCGCCGCCGACCGGGGACGCATCCACGCCGCTGAAGGCTCTGATCTTCGACGCCTACTACGACGTCTACCGCGGCGTCGTGCTGATGGTGCGCATCAAGGAGGGGACGCTCAAGGCGGGGCAGAAACTGCGCTTTTTGCACACCGGCACCGAGCACCAGGTCGAGGAGGTGGGGATCAACCGCCTCGGCCGGATCAAGAGCACCGAGCTGCCTGCCGGGTCCGTCGGCTACCTGATCGCCGGGGTCAAGACGATCCGCGACATCGAGGTCGGCGACACGGTGACCGACGTCGACCGCCCCACGGACGGGCCGATCCCCGGCTACAAGCCCTCCAAGCCGGTGGTCTTCT
>Ga0315271_10000549_pt1 | contig 21002 bp, 20 predicted proteins | sample C3_top_MG_FD_204664 | JGI IMG/M metagenome (GOLD analysis project Ga0315271, IMG submission 204664) | Sediment microbial communities from Yellowstone Lake, YNP, Wyoming, USA - C3_top | ecosystem: Environmental > Aquatic > Freshwater > Lake > Sediment | place: USA: Wyoming | collected 2017-08-01
CGGCACAGCCCGCGCCCGCGCCCGCGGCGCCGCCCGCCGCGCCGATGTACGCCCAGCAGCCGAGCCCCCCGCCCGCGGCGCCGCCCGCGGCGCCGCCCGCCGCGCCGATGTACGCCCAGCAGCCGCCTGCCCAGCAGCCGCCGGCGAATGCCTGGGCAGCGCCGCCGGCCACGTACGGTGCCGCCGTCCCCCCGCCCGGGCTCGACGTGCCGATGGCACCCGTCGCGTCCAAGCCCGCGCGCCGCAACCCGGTCCGTTGGATCGCCGCGGTCCTCGTGGTCGCCCTCGTGGTGGTCGCGGGCCTCGGCGCGACGCTCCTGCTCACGTCCTCCACCAGCGGCACGTCCACCGTGCTCGGCTACGTCCCCGCGGACACGACGACCTACGCCGAGGCGCGGCTCGACCTGCCCGGCAACCAGCGCGCCGAGCTCGCCAAGACCCTCTCCGCGTTCCCCGGCTTCGCCGACCAGGCCGCGATGAACACAAAGCTCGGCGAGCTCATGGACCGGGTCGTGAAGTCGGCAACGAACGGCAAGCACGACTACCAGACCGACATCGCTCCGTGGTTCGGCGGCCAGATCGCCGTGGCGCAGGGCCCGCAGGACCTGAGCGGGCTCATGAACCCGCTGGCCTCGGCCGCGCCGAGCTCGACCGCCGGACCCACGACCGGCCTCCCGGCGTGCACGGGCGGCGCGGCCGCGACGCCGAGCCCCACCGCCTCGGGCGACACGTCCTCCTACCCGGTCGGCGCGCTGAACGCCCGATACCTCGGCCTCGCAAGCGTCAGCGACGCGAAGAAGGCGGAGGCCTGGGTGGGCTCTGCTCTGACCGACATGGCCGTCAAGACCTCGGACCGCACCTGCGACGGTGTGGTCGTCCACGTGGTCCAGCAGAGCAGCGACTCGTACATCCTCTCTCTCGAGATGGGCTGGGCGATCCTGGACGGCAAGGTCCTCGTCGCCGGCGACCTCGACTCCATCCGGCTCGCCATCGCCACAAAGGGCACGACCGGCCTCGGCGCCACGGCGAACTTCCAGAAGGCCGTCGGAGCCCTCAAGGGCGACCACCTCGGCCTCGTCTACGAGGCGCTCCGGGCGACGTACACCGCGCAGCTCGACGCCATCAAGGCGAGTGACACCGACGGCACCGCCACGGCGGCCCTGAGCGTCCTCGCGAGCCTGGTGCCCGAGTACGTCGCGTTCGACCTCAAGGCGGCCGACGGCAACTTCGTCTCGGCCTCGGTCGAGGCGGCGCCGGACATCAGCCCGACCACCAATCGGACCTCGGACCTCGCGGCCCTTTCACCCCCCACGACCATCGCCATGCTGGACTCCCACGACGTGGGCAAGGTCCTCACGGCCGTGCGGGCCAAGTTCGCCGCCGAGCCCAAGCTCGAGCAGTACGTGAAGCAGCTCGACACCGCCCTCGGCCTCGCGGGCGGCTGGGACAGCACGATCGGCTGGATCGGCGACGCGGGGTTCGCCGTCACGCGCGACGGGAACAACGTCTCGGGCGGGATCCTGATCCGGCCCGAGGACGCGTCTGCCGCCAGCCACCTGTTCACCCAGCTCCGAAGCCTCGCCGACCTCTCCGGCGTGACGTCGGGGGTGAAGATCACCGACGAGACCTACAAGGGCGCGACGATCACGACCGTCGACCTCTCGAGCCTCGCCCCGCTTCTCGAGTCCAGCGCAGGCGCCAGCCTTGGCGGGATGACCATCCCGTCCGACCTCAAGTTCGTCTACGCCGTGACCGACAAGGTCGTCCTCATGACGCTCGACACGGGCTTTGCGAAGGCCGTCATCGACGCCTCGCAGGGCGGCGACTCGTTGGCCAAGAACGCGCGGTACACCGCGCTGCTCGCCCAGACGGGGGACAAGGGCACCGCGTTCGTGTGGCTCGACGTGGCCGCCGTGCGCGAGCTCGTCGAGGGGGCGTTGCCCGCCGACGCGCGCTCCACGTACGACGCCGACATCCGGCCGTACCTCCTGCCGTTCGATGCCCTGCTCAACACCGGCGTCTATGACAACGGGTTGAACCGCGGCACCACTATCCTGTCCATCAAGCACTAGAAGGTCCACCAGACCCAGCCGCCGGCGGGTCCGCCCAAGGTCCGCATACGAAGGAGCACCGCACCCACATGGCAGTCCGCATCCGCCTCACCCGCGTCGGGGCGACCAAGCAGCCGACCTACCGCCTCGTCGTGGCTGACGCCCGCTCGGCCCGCGACGGCCGCGCGATCGACACGATCGGCCACTACAACCCGCGGACCGACCCGATCGAGCTCGTGATCGACCAGGCCAAGGCCAAGGACTGGCTGTCCAAGGGCGCCCAGCCGTCGGACACCGTCAAGCGCCTCTTCAAGCAGGCCGGCGTCATGTCGGCGGCGAAGTAGCACGACGATGGCCGCCGCTGAGCTGGTCGAGTACGTCGCGAAGTCCCTCGTGGACGACGTGGACGCAGTGCACGTCGAGATCGTCAACGCCGAGGAAGGCACCATCATCGAGCTGCACGTGGCCGAGTCCGACATGGGCAAGGTCATCGGGCGCAACGGCAGCGTCGCGAAGGCGCTCCGCACCCTTCTCAAGGTGACGTCCGCCCGCACGGGCGAGCCGGTCAGCCTCGAGATCGTCTGAGGGGGCCGTTGGCTCCCAAGGCCGCGTCGCGCGGCGGCGAAACGCCGTCGCCGCGTGACGAGACAACAGCACGCCTCGTCGTCGCGCTCGTCCGCGGGTTCCGCGGGCTGCGCGGGCAGGTGCGAATTGAGCTGCTCACCGACCGCCCGGAGGACCGGTTCACGGTCGGTGCCGTGCTGTTCCCCGAGGGGACGAGCGAGCGCCTGACGATCGCCGAGGCCATGCCCGTCGCCGACGGCAAGGGCTGGTGGCTGCGCTTCCGCGAGATCGGCATCCGCGAGGTCGCCGAGGAGCGCCTGCGCGATCGGTACCTCGAGATCGACGACCCCCACGAGCCCAACGAGCCTGGCCGCTGGTTCTTCCACGAGATCCAGGGCCTTGCCGTCACGTCCACCACGGGCGAGGCGATGGGCGAGATCGTGGACATCTACCGCGCCGGCGGCGCCGAGGTGTTCGTCGTGCGCGGCCCGCGCGGCGAGTTCGACGTGCCCGGCGTCCGCGGGATCGTCACCGAGCTCGCGCCCGATCGCGGCGTGATGGTCGTGGACCTCGAGAGCCTCGCGCTCGATGCGCGGCCGGTCGAGGACGACGACTATGTCCGCCCGCGTGACCGGCGACCGAAGAAACAGCCGAAGAAGAAGCCTGAGAAGGCGGCGGGGGAGTCCGGGTCGGCAGCCAAGCCGGGCGCCTCGACCGCGAAGCCGCCCACGTCCGGGAAGCCGCGCAAGCCCGCCGCGACGCCGGACGAGCCGTCGGCCGAGCCGGCGGGCCCTGGCCCCGAGCCGACGCCCGACACGACGGACGCGCCCACCGCCGACACCTGATGCCGCTCGAGATCGACGTCCTCACGCTGTTCCCGGCGATGGTCGAGGGACCGCTGGCGGAGAGCATCCCGGCGCGGATCCAGGAGCAGGGGCTCGCGGTCATCCGCGTCCACGATCTCCGCCGCTGGGGCCTGGGCAAGCACCGGACCGTGGACGACTACACGTACGGCGGGGGAGCGGGGATGGTCCTGCGCGCCGACGTGGTTGCAGCCGCCCTGACCGAGCTCCGACGCCCGGACACCGTCGTCATCCTGCTCGACCCGGGCGGCGAGGTGTTCCGCCAGGCCGTCGCCCATGCGCTGGCCGAGTCGGCGCACCTGGTCTTCCTCTGCCCGCGCTACGAGGGCGTGGACGAGCGGGTTCGGGCCATGTGCGACCGCGAGCTCTCGATCGGCGACTACGTGCTGACCGGCGGCGAGCTGGCCGCCCTGGTGATCATGGACGCGGTCATCCGGCTGCTGCCGGGGGCTATCGATGTCGCGTCCACGGCCGAGGAGTCGTTCGCGGCGGGGCTGCTCGAATACCCGCAGTACACGCGCCCCGCCGACTTTGACGGTGTTGGGGTCCCGCCCGTGCTCGTCTCGGGCCACCACGAGCAGGTGCGCAAGTGGCGCCTCCGCGAGTCGCTGCGACGGACCCTCGAGCGCCGCCCGGACCTGCTCGCTGATCGCGTCTTCACCAAGGAGGAGACCAAGCTCCTCGCCGAGGTGCGCGCAGAGCGCTCCACGCGCGAGGCCGCGCCCGACTGACGCGACGCCCGGGCGTCCGCGTCGGCTGACAGGCCCGCCCGGGCGTGCTATTCTCCGCCGTCGGCCATGCCCTCCGCGGCGCGCCGCCCTTCGCAATGCAGAACCGCAGCGCCGCTGCCGACGACCGAACAAGGACTGCTCAACTGTGAACGTGCTCAACGAGATCGTGGCCGAACAGCTGCGGACCGACCTGCCCGTCATCGTGCCTGGCGACACCGTCAAGGTGTCCGCGAAGGTCATCGAGGGCACACGCGAGCGCATCCAGGTCTTCGAGGGCCTCGTGATGCGGACGCGAAACGCGGGGATCGCGTCGTCGATCACCGTCCGGCGCATCGCCTCGGGCGTTGGCGTCGAGCGCACCTTCAAGCTCAACAGCCCGCGCATCGACAAGATCGAGGTCGTCCGCCACGGCCAGGTCCGCCGCGCCAAGCTGTACTTCCTGCGCAACCGCGTCGGCAAGGCCGCCACGACGCTCCGCGAGCGCCGCTAGCGCCACGCCGGGGCCCCAGCGCCCCGGACGCCGCACCGCCCGACCCCCGGCCCACCCGGGGGTCGTTCGATTCCGGGCGAGGTGCACGGGCGTCTCGCTTGGCCTTGGCGCTGGGGCGATCCTGGGGCCGTCATCCGGCGCCGGTCCGTCTGGCGGCCCTGCCGACGGTTCGCCGGCTGAAGGGGCCAGCACCATGCCCATCCGCCGGCTGTGCCCCGGCTGGCCCGCCGAGCGGGCCACGGGGACGGCCCAATCCGCGTATCGTCCGTCCGCAGGGCCACGAACCGGCCGGGGACCGTGCCCGGGCTGCTGTGGCGCCCGCTGCCCCGTCGGGAGGGCCGTCAGGCGGCCCCTGGGGACGCGGGGACTGGCTGGCGCGCCGAGCGGCCGGGCGCCCTACAGCTCGACCGTTCCCTCGACCACGGTCAGGCATCGGCCGCCGGTCCAGGTCGTGCCGTCGGCGTCCTGGGTGATCTCGACACGGCCTGCGCGCCCGATCGCTCCGCCCTGGGTCGCGATGTACGGCGCCTGGAGCCGCCCGGAGCGGATGAGCCACCCTGCAGCCGAGGCGTTGAGGCTGCCGGTGACCGGATCCTCCACGATGTAGCCGTCCTGCGGCCACATGGCGCGCACCTCGAGCGCGGCGGGCGACCCCGGCGGGTACAGGCCTACGATGCCGAGGTCGCAGAACACCGCACCCGGCTGCACGGCGAGGACGGCCTCGGCGCTCTCGAGCAGGACCGCGACCCAGCCGGGGCCGTTGTCCGCCCACTGCGCATCGAGGATCGCCGAGCGCTCGAGGCCGATCGACGCGGCGATCTGCGCGATGAGCTCCTCTTCGACGGGCCCCGACCGCAGGAGCGGCGGCTCGGCGAAGGCCAGCGTCTCGGGCCCGGTGCGCCGGACGGAGATCAGCCCCGACGCGCAGGCCTGGACGACCGTGGTCGCCTCGCGCGGCTGTCCGCCGGCCGCGAGCCAGGCGTGGCAGGTCCCGAGTGTCGGGTGTCCCGCGAACGGGATCTCCTCGGTGGGCGTGAAGATCCGCACCGCGTAGTCGGCGTCGGGATCGTCGATGGGCACGATGAACGTCGTCTCGGACAGGTTCGTCCAGCGCGCGAATCGCTGCATCTCGGCCGCCGAGAGCCCACCCGCATCGAGGACGACCGCGAGCGGGTTGCCGAGGCCGGGCCCCGTGGTGAAGACGTCGACCTGGGCGAAGCGTCGCTGCATGCCGCGAGTGTGCCGCGCGACGCCCCGCGGCGCTACGCTACTGGCCAGATGGCCCCGATCGTCCCCACCCTCCGCTTCGAACGCCCCCTGTGGCAGGGCGGCAAGGCGCGCATCGCCGGCGTGGACGAGGTGGGCGTCGCCCCGACCTGTGGCGCGGTCGTCGCGGCGGCCGTGATCATGCCGGTGAACTGCAAGCGCATCCCGGGCGTCCGCGACTCCAAGACGCTCTCCGCGGCCCAGCGCGAGCGCCTCGCGCCGATCATCCGCCGACGGGCTGTGGCGGTCGGCCTGGGCGCAGCCTCGGTCGCCGACATCGACCGGCTGAACATCTATCACGCGACCCACCTCGCGATGCGGCGGGCGATCGGCCGGCTCGGCGGTCACGACCACGTGCTGGTGGACGGCCTGCGGATCGCGGGCTTCGAGTCGCAGGTCGGCCCATACACCGCCATCGTGGACGGCGATGCCCTCGTCTACTCGATCTCGTGCGCATCGGTGATCGCCAAGACCGTCCGCGACCGGATGATGCACGCGCTCGCCCTGCGCTACCCGGAGTACGGCTGGGAGCGCAACGCCGGGTACGCCACGCTCGAACATCGCGAGGCGATCAAGGCCCACGGCCTCACGCCGCACCATCGCAAGAGCTGGCAGGCCCTCCAGGTGCTGCTGGCGGGCGACCAGCTTGCGCTGTTCGGCGATCGGGGGGCCGAGCGCGATGCCGATGCCGATCCCGCCGAGGCCGATCGCGAGCCCGCCGGGGCAAGCGACCTCAGCGACGACCTGATCGTGGCGGCACTCGAACTCGACCTCGAGATCGCCCTGGACGGCGACCCGGTGCGCGCCTGAGCCCTACGCCTGGTCGGGCAGGAGCGCCCGCACCTGCGCCCAGCGGACCCGGGCGGACGCGGCGACGCCCGGCTGGCCCGGGACCACCACTGCCCCGGCGAGCCCGGCCTTGTACCGCGGGTCGATGATCACGCCCACCAGGACATACCCGTTCACGATGCACGTGATCGATGGCCCCGCGGTGACCACCGTGAGGCGGTTCGCGGCCGGGATGCCGCGGGCGAAGGGCGCGTCGTCGGGGATGGGGCCGTCCGCGAGGACGTGCGGCTGCCCGTCGGCGATAGCGAACACGACCGCGCGCCCGGCTGCCGTGACGCTGAACCCGAGATAGTCGTGCTCGCCCGCCTGGCGGAAGAACAGCCCGACGGCTGCATCGTCACCGCCGGCCTCGAGCTCCACGACCGCGTCGATCACGACGTCGCGGAACGAGAGCGGCGCGAACGGCGCGGCCCCGACGGATCCGAGGCCGTCGGCGCGCACCTGCGGACCACCCGAGTCGGGCGAGGTCCAGAGCACCGGCGGCGTGCCGGCGGGCGGCGCGTCAGGGGGCGGGAGCGGCATGCGGGATGGCCTCCGATCTCTGCGTGAGCCTACGCCACGGCGATGCCGGTGGGCATCGGGATCGTCCAGTCGCCGATCGCCTGCCCGAGCGATGAGGTGATGAGCTCCTCGACGCCCCAGCCCATGCCGATGGCGTCGCGGATGAAGCCGAGCGGGCTCCCGGTCGTGACGTCGCCGAGCATCTTCATGAGGCCGAAGACGATCCGGATGATGGCCATCGTGCTGCCGTCGAAGTGCGTCTTGCCGATGGGGATGGAGTAGCTCACGCCGAGGCCGCCGTAGACGCCTGCCTTGCCGGCCGCGCCGAGGAGTCCCGTCGCGGTGACGGCTGTGTCCCAGCCCCAGGCCGACCGGCCCGCCGCGAACGGGTTGGGCACGCCAGCGTTGATCTGGAACGGCTCGCCCTCCGTGTGGCCGGGCTGCTGGACGGGCTGGCCGGGCTGGTCGGGGGTGCCGGACTTGAAGACCGCGCCGAACATCGTGGCGCGCTGGTCCTCCGGGCTCCGGTCAGTCTCGGACTTGCCGGCCCGGGCCGCGGCGCTGTCGCCCGCCCCAATGCCCCGGACGGAGATCCCTGGGACCAGCGGCTCGAGACGCGCCCGCACGACCTCAGCGCGGCGGACGGACAGGTCGCGGTTCGCGCCCTCTCGGCTGCTGGCGCTGCCGGGATTCCGAAATGCACGACTCGCCTCGCCGGTCACGTCGATCGAGGTCACGCGCGAGCCGCTGTGCGTCTCGGGGAAGGTGTTGGCAGTGGTCGCCGCACTCGAGATGGCACCCGCGCCGCCGAGCGCATTCGGATCGGCGCTCTGGGTGGGGAAAAGGACCTCGCCGAGGGCAACGACCTCGTGGAGGTCGGGGGTGCCGGGTGTCAGCGGGCCGGGGACCGTGGCGCCGGGGACGAAGTGCTGATCGGCGCCGGACGGCGTGATCGAGCCAATGTTGCCGAAGTCGGTGGATCCGCCGACCGAGACGACACCGCCCGATTGCACCGCCAGACCGCCGCCCTCGGCGACGCCTGCCTGCACGCCGTAGCTCGCGTTGGTGAACCAGCCGCCCCAGCCCTGGAGCACGTCCTTGTTGGCGTCGCCGAACGAGCCCACCGTCCCGAACGTCATCGCGCCAGTGGCGTTGCCGGTCTCCCCGATGTCGCCGACGTTCAGCTGGACGCCGGCCGCGGGGGCGAGGAAGAAGCCGATGTCGCCGCGGCGATAGTCCATGACGACTTCGAGCGAGGCGCCCCCGCCCGCCGAGATGCCAGCCCCTTCCGAGACCGTTCCACCCAGCTGGAAGCCGATGCTGAAGTGGTCCCCCTCGGGGTGCATGAGCCCGTTGAGGATGGCGTCCTCGCTCTGGGACGCCGCCTGGCTGGCGGCTTGGGCCTGGGCCGCGATGACCGCAGGCGGCGAGGGCAGGCCGTTGGGGAACATCGTCCGGGCCGAGTCCATCGCGCTCTGGATGTATGGCCCGAGGCGACGCATGAGCAGGCTCATGAGCGCGCGCTTGAGCGGCTCGACGACCGCGCGCAGGACTCGCCCGAGCATGGCCGTCGCGCCGCGCACGAGCCAGTCGCGGAAGGCGGCGAGGCGGGCGAGACCGGCGCGGATGAGGTTGGCGACGAACTGCGCGGCGGCCATCACGGCGCTGCGCACGCGGTTGATGAACCCGACGATGCGCTCGGTCTGACGAGCCACCCAGCCCTGGATGCTGGCGGACATCCGCGCGATCACGCGATTGATAACGCCCTCGATCGCGCGGACGGCGGCGCGGACAGCCGCCACGAGGCGGTCCACCAGCCAGCTCACCGCGCTGCGCAGCACGCCCGGCAGCTCGCCGACGATGCTCGCGGCACGACCCGCCAGGCCGTTGATCGCGTTCGCTGCCGTCGCGACGCCAGCCTGGAGGGTGGCCGCGAGGCTCGCGACACCGGCCGCGACGCGCTGGCTCAGCGACACGATGCCCCCGATGAGCCGGTCCACAAGACCGTTCGCCGTCTGCGTCAGCCGCGTGATGAGGCTCGTGATCTGGCCGGGGATGTCGCCGAACACGCGCTGGAGGAAGCCGACCACGGGCTGGAGCATGGCCGGCACGAGCGACTCGCCGCGCATCGCCCGCCCGATCGCCGCCATGACGGCGGCCTTGACGCTGCTCATCGCGCCCGAGACCGCGCCCATGATGCGCCCGACGAGCCCGCGGGCCGCGCTCATCACCCCGCCGACCACCGAGCGGATCCCGGCGAGGACCGAGTCCTTCATCGAGCGTGCCGTCGAGACGATGCCGTCCACGATCCCGCGTGCCAGCGTGCGGGCCCCACGGACGGCCGTCTGCACCATGCCCGTCACCGCGTTCGCCACACAGCGAGCCGCGCCCGTGACGGTGCCGGCGACACGGCGGAAGGCGGCCTTCGCCTGATTGATGATGGCGTCGATCACCCCGCCATCGCCGGCATCCTGACCGGCCGATTCCACTGCCTCGGCGTGGCCCGCGATCTCGCTGGCCGGGTCCTCCTCTTCGACCTCGCCCTGCTCGGCTTCGGGTTCCTGCGTCGTCGCAGTGTCGACGTCGGGTGCCTCGCCGAGCCGGTTGATCTCGCCCGCGTGCGGAGCGGCCGGAACGGTCGGGTCGGGGAAGGGCTCGCCGTGCGGGGCCGGGCCGTCGAGTTCGGGACCGCCACCGCCACCGCCGGCCGAGGCGGACTCCTCGCCGGGTCCCGACGCTTCCCCCTCGCTCGCCAAGCCCGCGCCGCCCCCACCGCCGTGCGCTGCGTGCTCGGTCATCCCGCCCATGCCGGCCCCACCCCCGCCGCGGTGCGGTGCGGTGGCCGCTTCGGCCCCGGCGCTGCTCCCTGCGCCACCAGCGCGAGAGCCGCCGAGCGCCTCGGACCCGGCGTGGGTCTCGACTTCGTGGCCGCCTGATGCGCCGCCTGCGGTCTCGCCGGTCGCCGATCCAGCAGCCTCGACCTGCCGGCCCGCAGTCTCTGCCGCCACGGCGGTCCCGGCGGCGCCTAGCGACCCGCCCCGGGCCACTGCGGCCTCGGCGCCCATCGCCAGCCCGGCGGCACCGCCGACCCCGATCGGACCGGTTGCGCTCGCCATGCCGGCCGCGCCCATCGCCACCCCGGCCATCCCGCCAGGCCCGGTCTGCTCCCCGAAGCCCGCCATGCCGCCGCCGGCTGCGGCTCCGCCAGCCATGCCGGCCATCCCGCCGGTCTGCTCCGCGAAGCCAGCCATGCGACCCGTCGGCGACGTGGGGAAGTTGGAGCCGGTCTCGCTCCCCATGCCCGCCATCGCGCCGCCGCTCTGGCCGCCCGGACCCGCGGTCGCCCCCATGACCTCGCCAGCCACCGCCCCATTCGCGGCCAGAGGCCTCTCTGTCTCCGCTCCGAGCGTGCTCGGGCCACCGGCCATGTTGGCGGCGTCGCCTTCACCGGGGTTCACTGCAGCCCCGGCCATCCCGACCATGGGGCCGCCAGCCACCTCGCTGACCTTGCCCGTCTCGCTGGCGAACGCGGTCTCGTCGTCCTCCCCGGCGCCGGTCTTGCGGCCCGTACCCAGGGCATCGAGCACGGCGCGGTTGCCTGCGAGCCGCTGCATCGCGAGCACCTGGCGCGGGTGCATCGATCGGCCGCGAACGCGCGCGATGCCGACGTCATGGGGTCGGATCGGGGTCGCGGCCTCGACCGCGCCGCCGTTCGCGGACCGGTGTGCGGGCGACGCCTGACGCGCGTCGGGATCGAGCTCGGCGCGCTCAGCCATGGCGGTGCCTCGGGGGACGGTGCCGCATGGATGGATCGTGGCGTGCCATCGCCTCGCACGCCCGGCCGCAGCGGGTGGACGATCGCGCAGGCGTGGTTGCCTCTTCGGGCACGTCACCCACAAGGCGCATCACACGCAAACAGGTGATGACAGCGGGCTGCGGTCTTGCGATCATCGTCTTGCCGACAATCCAGCAGGCGAAGCACCGCCGAGCCGTGAGCACTGGGTCGGCAACAGGGGACTATCGGGTGAAGGTGCAGGCCGCGGGACGGCCGCCCGCCACAGCCGCCAAGCAGCCGCGCATGTCGATGCCTCCGTGGCGGAAGCGCCGGCGTCAGGCAGCGCGCCCCGGGACCGCGGCCCAGCCGGCGATGGACGCGTCGTCGGGTGTGGCGACGCTGACGACCCCTGCCTCTGCGGCAGCCGTGCCCAACACGGCGATCGCGCGCGCCGGGGCACGGTTTGCGGTGCTCCCGGGGCTGGTCCGTCGGCTCGAGGCGATCGGTGCGCCGATCGAGCCGGTGCCCGCGTCGTGGACGCCTGTCGGGGTCATGGCCCGTACCAGCTCGCCTGCCGTTCTGCCGGCCCCAGCAGCCGACGCCGCCCCCTCTGCCGAGGTTCGGTCGGTCGCGCCGGCCCGCGCGCAGGTGATGGTCGCTGCCGGGGCTGCCGCGAGGCCGAGAGCTGCCGCGGGCCGCAGGCCGAGCACCGCGCAGTGGCCGCCAAGCATCAAGAATGGCCCGCCGAAAGCCCCGCGCACGCGGCGTGCCACCCCCGTGCCGCTCGAGCCGGTCACGTTGCCCGACGTCGTCGTTCCCGTGATGGCCGCCATCGCGGTTGCGCCCGAGGTCGCGCCCGAGAAGCTGATGCCCGAGCTCGCCCCCACGCCCGACGCGCCAGCGCTCGACGGCCCTGAGCTCGCCCTCGCGCCCGACGCGCCAGCGTTCGCGCCCGAGCCTGAGCTCGCCCTCGCACCCGAGGCGGTGACGCGCCACGAGTCGCACGACGCACCTTCGCCCGCGAACCCGGTGATGCCGCTCGCCATCGCCACGGCCCTCGCGCAAGCGCCGGATAAGGCCCAGGTGATGGACCCCGGTCAGGATGTCGGTGTGGAACGCGCGCGATCGACCATGGCCCAGCGCATCGGCGATGACGCCGAGCGGTTGGCTGCCATCCGGCTCGAGGCGCTCGGCTGGCAGATCCTCGCGCGGAACCTGCGCGTCAGCCGGGCGGAGATCGACCTGCTCGCGATCGATCCCGGCGACCCGCCCACGCTCGTCGTGGTCGAGGTGCGGCGGCGGAGCCGTCGGGACTTCGGCCTGGCCGAGGAGACCGTGGACTTCCGCAAGCGCGCGACACTCCGCCGGGCTGCCGGGGAGCTCGCCATGCGCTCGGTCCTGCCGGATGGGCGCCGCATCCCGGCGCTGCCTGTGCGGATCGACCTGATCGCGATCGACCGGGGTCCGGACGGCCGGCCCGCGCTGCGCCACCACCGCGGGATCGAGACCTGAGCGAGGCTGCGCGCTCCCCGAGCGGATCCCCGCCGAAGGGTGGGGGAGTGCCGCTGTGGTACACTCCGGCGTCGCTGTGGGACCCCACGGCGATTGCTCATGCCCGCCCGGCAGATGCCGGTCGGAGCTCACACGCGGATCTGCTCCCTGACGGGACGGTGCCGATCCCAGGCCGAGGCCTGGAGCGGTCCCCGCAGGCGGTCCGCGGAGGACAGGAACCGCAGGAGGTCACGCGTGCCCACAGTCTCAATGCGCTCGCTGCTCGAGGCCGGTGTCCATTTCGGGCACCAGACCCGGCGCTGGAACCCGAAGATGAAGCCCTTCATCTTCGCGGAGCGCAACGGCATCCACATCATCGACCTGGCGCAGACGGTCAAGCGCCTTGATGTCGCGCTCGCGTACATCACCGAGACCGTCGCCCGTGGCGAGAGCGTCCTCTTCGTCGGCACGAAGAAGCAGGCGCAGGAGCCGGTGATGCAGGAGGCCATCCGTGCCGGCCAGCCCTACGTCACCAAGCGGTGGCTCGGCGGCATGCTGACCAACTTCGTCACCATCAAGAAGCGCATCGGGCTGATGGACCAGCTCGAGGCCCGTCAGATGGCCGGCGACTTCGACCGGATGACCAAGAAGGAAGCCGCGAAGCACCTCGAGGAGCTGACCAAGCTCCAGGCGACGCTCGGCGGCATCCGCAAGATGAAGCGCACGCCGGCGATCATCTTCATTGTCGACCCGCACCGGGAGCGGATCGCGGTGACCGAGGCGAACAAGCTCGAGATCCCGGTCGTGGGCACGGGCGACACCAACGTGGACCCGGACGAGCTCGACTTCATCATCCCGGCCAACGACGACGCCATCCGCTCGATCCGCTTGCTCTGCCAGCTGGTGGCCGACGCGTGCATCGAGGGCCAGCGCCTGCGCGCAGCCCACACGCAGCAGGAGCCCGAGCCCGAGTCCGCCTCGGTCGAAGAGCCCGAGTTTGACGAGAAGGCCGCGGCCGACCTGGTCGCACAGCTCGCCGCCGGTGGCACGCTGTCGTTCGATCCCGAGGACGAAGACCTCCTGCCCGGCGTCCCCGCGATCCCGGCCGCTCCGGTGGCCAGCGCGGCCCCCGTGGCTCCCGCGGCCGAGTAAGACGCCACTGCCGGGCCGGCACGTCCCGCTCGCCCGGTCAACCGGCCCACGCTGGGTCGGCACCTGAGCGCACGAACCCTCGGCGGGCGCGCCCGCCGATCACGACAACAGGAGCACCAACCCCATGGCAATCACGGCTGAGGCCGTCAAGGAGCTTCGCGAGCGAACCGGCGCGGGCATGATGGATTGCAAGCGCGCCCTCGTGGAGACCGACGGCGACCTGGAGAAGGCCGTCGCGATCCTGCGCGAGCGCGGTCTGGCGGCGGCTGCCAAGAAGGCCGGTCGCGACGCCCGCGAGGGCGTCGTCTCGAGCTACATCCACACCGGCGGCCGCGTCGGCGTGCTGCTCGAGGTCAACTGCGAGACCGACTTCGTCGCCCGCACCGACGAGTTCCAGAAGCTCGTCCGCGACGTCGCGATGCAGATCGCGGGCCTCGCCCCGACCTACGTCGACATCGACCACATCCCGGCCGAGGCCCTCGAGGCCAAGAAGGCCGCGCTCGTCGCCGACGAGTCGGTGCAGGGCAAGCCCGAGGCGATCCGCGGCAAGATCGTCGAGGGCCAGCTCAACAAGTGGTACAAGGAGGTCTGCCTCCTTGAGCAGCCCTTCCGCGACGAGGACCGGTCGGTGCGGGATCTCGTGACCGAGAAGATCGCCACGATCGGCGAGAACATCCGCGTCCGACGCTTCGTGCGCTTCGCCCTCGGGGAGGAGATGTGACCGACGCCGGTCGTGTGAGCGAGGGGACCGAGGGGCCGGCGACGGCCCCCGCGTCCGGCCCGCTCCGCTACCGCCGGATCCTGCTCAAGCTGTCCGGCGAGGCCCTCCTGGGCGAGCGCCAGTACGGCGTGGACCCGGCGTTCTGTGCGTTCATCGCGCAGCAGGTCGCCGACGTCCGCGCCATGGGCGTCCAGGTCGGCATCGTCGTGGGCGGGGGCAACATCTTCCGCGGCATGGCCGCTGCCGCTCGCGGCATGGACCGCGCCACCGGGGACTACATCGGCATGCTCGCGACCGTGATGAACGGCCTCGCGCTGCAGGACGCCATCGAGCGCGCGGGCATCCCCGTGCGCGTCATGTCGGCGATCGCCATGAACGAGGTCGCCGAGCCCTACATCCGCCGCCGGGCGGTGCGCCACTTGGAGAAGGGCCGCGTGACGATCTTCGTCGCCGGCACCGGCAACCCCTATTTCACGACCGACACGGCCGCCGCGCTGCGCGCCGTCGAGATCGACGCCGAGGTGCTGCTCAAGGCGACCAAGGTGGACGGCGTCTACAACGCGGACCCGATGAAGGTCCCGACGGCCGTCCGCTACGAGCGTCTCGGGTACCTCGACATCCTGCGCGACCAGCTCAAAGTCCTCGACGCGGCGGCGGTCTCCCTCTGCCAGGAGAACGACCTGCCGATCGTCGTGTTCGACCTCAACAAGCCGGAGAACATCACGAGGGTGGCTCGGGGCGAGGCCGTGGGAACCCTCATCGCCGGCGAGACCGGAGGGATCACCGCATGACCAGCGAAGTCCTAGTGGCGGCTGAGCACAAGATGGTGCGAGCGGTCGAGGTGATGGAACGCGATTTCGCGAGCCTCCGCACCGGCCGCGCCTCCACGTCCCTCGTCGAGCGGCTCCACGTCGAGTACTACGGCACGCCCACGCCGCTCAACCAGCTCGCCTCGATCAGCGTGCCGGAGCCGCATCAGATCGTCATCCAGCCGTGGGACCGTGGCGTCCTCGGGGCCATCGAGAAGGCGATCATGAAGTCCGACATCGGCCTCATGCCGAACGTGGACGGCACGGTCGTGCGACTCAACATCCCGACGCTCACCGAGGAGCGTCGCAAGGACATCGTCAAGAGCGTCCACAAGCGGATGGAAGAGGCCCGGGTCGAGATCCGGAACCTCCGCCGCGAGGCCGCGGACACCCTCAAGAAGGAAGAGCGCGACGGCACGCTCGGCGCGGACGACTCCCGCCGGCAGCAGGAGCAGCTCCAGAAGATCACGGACCGGGTGATCGCGGACGTCGATCGCCACGGTGCCATCAAGGAGCAGGAGGTCCTCGAGGTCTAGTGGCCCAGGCGCCGCTCGATCGCACGATCGCCCGACCGACCGACGCGCCGCCCCTGGCCCATGAGGCCGCGGCGCCGGTCGCGGATGTTGACGCGCCTGCCGCTGAGGCACTGCTTCCCCCGGAAGAGCTGCCGCGCCACGTCGCGATCATCATGGACGGCAACCGTCGCTGGGCCCGCGCCCACGGCGTGTCCGACTTCGAGGGCCACGCGGCCGGCATGGAGGCCGTGCGCCGCCTGATCCAGCACGCGGTCCGCCGCGGCATCCCGATGGTGACGCTCTACGCGTTCAGCCGCGAGAACTGGGCCCGCTCCGACGAGGAGGTCACCGGGCTCTTCGACCTGCTCGGGCGGGCGATCGCCAACGAGACCGAGGAGCTCCGCGCCCAGGGCGTCCACGTCCAGGTGCTCGGCCGCCTCGAGGAGCTTCCCGAGGACACGCGCTCGTCCATCGGCGACGCGCTCACGCGCACGTCGGATGGCTCCCGACTCCACCTCAACATCGCCTGGAACTACGCCGGGCGGACGGAGCTCGTGGACGCGGTCCGGCGCATCGTGGCGTCGGGCGCGGCGCCCGAGGACATCGACGAGCGGACCGTGGCGGACGCGCTCTACACCGCTGGCCAGCCCGATCCCGACCTGCTGATCCGCACCGGCGGAGAGCAGCGCATCAGCAACTTCCTCGTCTGGCAGTCCGCGTACGCTGAGCTCGTGTTCACCGAGGCCCTCTGGCCCGACTTCGGCGCCGAGCAGTTCGATGCCGCGCTGCTCGAGTTCGCTCGGCGCACGCGCCGTTTCGGGCGTTAGGCCGGTGTTCAAGACCCGCGCTCTCTCCGCGCTCGTCCTCGTGCCACCCCTCGTCATCGCGCTGATCATCGGCGTGCCGGCGATCGCCGCGGTGCTCGTTCTGGTCGCGGCCCTCGGCGGCTCCGAGGTCTTCCGGCTCCTCAAGCAGGCCGGGTACCCATCGCTCTCGCTGTTCGGCACGGCGCTGGCCGTGGCGCTCGTGCTCGAGGCCGCGCTCGCCCCGGGCGGGGAGAGGGGCCTGCTGCTCGTCGCGGTCGGCTTCGTGCTCGCGGGCGTCGGCGCGTTCGGGCGCGAGGACCCGCGCGACGGGCTGATCGTCTGGATCGCCACGATCTTCGGCGCTGTGTACGTGGGGCTCATCTCATTCATCCTGCACGTGGCGAACAATGCCCCGGCGGTGCCCTCGGATGCCCCGCTCCATGTCCTTTCCGCGGCGCAGGGCTGGATCCTGCTGCTGGTGCTCGGGGTGTGGAGCTTCGACACCGGGGCGTACATGGTCGGCCGGCAGATCGGGCGCCACAAGTTCCTGACCCACATCTCGCCGAGCAAGTCCGTCGAGGGCGTGATCGGCGGGCTCGCGGCCACCACGGTCGTGACCTGCCTGATGCTCTTCGCGCTCGGGCAGAACCCGCTCGGTGGTCTCGCGCTCGGACCGCTCCTCGGGCTCGCCGCGCAGGCAGGCGACCTCGCCGAGTCCATGCTCAAGCGCGCCGCGGGCGCCAAGGACTCGGGCACCCTGATCCCCGGGCACGGCGGGATCCTCGACCGGATCGACTCGTTCCTCTTCGCTGCGCCCGTCGTCGCGCTCTACGTGCTGGCCCTTGTCCGCTGAGGCGCGGCCGCTCGGCGTCGCGCTGCTCGGCTCGACCGGCAGCATCGGCCGTCAGACGGTCGAGGTGCTCGAGGCGCTCGCCGACCGTTTCACCGTTCGCGCGATCGCCACGGGCCGCAACGCCACCGAGCTCGAGGCGCAGGTGCGCAGGCTCGGCCCGAGTGCCGCATCCCTGGCCGATGACGTCGCGCCCCTCGACCTCCCGCTTGGGACCGAGCGCTGGCGCGGCGAGGACGCGCTCGAGCGGATGGCGGTCCGGGACGACGTGGACATCGTCATCGTCGCGACCGGCGGCGTGGTCTCGCTCCGGCCCGTGCTCGCCGCACTTCGCGCGGGCAAGGTGGTCGCGACCGCGAACAAGGAGACGCTCGTCGCGGGCGGGCACCTGGTGATGGCCGAGGCGAAGGCCCGGGCTGCCGAGCGCGCTGCCGCCGACGAGCGCGATCCGCTCGCCACGCCGCTCGCCTGGCTTCGCCCGATCGATTCGGAGCACTCCGCAATCTGGCAGTGCCTCGTTGGCGAATCCGCTGCTGGCGTCGCACGCCTCGTGCTCACCGCGTCGGGCGGCCCCTTCCGGGACTCGACGGCCGACGAGATCGCCGCCGCCACGCCCGAGAGGGCGCTCCAGCACCCGAACTGGTCCATGGGAGCCAAGATCACCATCGACTCCGCGACGCTCGCGAACAAGGGCCTCGAGGTCATCGAGGCACGATGGCTCTACGATGTTGACTACGACGCCATCGACGTCGTCGTGCACCCGCAGAGCGTCGTCCACTCCGCGGTCCTGTTCGTGGACGGCTCCCTCAAAGCCCAACTCGGTACCCCCGACATGCGCCTCCCGATCCAGTACGCGCTCACGCACCCCGAGCGCCTCCCGTCGCCGACCACGCCGCCCGATCTCGTGGCGGCCGGCCGCCTCGATTTCCGCGCGCCGGACGAAGGGCTCTTTCCGGCGCTCCGGATCGCCCGCGAGGCGGGTCGCACCGGCTCGCGCGCCTCGGCTGCGCTCATCGCCGCGGACGAGGTGGCCGTGGCCCGGTTCCTCGACGGCACGCTCGACTTCAACGGCATCCCGCGGCTGCTCGAGGCGGCGGTCCGCCGCTTCGGCGGGGGAGAGGACCAGGCGCCCGACGTGGACGGCCTCGTCGCCCTCGACCGCGAGGTGCGCGCCGCATTCGCGAAAGGCCCGGTGACCGCATGAGCGGCCTGTTTGACGCGGCGACCGCGATCATCCTGTTCATCGTCGTGCTCGGCGTCGTGGTGCTGTTCCACGAGACCGGGCACTTCATCACGGCGCGCCTCTCGCGCGTCCGCGTGCTCGAGTTCGGGTTCGGCTTCCCGCCGCGCGCCAAGCTGCTCGGCAAGCGGGGCGAGACTGAGTACACGCTCAACTGGCTGCCCATCGGCGGCTTCGTGAAGCTCGAGGGCGAGGACGGCGATGCCGATCAGGACCCCCGCTCGTTCACGCGCGCCCCGCTCTGGAAGAAGCTGCTGATCCTGGTGATGGGCGTGGTGATGAACCTCGTCCTGTCCTTCGTGATCTTCACGTCCATCGCGTGGCTCATGTCGCCGTACTTGGGCGTCAAGGTCGGCTCGGTGGTGGACGGCTCAGCGGCCGCGACGGCGGGCATCGTCGCCAACGACGCGATCATCAGCCTCAACGGCAAGATGTACGACATCTACAGCCAGGAGAGCCCGCTGCAGGTGCTCCACAACAGCGCCGGGCAGACGGTCCAGATCGGCATCCAGCACACCGACGGGACGCGGACCACGGTCGCGGCCACGCTCGCGTCGCAGGCTGACGTGGACGCGGGCAAGGGCGCCCTCGGCATCAAGGCGGGCGACAAGGGCTGGGAGACGATCGTGCTGCCCGAGACCGTGAGCCGACCGCTGCCCGAGGCGGCGGGGATCGGCGTGAGCGAGACGGTCCGGGCCTTCGGCCTGATCCTCGACGGGCTCGCCCAGCTCGGCCACTCCATCGTGACGAATCCGACGACCGCGCCCCCGGTGTCCGGTCCGGTCGGCATCGCGACATCCCTCGGCGACACGTTCCGCAACCAGGGCCCGATCATCACCCTCTACATGATGGGCATCCTGTCCGCGAACCTCGCACTGGTGAACGTGCTCCCGTTCCCGCCCCTCGACGGCGGTCGGATGCTGATGATCGTGCTCAAGGCGATCCCGCGCTTCGGCCGGAGGATCAGCCAGCGGGCCGAGCAGGCGACCTACGCGATTGGGTTCCTGGCGCTGTTCGGGTTCCTGATCTGGGTGACGTTCTTCGACATCGCCCGAGGTCTTGGCGGGGGCGGCACCCCGTGAGCTCGCCCGAATCGCTGCGCCCTGTCCGCCGCCCGACCGTCTCGGTCGACGTCGGCGGGGTGATCGTGGGCTCGGCCCACCCGGTCGTCGTCCAGTCGATGACCAACACGGACACCGCTGACGCCGACGCGACGGCGATCCAGGTCGCCCGGCTCGCCCACGCCGGGAGCCAGCTCGTCCGCGTGACCGTGAACACCGAGGCGGCGGCCGCCGCCGTGCCCGAGATGATGCGCAAGCTGCGCGACAACCTCGGGGTGGACGTGCCGGTGATCGGCGATTTCCACTACAACGGGCACAAGCTGCTCGTGGCGTACCCGGAGACGGCGGCCCTCCTCGCCAAGTACCGCATCAACCCGGGCAACGTCGGCGGCAAGTACCACGACGAGAACTTCTCGACGATCGTGCGGGTCGCCATCGAGCACGACAAGCCCGTTCGGATCGGCGTGAACTGGGGCTCGCTCGACCAGGACCTCCTGACCGAGATGATGGGGGAGAATGCGAAGGCCGCCGCTCCGCGCGACGCCCGCGACGTGATGATCGACGCGATGATCGAGAGCGCCATGCGGTCCGCCGAGCTTGCCGAGCAGGTCGGCCTGCGCCACGACCGGATCATCCTCTCGGCGAAGGTGTCGGGCGTCAGGGACCTCGTGGACACGTACCGGCGGCTCGCGCCTAGATCCGACTACCCGCTGCACCTCGGGCTGACCGAGGCGGGCATGGCGATGAAGGGCATCGTGACGTCCACGGCGGGTCTCGCGATCCTGCTCAACGAGGGCATCGGCGACACGATCCGCGTCTCGCTCACGCCCGAGCCCGGCGCTGGCCGCGAGCTCGAGGTCGAGGTCGCCCAGCAGGTGCTCCAGTCGATGGGCCTGCGCTCGTTCCTGCCCCAAGTCTCCGCCTGTCCCGGGTGCGGGCGCACCACCTCCACGTTCTTCCAGGAGATGGCGCAGCAGATCACCGGGCACCTCAAGGCGCGGATGCCCGAGTGGCGCGAGACGCACCCGGGCGTCGAGGACATGCGCGTGGCCGTGATGGGCTGCGTGGTCAACGGCCCCGGAGAGTCCAAGCACGCGGACATCGGGATCTCCCTGCCGGGCACGTTCGAGGCGCCGGTCGCGCCGGTGTTCGTGGACGGCAAGCTTGACCGGACGCTCCGCGGCGACCACATCGTGGCCGAGTTCATCGACCTGCTCGAGTCCTACGTCGACCGTCGGTACGCGGCCAGGGCGTAGGCTCCGGAAAC
>Ga0315271_10000554_pt1 | contig 20932 bp, 24 predicted proteins | sample C3_top_MG_FD_204664 | JGI IMG/M metagenome (GOLD analysis project Ga0315271, IMG submission 204664) | Sediment microbial communities from Yellowstone Lake, YNP, Wyoming, USA - C3_top | ecosystem: Environmental > Aquatic > Freshwater > Lake > Sediment | place: USA: Wyoming | collected 2017-08-01
AATGATGCGCATCATCGCCTCTCTTGTATGAAGGTATGCTGAATTCAGTTCCTTGCGCTCACGGCCATTGCCAATAAGTGCCGCGTTGTGATCTTCCAACACGGCAAGCACCGTGATATTCGACGGTTGCAGCCCTGCCTGACGGATAGCCTGCGCAAGAATCTCTCGATTCAGCGCCGTGCTGTTATTGTCGCTATTACTATCGAGCGCAACCACGATGCGGTAGCGCGGCTTGTGATCTACCTGATGATTTGCGATCCAAGCCTTGATCTCGTCGAATTTATCGCCTTCCGCAAATTGCATGACCCTTTTGAACTTGCCTGTTACGCTCGCCAGCAGCTTCTTGCTACGGCCCAAGAACGGTTTCGATGCATGGGTCGCCTCTGGCGGCGCAGCCACACCAGCCGTCGCCGACTCAACCCGCTCTAAAGCCGAGTAAAGCTCATCCATACTTTGATAGCGTCGGTCTGGAACACTTTGCAGGCAGGTCAACACCACCGTGGCGAAGCCTTCACTCAGCTCGGGACGGTAATGGCGCGGCGACAGCGGGTTCCTTTTGATACGGTTGAGCACACCAAGCTCGCTGTGCGCTTCAGGGAAAGGTAACTCGGACGTAGTCATCTCATAGAGCAAGGTCCCGATCGAGAACAGATCGCTGCGCGGCTCATCCCGCACGCCGAAGAGTTGTTCAGGCGCCATATAGGCCGGTGAACCCTTGGGTTCCTGAAAGGACTCATAAATGATGTCAGGCAAATCAAGGTGATTGGCAAGACCAAAGTCTATGAGCCTCACTTCGCCTTCACGCGTAAGCATCACATTGGATAGTTTGATATCCAGATGCACGATATGGCGGCGGTGCAGTTCAGCCAATGCATAAACGATCTTCTTGGTCAGCGCGATCGCCTCTGCCTCACCGAGGCAACCCTTTTCGCGCAGTTGCGTCCACAGATCAGCGCCATCGATAAAATCCAGCACCAGGTAGTGACTCTTACCAGCGCTCTGCGACACTGGCATATAGGCGTGGGAGAAATCCTCAAGATAACGGGCGAGGCGCAACTCATTTTCAAAAGCCACGACTGCTACCGGGTCAGAATCGAGTGTGCGGCGCGGCACCTTGAGCACACGCTGGCGGCCACTCTCTTCGTGAGCGAGATAGAGCAGCGCCATGCTGCCTTCACCGATCAGCTTGTCTATTATGTAACTGTCGACTTTACTGCCCGGTTCAAATATCAAACCCGTTCCCGAAGTATTAATCATATTAATTCTCCCCGTTGCTTCACATTGCGAGGCGGTCTCACTACGGTTACCGAACATTGTGCTTCGGTAACCACACGCGCAGAAACGCTGCCAAGGATACGGCGCAGCACTGAACTTCCGCGCGCGCCCATGATGACATGCTCAACGTTATTCATTTTTGCATATTCCACCAGGGTAGCCGCGACATTCATCCCTTCCAGCACGTGAAAGCGCAAACGGCTAGCAGGAAGATGGAGCCCATCTGCCCAGTGGTGCAATTCAACCAGTCGCTGAGTGTAAAGGCTGTTTATTATTTCTCTGCCGGTATCCAGCTCGGTGGAGATATCAGGCTCTAATACGCTTACACACATTATCCGGCTATTGGCGTTCGAAACTACGGCACGACGCACCACCTCCAGAATTTCATGCAGCAATGCTTCACGGCCAACGCCGGGATCGAGTGCCACCATAATCTGTGGAGCCCGCGCGAGATACTCTGTGGGGGCGTTATTAAAACTGGGTACTTCTGATTGTGAGTCCTTCCACCAACGCCGGGCGATCCACCAGCTCCGCACTTTCCACCAGCGCCTGACAATGGTAAGGAGTCCGGCGCGCGTGAGCCGGGTAGCTCGCCCGGTGAGAGGCACGTCGCCAGGGTGGGTCAGATCGAAAGCAAGCTGGGCAGCAGTCGCATAGCGACTTTCCGCATCGACTTCCAGACAATGCAGAATTATTTCCTGCATCCATTCCGGCAAGTCCGGCACCCACCGCCGCGGTGGTAGCGGTTCCAGGAAGAGACGGCGGCGAAATCCGCTCAGCGTGGTTGGCGTGCCAAAGGGCAAATGCCCGGTGCAAAGCTGATACAGGATCACCCCCAATGCAAACAGGTCGCTGCGCGGATCGCTTCGATTTCCCACGACTTGCTCTGGCGAAATATACGCGGAACTGCCCACCGGCTTGTGGAACTCTTCCTCGACCAGATCAGGGAAATGGCCATGGTGAGCCAAGCCGAAATCCACCAGCACCGCTTCACCACTCGCGCGATAAAGTACATTGTCAGGTTTTATATCCAGATGTATCACTTCCTGCCGGTGCAGGTCATATACCGCAGTTGCCAGAGCAGCAATCAAGCGCGCCACTTCATCTGCCGGCAACGGGGCATGCTCGGCATATTCATGCAGCGTCTTGCCCTCGACATATTCCATCACCAGATAAGGCGTGTCTTCCAGACTGCCTTTCTTTACCCAACGGGGCACGTGAGAACCGGTCAACACCTCCATGATCATCTGCTCAACCTCGAAGCCGACGTAACAACCTGGGTGGCTGCCGAACTCAAGACGTGGCACCTTCATCAGCATGGGGGATTCGCCACCTTCACGTTCCACGCGGTAAAGTACTGCCATCCCGCCCTCGTGGACTTTTTCGCAAACCCGGAAGCCGTCAACAACGCTACCAGAATGTAGATTCGTCAGATCCATATGGGTCTCTCTATCAACTCAAGCTCCTGCTACCAACTGATTCGCTAACTGTTCAGGCAAACCGGCGGCACGGATTTTGCGCGCGGCGCTCCAATGATCGTAAGGCACTCTGAAGAAAGTCAGTGTGTCGCGTTGCTGGTCATGGAGAAGGTAGGCCGCAGCTGGATTCCCGTCACGTGGCTGCCCCACCGATCCGGCAATGGCGAGCCACTGTCGGTCACGCAGCAGAAGCGGTATCGCCACGCCCGGAACTGGAATGAACGTATTCACCACTCCGCCCCGGGCAGTGTAAAAAAGCAACTGGTCATGCACGTGACCCACAAAGGTCAATGGCTGGCGGGATGCAGCCATGCATTCCGCAGCGGCGAATGAACAGTTGATGTAAGGCCACCGTTCGGGAAAGGCGGCACTGGCATGAACGTAAAAAGATTTGTCGCCATGCGCCACCAGCGGCAAGGTTTGCAGAAAATCCCGCCCCTGCTGTTGCAACTGCTTCCTGGTCCAGTAAACCGCATCGCGCGCCACGAACACCAGACCCTCTGTCTTTCCGCTCAGTACCGCCTCATCATGATTGCCCAGCACCGCAACAGCACCCTCGCCAACCTTGGTCGAAATTATGTCCAGACAGGCATTGGGATCGGCACCATAGCCCAGCAGATCGCCGAGAAAGACGTATTTCTTCGCTCCTTGTACGTGAGCATGAGCAAGACAAGCCTGCAAAGCCTCCAGGTTGCTGTGAATATCGGACAGGATGGCTATTTTCATATCAGCATCACAATTTTGTATTCTCGTTCAATTTGAATCCAACAAGAGATATGGCGTATCTTTTCCATGTAAATATCGCACAATCAGCACATTGGGGTATTGATATAAAATGCACTTGGCGGAGGCTGCCAGTTTCTCTATAGTTCCCTCGCCTTAACCTTGCCACCCCACGAAGCCACTACAATCCCTGCCTCATACAACAGCCACAACGGCATCGCCAGCATAAATTGCGACACCACGTCCGGCGGTGTGAAGATTGCTCCCACCACGAATGCACCGACTATCATATAGGGACGGATCTCGCGTAATTTTTCAACCGTGACGAAACCCATGCGCACCAGAAGTATTACGGCCACAGGCACTTGAAAGGTAATGCCGAACGCCATGAACATGGTAAGCACAAAGCTTAAATATTTATCGATGTCAGTCATCACTGCCACCCCTTGCGGCGCGCTGGCGGTGATGAAGCCGAACACCACCGGGAATACCGCGAAGTAGGCGAATGCCATACCGCAAAAAAACAACAATGTGCTTGCGACGATCAGTGGCCACACCAGGCGCTTTTCATGCGCATATAAACCGGGGGCGACGAAACGCCATATCTGATAAAGAATGTAAGGCAACGCGATCAGAAAGGCCGCCATCATCGCGACCTTGAGCGGCACGAAGAACGGGGTGGTGACATCGGTGGCGATCATCTGCCCGCCTTTAGGCAGCCTTGCCAACAGCGGTTGGGCCAACAAGGTATAGAGGTCGGATGCCCACGGAAACAGGCAGATGAATACCAGTAGCACAGCCACCACTGCGTGCAGCAAGCGGGTGCGCAATTCGACCAAATGCGCGATAAAACTTTCACCGGTGTTCATTTGGGATTTTCAGAGGGTAGCGCCAAGGGGGGAGCTGCGCTAGTTTCAGGCTGTTGCTTTATCAGGCTTGGTTGAATTTCCTGCGGGGACGATGAAAGCTGTGCCATCTCTTCCTCGATCTGTTGCATTTGTTGATCCGCTGTCAGCGCCACATCTTTTACCGATTGCTCCACTGCGCTGGCTTCGGCCTGAACTTTTTGCTGCAATTGACGGAACTCTTCTACCGCCATGTCGCGCTCTATGTCGGCTTTTACGCCATTCACATAACGCTGCGCGCGGCCCCACAGATGACCCAAGGTGCGCGCTACTTTGGGAAGGCGTTCCGGCCCGATGACGATGAGCGCCACCACCATGATCACCATCAATTCTGCAATGCTGAAGTCAAACATTTTGGCCGACCGGCATGAACAGGTTTAAACGTTGGTCGTTTTTTTGTCTTTCACTTCACCCTCGATGGTCTGGCCGCCTTCCTTGATCTGCCCGGCCACTTTGTTCTGGTTAGCAGCCTCGTCATCAGAACGCATGCCCTCTTTGAAGCCCTTTACCGCACCGCCAAGATCACTGCCCATATTGCGCAATTTCTTGGTGCCGAAGATCAGCACGACCACCAGCAATACGATCAGCCAATGCCAAATACTCAATCCGCCCATTTGATTCTCCTTATAAATTAATTGCGCCTCACCATCGGCGGAATATTGCCGCCGCCGATGACATGAATGTGTAAATGAAATATCTCCTGGCCGCCGCCTTTGCCGGTGTTGATCACGGTGCGGAAACCATTATCCAATCCTTGCTCTTTTGCCAGTCTTGGCACCAACAACATCATCTTGCCGAGCAACGCCGCATGTGCATCCCCGGCTTCAGCCAGCGTAGCCAGATGCAGTTTTGGCACCAGCATGAAATGCACCGGGGCGACCGGGTTGATGTCGTGAAACGCCAGCACCTCATTGTCTTCGTACACCTTGCGGCAAGGTATCTCACCGCGCGCGATTCTGCAAAACAAGCAGTCAGCCATTCTTACTCCTCAATACTTTTAGCCGCTCAGGCCGTGCTTTACCCGACAAGGTGGGAAAACCTATACAACTACCCTTTTCGGCTTTCCTTTTCGACAATCCCGGACAATCCCTCGCGTCGCGCCAACTCACCCAACACATCCTCCGCACTCAAGCCATGATGCGCCAACAACACCATACAATGGAACCATAAATCGGCGGTCTCATACACCAGATGCGTTTTGTCCCCTGTCTTGCTGGCGAGAATCACTTCCGTAGCTTCTTCACCCACCTTTTTCAGGATGGCATCTTCGCCCTTGGTGAACAACTTGGCGACATAAGAACTTTCCGGCGATGCTTGTTTACGCGCCTCCAGCGTTTCAGCCAGTCTTTGCAAGATATCAGTGTTCATATTGTTTTGGTTCATGCTTTACTATTTTTATTTGGGTAAATCTCGCCGGGAGACTTTATCACAGCATCTACCTCCACCCATTGCCCATTTTCCAGTCGATTGTAAAAGCAACTTGCTCGTCCGGTATGACAAGCAATTCCGCCCTGCTGTTCAATTTGCAACAGGATCGCATCACCATCGCAATCGAGGCGTATCTCTTTAACTTTCTGGATATGCCCAGACTCTTCACCCTTGTGCCAAAGTTTCTTGCGCGAACGTGACCAATATACCGCCTCGCCTTTTTGCCGGGTGAGTTTTAGAGCATCGCGATCCATCCACGCCACCATCAGCACACGTCCGGTAACGGCGTCCTGTGCAATAGCCGCCACCAGGCCATCTCCAGACCAATTGACTTGATTTAACCAGGTTTCACTCACAACCGTACCTCGACACCATGCTCTGCCATGTACTGTTTTGCCTGCCGAACCGTGTATTCGCCAAAGTGGAAAATACTCGCCGCCAGCACCGCATCCGCCCCGCCTTTTTTCACGCCGTCAACCAGATGCTGCAAGTTGCCCACCCCACCGCTGGCGATCACCGGTATATCCAGTGCATCAGTTATCGCGCGGGTCAACACCAGGTCGAAGCCGCTTTTTTGCCCGTCCCTATCCATGCTAGTCAGCAGGATTTCTCCCGCGCCCAGATCCTGCATCTTTTTTGCCCACGCCACCGCCTCCAAACCTGTGGCCTTGCGCCCGCCATGGGTGAACACCTCCCAATGCCCCGATGTAACCTGCTTGGCATCGATCGCCACGACAATGCACTGCGAACCGTAACGTCCAGCAGCATCGGCAACCAGTTGCGGATTCAGGACAGCGGAAGTATTGATACTGACCTTATCCGCTCCTGCATTAAGCAGATCGCGCACGTCGCCTACCTCGCGCACGCCACCGCCGACAGTCAATGGTATGAAAACCTGCGAGGCTACCTGCTCGATGATCCGAAAGATGATCCCCCTGTCGTCAGAGCTGGCAGTGATATCAAGGAAAGTCAGTTCGTCTGCGCCCTGTTCGTCATAACGACGCGCGATCTCGATCGGGTCGCCGGCATCGCGCAACTCGACGAAACTCACACCTTTAACGACCCTGCCGGCCGTTACATCAAGACAGGGAATGATGCGCTTGGCAAGCATGGGCTAGATGACAATTCCGTTCGGGGCATGTGCCTTGGTCAGCTCGTCCGCCAACGCTTGCGCGGCCTTGAAGTTCAGCGTGCCCTCATAGATCGCACGTCCGGTGATCGCGCCGGTGATACCTTCCGCCTGCACCGCACATAATGCGCGAACATCATCCAGGTTGGTGATACCGCCACTGGCGATAACCGGGACATGCAGTGGCCTTGCCAGCTCGACGGTGGCAGGGATGTTCACGCCAGACAACATGCCATCTCGCCCGATGTCGGTATAAATAACCGCTTCCACGCCGTATCCCTCAAAGCGCTGGGCCAGATCTGCGACATCATGTCCGGTCAGTTTTGACCAGCCATCGACGGCCACCTTGCCGCCCTTTGCATCCAATCCCACCATGATGTGGCCGGGGAAAGCGTCACAAGCTTCATGTAAAAAACCGGGCACTTTGACTGCAGCGGTGCCGATGATGATGTAAGTCACGCCGATATCAAGATAGCGTTCGATGGTCTCCAGGTCGCGGATCCCTCCGCCCAATTGCACCGGCACATCGCTGTCGCCCATTGCCTCGATGATACTGCGCACCGCCGCTTCATTCTTCGGCTTGCCGGCAAACGCTCCGTTCAGATCCACCAAATGCAGGCGTCGCGCGCCTTGCGCCAGCCAATGCCGCGCCATCGCAGCGGGGTCTTCGGAAAACACCGTGGCATCTTCCATCACACCTTGTTTGAGGCGCACACAATGACCGTCTTTCAAATCAATCGCAGGGATAATAAGCATGGCAGTATGTTAAAGAATTATGGGTTCCATTGCATAAAGTTTTCCAGCAGTTTCAGCCCTGCTGTTTGGCTTTTCTCCGGGTGAAATTGCACCGCGAACAATTTATTAAGCGCGACCGCGCATACAAAGGAATGCGGGTATAGACTGGTCGCCTGCACCAGCGATGCATCTTGTGGTTGCACATAATAACTGTGCACGAAATAGAAGCGTGCATCCTGTTCTATGCCACTCCACAACGGATGTTGACCGTGATGAACCTGATTCCAGCCCATGTGCGGCACCTTGAGTTTATTGCCCTCGGCATCATGCATATTGGTGGGGAAGCGCACTACCTTGCCGTGCAAAATTCCCAGCCCTGCAACATCTCCCTCATTACTGTGCTCGAACAGCATTTGCAATCCGATGCAGATACCGAGAAAAGGTTTGGTACGCGCGGCCAGCAACACGGCATCGCGCAATCCTCGCTCATCCAGCTCGCGCATGCAGTCCGGCATCGCACCCTGTCCGGGGAACACCACGCGTCCGGCCTTGATAATCACGTCCGCATCATCCGTGACAACAATTTCGGCGGAGGGCGCGACTTTGCGCAATGCCTGTTCGACCGAACGCAAATTGCCCATTCCGTAATCGACTATTGCAACGTCAGCCATATTGAAGTTATAGCATTCCTTTGGTCGAAGGCATCACCCCGGCCATACGCGGGTCAAGCTCCAGGGCCATGCGCAGCGCGCGGCCGAATGCCTTGAAGATAGTCTCAGCCTGATGGTGTGCATTGTCACCTGACAAGTTGTCGATATGCAATGTCACCAGGGCGTGATTCACGAAACCTTGAAAGAATTCCTTGATCAGGTCCACATCGAAATCACCCACATTGCCGCGCACGAATTCGCAGTTGAACACCAGACCGGGGCGGCCGGAAATATCCAGCACTACGCGGGACAATGCCTCATCCAGAGGTATGTAGGCTTGGCCGTAACGGCGCAAACCCTTCTTGTCGCCTACCGCCTGATTAAACGCCTGACCCAGCGTGATGCCGATGTCTTCCACAGTGTGATGTGCGTCAATGTGCAAATCTCCCTTGGCCAGAATATTCAGGTCCAGCAAACCATGCCGTGCGATCTGGTCGAGCATGTGATCGAGAAATGGCAAACCGGTATCGAACTTGGCCTTGCCGCTACCGTCAAGTGCCAGTTCAATCGTGATCTGGGTTTCCGAGGTGTTGCGTGATACTTTTGCGCTGCGCATGATCTAGCCCTGTGCGGATTGAATGATGGTTTCTTGTAGTGCGGCAATAAATCTTATGTTCTCGTCTGGCGTACCTACTGTCACACGCAAGCAGTCCTTCAACATCGCATGCCCGCCGTCCAGATTTTTGATCAGTACAGCACGCTGTTTCAAACCGTTGAACACCAGTGTTGCATTCGTCACCCGGAACAGCAGGAAATTCGCTTCGCTGGGATAAACCTTAATAGCGGCGATCTCACTCAGCTGCTGGTACAGTTTTGTACGGTCCTGCTTGATCTGTCCCGCCTGCTCCAACAACACCTCATGATGAGCCAACAATATCTCAGCCACCCGTTGCGTCAACACGCCCACATTATACGGCAAGCGCAGCTTTTCCAACTGCTCTAACCACGCAGTGCTGCCCGCCAAAAAACCCAACCGCAACCCGGCCATGCCAAGCTTGGAAAAAGTGCGCATCACCAACAGATTCGGGTATCTCGACAAGTGTGTGATGAAACTATCGCTGGCAAAGGCGTAATAAGCTTCATCAACCACCACCAAACCCTGTGATGCCTCGATGATTTGCGCCACTGCGTCTGCCGAAAACAGGTTTCCGGTGGGATTGTTGGGATACGCCAGAAAGGTCAATACAGGTTGTTCGCGCTCGATCGCCGCGAGAGTCGCCGGCAAATCCAGCGAAAAATCCATTGCAAGCGGCACGCCCACATAGCGCATTCCGATGAAAGTCGCGATCATCTTGTACATCACGAACGAAGGTTCCACACCAAGCATCGTCGCGCCGGGCTTGTTAACCGCCATAGCCAGCAACTGGATCAACTCATCCGAACCATTGCCGAGCAATAGATCCACCCCCTGTGGCAAGCCGATCACGCTCCGGATCTTTTCCTTGAGGGATACGGCACCCGGATCGGGATAGCGGTTGATGGCCGCAACGGCGACTGCTGCAGCGATTTCGGTGCGCAGTGCGGCCGGCACAATGTAAGGATTTTCCATCGCATCCAACTTGATGTATCCGGAGCTGTCCGGCACATGGTATGCGCGAAGATCAAGGATTTCTCTGCGCAGCAATGTGCTTGCGAGAGTGGAAGCAGAAACGGAAGGCATGAAATGAGATAAAACGTAATAACAACGGCGAAGAGATTATCACATATAGCCAACCCTATAAATTCAGATTTCGTCTTTCCTTCATTCCGGTTGCGTCCCGCAATTCGAAGCACACTTTCCCGGCCTGGTTACTGACCATTGCCAGACGGTAGCCCAGCTGTTCGGCCCAGCGCCCTGCCTGATACAAACCTATCCCCAAGCCATTTTCTGATACGACAACACCGCGCAACAAGTTGATAGCAATATTTTCCGGTATGGGCTTGCCGCTATCACAAACAATCAGGCGAACAGGTTCTGACTGAATTTCGATAAAAATTGAGATGGCTGGCTCGGATTGGCGTTTTCTCACGGCATTATCGATCAGGTTATCGACGATACAATCGAACAGCGCGGAGGGAATGTTCTTGTCCGGCAGGATATCCGGGGCACTCCAGACAATTGCCTGATGCTGATTGCGCATCCGCACAGACTGCCACCACGCATTCAGGGGCAACTGCGCGGTTTCACTCTCGAGCAACGGCTGCTGGAGTTTGGTCAAGGTCAACTCGATACGCTGGCTAAGCAGCGGAAGTTGTTGCTGGAGCAATTGTTGCGCGCGTTCCTCGCGGCTTTGCGCAAGAGAAGTGAGCGAAAGCAATGACTGGAGCATGTTTTTCAGGTCATGGGTGAGGCGCGAACCGGTCTCATACACAGCCTGCAAGCGCGTGATCTCACTCAGGCTTTGTTCGCGTTGTTTTGCCTGATAGAAGTAACCGATCAATTGTGCGAGCAGTTGTATGTGCAGCAGCATGCTGGGGTTTAATGTTTGCTTGGCAAACAGTGTCAGGCCCAACTCTCCTTCTTGAACGCGCACATCATATACGCTGAGCTGTCCAATTTGCCCGGCTCCATCGGGCGATTGCCATGCTAGCCCCGACAGCCATGGAAAATCCGCCAGCAAAGAAGTAGCCCGACGCAGATAGGCCGCCGGATCGGGCTCGCGCTGTGCTGCTTCGGCCAACTGGGTGAGCCAATTTTCAAACGGGGTGCCGACATTCAGCAAGTAGCGCGAGAACATAACTTGCAAGCCGCCAAAGCCAAAGCGCGGATTCCAAAGCACGGCGAATGCCAACAAGATCAAGGCGATCAGGAACAGGGTGCGCAACAGGGCATCAAGGTAATCCAGCTGTCCCAAGGTCATAAAGGCAAGACTTCCGAGCACCACCAGAGTCAGCAACATGAACAGCAACAAGCTGTAAATAAAATCCACCGTCTGGGTGCTTTCGGTCAGCCCTGCTTTAACCGGCAACAATGTCATCGCTAGCAACAAAAACGGCAGCACATACCACACCAGGATGCGCCCGGTCTCAATGGTGGATTGAGCTGCGAATAAATTGGGCACCACCCAGAGCAACAATACCGCGAGCAGGTAAACCATCACCGACAGGTGCAGAAAGCGTGCCCAGCGGTCACGATAAACAAATATGCGCGCGCCAACCAAACCAAAAAGACCGGTCAACCAAAATGCAACCGTCCACCAGTTCAACCAGTACATCGCTGCAGTTGCCGCCAGCGCGATAAATACCATTGCGCCAAGCCCGACTTTTCGTTCCCCATGCCACAATGGCTGCCAGAGCAGGAACAAGCCGGTGTGGGTAATAAGTAACGGATACACCCACGGACTACCCACGCCCAGTAGCATCGCACCGTGCAAAAGTCCGAGCATCGCCAGCAACAACCATCGTCCGGCACGCAAGCTTTTCCCTAAATCTAATGTCAGCATTTCGTCAGCATTTCGTCAGCATTTCGTCAAAACGACCTCCATCAATTTACACAGGCCTTTCTCAAAAACTCCTTTAAATTTTTAAGGGCAATAAATATAAAGTATAAATGCTTGATTTAACTTGATTTAAAAATAGAGGAATAATAATATAATTAAAAATAAAGCAGTCTTGGCACAACACTTGCGTATAGCATGACTTATATCCAATACCAATCAGGAGACTATCATAATGAAACGTAATCAGTCCGGCTTTACCTTGATCGAGATCGCCATCGTACTGGTGATCATCGGCTTATTGCTCGGTGGCGTATTAAAAGGTCAGGAACTGATCAACAGCGCAAAGGTGAAGAACCTGTCGATGGATTTCAAAAACATTCCGGTATTCATCTACGGTTACCAGGACAAATACAAGGCCTTGCCCGGGGATGACAGCCAGGCTGCAAGCCACGTGACAGCCACTGTTAATGGTGACGGCAATGGCGTGATCAACGGAAACTGGAACGATGCTGCAGGTGCCGCTTCCGAAGCATCCTACTTCTGGCAGCATATACGCCTTGCCGGTTTAGCCCCAGGACCAACGGTCGTAACAGACACCGGTTACATTCCGCAAAACTCTGTCGGGGGCATAGTCGGCATTCAAAGCGGAACTGCACCGGCTGCGGGAAACGCACCCGTTAAAGATGCGAATGGTAATGCGATCCGCGGCTCCTATATCATCTGCTCTTCAGGCATACTGGGCAAGTTCGTCAAACAATTGGATACTCAAGTGGATGACGGCAATACCGCAACTGGCTCGATGCTCGCAACACCCAACTATACTACGAACCCCCCTGCAGCTCCGGCTGCAACGGCAACCGCAAGCATTGTTGACTCTGACACTTATGTCGTCTGCATGGGCGTTTAACACCAATCACCCGGCGTGACACAGCCCGCTTCGGCGGGCTTTTTTATTGCCCTTTATGCAGCTGCGACTTAGCCGCCTCCAATTCTTCAGGCAATCCGAGCAGCACCAGGATGTCCCCCGTCTGAAGCACCATTTCCTCACTCGGCTGTGCGCCATACACGTTGCGCCTGCGCACAGCATTCACTTCGACGTTCAATTCCGCCATGCCAACCTCTCCCAGCTTTCTGCCCACCGCTGCGAAATCATCTTTGAGCAACACGCTTAAAAAGCGTGGCTGCAAAGTATCTCCAACATCATCCCCGTCGCTTTGAGCGGTGCGAAAATAGCCGCTAAACGCCGCATAACGGCCTGCACGACTTTCCTGAACTCTGCGGATCACCCGGCTTAGCGGCACGCCAGCCATCAGCAACGCCTGCGAAGCCAGCATCACGCTGCCTTCCGTCACTTCCGCCACCACCTCTGCCGCACCGGCTTTTTTGAGTTCTTCGATATAAGCATCGTCGGTAGTGCGCACCACCACCGGAAGGTCGGGGCGCATTTGGTTTACATGATGCAGTATCTTCAGTGCGGAATGTTTGTCGTTGTAGGTGATCACCAAAGCTTTCGCGCGCATCAACCCGGCAGCCACCAATGCCTCACGTTTGGCAGCATCACCGTACACCACACTTTCGCCCATTGCCGCAGCCTCTTGAACACGGCGCGGATCGAGGTCCAGCGCGATAAAACGCAGATTCTCCCGTATCAAAAAACGCGACAACGTCTGCCCGCTACGTCCATAACCGCAGACGATGACATGCGCGTCGCTGGACATGCTTTTCACTGCGATCTTATGTATCAGCATTGCGCTATCCATCCATGCGGACGGTGTCAGGTTCCGGACGAAAAATTCAGCGTGCTGGATCAGAAACGGCGCAACCAGCATCGAGATCAACATGGCTGCCAGCACGTTTTGCATCACGTCCGGCGGCAACAAGTTTGCCTGGCCCGCCAAAGCAAGCAAAACGAACCCGAATTCGCCCGCTTGCGCCAAACCCAGACCGCTGCGGATCGCCGCACCCCAATCACCGGCGAACCAGCGTGCCAGAAGTGCCACAACCACGGCTTTGAACGGCAGCAGAATGAGCAGGATCAACAATATCCAACCCAGCCCGGAGAACACGCTACCCAGATCGAGCAGCATACCTATGGTGACGAAGAACAAGCCGAGCAGCACGTCACGAAACGGCTTGATGTCTTCCTCCACCTGATAGCGATATTCGGTTTCAGAAATCAACATGCCGGCGACGAATGCGCCCAGTGCCATGGAAAGCCCCGCCAGCTCAGTAACGTAAGCTAGCCCCAGCGTGAACAACAACACATTGAGCATGAACAGCTCAGAAGATTTTTGACTGGCTACCAGATGGAACCACGGGCGCATCAAGCGTTGCCCGAAGATCAGCAGTGCGGCCAACACCAGCGCAGCTTTTAACAGGGCAATGCCAAGCGTGGTATAGACGGCCTGCCCACTGCTTGCCAGCGCCGGAATGATAATGATGAGCGGCACCACCGCCAGATCCTGAAACAGCAGCACGCCCATTATTTTCTGGCCGTGCGGCGTGTTCAGCTCGGCGCGCTCGACCAGCATTTTGCTGACGATCGCAGTGGACGACATTGCCAGCACACCGCCTAACGCCAGCCCGGCGCGCCAGTCCATCCCAAAAAAAAGCGAGGTGAGCATGACCAGCAAAATCGTCGCCACTACCTGCGCGGTACCCATGCCAAATACTAGACGCTGCATGCTGCGCAGGCGCGCCAGACTAAATTCCAGACCGATGCTGAACATCAGGAATACCACGCCAAATTCTGCCAAATGACGGGTTTCCGGCGCGTCGGGTATCCAGCCCACCGCATGCGGTCCAATCAGGATGCCGACTAGCAGATAGCCCAACATCGCGGGCAGGCGCAAGATACGACACAACACCACCACGCCGACGGCGACGGCAAGCAGGATCAGCAGAAGTTGTAGCGAATTAGTCATTAAAAGCGCATTCCAGGGGCAATGTTGCCATGAGCGGATAATGCCCTAATTAGTGCATGCTTTCAAAAATTTATTGGCAAAGTTTCCATGCGGGTCAAAATTTCCCCTCTGGTCAAAATTCGCTGCACGTTGAACGCGCTGCTATAATCCCGATCCATGAATAAACCCATCTCCGCCGCACCACGCGCGCTGGACCTCGCCCGCGAAGTGCTGAACATCGAAGCTGCCGCCGTACAAGCTCTGAGCGCGCGTCTCGATGAGAATTTCTTGCACGCACTGAATGTCATTCTGAACTGCGAAGGCCGTGTCATCGTCAGTGGCATGGGCAAATCCGGCCACATCGCGCGCAAGATCGCGGCGACCATGTCCAGCACCGGCACCCCTGCATATTTCGTGCATCCTGGCGAAGCCAGCCACGGCGATCTCGGCATGATCACTAGTGCCGATGTCTTTATTGGGCTGTCGTATTCCGGCGAGAGTCAGGAATTGATCGCCATCGTACCGGCCATCAAGCGTCAAGGCGCAAAACTCATCAGCATGACCGGCAACCCGTCCTCCACTCTGGCCAAAGTTTCTGATGTGCATCTTAATGCCGCCGTCGACAAAGAGGCGTGCCCGATGGGTTTGGCGCCAACGACCAGCACCACAGCCGCCTTAGCTCTGGGCGATGCACTGGCAATGGCATTGCTGGATGCAAAAGGTTTCGGCGCGGAAGACTTTGCCCGCTCTCATCCGGGCGGCAGCCTGGGACGGCGTTTACTAACCCATGTGTGTGACATCATGCGTAGTGGCGAGCGTCTGCCGATGGTGCGAGAAGACGCGATGTTGGGTGACGCGATCCTCGAAATCTCAAAAAAAGGCGTGGGTATGACCGCAATCGTGGATGCCGATCAACATGTGCTGGGCATTTATACCGATGGTGACCTGCGCCGCACACTGGCTAAGAAACTGGATTTCAATTCCACTCCGGTGCGCGATGTGATGTCTGCAAACCCCCGCTGCATCGGCCCGAGCAGTCTCGCCGCCGAGGCTGTGCAGAAAATGGAGCAATACAACATCAGCCAAATGCTGGTGGTTGACGAGCAAAACAAATTGGTCGGCGCTTTGAACATGCATGACTTACTGCATGCAAAGGTTATTTGAATCGCGACGTACTGGTGAGGCGGCCTCACACCAGATCGATTCCGGCAAATTTGAAATAAATATTGGATTGGGAGAAATGACATGCTGGCTAGCCGCGCAAAATTGATACGCCTGATCGCCTTTGATGTGGACGGTGTAATGACCGACGGCGGGTTATATTTTTCAGATTCCGGCGAAGAATTCAAGCGCTTCAATTCGCTGGATGGCCACGGCATAAAGATGCTCAAGGCCACCGGTGTCGAAGTTGCCATCATCACCGGACGCACTTCACGCTGTGTTGAGGCTCGCGCGCGCAATCTAGGCATCACGCATGTCTACCAAGGCGTGGAAAACAAACTTGAAGCCATGCTTGATCTGCTCAAAAAGCTCAAACTGTCGCGCGATGCCGCCGCTTATATGGGCGACGATGTAGTCGATCTCACAGTCATGCGCCATGTCGGTCTGGCGATCAGCGTGCCGGAAGCTCCGCAACTGGTACACAAACATTCCGCTTACGTCACTCAGCGCAGTGGCGGGCACGGGGCAGTACGCGAAGCCTGTGAACTGATCATGTCAGCGCAAAACACACTGGATGATCAGTTGGCGCCCTATTTACAATGACCCTCCACATTCACTTTCGCAACTGGCTGTTGCTGTTACCATTCCTGGGCTTGCTTGGAATCACTTACTGGCTGGACCAGCAGACGCAGCCGGAGCTGGCAAGAACAGAGATCGCCAAGCGCCATGAACCCGATGCGATTGTGGACAACTTTTCAGCAACCCGGCTAAATGATCAGGGCACCCCGCGTTTCATAATGACGGCAAAAAAAATGCAGCACTTCCCGGATGACGACAGTTCCACGCTGGAAATGCCGCGTCTTACTTCGCTGTCCGCCGAGCATCCGTCAATACATGCCTCTGCAGAACAAGGGGTGATTACCAACAAGGGTGATGAAGTATTGTTACACGGTGCTGTTGAAATACTGAGCGAAGCAACCACTCAACAGGACAAAATTACCTTGAGAACCGAATCTTTGCGCATTCTCCCTGACCAAGGCTTTTTAAACACCGACCGCGCTGTGACGGTTGTTGATGCACACCATACCTTGTATGCGATAGGCCTTGAAATGGACAACAGGGCAAGCACCCTAAAATTGCTCTCCCAAGTAAGAAGCGAATATGTTCCGATCAAGAAATAGCTTACTGCTATCAATTTTTATATCGCTTTATACGCCGGCCTGTTTCGCCGAACGCGCCGACAGCGACCAACCGTTACACCTTGAGTCTGACCAAGTACTGATAGACAACGCCAAAAAAATCAGCACCTTCACTGGCAACGTGCAATTAACGCAAGGTACGATGTTTATACGCGGCGACAAGATTGTCGTAACGCAGGACAAGGATGGTTTCAAGCACGGTACGATATATGGCAATACCGCCAGCTTCCGCCAGAAACGCCAAGGGATGAACGAATATGTTGAAGGAAATGGCGAACGTATCGAATATGACACGCGCTCCGAAGCGGTAGACCTTTACGGACAAGCGCATGTGAAACGCGGACTGGATGATGTGCGCGGGGAACACATCACTTATAACATCAGAACCGAACTCTTTCAGGTGAACAGCGGCGACAAAAGCTCGGCGAATACTCCGCCGAAGCGGGTACGTGCCGTATTGCAACCCAAACCAAAAAATAATTCGGCAACGCCATCCTCGCCGGACGCGCTACCGATCAATTCCGGCAATACACCCTTACCGGCACAGTAAACATGAGTGAATTGCGCGCAGTAGGGCTGAAAAAAACGTATGGTTCGCGTACCGTGGTACACGATGCTTCGCTGTCGCTAAATAGCGGCGAAGTGGTGGGTCTGCTCGGCCCAAATGGCGCGGGAAAAACCACGGCTTTCTACATGATCGTGGGGCTGATCTCTGCTAACGGTGGAGAAATCTTTATTGATGATACGAATATAACCCATATGCCGATACATCGCCGCGCGCGCCTTGGGCTGGGATATTTGCCGCAGGAAGCATCGATCTTCCGGCGTCTGACGGTGGAGAAAAATATTCAAGCTGTGCTTGAACTACAAGATTTTTCTGGTGCCGAAATACAAGCCCGGCTGGAAGAGTTGCTGGAAGATCTGCACATCACCCATATTCGTAGTAACCCCGCCATCAGCCTGTCGGGCGGCGAGCGGCGGCGTGTGGAAATAGCCCGCGCGCTGGCGACCAACCCGCGTTTTATTCTCCTTGATGAGCCATTCGCCGGCGTGGATCCCATCGCAGTGCTGGATATTCAGAAAATCATCGGCTTCCTCAAAGAGCGCAATATCGGGGTACTGATCACTGACCACAACGTGCGTGAAACCTTGAGCATCTGCGATCGCGCATACATCATCAATGCCGGTTCAGTAATGGCCGAAGGCAAACCGGATGAAATCATTTATAATGAGGGCGTAAGGAAAGTGTATCTGGGCGAACACTTCAAACTGTAACCCGAAGACGTCCCAGACACGACACCAAGCCATGAAACCCACTCTCCAACTTCGGATCTCTCAACAACTGACGCTCACGCCGCAGTTGCAGCAGGCTATCCGTTTGCTGCAACTGTCCACGCAGGACATGCACCAGGAAATCGCCCGCATGCTGGAAGAGAATCCCATGCTGGAAGCTTCCGAGGAGCCCTCAGTCGGCATTTTTACAGCCGAGCCGCGAAGTGCGACAAACGAGACGAGTGCCGAGCCGGAGCAATCGCAAACAGATGTCCGCGGCGCGGATGATTTTGGCCCCGATACGTTCGGCAACGAACCCTCCGACTGGAATACCAGCAGTGGCTCGATGCGCAGCACCGACGACGAGGACGAGACCTACCCAGAGCAGGCCGCAGAACAAGCCAGCCTTCGCGCACATTTGCATAGTCAATTGACCACCAGCTCGCTGGATATCAAGGATCGCAAAGTGGTCGGCTTGCTGATCGATGCGCTGGATGAAAATGGCTATCTCGCGCAGAATCTTGAGGAGCTGGTGGCCCTATTGCCCGCAGAGCTTGAAATCACGCTGGACGATTTGGAAACCGCTCTGGTGCAGCTTCAGCACCTGGATCAACCCGGACTTGGTGCGCGACACTTGGGCGAGTGCCTGGCCCTGCAACTCAAGGCGTTGCCGGAAGACACCCCGCAACGCGATCTGGCGATTCGTCTGGTGAGCCAACATCTGGATGCACTCGCCGCTCACGACTTCTCCAAGATCAAAAAATTGCTGCGCTGCTCGGACGACGAATTGCGAGCTGCACAGCACCTGATCACGGGACTGAATCCAAAGCCCGGCAATGAATTCAGCCAAAGCGTCGCTGATTTCGTCGTGCCCGATGTAGTCGTGGAAAAACACAAAAACCAATGGCGTGCGCGACTCAATTCCGAAGCGATGCCCAAACTTCGTGTAAATCAGATTTATGCCAACATCCTGCAACAACGTGGCGACAAAAGCTCCTCGCAACTCGCCACACAATTGCAGGAAGCGAAGTGGCTGATCAAGAATCTTCAGCAGCGTTTCGAAACGATCTTGCGTGTCGCACAAGCCATCGTGGAACGACAAGGCAAATTTTTCGAACATGGCGAGATTGGCATGCGACCTCTGGTATTGCGCGAAATTGCCGAAGAGCTGGGGTTACACGAATCCACAATATCGCGCAGTACCACCCAGAAATTCATGTTGACCCCTCGCGGCATCTACGAATTCAAGCATTTTTTTGGCAGCGGCCTTGCCACGGAAAGCGGAGGCACCTGTTCTTCCACCGCAATACGCGAATTGATCAAGCAATTGGTCAACGCGGAAGATCAGCGCAAACCGCTTACTGACAGCCGCATGGCAGAAATCTTGGCACAGCAGGGCATCGTCGTCGCCCGGCGTACCATAGCAAAGTACCGGGAAGCATTACGCATACTTCCGGTAAATCTCCGTAAATCACTCTAAAACTAAGGAGCACATCATGAATCTCCATATAACCGGACGTCACCTGGAAATCACCCCGGCCATTCGCGATTATGCAACCACCAAATTCGGCAAGATCAAACGTCATTTCGACCATGTGATCGACGTGAACATCATCCTTTCCGTTGAAAAACTGAAACAAAAGGCTGAAGCCACCGTACACATCAGCGGCAAGGACGTGTTCGTGGAGTGCGATGACGAGAACCTGTACGCCGCAATCGATGCACTGGTGGACAAATTGGATCGCCAAGTGATGAAACACAAGGAAAAACTATCCTCGCGCCGCCATGATGAGTCCAGCAAACACGCCGCGGTAAAATAACCCACAAACGGGCGGTCGCAATACCGCCCATTTTTTATCCTGCCCAGAAAATGAACCTGATCAGCAAAATCCTGCCGCCCGGCAACATCCTGTTGGACACTGAATCCACCAGCAAGAAACGCATGTTCGAACGCGTCGGGCTGCTGTTTGAAAATAACCAGCAGATCGCACGCAGCCAGGTGTTTGACAGCCTGTTTGCCCGTGAGAAGCTCGGCTCAACCGGTCTGGGACAAGGCGTGGCGATCCCGCATGGCCGTATCGCCAAGCTGCGCGATGCCACAGCTGTTTTTGTCAGAACTTCGCACCCCATTCCATTCGATGCACCGGATGGTCAATCGGTGAATTTGATTTTTGTGTTACTTGTGCCCGAGAAAGCGACCGATCTGCATCTGCAGATTCTCGGCGACCTGGCGCAAATGTTCAGTGACAGTCAGTTCCGTAATCGCCTGCTCGCCTGCGAAGACACTGCCTGCATCCATCAACTTTTTGACGGCTGGGAAAGCATGACATGAGCCAGGTCAATGTCCGGCAATTATTCGAAGACAAACAGGAACGGCTGCAACTCAGCCGTGTTGCCGGTGCAGATGGCACCGATCGCATCATCGACAGCGATGAGGTCAATTCCTCAAACAAGGGGCTCATCGGCCATCTCAACCTGATCCACCCGAACTGGGTGCAAGTACTAAGCCAGACAGAGTTGGATTATTTGCGCGATCTGACTACAGAGCAGCGCGACAGTGCGTTTCGCCAAATCGAAGAAAGCGGCGCGACCTGC
>Ga0315271_10000560_pt1 | contig 20873 bp, 19 predicted proteins | sample C3_top_MG_FD_204664 | JGI IMG/M metagenome (GOLD analysis project Ga0315271, IMG submission 204664) | Sediment microbial communities from Yellowstone Lake, YNP, Wyoming, USA - C3_top | ecosystem: Environmental > Aquatic > Freshwater > Lake > Sediment | place: USA: Wyoming | collected 2017-08-01
CGCCGTCGGCGGCCAGCGTCAGCTCGGCGGGGTTCGCGGCGAATGCCTTGAGGTCGGCGCCACCGCAAAAATGCCCGCCGGCGCCCCACAGCACGGCCACGGAAGAATGCGGATCACGGTCGAAGGCGCGAAAGGCATCGGCCAGGGCGCGGGCGGTCGCGCCATCGATGGCATTGCGTCGCTCCGGGCAATCGAGGATGACGGTCGTCACGGCGCCCGATTGTTCGACCCGAACGGTCATCGCGCCTCCCGAACCGTTTCCGCGCAGCGCCGGGCCGCCCGACGCCGGGCTACTCGTTCTGGTAGACGTACGGCTGTTGCGCGACCTTGCCGGTGTCCATGACGTCGCGGTCGGCGAGGTCCGGCGGGCGCTTGTCCCACCAGATCGCGCGGCCTTTCTTTTGCTCCTGCTCGAGCCGGGGGTTCTTGTCCATCAGCTCGCGGATGAATCGGGTGTGATCGGATTCGTAGCTCCGCGCGGGGAGCATCATGTCGATGAATTTCATGGCGGTGTCGGCCTGTTGGACAGCGTGCGGAAAGCCATATCTTAGCAGGGCGACCGGGAACGCCGGTCTGGCGTCGGAACCTTGCTCACCTCCGGCAGAACGCGGCGCGCGTCGCGACGAACCCGGCCGATTCTCGACACCGCCCGCATGGTCGAACCGCGCGAAGGGTAACATTCCAGCCACCGTCGTCTCGCCGCCTTGTTGTCCGGCGCAACTTCACGCACAGAACTCACCACCGAGCCCCACGCACTGACATGGCCCAACCGACCGGGAGCCCGCGGACCCCGCGCGTCAACGATCGCTGTCCGTGCGGCAGCGGAAAGAAATACAAGCACTGCCATGCGGCGCCGCAACGGGCCGAGACCCTGCCGGCTGGCCCGGCGGCGATTCCGTCAGCGGCTGTTCTGGCCGCCGCGCAGCAGGCCGCTGCGGCCGGTCGCCTGCAGGAGGCCCAGACCGCCTACCTCGGCGTCCTCGAGCGCGAGCCCGCGAGCTTCGATGCGCTGTCCGGCATGGCGCAGCTCGCCGAGCGCGCCGGCGATGCCGAGGCCGCGCTGCACTATCACTCGCTGCTGGCCGAGACGCATCCCGGCGATGAGCGCGCGCCGTTTGCGCTCGGCAATTTCTTCGCTCGGCAGTACGAGTTCGACCGCGCGCGGTCCTGCTTCCGCCGCGTGGTCGAGCTCGACCCGGCGGCGGCCGGGGCATGGAACAACCTCGGCAACGTCGAGAAGTATCTCGGTAACCTGAAGGAGAGCATCGCCTGCTACGACCGCTCCGTCGCCTGCGATCCCGACAACGCGACGCTGCACAGCAATGCGCTGATCTCGCTTTATTACGACACGTCGACGTCGCACGATGAACTTTTCGCGCGCCATACGACGTGGGCGCAGCGGCACGCGGCCCGTTTCTACCCGCGCGGACGGACATGGCCGAATGTCAGGGAGGCCGAGCGCGTGCTGCGCGTCGGCTATGTTTCCGGCAGCCTGGACGGCCGCGTGCTCGGCCATTTCCTGCGCAATGTGCTCCCGCACCACGATCGCGGGCAGGTCGTCGCGTACGCGTACTCCTGCACCCGGCATGCCGATGCGATCACCGCGGAGCTCGGGAGGGCCTTCGACCACTGGCGCGACATCCGCGCGCAGGATGACGATGCCGCGGCCGCGCAGGTGGCGCGCGACGGGATCGACATCCTCGTTGATCTGGACGGGCATACGCCCGACTCGCGGCTCCTGGTGTTCGCGCGGAAGCCCGCGCCGGTAGCGATCACGTGGCTCGGGTACTGGAACACCACCGGGATGGCGACGGTGGATTACATCCTGAGCGATCCGCACACGACGCCGGAAGGCAGCCCGCAGCGCTTCACCGAGGAGCCGTTGCGGCTTCCCGACAGCCGCTTCTGCTACGCGCCGGTTCCGTACGCGCCCGCGGTGGCGCCGCTGCCGAGCGCCGGCGGTCGCGTCTTCACGTTCGGCTCGTTCAACCGCTACGACAAGATCGGCCCCGGTGTTCTCGACTGCTGGGCCGCGATACTGCAGCGGGTGCCGGCGTCGCGCCTCGTCATCAAGAATTCGGCGATCGCGATACCGCACGCGCGCGCCGAGCTGTCACGGCAATTCGCGGCGCGGGGGATCTCGCCGGACCGCATCGAGCTCCGCACGAAGTCGCCGCACGCGGCGATGCTCGCCGAGTATGGCGATATCGATCTCGGCCTCGACACGTTCCCCTACAACGGCGGGCTCACGACGTGCGAGGCGCTGTGGATGGGCGTGCCGATGGTGGCGATCGAGGAGGAGCGCATGATCTCGCGGCAGACGGCGGCGATGCTGCGCCTCACCGGCGGCGAGGCGTTCATCGCCCGCACGCGCGACGAGTACGTGGCGCTCGCCGTGCAGTGGTCTCGGGAGAGGGAAAGGCTGGCTGCCGTGCGGGCGTCGCTGCGCGAGCGCATGCGCGGGTCGCCGCTGTGCGACGGCGCGCGCTTCACGCGCAATCTCGAGACCGCGCTGCGGGGCGTCTGGCGGCGCTGGTGCACGGACACGGAGGCGCCTGCTTCATGAAGGTGCCGGGTCATTGCCTGATTCCCCGGTGCCACTCGCCTCGTGCTGCGCCGGACGCAGATGCCGGCCCGCGACGATCTCGAACCGGTACAGCCGGCATTCGATCGCCCCGTTGTAGAGCGGCGTGCGCCGCGAAGGCTTCAACCCGATCATCTTCGCGAGCCGCGGGTCGCCGGTGAGCAGGTAAGCGGTCCAGCCGGCGAAGCGCTGCTTCAGCGCGTCGCCGAGCTTCGGGTAGAACGCCGTCAGCATCGCGTCGTGCTCGAGCCGCACGCCGTACGGCGGATTGGCGATCAGGACCCCCGCCGGCGCCGGCGCGCTGCGGTCCAGCACATCGGCCTCCTCGACGCGGACGAAATCGGCGACGCGGGCCGTGGCCAGATTGCGCCGGCACCATTCCAGGACGCGGCCGTCGACGTCGCTGGCGGTGATGCCCGGCGCGTCGGGCGCTGCGCGCACGCGATCATGCGCGCGCTGGCGGATGCGCTGCCAGGTCGGGCCGTCGTACCACGCGAGCTTCTGGAAACCGAACGTGCGCGCGAGTCCCGGCGCGCGATCGGCGGCCAGCAGCGCGGCCTCGATGGCGATCGTGCCGCTGCCGCACAGCGGGTCGAGCAGCGGCGTGCCGGGCGCCCACCCGGACAGCGCGATGAGGCCGGCGGCGAGATTCTCGCGCAGCGGCGCGACGTCGGCCTCGCGCCGGTAGCCGCGCTTGAACAGCGCTTCGCCGGACGTGTCGAGATAGAACGTCGCCTCGCGCTCGGTGAGGAACGCGTGTACGCGGACGTCGGGGCGCTGCTTGTCGACCGACGGGCGCTTCGCGCACACGTCGCGGAAGCGGTCGCAGACGGCGTCCTTGATCCGCAGCGTCGCGAATTCGAGGCTGGTGAGCGGCGAGCGCGTCGCCGCCACGTCGACGCGCAGCGTGCGCTCCACGGTGAAATGCCGGTCCCACTCGATCCCGTGCGCGAGCTTGTAGAGCTCGTCCTCGTTGCGGTAGCGGCCATGCGCGATGCGCCACAGGATGCGGCTCGCCAGCCGCGACTCCAGATTCGCGCGGTAGGCGAGCTCGAGCGGTCCCGCGAAGCTGGCGCCCCCGTCGGTGGGTTTGACGAACGTCGCGCCCAGCGCCGTCAGCTCCGCCGCGAGCGGCGCTTCCAGCCCGCGCGGGCAGGGCGCGAAGAACGAGCAAGCAGGGTCAGACACTACTTTCGTTTGCCATTCGCGGGCCGGCATGCCGCCGTCACCGGAAGGCAGTGTCTGACCCTGCCTGCGGGAGAGTCGTGCCTGACCCTGCCTGGCTTCACTTCAGCAACCGGCGGCGGGTCAGCACCAGCGCGACGAAATACGCGGTGCAGGCGTAGGCGAGCAGGACCACGACATGCAGCGCGATGGCGTCGGGCACCTTGCCCGTCAGCAGCGGGCGTGCGACGTCGATCGCATGCTTCAGCGGCAGGAACTCGGCGACCCCGGCAAGCGCCGCCGGCATCTGGTCGACGGGAAAGAACACGCCGGACAGCAGCAGCATGGGGGTCAGCACCAGCGTGAAGAAGTACGTGAAGAAGTCGTAGCCCGGCGCCAGCGAGTTCATCACGAGGCCGAAGGCGCCGAACGTGAGGCCGATGAGAAAGCCGAGCGGCAGGATCCACAGCGCAAGCCACGAATGGCCGAGGCCCAGCAGCAGGATCACCGCGAGGATCGCCGTCGTCGAGACCACAGCCTTCGATGCCGCCCAGATCCATTCGGCGAACAGGACGTCGTCGAGCGACAGCGGCGCGTTGATGATCGCCTCCCACGTCCGCTGCATGTGCATCCGCGAGAACGCCGAGTACATCGCCTCAAAGCTCGACGTGAACATCGCGCTCTGGCAGACCATCCCGGTGCCGATGAACGCGATGTACTTCATGCCGCCCACTTCCGGCACGAAGGCGCCGATGCCGTAGCCCAGCGCCAGCATGTAGAGCAGCGGGTCGGCGATGTTGCCGAGCACGCTGGCGATCGCGAGCTTCTTCCACACGAGCAGGTTGCGCCGCCAGACGTGGGTCCAGCGCAGCGAGAACTCGGGCGGGCGGTAGAGGGCGGCGGCGGTCATGGCGGCGAGTATATCGCGCGTCGCGGAGCACGGCGTCGAGCGACGCGAAACCCGGGCGGACGGTGCCATTGGCGATCGTCGCGCCGGCACCGCGACGCGGCGCCCGGACCGAGCCGACCGGGACACCGCACCCCGCGCTTGACACGATGCAGGGCGTGCCCTTAGCTTCCGTATCCTCTCCGCCGAGAATCGAAATGCCTGCACCGCTTTCGCGTTTCCTGTGCGCCTGCGCCGCCGTCGCGTTCCTGCTGGCGATGCCCGCAGCGTTCGCGCAATCGACCTACCCCAATCGCCCGATCAGGCTCGTCGTCTCCTACCCGCCGGGCGCGCTCACGGATCTGCTGGCGCGCGCGATCGGCGACCGGCTCGGCGCGGCGCTGAAGCAGCCGGTGATCATCGACAACAAGCCTGGCGCGGGCACGCTGATCGGCGCCGAGTTCGTCGCCAAGGCGTCGCCCGACGGCTACACGCTGCTGATCGCGACGTCGACCACGCTCGGCATCAGCCCGCTTCTCTACCAGCCGTCGCCGATCGATCCGGTCAAGGATTTCGCGCCGATCGCCCGGATCGGATCGGTGAATTTCTTCCTGATCGCCAACCCGGGGTTTCCGGCGAAGAACGTGAAGGAGATGATCGACGTGATCAAGCGCAACCCGGGCAAGTACAATTACGCGTCGGTCGGCAGCGGCAGCCCGCACCACCTGTTCATGGAGACGCTGAAGACCGAATTCGGCCTGACGATCCAGCATGTCCCGTACAAGGGCACGCCGGCGGCGCTGACCGATCTTCTTTCCGGCAACATCCAGGTGCTGTTCTCCGACGCGACGATCGCGGTGCCGAACATCCAGGCCGGCAAGGTGACCGCGCTCGGAACGTCGGCCGCGAAGCAGACGCAGCTGCTGCCGTCGGTGCCGCCGATCGCGAATACGGTGGCGGGATTCGACTGGGAGGCATGGCAGGGCATCGTCGCGCCGGCCGGGACGCCGCAGGAAATCATTGCGCGGCTGGCCGCCGAATTGCAGAAGATCGAGGCAACCCCCGAATTCAGGGCGCAGTTGTTCAAGTTCGGCATGGAGCCGCTGCCGCCGCAGACGCCGGAGCAATTCGCCGCGACCATCAAGGCGGAGATTCCGCGCTGGGCGAAGGCGATCAGGGAATCCGGCGCGCAAGTCGATTGAGGGGTCGCCCGGTGAACGCGGCGATCCTGGCGAGAGCAGACCGGGTTGAGCGGAGCGAAACCCGGGGCAACCGTTTGCCGGGCCGCGCCCCCCCGGGTTTCGCGCTCGCTCAACCCGGGCTACGCCACCCGCGCCATCCGCGCGGCATCACCACCATGGAGAGATTCTACGCATGAGCCCCGTCATCGACGTCCATACCCACGTCCTCACCGAGGAGTGGTTCCAGCTTTTGCAGCGACACGGCGGTCCGCGGTACACAGTGCAGGCGGTGCGGGGTGGCATGCGCGCCATCCACCTCGAAGGCGCGCCGTTCATGACGCCGGTGCCGGCGATGTTCGACTACGGCCTCCGCATCAAGACGATGGACGAGCACGGCGTCGACATTGGCGTCGTGTCGCTGACCTGTCCCAACTGTTATTGGGGCGGTCCCGGCGTGAGCCTCCGGGCGGCGCGGATCATGAACGACGACATGGTCGCCGCGCGCACCGCGTATCCGGACCGCATCCGCTGGTTCGCGTCGCTGCCGTGGCAATACGCTGACCTCGCGCTGCCGGAACTGGAACGCGCCTGCGCGGCCGGGGCATCGGGCGTCATGGTGCTCGCCAACGTCGACGGCAAGCCACTGACGGATCCCGCGTTTGCGACGATCTGGGCGGCGATCGACGCGAAGGCGCTGCCGGTGCTCGTGCACCCGACGGCGCCCCCGGGTGTGGGGCAGATGGACATGATGCGCTTCCAGCTGACCGCCTCGATCGGTTTCACGTTCGACACGTCCCTCGCCGTTGCGCGGATGATCTACGACGGCTTTTTCGACCGCTACCGGCGGTTGAAGATCATCGCCTCGCACGGCGGCGGCGCATTGCCGTACCTCATCGCGCGGATGGACCAGTGCTTCGACAACATCCCGGCCTGCCGCGAGAAGATCGCCGTGAAGCCGTCGGAATACATGCCGCGGATCTACGCCGACGCGGTGCTGTTCTCGCCCGATGCGCTCGAGCTCTGCGTCAAGGCCTTCGGCGCCGACAACGTGATGTACGGCTCCGATTATCCGCACACGATCGGCGATCTGCCGGGGTGCCTGAAACGCGTGAACGGCCTGCCCGACGGCACGCGCGACAAGGTGCGCGGGAGCAACGCGCGGCGCATCTTCGAATTTTGAGCGTATTTCGGGCGCGGATCGCTTCGCGCAGCCCGGGTTGAGCGGAAGCGAAGCCCGGGACCGTCGCCCCTCCCGGGTTTCGCCTTCGCTCATCACCGGGCTGTCTGCAAATTCGGTGCTCGCAGGGCAATGGCAATGGTCGCTCAGTCGCGCAGTTCGCGGCCGGTCAGCTTGATGAACAGGTCTTCGAGGTTCGCGGGCCGGTGCAGGTAGCGCAGGCCGGAGGCGTGCGCCAGTTCGGCGAGCAGCGGCTGCGGATCGGTCGCATAGCAGAACGCGGTCTCGCCGGTCATTTCGAGCCGTGAGGAAAGCCGCCGCCCGTGCGCGTCGGCCCACGCTTTCGCCTCGTCGCCGAAAACCTCGATCACTTCCGGCTCGACGTGCGCGGCGATCAGCGCGCGCGGCGTGTCGGACGCGATCATCGTGCCGTGGTCGATCACCGCGAGCCGCGTGGCAAGCCGCTCGGCCTCGTCCATGAAGTGCGTGGTCAGCAGGATCGTCTTGCCCTGCGACAGCAGTTGCCGCAGGCCGCCCCAGATCAGGTGCCGCGCCTGCGGGTCGAGCCCGGTGGTCGGTTCGTCGAGGATCAGCAGTTCGGGATCGTTGACGAGCGCGCGGGCGAGCGTGAGCCGCCGCTTCATCCCTCCCGACAGCGTGCGGATGCCGACATCGCCCTTGCTCGAAAGGCCGGCGAACTCGAGCAGCTTCGGGATGCGCGAGGAGAGCGTCGCGTACGGGATGCCGAAATAGCGGCCGTAGATGACGAGGTTCTCGGTGACGGTGAAGTCGGGATCCAGATTGTCCATCTGCGGCACGACGCCCACACGGATGCGCGCGGCGCGCGCCGCCTGCGGCACCGGCTCGCCGACAAGCTCGATTGCGCCGCTGTCGGGGTCGATCAGCCCGAGGCAGCAACGCAGCGTCGTCGTCTTGCCGGCGCCATTGGGGCCGAGCAGGCCGAAACACTCGCCGCGGTGGATCGCGAAATCGAGGCCGCGGACGACTTCGTTGGTGCCGTAGGACTTGCGCAACCCGGCGACGCGCAGGACGACGTCGCGCAGGACGACGTCGCTCACTACGGCTTGAAGCCCGACGCCTTCACGATGGGGCCCCATTTCGCGTAGTCGGAGGCGACGATCGCGCCGAATTCCTCCGGCGTGCCGGTGGCCGGATCCATCCCGACCTTCGAGAGCTTCTCGGCGACGTCAGGCGATTGCAGCGCCCTGTTGATCGCGCGGTTCAGCGTTTCCACGATCGCCTTCGGCGTCTTCGCCGGCGCGAAGAAGCCGAACCAGCCCATTGCCTCGACGTTCTTCACGCCCAGTTCGGCAAAGGTCGGCACGTCGGGCAGCGCCGCCCCGCGCTTCGCGCCGGAGCTCGCGAGGATCGTGATCTTGCCCGCGCGGTGCAGTTCGCTGAGATCGGCGATCGCGTCGATCGCCGCGGGAATCTGCCCGCCGATCAGGTCGTTGATGTAGGCGGCCGAGCCCTTGTACGGGACATGCAGCATCTCGACGCCGATCCCGCGCCCGAGCAGCACGCCGAAGAAATGCGGCAGGCTGCCTGCCCCTGACGTCGCGTACGCAACCTTGCCCGGATTCGCCTTCGCCCAGGCAACGAAGTCGTTCCAGTTCTTCGCGCCCGACTGCGGTCCCGCGGCGATGGCGAACTGAAATGTCGCGCCGATGGCGATCGGCGTGAAATCCTTGATCGGGTCGTAGGTGATGTCCGCATAGACGTGCGGGACCACGACCATCGGACCGATCGGCATCACCATGATCGTCGTGCCGTCGGGCGCGGCGGCTTTCACCGCGTCGGCGGCGATGCGGCCGATGGCGCCCGGCCGGTTCTCGACGATCACCGGCTGGCCGAGGCTGTCCTTCATCCTGTCGGCGACGACGCGCGCGATCAGGTCGGCGGTGCCGCCGGCCGGGAACCCGACGAGCAGCCTGACCGGCCTGTCGATCTTGTCCTGGGCGACCGCCGGCAGTGCGACGGCGGAGAGCGCCGCGCAGCAGATCGCGAACAGGGCGCCACGCGCCGCGGATCGAATGTTCATGGTTCTCCTCCCGTTGTGGTTGTACCGCATGCAGCGGTTACGCGTGACCGCATGTTACGCATCATGTACGAAACGACGGATCGGTGCGATCGAGCAACCGCAACATTGCTGCCCACTGCGTGTCCGGCGCGGTGCGGCCGGGCCGCGCGAACTGTCGCGCCACCTTCTGCGCAACGGCCGCCGGCGGGATGACGAGTTCGGCACCCGCTCCCATCGCGCCGACCTGCGCCTGGCACGCGCGCTCGAGGTAATACATGAGGTCGAACGCGACGCGGACCGTGGCCCCGCACGTCAGCAGGCCGTGGTTGCGCAGGATCATCGCGTTGTGGGTCCCGAGATCCAGGATGAGCCGCTCCCGCTCGTCGAGGTCGAGGGCGATCCCCTCGTACTCGTGGTAGGCGAGACCACCGGCAAAGCGCATCGCGTGCTGCGTCAGCGGCAGCAGGCCCTGCCGCTGCGCGGCCACCGCGAGCCCGGCGCCGGTATGCGTGTGCATCACGCAGCCGACGTCGTGGCGGGCGCCGTGGATCGCGCTGTGGATCACATAGCCCGCCGGATTGATGCCGAGTCCCGTTTCGTCCTCGATGACCTCGCCCGCGAGCGTTACCTTCGCCAGATTCGAGGCCGTGATCTCCTCGAACAGCAGGCCGTAGGCGTTGATCAGGAAATGCCCGTCGGCGCCCGGCACGCGCGCGGAAATGTGGGTGTAGATGAGGTCGGTCATCCGGAAATGCGCCGCCATCCGGTAACACGCAGCCAAGTCCACGCGCGTCGCCCACTCCGCTTCGGTGACGCGCGTGGCGAGCGGTGCCAGCTGCTCCGTCTCGACGATTCTCATTGGCCGCGCTCCTTCTTCGGCGCGCGCTTCTTCGGCGGGGCGTCCGTCCGCGCGCGCACGACCGTGCGGCGAAGCGCGCCCCGCGACCAGCGCGCGAGCTCGCGATTGATGGTTTCGGCGGCGAAGGCTTCCGCGTTCCAGGCGCCGCCGACCCACTCCAGCATCTTCTGATGCTCGCGATGGCCCGGATTGGAAATCGCGTGCAGGAACTCGGGATAGGCCCAGGGCCCGCCGAGATCGTCGGGCGGGCCGCTGCGCGCCCCTTCGATGCACAGGACGTGCGCGCCGCCCGGCAGTTCCTCACCGCTGGGCTCGATCGCGATCTCGACCCACCAGTCGTCGCCGAAGTCGTAGTTGTACGCGAAACGCTTCAGCGTCGCCGGCAGGTCGGCGAGGCGCGTCGTCTTCGCGGGCACGAGATCCAGCTCGTCGAATTGGTCTTCGTAATCGGCATACGTCTGCAGCGCGATCTCGAACTGCCAGAGATGGCGCTCGCTCCAGCCGAACAGGATCTGGATCACGTGATGCAGCTCCGACAGCGTGAGCGCCGGTGCGACGCGTATCCGCCGCCAGATCGCCGGCTCGATGTTGCGGAGGGTCAGCCTGAACTGCAGCGTTGCGGCCATGTCGGTTCCTCGGCGGGTGGCACGACATTATAGGGAGCCGGAAGGCGGGGAGGAGGGCTCCCTGGACCACCTTCGTGCTGCGCACTCCGGTATTCGCCCTTGGGGCGGCCCGGCGGGTGAATTGAACCACCTTCGTGCTGCGCACTCCGGTATTCGCCCTTGGGGCGGCCCGGCGGGCTCATGCCCCGGGCATCACCGGGTGCCCGCGGCGCCACATGCCGGTGATGACGCGCGCGAGCTGCGGCAGCCGGCCGTGGAAGAAATGCCCGCAGCCGGGGAACACCGTCACCGGCAGCTCCTGCGGCCGCGCCCACGCCAGCACGTCGGCGAGCGGTACCACGTCGTCCTCCTCGCCGTGGATGACGATGGTGTCCGCGGGAACCGTTTCCAGCGCGAAACGGCCGACGGCGGGCCCCACCAGCACCAGGCGCTCGCACGCCACGGCCTTCGCTACGCGCGTCTGCACCCAGGTTCCGAACGAAAAACCCGCGAGCGCGACGGGCAGGCCGGCGCCGAGCCGCGACTGCGCCCAGCTCAGCGCCGCGAGCGCGTCGTCGGTCTCCCCCAGCCCGTCGTCGAACGTGCCTGCACTCTGGCCGACGCCGCGAAAATTGAAGCGCACGCTCGCGTAGCCGAGCGCGAAGAACGTCTTCGCAAGCGTCTGCGCCACCTTGTTGTCCAGCGTGCCGCCCTGCAGCGGGTGGGGGTGCGCGACCAGCGCGATGCCCTGCACGGCGGCTGTCGGCACGGCCGGCAGGTTGAGCACGACTTCCAGCGGGCCGGCCGGCCCGTCGATCGCCAGGCGCTGGGTCGTCTTCGGCGTCAAATCCGGAGCCGCTCCACGATCTTGCCGGCGACCACATGGGTGTCGATGATTTCGTCGATGTCGTTGCGGTCGACGTAGGTGTACCAGACCGCCTCCGGATAGACGACCAGCACGGGTCCTTCCTCGCACCGGTCGAGGCAGCCGGCCTTGTTCATCCGTACCTTGCCCTGTCCGTTGAGATCGAGCGCCTTGACGCGGTCCTTGGCGTATTTCTGCAGCTCCGATGCGCCATTGTTGTTGCAGCACCGTTCCGGCGCTTCGCGCTGGTTGCAGCAGAAGAAGACGTGGCGCTGGTAGTAGCTCATCGGGATCCGGGCGCTGGCGACGGCGGGACCGGCCGCCCGTCGCTCGATTATACAAGGCCTGCGATTGTCGCCGACGGCCCGTGCCGGCCCCGAGGCGTGGCCGCGCCTCCGATATAATCATGCGCCGCTTCCCCTCCTTGTCCGCCCGCCCCCTTGAAGCTCTATCGCCGGCTGCTGCGTTACGTCCGACCCTACCGGACCATTTTCGGGATGGCGATCCTCGGCATGCTGCTCGCCGCCTCGACCGACGTGATGATGCTGCGCATCGTCCAGCCGCTGCTCAACAACATCGGCTCCGTCGACGCCGAGAGCACCAAGTTTCTCCCGCTCATGGTCGTCGGCGTGTTCCTGCTGCGCGGCATCGGTTCGTACGTCAGCGAATACGGCCTTGCCTACATCGGTTCGCGCGTCGTGTTCGACCTGCGCTGCGAGGCCTCCGATCACCTGCTGCGGCTGCCCACGCCGTTCTATGACGCGAGCTCGGCCGGATTCCTGCTGTCGAAGGTGACGTTCGACGCGCAACAGGTCGCCTCGGCGGCCTCCGAGGCGATCACCGTCAGCATCCGCAATTCGCTGACGATCGTGTTCATGCTCGCGTACCTGCTGTACATGAACTGGTCGCTGACGCTGATCGCGTTCGCCACGATCCCGCTGGTCGGGATCACCATCCGCAAGATCCTGAAGCGGCTGAAGCGCGTCAGCGGACTCGTGCAGGAGCGCACCGGCGGGCTCACGCACGCGCTGGAAGAGGCGATCGCCGCGCACCGGGTGGTCAAGGTGTTCGGCGGCGAGGCCTACGAAAGCGGCCGCCTGCGCGCCGCCGCCGACCGTTTGCGCCAGGCGATGGCGAAGCAGTCGGCCGCCGCGGCGCTCGGCACGCCGATCAACCAGATCATCGTCTCCGCCGCCGTGGGTGCGATCCTGTGGCAGGCGGCGCGCCAGAACGTCGTCGGCCAGTACGGCGCCGGCGATTTCGTCACCTACGTCTTCGCGCTGCTGCACCTGCTCAACCAGCTGAAGACGCTGGGCAACGTGACCGGCGTCATCCAGCGCGGACTGATTGCGGCGGAAAGCGTGTTCGGGCTCATCGACCAGCCGCCCGAGGCCGACACCGGCACGGCGCGCATCGAGCGCGCGCGGGGGGGCATCCGTTTCGAGCATGTGACCAAGCGCTACGCGGAGGACGGGCGCCCCGCGCTCGAGGACGTCGATCTCGCCATCGCGGCCGGAGAATCGGTGGCGCTGGTGGGGCCGTCGGGCGGCGGCAAGACCACGCTCGTCAACCTGATCCCGCGCTTCTACCTGCCGAGCTCCGGCCGCGTGTGTCTCGACGGGCAGGACCTCGAAGCGATCAAGCTGGTCGACCTGCGCCGCCAGATCGCGCTGGTGAGCCAGGAGATCGTGCTGTTCAACGACACGATCGCCGCCAACATCGCCTACGGCACGATGACCGACGCGCCGCGCGAGGCGATCGAGCGCGCGGCCGAGGCGGCCAACGCGCTCGACTTCATCCGCACCCAGCCGAACGGTTTCGAGACGGTGGTCGGCGAGCGCGGCATCCGGCTTTCGGGAGGACAGCGGCAGCGCATCGCGATCGCCCGCGCGATCCTCAAGGACGCGCCGATCCTGATCCTCGACGAAGCGACCTCCGCGCTCGACAACGAATCGGAGCGCCTGATCCAGGCGGCGCTCGACCGCCTGATGCACGGGCGCACGACGATCGTCATCGCGCACCGGCTGTCGACGATCGAGCATTGCGACCGCATCGTGGTGCTCGACCAGGGGAAGATCGCCGAACAGGGCACGCACGCCGATCTGCTGGCGCTACAGGGGGTCTACGCGCGACTGCATTCGCGGCAGTTCCGCGACGAATGAAAATCCTCGTCGTCAAGCGCGACAAGATCGGGGACCTGCTGCTGACGACCCCGCTGATCGCGCACCTCCGCCATGCGCTTCCCGGTGCCCGCGTCGATGTGCTCGCCAACGATTACAACGCATGGGTCGTCGCCGACAACCCCGATGTGGAGCGGGTCTGGGTCTATCGCCGCACGCGGCATGCGGGCGCGGTGCGCGTCGGCGCGGCGCTGGGTCAGATCCGGCAGTTCTTCGCGCTGCGCGGCGAGCATTTCGACGTCGCGATCGCGGCCGGCGGCAAGGAATCGCCGCGCGCGATCCGTCGCGCGCTCGCCGCGCACGCCGCGCGCACGATCGCCTATGCGCAGCAGCCGCACCGCTACGGCCGGCGGCTGACCGACGCGTTGCCGCCGCCCGTGTCCGGGCACGAGGTCGAGCGGATTTTCGGGCTTGTCGCGCCGTTGGGCGTGGCGATGCCAGCCGTGGTTCCGTTGCCGCAATTCCGGCCGCCGCAGCGGTGGCTGGACGATGCGCGCCAATGGCTCGCCGCCGCGGGCATCGCGTCCGACGCCTACGTGGTCCTGGGGCTGTCGGCGCGCGATGCGCCCAAAGTGCCGTCGCGCGAGCAGGTGCTGCGCTGGGCGGCGCGCCTGCAGCGCGAGTCGGGCTGCGCCACGCTGCTGCAGTTCACGCCGGGCGATGCCGGCAATGCGCTCTACCCCGGCAGCGATGCGCTGGCGCGCGAGATCCTGGCCGGCGCACCGCCGTTCCTCCGGGGCACGCCCGACGGCCTGCCCGCGGCGATCGGCCTCATCTGGCTTGCGCGGACGTCGGTGCTGCCCGACAGCGGCCTCATGCACTTCGCCGCGGCGAGTCCGGGCGGGGTGGTCGGGCTGTTCGTCGACTGCGCGCGCCTGTCGTCACCAGCGCAGTGGGGGCCGCGCGGTCCGCGCGCCGTCGCGCTCGAAGCGCATCGCGCGGTCGCCGCGCTCGACGATGCGGCCGTGTTCGCAGCGCTCGCGCCGCTCCTTACGGCGCGAACAGGAGATACGCCACTCCGGCGATCAGCAGCCACTTGAGCGCGTAATACGCGAAGCGGCTCTTCGTCTTGATGCGCTTGCCGAAAAGACGCACCTGGTAGACGACGCTGAACAGCCGGTTCACGAGACCGACCTTCTCGCCCTCGACGTTCTCGGTCTGCGTGGCGCGCATCACGGTGTTGCGGACGATGCGGTTCATCCACGCGATCGGGCGCGGCGCGAGCGGCCGCTCGATGTCGCAGAACAGGATCAGCCGGCTGGCGTCGGACCGGTTCTCGGCGCTGTGGACGTAGGTCTCGTCGAAGATCACCGCCTCGCCGTCGCGCCAGGCGTAGGGCGTCCCGTCGACGACGATGCTGCAGGTCTCGGCATTGGGCGTGGCGAGCCCCAGGTGGTAGCGCAGCGATCCGGCGTAGGGGTCGCGGTGCGCGCCGAGCTTGCCGCCGGGTGGCAGCACCGCGAACATCGCCGCGCTGCACGAGGGAATGGCGCTGACCAGCGCGACGGTCTTCGGGCACAGCGTCTTCGCCGACGGCGGCGGATCGTCGTACCACTTCACGTAGAACCGCGTGTAGCCGCCCCGGAACAGCGAATGGAAGCCGATGTCGTTGTACCTGGCGGCGGCGCGGATGTGGCCGTCGGCGAAAAGCGCCAGTCCCTCGTCGCGGATCGTCTCCCAGTGCTCCTGCAGCGGGGCGAGCTCCGGAAAGGCGCTGACGTCGGTGAACGGCTTGTTCGGCACCGCCGAGAACGCGTACATCAGCACGTTGTACGGCGCGATCAGCGACGAATGGTCGGTCAGCTGGCGAAAGAATCCGTGTCGCACGCGGCCGCGATAGTGCACGTAGACCGCCGATGCGATGAAGACGCAAAGGATGATCCACTTGGGCGCGAGCAGGCTCTCGAGCATGGCGGGCAGGGGGTGAGTGGTGCGGGGAAACGGTGGGGCAAAGGTCAGTCCGGAGCGTTGCGCCGGTCGGGTGTCGCCTCGATGCTGCGGCGGCTGCGCTTCTTCGCTTCGGCGTGCTTCCACCGCCGGTGCACCCACCACCACTGCTCCGGATGGGCCACGATCAGCCGCTCCAGAACCGCATTATAAGCGCGCGTGTTGCGCCGGATCGCCTCGCCGGTGTTCTCGCATTCGATCGGCGCCATCGGTTCCTCGAAGCGCAGCACGTGGCGGCCGTCGGCCTCGCGCCAGCTCGCCGCCGGGAGGACCGGCGCGCCGGTCGCGAGCGCAATGATCGCAAGGCTCTTGAATGTCCACGCCGGGTGCCCGAAAAACTCGGCCTCGATGCCGTCCGGCGGGCCCGCGTGCTGGTCGAACGGGAACACGATCGCATCTCCTTGCTCCAGTTGCGTGAGCATCGCGTCGAGCGACCCACGTTTCGGAAACACGCCGAAGCCCGCGCGGTTGAAGCGGCGCGTGACCAGGCGGTCGAGCCAGTTTGGCTTGATCGCGCGCCGGACGAAGTGGAACTTGCCGCGCATTTCCGGAAACTGCGCGATGCCGGCGATCGTCGCCACCTCCCAGTTGCCGAGGTGCCCGGTGAGGATCAGGATGCCCTTGCCCTGCGCGCGGGCGGCGACGAAGGCCTCGACGTTTTCCACGCGCACCAGCGCCTGCTTCTTCGCCGGCGCGAGCCAGCGAAAGTGGAGGAATTCCCCGGTGAGGCGCATCAGGTGGTCGTAATGCGCTTGCGCGAGACGCGCGATCTCGGCCTCGGGCACCGTGGCGCCGAACACGCGGCGCAGATTCTCCAGCACGACCTTGCGGCGCAAGGGCAGGAAGCGATAGACGAAGCGGGCGCCGGCGCCCGCCTCGGTGTGCGCGCGCCCGGCCAGCGCCACGGCCGACGCGCTGGCGCGATCGTGGGTGAGCGACAGCGCGATCGAGCCGATCCGGTGCAGGCCGAGTACCACGCGCGCCTTCGGCCCGCACACGACCTGCGGGGCGCCGTAGTTGTCGCGCGTGACCGAGAAATCCGCCGGCTCGAGGTGCCCCATCGCGGCCTCCCGCGGAAAGAGCTTGACGCAGGCTTCCTTGGCGGCGAAACGCGCCGCGAGACTCGCCGCCCGGCCCGGGCCGTCGCCGCTGTCGGCGAGCTCCTGCGGCGAGAAGAAGCGCGTCAGGTCCGCGGGCGCCGTCTCGGCGAGCAGGCGCTCGATGCGCGCGATTTCGACGGTGTCGATGCCGCAGGGGTTCGCCCCGGCGCCCGTGTCCGCCATGGCGCGGCCGCTAGGCGGCGCGAACGAGCAGCGCGGCGTTGGTGCCGGCGAAGCCGCGGCAGATGATCAGCGCGACGTTGCTGCGCGGCGTTTGCGGCGTGGCGGAGGCCGACAGGCCCGCGCACGCCGGATCGAGTTCCGACAGCGTCGCGATGCCCGGAACCTGATTGCGCGTGAGCGCGGCGAGTGCGAGGACGGTATCGACGATGCCCGCCGCGGCGATCAGATGCCCGAAGGCCCACTTGAACGCGGTGACCGGCGGGGCCTGCCGCTCGTCGCCGAAAATCTGGCGGATCGCGGCGGCTTCCGAGACGTCGGATTGCCGCGTTCCGTTGCCGTGCGCGACGATCATGCCGACGTCGGCTGCCTGCAGCTGCGCGTCGTCGAGGGCGGCGGCGATGGCGCGCGCCACGCCGTCGCCGTCATCGCGGATGGCGACCAGACCTTCCGCCTCGCACGCGTAACCGCCGCCCAGGATTTCTCCCAGCACGGTGGCGCTGCGGCTTGCCGCCGACGCCTCGGTTTCGAGCATCAGCGCGCCGGCGCCCTCGCCGAACACGCTGCCGTCGTGCCGCACGTCGAAGGGCAGCAGCGCGCCGGAGGCGACGAGGCCCATCCGCTGGTAGTAGAGCACCATCTGCGGCTCGATCGGCGCGTCGTGCCCCACGGCCACCGCGCGGTCGGCCTCGCCGTTGCGCAGCGCCTCGGCGGCCTCGATCACCGCCAGCGTGCCGCCGACGCTGTGGTTGGTGATGCACGCGTTGGGCCCCTTGAGGCCGTGCCGGATGCCGATGTGCCCGAGCACGTTGTTCGGCAGCGTCCGCAGCAGCCACATCGGGTTCACCGTGCTGGCGAGCTCGCGCCCGAACGCCCGCAGGTCGCCGTGCGCCTCGGTGAGCAGCGGGAAGTAGTCGTACTGGTTCTGGTAATTGCCGCCGCCCGAGCCGACGTAGACGCCGGTGCGGTCGCTGTAGGTCGCCGCCACCTGCGCCTCCAGCCCGTCGCGAAAGGCAACGATGCCGGAACCGTCGATGGCGCGGCCGGCCGCATAGAGACCGAACAGATCGGTGCGCCGGATCAGCTTGTGCAGCTTGCGGTCCTCGACCAGAGCTCGCGCATTGAAATCCGCCACCTCGCCCGCCTCGCGCGTCGGCCAGCCGGTGGTGTCCCATTGGCGTATCGGGCCGATCGCGGTGCGACCGGAGCACACGGCGTCGAGGATCGCGCCCGGCGCCATGCCCGCGGCGCAGACGACGCCGGTGCCGGTGACGAGGATTTTCGGGGCGGCCATCTTCATCCGCCTCAGCGCCCGCCCGGCCACCCGAAGGGCGCTGTGGCCTTGCAGGCCGCGGCGTTGCGAGACGCAACGCCTCCTCGTTCCGTCCATGCCGGCGCAGGCCGGCATGGAGCCGCGGCACTCGGCCCCCTCGGCGGGCAGCGAAAGAAGTGAGCGTGGGGGTACATCATCTGCCCGCCAGGCCGTCGACTTCGCCGGGATGGCGCAGCACGACGCAACTGTTCGAGCCGCCGAAGCCGAAGGAATTGGACATCGCGACGCGCACGCGCTGGCGGCGCGGCTGGCCGATCACGAGGTTCAAGTCGCAGTCGGGATCGGGTGTGGTGTAGTTGGCGTTGACCGGCAATTCGCCGCGGTCGATCGCCAGCGCGCACACCGCGACCTCGACCGCGCCGGCGGCGGCGATCAGGTGGCCCATCGTGCTCTTGGTTGAACTGACGCAAAGGCGCGCGGCTTCGGCGCCGAATACCGCGCGCGTCGCCGCGGTCTCGCTGCGATCGTTCATGCCGGTCGACGTGCCGTGGGCATTGAGGTAATCGACGTCGGCCGGCGTGGCGCCGGCGTCGGCCAGCGCGGCGCGCATCGCCTGGATCGGCCCGTCGCCGTCGGGTGGCGAATCGGTGATCCGGTAGCTCGACAGCGAGTTGCCGTCGCCGGCGAGCTCGGCGTAGATGCGCGCGCCGCGGCGGCGCGCCGCGTCCCATTCCTCGAGCACCAGGAAGCCGGCGCCTTCGCCCAGCAGGAAGCCGTTGCGCGTGGCGTCGAACGGGCGGCTCGCGCGCTGCGGCGTGTCGTTGTCCGGCGAAAGCGCCGACAGCAGGCAGAAACCGGCGATGCCGATCGGGCTGATCATCGAATCGAAACCGCCGGCAAGGACCCGGTCGGCGGCACCCCGGCGGATGAGCTTCAGCCCCGTGCCGAGGGCCTGGCCGCCGGACGCGCACGCGGTGTGCACCGACGTCGCATAGCCGCGAATGCCGTAGCGCCGCGTGAGCAGCGAGATGCCCGCGGTCGCCTGGCTGCGGCAGAACACCATCGGGTCGTTCGCCGCGGGGTCGTCGAGCAGCAGGTCCGCGTGCAGTTCGCCGCCGGCGCCCGAGTGCGCGTGCGTGGCGGCGAGATCGACGTATTCGGAGGTCATCATCCCGGCGCCGACCGCGCAGCCCCAGCGCGTCGCGTCGGCCGCCGTCGGCCGGATGCCGGCGTCGGCGAGCGCCTGGTCGGCCGCGGCGATGGCGAAGCGGTGCGACCGCGTGGTGAATTTCTGGAGCTTGCGGTCCCCGATCACGTCGTCGCGAAAACCCTTCACTTCGGCGGCGATGTGCACCGGGAAGCCGCTCGCGTCGAAGATGGTGATCTCTCCGCCGCCGCTGCGCCCGGCCAGCAGCGCGCTCCAGGTGGTCGCGACGTCGTTGCCGACGGGCGTGACGAGGCCGATGCCGGTGATCGCGACGCGGCGACGGCTGCGAGTCATGCGTCCGCCTTGCGGTCGCTGCGGCGATCGCTCATGCCTGCGCCTTGCGGTGGTTGCAGCGATGACTCATGCGCGCGCCTTCGCCGTGAATTCCAGCCGCGCGGTGGCGACGGTCCTGCCGTTCGTCTGCGCGCTCAGCATGATCTTGGCGTTCGCGTTGTCCGACGGCGCCGTTCGCGCGGCGAGCTCCAGCACGTCGCCGGGTGCGATGAACGAGCGCATCTTGACGTGGGTCATGCGCACCGGCACGGGACGGCTGCCGGCCGCGCAGCGCGCGGTTTCGGCGGCGAGCACGAGCGCCATGCCGATCTGCGCGTCGAGCAGCAGCGTCGCCGGAAACACCGCCCGCCGCGGAAAGTGGTCGGCGAAGAACGGCGCCGCCGTCGGCACGTGCAGCGTGGCCGTCGCCGACTCGCCGCGCACGCCCGGGCCGGGAACGAGCGGGGGGAGGGCGATGCCGTGGAAACGCCCCGGCGTCGCGCCCGGTCCGCGCAACAGCGCAAGGCGTTCCGCCATCGCCGCCGGCGAGTCGAATTCCTCGACCGGCAGCATTGGCCCCAGGCAGTCGATGAGGTCGATCACCTTGCGCTCGCCGCAGCGGGCGGATCCCGCGTAGGCCACGGCATCGTCGTCGCAGCTCTCGATCTCGACGGCGAGCTCCAGCACCTCGCCGGGTGCGACGTCGCCCGCGAACAGCGTCTCGTTGGCGAGCGCCGCCACGGGCCGCCCGCGAAACCCGATGTGCGCCATCGCGGCCCACGCGGCGAGCTGCCCGACGGCCTCCGCGACGAGGCACGACGGGAACGCCGCAAGATCGCCGGGCACACTGAAGCGTCCGCGCGCGCGCGCTCCGGGCACGAAATCGGTGATCCGGTCCACGAACGAGAAGGCGGCAAAGTGATCGCTCACACATGTTCCGCGGGGTGCCGGCTCAGCGCCCGCCCGCACGCGCCACGGGTACTGAGCGCCCCGGGGGGAGGCGAGCGGAGCGAGTTTCGGGGGTGGTCATATCACCCGGCCGCCTTGACTTCGCGCTGCGCGGCAATGACGAGCTTGCAGAACGTCTCCGGCGTGAACAGCCGCGGAATGTCCTTGACCTTCACCGGCGTCTTGAAGCGCTCGGCGGGGACCTCGGACAGGTACGAGCGCAGTTGCGCGAGGCCGGCCTCGGTCACCACTCCTTTGTCCTCGAATTCGGCTTCCGTCAGCGTGCCGCGCGCGTTCTCGACGATCTTGCCGCGCGGAATCTTGATCTTGAACGCCCGCTCGAGGCGGAACACCATGTCGAGAAAGTCGATCGACTCGGCGTCGAGGCCCTCGATCAGCGACA
>Ga0315271_10000561_pt1 | contig 20872 bp, 17 predicted proteins | sample C3_top_MG_FD_204664 | JGI IMG/M metagenome (GOLD analysis project Ga0315271, IMG submission 204664) | Sediment microbial communities from Yellowstone Lake, YNP, Wyoming, USA - C3_top | ecosystem: Environmental > Aquatic > Freshwater > Lake > Sediment | place: USA: Wyoming | collected 2017-08-01
TTGCAGGATGCGGCACGCGGGGGGCAGGGTAACGGCCCCGGCGGGGCCGCGGCACGCAGCCTGTACCAGAGCGTCGGCGCAGTCGCGGGCAAGGGCGGCGGCAGCCTGGGTGTCTTCGTCGCGCTGATCGACTCGCTGCGCGAAGCCACCCGCGGCCAGACGCTGCGCGAGATCATCGAAGCGGTGCTGCAAAGGAGCGGCCTGGTCGACTTCTACCGCACCGAGAAGGAAGGCCAGGACCGGATCGAGAACCTCGACGAATTGGTCAACGCCGCCGAGGCCTTCGTGACCCAGGAAGGTTTCGGCAAGGACGCCGTGGCGCTGCCGATCGACGAGCAGGGCCCAGGTGCCATCGCTGGCGGGGTGCCGCTGCTGGCGCAGGCGCTCACACCCGACGCCGAAACCGGCGAGATCATGAGCCCGTTGGCGGCCTTCCTGACCCACGCTGCGCTGGAAGCCGGCGACAACCAGGCGCAGGCGGGCCAGGACGCGATCCAGCTGATGACCGTGCACGCGGCCAAGGGCCTGGAATTCGACGCCGTCTTCATCACCGGCCTGGAAGAGGGCCTGTTCCCGCACGAGAACTCGATGTCCGACCACGACGGCCTGGAGGAAGAGCGGCGCCTGATGTACGTGGCGATCACGCGGGCCCGCAAGCGCCTGTACCTGAGCTTCTCGCAGACCCGCATGCTGCACGGTCAGACGCGTTATCACGTCAAGAGCCGCTTCCTCGAGGAGTTGCCCGAGGCCACGCTGAAGTGGCTGACGCCGAAGAACCAGGGCTTCGGCTCGGGCTACGCGCGCGAGTACCAGAGCGCGTGGGCGCGTGGCAGCGGCCTGGGTTCGATGGTCGGCGCCGGCCGCGTGGCGGTGGCACCGCCGTCGCCACCGCCGTTTGCGCCACGCGCGCCGGCGGCGCATGGCCTGCGCTCAGGCCAGAGCGTGTTTCATACCAAGTTCGGCGAGGGCGTGATCCTCACGCTCGAAGGCCAGGGCGACGACGCCCGCGCGCAGGTCAACTTCGGGCGCCACGGCGCAAAGTGGTTGCAGCTTTCGATTGCCAAGCTGACGCCGGTGAATTGACGCTGGGGCGCCATCGGCCGCGCGGGCAGGCCAACCTGCGCGCTACGTGGCCGGCAGTTCGACCGTGTCGGCGTCTTCGCCGAAGCAGCCCTGGTAGGTGAAGAGCAGCGAGACGTAGAACGCGGTCGAGAACAGCAAGCCAGCCGGTACGGCCGCAAAGGCCACCAATTGCGGCATGCCGAGCAGGGCAAACAGGCCGCCGGCGAGGATACCGAACAGCACGATCGTCAAGCTCCAGGCCAGGCCGTAGATCAGAAACGCGCCGCGGTTGCGCCAACACGCTAGCGTGCTCGAGAACAGCGACTGGCCCACGCCCTGGCCCTGCCACCAGACCAGCGCCGGCGCATGCCAGAACGGGATCGACAGCAGCGCCGTCGCGCCCACGCGCAGCAGCAGCCCCTGGCGCAGGCCGGGGTCGGCGAGCAGGGCGTCGATCTCCTTTTGCGCGGCTTCGCCGCGCGCGCTGGCCAGCAACATCTGCAGACGTTCGAAGGCGCCGCCATCGAGCGCGTCGCTGGCCAACATGACCAGCGCGGTCAGCAGCGCATACACACCGCACAGCAGGAGCAGCTGCTTGCGTCGCACCACGGCCGCGTCGCTGCCGCCGCGCAACGCTTCGAGCATCTGCCCGGCGTGCACCGTGCCGCCGGCCTGTGCCGAGCGCGTGGCGATCATGAAGCCCAGGCCGAGCAGCGGCAGCGCCATCAGCAGCAGCACGGCCCCGATGTATGGCAGCACCAGCAGCACCAGCGCAGCGAACAGGAACAGCGCGAACAGCGCCGAGAAGGCCAGCGGTCGCTTCAGGAACAGCGCAAAGGCCTGGCTGACCCACGCCGCGCCGTCGCGCGGCCGGGCATCGAGGAGGCGCAGCGTCACGGGCCCGCTCCGGCCGGTGCCTGCGCTCGCATGCCGCGACTGCGGGTCGAGTGGATGTGTCTCATGCGGTCTCGGGATGCCAGGGCGTGGCGATGCGGGCGCGCAGCACACGCTCGAAGTGTGTCGGGTCGTGCGCCTTGAGCAGTGAAGCGTCGCGCGGAAGGTAAAGGTCCCACAGCCGCGACAGCCAGAAGCGCAGTGCCGCGCCGCGCAGCAGCGCGGGCATCAGGCGGCGCTCGTTCGAGGTCAGCGGCCGCACCGCGGCGTAGGCGGCGACGAAGGCCTGCGCCCGCTCGTCCGCCATCGCACCGGTGTCCAGGTCGATGCACCAGTCGTTGAGGCACACCGCGAGGTCGAACAACAGGGCGTCGACGCCGGCGAAATAGAAGTCGAAGAAGCCCGAAAGCCTTTCGTGCCCGCGCTCGCCGGCCTCGAACATCACGTTGTCGCGGAACAGATCGGCGTGAATGGCGCCCCGCGGCAGGCCGGCGTGGGCCGGCGAGCCGGCGAGTTGCACCTGGTAGGCCAGCTCGCTGTCGATCAGCTCGCGCTGCTCCGGGCTCAGGTGCGGCTGTACCAGCGGCACCGTCTCGAGCCACCAGGCCAGCCCGCGCAGGTTGGGCTGTACGGGCGTGAACTCCAGGCCGGCGATGTGCATGCGGGCGAGCATCTGGCCGACTTGCGCGCAATGGTCGGCGTCGGGCGCCAGCTGGTGGCCGCCGCCGAGCTTGTTGACCAACGCGGCCGGTTTGCCCTTGAGCCTATGCAGCAGCGCGCCGCTGGCGTCGGCCTGCGGCTCGGGCACTGGGATGCCGCGCTGCGCCAGGTGACGCATCAGCTGCAGGTAAAAGGGCAACTGCTCGGCACTCAGGCGTTCGAAGATCGTCAACACCCAATGCCGCGTCACGCCGTCTTGCTCGGTGTCGACGAAGAAGTTGCTGTTCTCGATGCCGGCCTGGATGCCGCGAAAGCCGGTCAGTGTGCCGACCGCCAGTCGCGACACGAACTCGCGTGCCTCGCTCTGCGCGACCTCGGTGAAGACGGCCATCGGAACCGGGTCAGAATTTGAAGATGTTCCAGACGCGTTGGCCGGCCGCGCCCTGGCTGCTGCCGCGGCCGATCGATGGATCGCGGCCGCCCGGCATCGGCACGATTTCGTACTCGGCGGCGTTCTTGGGCTTGACGACCAGGCTGGTGTTGAGGCCGCGCACGCGCAACTCCTCGATGCGCACGCTGTCGTCTTCGACTACCGTGCGCTGCACATGGGGCTCCTTGGGCCCACGCTCCTGGGCCAGCACGGCGCCGGGCAGGAGCAAGGTCAGGGCCAGCGCGAACAGCGGTTTCATGATCTCGATTCTAACGACGCCGGCCTGCACGCCCCGCGCACCGCGGCGACAATCGCCGCCATGAGCGAAATCGCCGCCCTGCCACTGCTGTTGCTCGTCGACGGCTCGAGCTACCTGTACCGGGCTTATCACGCGATGCCCAACCTGACCGGCCCGGGCGGCTTTCCCACCGGCGCGGTGCACGGCTTCATCGCGATGCTCAAACGCCTGCGCAGCGACTTCAACGCCGAGCATGCGGCCTGCGTCTTCGACGCCAAGGGGCGTACCTTTCGCGACGACTGGTACCCGGCGTACAAGGCCAATCGCTCGCCGATGCCCGAGGCGCTGGTGCAGCAGATCGCGCCGATCCACGAGGCCGTGCGCCTGCTCGGCTGGCCGGTACTGGAGCTGCCTGGCATCGAGGCCGACGACGCGATCGGCACCCTGGCCCGGCGCGCGGCCGAGAGCGGCCACCGCGTCGTCATCTCGACCGGCGACAAGGACCTGGCGCAACTGGTCAACGAGCGCGTCACGCTGATCAACACCATGAGCAGCGAGACACTCGACGTACCCGGCGTGGCCGCCAAGTTCGGCGTGCCGCCAACAGCCATCGTCGACTACCTGGCGCTGGTTGGCGACGCGGTCGACAACGTGCCCGGCGTCGACAAGGTCGGGCCCAAGACAGCGGTCAAGTGGTTGACCGAATACGGCTCGCTCGACGATGTCGTCGCCGCGGCCGACCGCATCGGCGGTGCGGTGGGCGAGAACCTGCGGCGCGCGCTCGACTGGCTGCCGATGGCCAGGAAGCTGGTCACCGTGGTCACCGATTGCGACCTTTCGGCGCAGGTGCCGGGCTGGCCGGCGCTCGATACGCTGGCGCTGCGCGGGATCGACCGCGCGGCGCTGCTCGACTTCTACAACCGTTACGGTTTCAAGGCCTTCAAGCGCGAGCTCGAAGCGCCTGCCGATGGCGAGGCCAGCCGCGCAGCGCCTGTCGACGCGACGGCGCCTGCTTCGAAAGGCGCAGGACGCTCGGCAATCCAGGCGCTGCCCGGACGTGTCGATGGTGTCGTCCTGCCGCGCAGTTACGAAACCATCCTCACGCAAGAGCGCCTCGATCACTGGTTGGACAAGCTGCGTGCCGCGCCGCTGGTGGCACTGGATACCGAAACGACCTCGCTCGACGCGATGGCCGCGCGCATCGTCGGCATCTCGTTTGCCGTCACGCCTGGCGAGGCGGCCTATGTGCCGCTGGCCCACAACTACGGCGACGCACCCGCGCAATTGCCGCTGGAGGGCGTGTTGGCGCAGATGAAACCCTGGCTGGAAGACGCGGCCGCGGCCAAGGTCGGCCAGCACATCAAGTACGACACCCACGTGCTAGCCAACCACGGCATCGGCGTGCGCGGCTATACGCACGACACGCTGCTGCAGAGCTACGTGCTGGAGGCGCACCTGACGCATGGCCTGGAAAAGCTCGCCGAGCGGCACCTGGGGCGCCACGGCCTGTCCTACGAAGACCTGTGCGGCAAGGGTGCGAACCAGATTCCGTTCGCCCAGGTCGAGGTAAGCAAGGCCGCCGAATACTCTGGCGAAGACAGCGAGATGACGCTGGCCGTGCACCAGGTGCTGTGGCCGCAACTGCAGGCCGAGCCGGGGCTGCGCTTTGTCTACGAGAAGATCGAGATGCCGACCAGTGCGCTGCTGGCGCGCATCGAGCGTCACGGCGTGCTGATCGACGCGGCCCTGCTGGCAGTGCAAAGCCGCGAGCTCGGCGAACGCATGGTGGCGCTCGAGCAGGAGGCCTATGCACTGGCCGGCCAGCCCTTCAACCTGGGCAGCCCGAAGCAGATCGGCGACATCCTGTTCACCAAGCTCGGCCTGCCGGTGAAGAAGAAGACTGCCAGCGGCGCACCCTCGACTGACGAAGAGGTGCTGGCCGAACTGGCCGCCGACTACCCGCTGCCGGCCAAGATCCTCGAGCACCGCGGCTTTGCCAAGCTGAAGGGCACCTACACCGACAAGCTGCCGCTGATGGTCAACGCGCAGACCGGCCGCGTGCATACGAGCTACGCGCAGGCAGTGGCGGTGACGGGCCGGCTGGCCAGCAACGACCCCAACCTGCAGAACATCCCGATCCGCACGCCCGAAGGCCGGCGCGTGCGCGAGGCCTTCGTCGCGCCGCCGGGGCATGTCATCGCCAGCGCCGACTACTCGCAGATCGAGCTGCGCATCATGGCCCACATCAGCGGCGACGAAGGCCTGACGCGCGCGTTCGCGCAAGGCCTGGACGTGCACCGCGCGACGGCGAGCGAGGTCTTCAACGTGCCCGTGGCCGATGTCAGCAGCGAGCAGCGCCGCTATGCCAAGACGATCAACTTCGGTCTCATCTACGGCATGGGGGCGTTCGGGCTGGCGCAATCGCTGGGCATCGAGCAGAAGGCGGCGCGCGACTACATCGAGCGCTACTTCGCGCGCTTTGCCGGCGTCAAGCGCTACATGGACCAGACCAAGATCCAGGCCGCCGAGCGCGGCTATGTCGAGACCTTCTTCGGCCGCCGCATCGTGCTGCCCGAGATCAAGGGCGGCAGCGGCCCGCGCCGCGCCGGCGCCGAACGCCAGGCCATCAACGCGCCGATGCAGGGCACCGCAGCCGACCTGATCAAGCTGGCGATGATCGCCGTGCAGCAGGCCATCGATGAGCAGCGCCGCGCCACCTGCATCGTGATGCAGGTGCACGACGAACTGGTGTTCGAGGTCCCGGACGCCGAGGTCGACTGGGTGCAGTCGGAAGTGCCGAAGTTGATGGCCGGCGTGGCCCGGTTCAGCGTGCCTCTGCTGGCCGAAGTCGGCATCGGCGCGAACTGGGACCAGGCGCACTGAGCGCGACGGCTACTCCACTGCCACGCTCAGCCTACCCGAGCCGTGCGGGTGCCGTTCAAACGCCGATGAGCATGCCGACCATGCCGGCAACGAAAAGCGCGCTGATCGCAATCGTTGCGTAATCCTCGACGACGTGAGTCATGCAAGAGCCCCTCGACGACCAGAGTTTGTTCGCGCCCAGGGCGTCGACCATTGCATCCGCCGGGCCGCCGGCTCGCACCCGCGCGCTGCGCACCTGTGCTCGCATCTGGGTGACCTTGGTCGCCAACAAGTGCGACCCGACTATTGCGAACGCGATCAGGGGCAACCATGGTTTCGGATTCATTGGGTCCTCCAGCGCCTTGGGTTGACGTGCGGCTGCGTCGCCGCAGGTTTCGATCTCCCGATTCGTGGTCACCTTGCCGTATGTCATGCCGCGACCGGTTTGACCGAGATCATCAAGATATAGCGCTTGCCTGTGACGACATCAAGCATTACAAGGAATTAGTGAATTGCAGCTGACCGCGATATCGACATGGACAAACTGCGCGCGATGCGTGTTTTTGCCTGCGTGGTCCAGGAGGGCACGCTGGTCAAGGGTGCCCGTGCCCTCGATGTCACGCCCGCGGCAGTGTCGCGCCAGCTGGCCGAGTTGGAAACGCAACTGGGCGCGCACCTGATCAATCGCACCACCCGCCACTTGGCCTTGACCAAGATCGGTGAGCGCTATCTGCAAAGCGTGCAACTCATCCTGCGCGATCTCGATGAGGCCGAGGCATTCTTGCGCGACGAGATCGACTTGCTTCAAGGCCCGGTGCGGGTGCAGGTGGCGTCGGCCTTCGCGGTCCATCAATTGGTACGGCATCTGGGTGAGTTCCGGGCTGAATTCCCAAAGGTGACGCTGGAGTTGTCCGTCCGCCCGGCCGTAACGATGCTCAATGACCACTTCGACGTCTGCGTGCTCCTGGTCGATGCCGAACTACCTGACAACGGCATGGTGGCTCGCCCACTGGCCTGCTCGGAGGTCATTTGTTGCGCCGACCCGGGCTACCTCGACCGCTGCGGTCGGCCAGCGCATCCTTCCGATCTCGAGCGGCACGACCTGGTGGTGCTGCATCACCTGCGCCGCGAAGCGCACTTTTATCGCATCGCGTCAGTAGGCGTGCAGCTGATCGGCGAGAGCGTGGCCATCACACTGCCCGCGGCAGCATTCGACTCGAATGACATCGAGCTGAACTACCGGGTCGCGTTGGAGGGCGTCGGGATTGCCGGCTTGCCTTCGTTCATGGTTGGGGACGCATTGCGGGCCGGCAGGCTGGAGCGGGTCTTGCCCGAATGGCACTTGCAGCGACTGCGTCTGTACGCGGCCGTGCCAACGCGGCGCCACCTGCCGGCACGCACGCGCGTCTTCATCGAATTCCTGCGCAACCGCTTTGGTGGCGACACCGACACTGAGCCCTGGCTTCGCCCGATCGCCACGCGGGCGCACTGAGCGTGGCGCAGAGGTGATTGCCGGCCGCCGGCGGTCGACGCGCGAGCGCGGGCCTTCGCGTATGCTTGCCGCCGAGGGAGCCCGATAAGGCCGTGACCGGCCGGCGGGCGGTGAGGAGCCATGAACCAAGAGGCTTATCCGGACGCACTGCCTGCGCATTACCGCCTGCATTGGTACGAACTCGAACGGGTGCTCGGCCAGGGCGGCTTCGGCATCACCTACCTCGCGCACGACCACAACCTCGATCTGCAGGTGGCGATCAAGGAGTACCTGCCGACGGACGTCGCGCAGCGCCGCTCGGATGCCAGCGTGCGGCCGCGCACGCCCTCGCACGAGGAGCGCTACCGCTGGGGCCTGGCGCGCTTCATCGAGGAGGCGCGCACGCTGGCCCGCTTCGACCACCCGAACATCGTGCGCGTGCAGTCGGTGTTCGAGGCCAACGACAGCGCCTACATGGTGATGCGTTTCGAGCAGGGCGAGAACCTCGGCACCCTGCTCGACCGCCGCGGCACGCTCGGCCAGGACGAGTTGCTGCGCGTGCTGCTGCCGGTGCTCGACGGCCTCGAGCGGGTGCACGAGGCCGGCTTCATCCACCGCGACATCAAGCCCGAGAACATCCACATCCGCAGCGATGGCAGCCCGGTGCTGCTCGACTTCGGCTCAGCGCGCTACGCGCTCGGCCGCAGCCAGTCCATGACCGTGCTGGTGGCGCCGGGCTACGCGCCGCTCGAGCAGTATCACGGCGACTCGGATACGCAAGGGCCCTGGACCGACATCTACGGCCTGGCTGCCACGGCATACCGGGCGATCACCGGCGCGGCGCCGCCCGACGCCGTGCTGCGTGCGCGCGGGCGGCTGGGCAGCACGGCCGACACGCTGTTGCCGGCGTCCAGTGTCGGCCAGGGCCGCTACAGCGCGTCGCTGTTGGCCGCCATTGACCACGGCCTGGAACTGGCAGAGGCCGATCGGCCGCAGAGCATGGCCGAGTGGCGGCGCGAGTTGACCAGCAATACGGCGTCGGTGCGGCCGCCCGCCGCGCCGCCGCCGGCTCGGCCGACGACACCGGCACCGGCGCCGCTTCCAACGACCCGCGCGACGGCCGTTCCTGCCCCCGAGCCTGCACCTGATTTCGAGTCGCCTGCGGGGCGATCGGTCGGCACGTCGCTATGGCTCAGTGCCGGCGCGATTGCGCTGGCCGGTGGTGCATGGCTGATGTGGCCACGCACAGAACCGCCGTCTGCGCCGCCACCCGTGAGCCCGCCCACTCCGCCGGCCCCGGCTGCGAGTCAGGCGATTGGTCCGGTCGCGGTGCCAGCCTCTGCACCGCCCGTTGATGTGGCGGCGAGTGCGCCGAGAGCACCGGCGCCGGTGATGCCACCAAGCTCGGTCCAGCCGCACGCATCCGGCGTGGCCCCCGTAAAGCCCAAGAAGGATGCGGACGGTGCCAGTAAGGCGAGACCACCGGCGACAGCACCGGTGCCGGCGCCTGCGGCGCCGGTCGCCGAGCCAGCGCCACCGCCGGCGATCACGGTACCGGCCGCCCCAGCGTCCGCCCCTGCGCTGGTGGTGGATCCGATGGCCGCTGCCAACGAGGCCCTGCGTCTCGGCGACAACGCCGAGGCCGACCGCCTGGCGCGCTTGCTCGCCAATCGGGGCAATGCACGCGCCATGGAACTGGTGGGCCGCATTGCCGAGGAGGGGCGCGGTACCGTGCCGAACGCGCTGCAGGCCTACATCTGGTACAGCCGGGCATTGCGACACGGGCAGGTTTCCGCACGACCGTCCGCCGAACGCGTGAAGCGTCTCCTGCAGCCTGCCGAGATTGCGCAGGCCGATGCCATCGTGCAAAACTGGCGCCCGGACTAGCCTTTGCCCATGCACATCACCTCACGCCGACTCGGGTCAACGCTGTTCGCAGGCATCGCGGCGGTCGCACTGGCGTTACCGGCCGCGCTCACCGGCTGCGCCGCCGACAGCGAGAAGATCGCCGCCATCCGGGCGGTGAATTCCGCCTTCCAGGCCGAGTACGAGCGCATCCTGGCCGATGCCGGCACGCGTCGCGTCGCCTTGCCGCGGCGTGACGCGCTGGTGGCGCTGCGCGTGTCGCTGGCCGGCCTCGGCATGCAAACCGAGGCGCAGGACCTCGACCTCGGCTTGCTGGTCAGTGTCGGCCCGGCGCCGCGGCCGTTGAGCGACGCCGAGTGGGCGCAGGCCTCGGCGCTGGACACACCGTTCCTGCAAAGCGTGATCAAGCCGCATGTCGGCGTGGCGGCGAACTTCGTGCACTTCGAGCCGCAGGGGCTGGATGTGGTGATCTCGGCCACCGTGATCGGGCAGGGTGCGGGCAGCGAGATCGCCCTCACGGTGCGGCTGCGTGAGCGGTCGCCACCGCCCTCGGGATGGCCGCGGCGCGAGTACGTCGCACCTAACTTGCTGCGCTTCGGGCTGGCGAAGATCTGGGCCGCGTACGAGCGCGAAGTGCGCGCCAGCCTGACTCGGCCTTGAGTCCGCCACGGCCGGATACGCCAATCGGAAGCTGATCGGAGGCAGGGTATTGCATGGCGGCGAATACACGCTGTTTGCGCTGGCCGTCAGTGCAATACCGGACTGAACCTCTTGATGGCAACATATACACGAGGCTCGTCGCCGTAGCTATACGACCCGAGCGCGCCCAAGTGCTTGACGGCAAGTGCCGTGAATTTCCATGGCCTTAGCGGACTGATGTCTTCGAGGGTCTCCTCTGAGAACAGCATTTGTCCCGTTGCTCTGGTCAACTCCTTTAGAACCAATGACTCTTCTCTTGCGGCGGCCGGGAATGATTCATTGCACCAGGCCCACATCCAACTGTGGGCGCTCTCGGCGTAAGTGCCAATGAATATGACACTGGCCGTAAGGTAGTGAGCCTCAGCCCTATCGTAGAAGTCAATGGATTGATCATTGACGACGAACCTTGAAATCTCGGGCAAGCCGTGTTCTAGATTGTTGCGTTCGTCCTTCTCGGCCAAGGCATGCAAAGCCTGCCATACCAGGTCGTCGAACTCGGTCATTTCATTGGGCGCAGGCCATGACGAGGCAGCGTCTCGCGGTGAACCGCCCGTGTTTCTGGCGCGGGCTGCAGATGCAGGCGGGTGGCGAGCGGCGCGTACAGGTGCCAAGGCAATCCGAACGTGCGTTCCCATGGGCCGCTATCGCCGCCACGCCGAGACCTTCCAGTTGTCGATGCCGAAGCCGCCCGAACCCCCGGCGTACGCGGCCAGCGCCTGGTTGCTGTTGGCGAACCCGAAGCGAATGGGTTTGCCACCGGCGCTGAAATCAGGGCAGGCCTCGCTTGCATTGCACGTGGGGCCGTCGACCCTATAGAAGTTCCACACGCTCAAGTGCGCCGGATTCAACGTCATGTTGCTCCACGTCCCAGGCTCGCACGGCGTCAGTTCGCTTGCAATGTAGCGACGGCCGTTCTGTTCGAGCAACAAGGTTGGTCCCACACCCAACGTTTCAGACAGCGCAATGCAGTCCTGCGTGAACTCGACGATATACAGTGGACCCTGCGACGCCGGGTCGTACACGGCCGAGGCGAATGTATCGAACACATGCAACCTGCTCGGCCCCGCTGACATTGTGATCGTCGTCCTCCTGTACGCACCTGGATTGCCGCCGTTCAATACCTGCTCTTCGACGTGCGTCGGGCCACCGGTTGTTGGTTCTGAAATCTCGGCGATGCTCCAATTGGTCGCCTGGAATTCGCTGTCCTGAAAGACTACGGCAGGCATGGACGAGACAATCAACGGCCAGCTGCTCCAACTTTCGACAACGACTGGCTCGCCGTTGAATCCGCCCCGCACGGTGGCGGAGAACGTCGCGCCATCGTCCGACAGATTCGCCCCGGCCAGCGTGTATGTCGCGCCGGTGGCGCCTGGAATATCGGTCGACGGTCCATTCATCGATCGCCGCGACCACTGATACGTGGGATTCGTGATTCCGGGGGCGCGCACAGAGAACGTCGCCGTTCCGCCGACTTGAACGATGCTTCGGGTGGGTTCGACAGTTGGCAGAGGCGGTATGTTGTAGAAGGCGTCAGGGCAGTAAGCGAAGCCACAGCCGCTGATCCCCCCACTGCCAACGATGGAAACAAGTCCCAGCGCTAACACGCACGTCAGCATGAGATTGCGCCCTGTTGCTACGAAGGCCGATGGTTCAATGCGCATGGCCGGCCTGCAGATCACGATGTGCGAGACGCAGTACCGTGGCGGCGCTGAACATCCCCAACATGGCTGCGGCAATGTCGCCCCAATCGAACGTTCCGCGAGCGAAGTAATGAGCGATTGGTTCAACCAGCGGTAATCCATGCAGTGGACCCAGGAGGGCCTCGGCCAAACGCGCGCTGACGAGCGGGTGCTGCCCGACTTCGAACGCGACATTGATCGCACCCCAGGCAACGCAGACCCCATACCTCGGTGTCGACCGTGGCACGAGCACGGCCGCGGTGAACAGGCTGAAGGAGAACGGATGAACGAAGCTCGGCAACCACTGGCCGAGCGCACCGAACACGTTGCCATGGCCGAAGACAGCGACGTTCGGAATCAACATCGCGCGTGAGGCGTCACGGTCTGCGAGGTAGACGACGAGCCCCAATGCCAGCGCCAGGCTGGCGATGAGCGCCAGAGTCGCAGGGCATCGCCAGGATTCAATTTGCGTCGAGCGCTCGCCTTCGGCAGCGCCGGTGCATGGGGTGGTTGCGAGGCGGGCCATGGGTTCGCTTGGCTGGCATCAGCGGGCCAGGATGTCCTGATACACCGCCTGCGTTTCCGGCGAGGGTTGCAGGTGCAACCGCGCGGCCAGCAGCGTGCACAGGTGCTGGTAGGCGGCGGCGGCGCGCGAGTTGTCGCCGCGCCGGTGCAGGGCCAGCATCAGTTCGCGGTGGAAGGGCTCGTGCAGTTCATCGGCCTGGATGCAGCGGGCCCAGGCATCGACCTCGGCCGCGGGGTGTTCCGCGCCGTCGCTCGGCCAGGCCTGCCCCAACGCGCGCAGCAGGCGTGCACGCAGTTGCTCGCGGCGCGCTAGGTAGGCGCTCTGGTCGCTCTCGTCGGGCAGGAACGGGCCGCGATAAAGCGCGACGAGTTCGCCCGCGAGCGCGCGCACCTGCGGCGCAGGCGCCGCCGCATCGGCGCAGGCGTCGACCTCGGCCACCAGGTGGTCGAAGGCCCAGGCATCGATCCAGCATTGCGCCGGGTTCAGGCTCAGTCGACCCTCGCGCAGCAGCACCGCCTCGTCGTCGCCGAGCAGACGCCGCAAACGGTGCAAGGTGGCGGTGAACGACTTGTAGGCGTAGTCGCCATCCACATGCGGCCAGAGGGCGTCGGTGAGTTCGTCGACGCGCACGTGGCGCCCGCCGAAGGCCACCAGCACCTTGAGCAACTCAAGCGGGCGCCCCGGGCCTTTGGCGGAAAACTCGATCGGCTGGCCTTCGCGCAGCAACTCGAAGCCACCCAGCGTGCACAACTCGTAGCGCCAGGCCCAGCGCCGCAACCGTCGTGCCTGCGCGGGCGGGCGCAGGCCCAGGCGCCGGACCAGGCCTTGCGCGACTTCGACCTCGATCCCTTCGCGTAGCGCCCGCGCCAGCAACACGGCCAATGCGCCGGGCGCCAGGCCGATGACCTGTCGCGCACCGATCGAGCGCACGCCGGCCAGGGCCTGACGCAGGGTGGCCGACGCACCGGCCTCGTCGCCGCGTGCATGGTCGAGCGCCGCGTGCACCAGGCGCAGGCTGGTCTGCAGCACCGCGCTGCCGATACGCTCGCCCAGCGCGTCGGCGCCGGCCAGTTGTGCCTGCGCTGCGACGTGGTCACCGCCCTGCGCCTCGGCCTGCGCGAGCGCCAGGCGCGCCAAGACCTCGATCCAGGGCGCTCCGACCTCGATCGCCACATGCAGCGCGCCACGCGCTTCGCGCAACGCCAGCGCTGGCTCGTGGCGCGCCGCCGCCAGCGCACCGTGCAGCAGGTGCAGCAGCGCGCGCTCGCCGCGACGCAGCAGGCGCCCTTCGAGCGCTTCCAGCGCCTGCGCGGCGCCCGCCGTGTCGTCGCGCACCAGTGCGATGGCGGCCCGCAACATCGTCGGCCACGGCGTCGGCGTGGCCGACGTGCGCGCACCGGCGTCGAGCGTTTCCAGGCCTCGCCAGGCGGCCTCCAGGTTGCCGTCGAGCCAGCGCCACGCCACCTCGACCAGCGCGGCCGCATGGGCATCGGGGCCGCTCGGCGCCAGCGCCGTCAGCGCGCGGCCGATGGCATCGGCGGCCGCCACGTCGCCGCGCAGCAGGCTGGCAAAGCGGCGCAACGCGAGCGCCGCGGCTTCGGTTTCAGCGGCTGGCGGGCCGGCGCACCACGCGATGAACGTCGCCGCGCCCGGGTCGCGCAGGAACAGGGCCGACATCAGTGCCGTGCGGGCGGCGCCAGGTGCGGCATCAACTAGCGTTGCCAGTTCGGCCAGCCAGGGGTCCAGCGCGGCAAGGTCGTCGAATTCGCTGACGATGGCTTCGACGATGCCGGCGCAGGCGCGGCGCTGCGTGCCGTCGTCGGCGCGTTCGCGGGCGAGCCGCCAGGCCTGCTCGAAGCGTTGGCGTGCGCCACGCGGGCTCTCGGCCAGGCGGCCCGCGGCGTCGGCGCAGAGCAGGGCGGAGTTGGCCTCGAGGATCGCCGGCGGCATGCGCTCGAGCCAGCCGAGCAAGGTGGCGCGGCGGCCCTGGGCCAGCAACGCGTCGGCCTGTTCGGCCACCAGGCCGGCCATCGCCGGCCAGTCGCCGGCCTGCGCGTACAGGCCGACGGCATCGTCGTGCAGGCCGGCCTGCGCCAGCAGTTGTGCGCCGCGCACCAGGGCCTGCGGGGCCACGGCCTCGGGCCGCTCAAGTGCCGCGGTACGCAGCAGGAATTCGCGGTACAGCGGGTGCATCGCATAGACACGCTGGGTGCCGGCCAGCACCTCGCGCACGAAGTAGTCGTTGTGCGACAGGTTGAGCAGCAGGCGTGCGGCGCGTGCGTCGCCGCTGAGGCTGGTTGCGATCTCGGCCGTGAGCCGCGGCAGGCAGGCGATCGAGAGCAGCACCTCGCGCGCGGCGGGTTCGAAGCGAGCGAAGATCTCACTGGCCAGGTAGTCGAACAGCACTGCGGGGGTGCTGCCGTCGGCCGGCGTGGCGAATTCGCCGGTCATCTTGGCGTGCTCGAGCATCAGCACGATGGCCGCCGCCCAGCCTTGCGTCTGGGCCTGCATGCGGCCGGCCTCGGCGGCGTCGAGCGGGCGTCCGCGCCGCTCGGCCAGGGTTTGCATCTCTGCCAGCGACAGCCGCAGTTCGTCGGCGCCCAGGCAGACCATGTCACCGTTGGCGCGCAAGCGCGCCAGCCCCGGCGGCGGCTCGTCGCGGCTGGTGACCAGCACGGCGCAGTGGCGCGGCACCTGCGTCAAAGCATGCTCGAGGCAGCGCCGCAGCGGGCTGCGCTCGTCGCTGCAGTCCAGGTTGTCGATCACCAGTGCCGCGCCGGCCCCGGCTTCGGCGAACAGGCGGCGGAAGAACGCACGCGCATAGGCCGGCAAGTCGGCGCGGGCGGTGGTGTCGAGTGCGGGCAAGGCTTCCGCCGCCACGCCGATGCGCTCGGCGGCATGGGCGAGGAAGTGGAAGAAGGTCTCGATGTCGTCGTCTTCGCGGTCGACCTGGTACCAGGCGGCGCGGTAATTGCGCCCCGCGACGTAGCTCGCGGCCAGCGTGCTCTTGCCGCTGCCCGCAGGCCCGGTGATCCAGGCCACGGTGCGAGAACTGGTGCCGTCGAGCCGCGCGAACAGCCCCTCGCGGGCCACGATGCCCGCAATCTCGGGGCGCGTGGTCTTGACGAACGCGGTGGTCGACGGTGGGCGTGGGGTGGGCGGCATCGGTGCAGCCAATGGTGCCACTCCGGGGCCTGCCGCGCGTGCCGCCGGACCGCCGCGGCCGCATCTGTAAGGCATCTGTGGGTCAGCTGGGGGGTGGCTGGCGTGGCCGGCCTCGCAACATGGCGGCCAGGGGATGTCCCCTGTCCAAGCGAAGGATCCATGATGAACGCGTTCAAGCCCACCGCAACCCTTGCGACCCTGATCGTGTCGGCTGGCCTCTCGGGCTGCTACGTGTTGCCCATCGGCCCCGACGGCCAGCCGGTCTACCCGGCCTACCCGCCCTACGCCACGGCATCAAATCCGTATCCCGCGCCCCCGGCGGTGGCCATGCCGACGGTGCTGCAGGCCCGGCTCTACCCGACGAACGACACGGCCGCGCAGACCGGCATGCTGAGCGGCACGATCACCGCGACGCCCGGCGGCAAGGGCCACTTCCAGCTCAATTACCGCGGCGACATCCTGACCGGCGAGGCGACGCGGGTGTCCAACGACGAACGGCGCGGCGTGGCCAGTGCCTTTGGCCAGGGCGGCCTGTCGATGACCTGTGAGTACCAGATGAAGGACCAGCGCCAGGGCGCCGGCACCTGCAACTTCTCCAATGGGGCACGCTATCAAGTGCACATCGGCATCTGACGCCGGTGTCGGCGGCGCTGGCGCGCAGATGCACCGTTGAGCGGGTGCATCGCCGCCCCGGCGCACGGCATCGCCGCCCCGGCGCACGGCATCGCCGCCGCGGTCACTCGGCTGCTGCAAATGGCCCATAAACTCGCTGCATGACCGACGAGCGAGGCGCTGGCAGCGAAATCTTCCCCCGTGGCGTGGTCGTGCCTGGGCGGCCGACGAACCTGCTCAATCGCGAGCAGGCGATCCTGGCGTTCAACCGCCGCGTGCTGGCGCAGGCCGAACGCGCCGACGTGCCCCTGCTCGAACGCCTGCGCTACATCACCATCGTGTCGTCGAATCTGGACGAATTCTTCGAGGTCCGCTTTGCCGACTACCTCGAGGTGGTGCGGACCTCGCACGACGCCGCGTCGCAGCGCGACATGCACGACCTGTCCACCGCCACGCACGCGCTGATCGATGCGCAGTACCGCCTGTTCAACGAGCAGGTACGGCCGGCGCTGTCCGCCGCCGGCATCGAAATCATCAACCACGCTCATCGCAACGCGGCGCAGCAGCGCTGGGTCGGCAAGTTCTTCGAGTCGCAGGTGCGGCCACTGCTGGTGCCAGTGGGCCTGGACCCGGCGCACCCGTTTCCGCTGGTCGCCAACAAGAGCCTGAACTTCATCGTGCGGCTGGGCGGGCGCGACGCCTTCGGACGCGAGAACCGCATCGCCATCGTCAAGGTGCCACGTGCGTTGCCGCGCGTGATCCGGCTGCCCGACGCGCTGTGCAAGGCGGGGCGGCAGGGATTCGTGCTGCTGTCGAGCATGATCCGGGCCCACCTCGCGTCGCTGTTTCCCGGCCGTACGGTGGAGGCGTTTTCGCAGTTTCGCGTCACCCGCGACTCCGATCTCGACGTTGACGAGGACGACTTCACCAACCTGCGGCAGGCGCTGCGTTCGGGTCTGACCACACGCCACTTCGGCCAGGCAACCCGGCTCGAAGTGGTCAACACCTGTCCACCCGAGATGTGGGGCCTGCTGCTCGAACAGTTCGGCCTGCCCGAGGCGGCGCTGTTCCGCGTCAACGGCCCGGTGAACCTGGTACGACTGGCGCAGTTGATCGACCAGGCCGACGCCGATCCGGCGGATGCGAGCGGCCGCGTCGCGTTGCGCTTCGCGACCTATGAAGCGGCGTGGCCGCACGATCAACTCGCGCGCGGCGAATCGATCATCGCGCGCCTGGCCCAACGCGGCGATCTGTTGCTGCACCACCCGTACGAGAGCTTCGATCCGGTGGTGGCCTTTCTGCACGAGGCGGTGCACGACCCGCAGGTGCTGGCCATCAAGCAGACCATCTACCGCACCGGCAGCGACAGCGTGCTGATGGAGTTGCTGATCGACGCGGCGCGGCGCGGCAAGGAAGTGACGGTGGTGGTGGAGCTGAAGGCGCGCTTCGACGAGGAGGCCAACATCAATTGGGCCGAACGGCTCGAGGCCGTGGGCGCGCAAGTGGTCTACGGCATCGTCGGCTTGAAGACGCACGCCAAGTTGCTGTTGGTGACAAGGCGAGAAGGCGCGAAGTTTCGCCGCTACGTGCATCTGTCGACAGGCAACTACAACCCGCGCACCGCGCGGCTGTATACCGACATCGGCTACTTCACCGCCGATGCCGAGATCACTGCCGATGCCGAGGCGGTATTCCAGCAACTGGCCAGCCAGACCAAGGCCCGCGCACCGCGGCGCTTGCTGACGGCGCCGTTCGTGCTGCACACGCGCATGGTGGCGTTGGTGGCCGGTGTGGCCGATGCGGCACGCGCCGGCCACGCGGCGCAGGCGCGGATCGTGCTCAAGCTCAACGCATTGACCGACCCGGCGCTGATCGGCGCGCTGCAACGTGCCGGCCAGGCAGGTGTGCAGATCGATCTCGTCGTGCGCGGGGCGTGCCTGCTGGCGCCCGGCGTGCGCGGCGTCAGCGACAACATCCGGGTGCGCTCGATCGTCGGCCGCTTTCTCGAGCACACGCGCATTCTGTACTTTCGCTGGGGCCCCGGCGCGGCCGACGAGGCGTTGTACTTGTCGAGCGCGGACTGGATGAGCCGGAACATGTTCGGCCGCATCGAGGTGGCCTGGCCGTTGCGCGACGCACGCATGCGCCAGCGCGTGATCGACGAATGCCTGGTGCCCTATCTGCACGACCGGCGCGACGCCTGGCTGCAAAAGTCTGACGGCAGTTACCAGCGCGTGGCCGAGGCCGGTGTCAGCGCGCAGCATGCGCTGATGCAGCTGTACCGCGCGCGTTGACCTGGGGGCCTGGCGATGGACCTGATCCTGTGGCGGCATGCCGAGGCGCGTGACGGCGAATTCGGCATGAATGACCTCGACCGCGCCTTGACCCCGCGCGGCGAACGCCAGGCCGCGCAGATGGCCGACTGGCTCGTCCGGCACCTGCCGGCCGGCACGCGGGTGCTGGCCAGCCCGTCGCGGCGCACGCAACAGACGGCGGCCGCGCTGCAGCGCAAGTTCAAGACCGTGGCGGCACTGGCACCTGGCACCAGCGTCGCGGCGCTGCTGGCGGCCGTGCGCTGGCCCGACGCCAAGGCGCCGGTGCTGGTGGTCGGGCACCAGCCGACGTTAGGCCTGGTGGCGGCGCATCTGCTGGCAGGCGTGAATCAGGCGTGGAGCGTGAAGAAGGGCGCCGTTTGGTGGCTGCGCCGCCGCGACCGGCTGGGCGACGGCCAGACCACGCTGGTCGCGGTGCGCGGGCCCGAAGAGGTCTGACAAGGGCCCGTTCGCACTGCCGTCTGCAGTGTGAATGGGCCCTAGAACTTGATGCGCCCGAGCCAGATGTCGCGGTACATCGCCCAGTCGCCGATGAAGCTGTACACCGGGTACGTGAAGGTGGCCGGCTTGTTCTTTTCGAACACGGCGTGGCCGATCCAGGCGAAGGCGTAACCGCAGAGCAGGCCGTAGAGCAGGTACTGCGGCCGCCCGGTCGTCACCAGCATCAGCAGGCACACCAGCGCCAGCGACGTGCCGACGAAGTGCAGGCGGCGGCAGGTTCGGTCGCGGTGTTCGCCGAGGTAGTACGGGTAGAAATCGGCGAAGGTGTCGAAGGTTTTCGGTTCGGTGGGGTCCATAGCGGCTCGATCAGCGCAGGGCCTGGCGCAGTGCATTCAACACGCCGTCGGGGCATTCCTGCATCAGGAAATGCCCGGCCGGCACGGTGCGCACGGTGGCTTTCAGCACGCCGGCGAAGGCCTGCGCGCTCCGGGCCAGCGTCATCTGGTCGAATTGTCCCAACACCAGGTGGCTGGGGCATTGCACCTTCGCCGCGGCATCCAGCCCGTTGGCGTAGTTGTTGCAGGCGGCGAAGTCGTTGTAGAACAGCAGCGGGTCGCCGCTGCGCGCCAGCACCTGGCGCATCAGCGCGCGGCCGCTGCCGCGCAGCCAGACGCCCGGGCCCGGGTACGAGGGCTTGGCGGCCAGCGTCGAGAACGAGTAGACGATCACGCGATCGATCGCAGCCAGGGGGTCGTGCCGCCCCAACTCGAGCAGCGCCGCCGGCACGGGCATCGGCACTGCGGTGCCCAGCATCACCAGCCGCGTCGCCCGGGCGGGCGCGCGCGCAGCCGCCTCGAGCGCCACCAGCGAGCCCATGCTGTGACCGGCCAGCGTGGCGCGCTGCACGCCGGCTGCGTCGAGCAGCCCCAGCAACCAGTCGGCCATGGCCTCGATGCTGCTCAGTGCCGGGCCGGCACTCTGCATGTGCCCCGGCAGGTCGGGCGCCAGCACGGCAAAGCCATGGTGTGCGAACCAGCGCGACAGCAGCGTGAAGTTGCCGTGGTCATTCATCGCACCGTGGATGAAGGCCACGCAGGGCAGGCTGGGGTCGAACGGTTTGCCGCCCGTGTAGGCGTAGACCTCGCGGCCTTGAACCTGGAGTTTCATACGGCCTTCTCGGCGGCCTTCAGCGCGCGCTTCAAGTCCTCGATCAGGTCGGCCGGGTCTTCCAGGCCGATCGACAGCCGGATCGTTCCGGGCCCGATGCCGGCCGTGGCCAGCGCCGCATCGTCCATGCGGAAATGCGTGGTCGACGCCGGATGGATCACCAGCGAGCGGCAATCGCCGACGTTGGCCAGGTGCGAGAACAGTTTCAGCGCCTCGATGAACGCCACACCCTGTTTGCGCGAACCCTTCAGGTCGAAACTGAACACCGCACCGCAGCCCTTGGGCAGCAGGCGCAGCGCCAGTGCGTGGCTGGGGTGGCCCTCGAGTTCAGGGTAGCCGACGCCGGCGACCATCGTGTGCGCAACCAGGAAGGCCACCACCTTGCGCGTGTTCTCGACATGCCGCGCCATGCGCAGCGGCAGCGTTTCGATGCCCTGCAGCATCAGCCAGGCGGTGTGCGGGCTCATGCAGGCGCCGAAGTCACGCAACCCTTCGCGGCGCGCACGCAAGAGGAACGCGCCTTCGCTCGACTCCTCGGAGAACACCATGCCGTGAAACCCTGCATAGGGCTGGTTCAGCTCGGGGAAGCGCTCGGCCAGGCTCCAGTCGAAGCCGCCGCCGTCGACCAGCACGCCGCCGACCACGGTGCCATGGCCGCACAGGAACTTGGTGGCCGAGTGAAAGACCAGGTCGGCACCATTCGCGAACGGCTGCATCAGGTAGGGCGTGGTGAAGGTCGAGTCGACCAGCAACGGCACGCCGGCTTC
>Ga0315271_10000563_pt1 | contig 20856 bp, 13 predicted proteins | sample C3_top_MG_FD_204664 | JGI IMG/M metagenome (GOLD analysis project Ga0315271, IMG submission 204664) | Sediment microbial communities from Yellowstone Lake, YNP, Wyoming, USA - C3_top | ecosystem: Environmental > Aquatic > Freshwater > Lake > Sediment | place: USA: Wyoming | collected 2017-08-01
CACGCCCAGCTGGCGCGCGACGGCCGTGATATTCCACTGCGCGGCCCGCAGGTACTGCAGCAGCAAGGCGGCCTCGGGTGACGCCGATGCTGGCGTCCTGCCGGCACCGGCCTGTTTGCCCGCTTCGCGCACCGGGGTGCTCGCGGCCAGGTAGTCGGGCAGGTCGTCGATCTCGATGCAGCCGTTGCGACAGACCGCGCGCGCGAACTCGATCACATTGCGCAGCTCGCGCAAATTGCCCGGCCAATCGTGCGCGTGCAGCCATTCGCGGGCGCGCTGCGAGATCTGGACCGGCGCGATGTGCCCCTGCTTGGGTGAACCGGCCAGCATGCGCTGGATCAGCCAATCGAGGTCGCGCCGCTCGCGCAGCGGCGGCAGCGCGATGTGCGCGCCGTTGAGCCGGTAGTAGAGGTCGTCGCGAAAGCGCCCCTCCCGCACCAGCGTCTCGAGCTTGCGGTGCGTTGCCGAGATCACGCGGATGTCCACCGCCAGCGCCTTGGTGGCGCCGATCGGCAAGACTTCACGCTCGGCCAGCACGCGCAGCAGGCGCGCCTGCAGCAGCAGCGGCATGTCGCCGATCTCGTCGAGGAACAGCGTGCCGCCATCGGCCTCCTGGATCAGTCCGCGCTTGCCCTTGCCCAGCGCGCCCGAGAAGCTGCCCGCGAGGTGGCCGAACAGCTCGCTCTCGATCAGCGCCTCCGGGATCGCCGCGCAGTTGACGGCGACAAAGCGGTGCGTGCGCCGTTCGCTGCTCTCGTGCAGGGCCTTGGCAAAGAACTCCTTGCCCGAGCCGGTCTCGCCGGTCAGCAGCACGCTCACCGGAGAATTGACAAAGCGCGCAGCGCGCTCGATCTGCCGGTCCAGCAGGGGGTCGCCGCCCGATAGCGCCGCCAGCGGTGCCGACACCTGGCGCTCGGGCGCGGTCGTTCCCTGCGGCGCGGCGACGCGAACCGGCGCTGGCGAGGCCAGCAGGAACAGCAGGCGCCCGCTGCCCGCCAGCGTCACGGCGCGCTGGTCCGGCGCCCGGGCCACGGTGAAGCGCACCAGATCGTCGGCACGGGCGTTGAACAGCTGGTCGAACGGCATGCCGATCACCGGTTTGCCGTGCTGCGCTTCGAGCAGCAGCTGGGCGCGCCGGTTGTGGCCGATCAGGCGCCCGTCGCTGCTCACGGCGAGCAGGTACTCGGGATTCACGTCGAGGAATTGCGGCGCCGCGCCAAGCTTGAGGATCCAGTCGTTGCGGAAGGTGTTCAGGAAGCTCGCGTTTTCGACATGGTGCGCATAGACCTTGACCAGCTGCAGCGCCAGGTGCTGGCTTTGCTTGGGCTGCGACGAGCTCAGCTGCGAGATATCGAGCACCGCCATCATCTGGCCCTGCGCGTTGTAGACCGGCGCGGCGGTGCAGGTCAGCGGGATGTGGGTGGCGTCGAAATGATCGCTGAGGTGAACCGTCAGGGCCTCGCCGGTAGCGATGCAGGTGCCGACGCCGCAGGTGCCGGCATGGACCTCGCTCCAGTCGGCGCCGAGATAGAGACCGGCCTTGCGCAGGCTGGGCTCGAACACCAGGTCGCCGAGGAAATCGACCGTGACGCCGCGCGCGTCGGTCAGCAGCACGCAGTAGCCCAGCCCCGCCACCTGGTGGTAGAGCGCCTCCAGCCCATGGCGCGCAATGTGCAGGAACTCCTCGATGCGATCCTGGTGCTCGCGCAGCCGCGCGCTGGGAAGAATGATCGCCTCCTGCATGCGCGTCGGGTCGAGCCGGTGTTCGTGCACGCAGCGCGACCACGAGGAGCGGATGACTTCGTCGTGGGCGCTCGCATGCGGAGCGCAGATGCCGTCTTCGACGACGCGCATGACGGTCGCGATGTGTTCGTGATGTAGTGTTTGCATGGCTTGTCTCCATGGGCGTCATGGTCTGCGTCACGTCGGCCCGATCGCCATCTTAGTTGGTCCACAGAATTTTGCACAGTGGTTCGGCAACTTGAACAAGCAGGGCGCACTGGGGCGCTGCATATAATTCTTACGCCTTTTACTTTCAAGAATCGCAAGGACACAGCATGACACATCCATCGCGGCGCACATTTCTGGCGCAGACATCGGCCCTGACCGTCGGCACAGTCGCATCCCTGTCGGCGCCCGCGGCATTCGCGCAAACGCCCGAGTACCGCATGAAATATGCAAACAACCTGCCGGCCGCGCATCCACTCAACGTGCGCGCCCGGGAAGCCGCGGAAGCCATCCTCAAAGAGAGTGGCGGGCGTGTCGAGATTCAGGTGTTTCCGAACAACCAGCTCGGCTCTGACACCGACATGCTGTCGCAGGTGCGCTCCGGCGCGATCGACTTCTTCACGCTGTCCGGCCTGATCCTCTCGACGCTGGTGCCGGTCGCCTCGATCAATGGCATCGGTTTCGCGTTCAAGGACTACGACCAGGTCTGGAGCGCCATGGACGGCGAGCTCGGCGCCTTTGTGCGCGGCAAGATCGCCGGCGCCAATCTGCACACCTTCGACAAAATCTGGGACAACGGCTACCGGCAGATCACCTCGTCGACGCGGCCCATCGTCACGCCGGCGGACCTGAAGGGCTTCAAGATCCGCGTGCCGGTCAGTCCACTCTGGACCTCGATGTTCAAGGCCTTTGACGCCGCGCCCGCGAGCATCAACTTCAATGAAGTCTATTCGGCGCTGCAGACCAAGATTGTCGAAGGCCAGGAGAATCCGCTGGCCATCATCCAGACCGCCAAACTTTACGAGGTGCAGAAGTTCTGCTCGCAAACCAACCACATGTGGGACGGCTTCTGGTTCCTGGCCAACGGCAAGATGTGGGCCAAGCTGCCCAAAGACCTGCAGAACATCATCACCAAGCACATCAATGCCGCGGCACTGCTCGAGCGCAACGACGTGCGCCGTCTCAACAACACGCTCGAAGTCGAGCTCAAGCTGAAAGGCCTGACTTTCAATGCGGTGGATGCGGCACCGTTCCGCGCGGCGCTCAAAAAGGCCGGCTTCTACGCCGACTGGAAAGCCAAGTACGGAGCCGACGCCTGGGCGCTGCTGGAGAAATACTCGGGCAAGCTCGAGTAGGTCGTGATGGCGCGCCATCCGGCGGTGGATCTGCTCGATGGCGCGATCCGCTGGCTCAGCGAAGTGGCGGCGGCGCTGCTGGTCACGCTCGAGATCGGCGTGCTGCTGGCCGGGGTCGTTGCGCGCTATGTCTTCAACGCGCCGCTGACCTGGTCGGACGAACTGGCCTCGGTGCTGTTTCTCTGGCTCGCCATGCTCGGCGCCGTGATCGCGCTGCGCCGCGGCGAGCACATGCGCCTGACCACGCTGGTGAATCGCCTGGGGCCGGTGGCGCGCGGCCGCGTCGATCTCGCGGCGCGCCTGGTGGTCATCACCTTTGTCGTGGAAATCATTTTCCCGGCGCTCGACTATTTCCGCGACCAGTGGGACATCACGACGCCGGCCCTTGAAATCCACGACGGCTTGCGCGTCGCCGCCATCGGCGTCGTCGCGTTGATGATGCTGCCGATCGCCTTTCTGCAACTGGTCAAGGCGCTGCGCTGGCGCGAGATCGCGGTCGGCACCTTGCTGTTCGTGGTCTTCGGACTGGCCATGTGGTGGGCGCGGCCGCTGTTCATGCAGCTCGGCAATTTCAATCTGCTGGTCTTCTTTGTCGGGCTGGTCGCACTCTGCGTCGCCTGCGGCGTGCCGATCGCCTTTGCCTTTGGCGTCGCCACGCTGTCCTACCTCGCCTTGTCGACCACGACACCGCTGACGATCGTCGTCAGCCGCATGGACGAGGGCATGTCGAGCCTGGTGCTGCTGTCGGTGCCGCTGTTCGTATTTCTCGGCCTGCTGATCGAGATGACCGGCGTTGCCAAGGCGATGGTCGATTTTCTGACCTCGCTGCTCGGGCATGTGCGCGGCGGCCTGGCTTACGTGCTGCTCGGCGCCATGTACCTGGTCTCGGGCATCTCGGGCTCCAAGGCGGCCGACATGGCAGCGGTGGCGCCGGCGTTGTTTCCCGAAATGAAACGCCGCGGTGCCGAAGAAGGCCGCCTGATCGCGCTGCTCGCGTCCTCGGGCGCAATGTCAGAAACGATACCGCCTAGCCTGGTCCTGATCACCATCGGCTCGGTGACCGGGGTCTCGATCGCCGCCCTGTTCACGGGCGGCCTGCTACCGGCGCTGGTGGGCGCGCTGGCGCTGACCGTTGTCGTCTACTTTCACAATCGCAACGAAGATTTGTCGCAAGTCAAACGCGCGAGTTTGCGCAGCATCGTCAAGTCGCTGGCCGTAGCGCTGCCGGCGCTGGCGCTGCCCTTCGTGATCCGCGCCGTGGTGGTCGAAGGCGTGGCCACCGCCACCGAAGTTTCGACCGTCGGCATCGCCTACACCGTTGTCGTCGGCCTGCTGGTCTATCGCCGTTTCGACTGGCGCCGGCTCTACCCGATGCTGGTCGAAACGGCATCGCTGTCGGGCGCCATTCTGTTCATCATCGGTTGCGCCACCGCCATGGCCTGGGCCTTGACGCAGTCGGGCTTTTCACGCGACCTGGCGCAGTTCATGGCCAGCGTTCCGGGCGGTCGCGGCGGCTTCCTGGCGATCTCGGTGCTCGCCTTCGTCGTGCTCGGCAGCGTGCTCGAGGGCATTCCGGCCATCGTGCTGTTCGGGCCGCTGCTGTTCCCGGTGGCGCGCGCCGTCGGCGTGCATGAGGTGCATTACGCGATGGTGGTGATCTTCGCGATGGGCCTGGGCCTGTTCGCGCCGCCCTTTGGCGTCGGCTTCTATGCGGCCTGCGCGATCGGCCGCGTCGATCCGGACCGCGCCGTCTCCTACGTCTGGCCCTACCTCGGCGCGCTGTTCATCGCGCTGATCGTGATCGCCGCCGTGCCCTGGCTGTCGATCGGTTTTCTCTAGGGCCTGCGCACACTATGGATGTTTCCAGAAATGACGACAGGGCAAACTCCGTCCGCTGTGGTGGCAGGATCAGGCCGCTGGGGCACTCAGCTCCGCGGCTGTCCCCCGGCCTGCGGCCTCCTCCTTGATGCCGCTGCGCTGAGCGCCCCATCAGCCCGATCCTTCGAGCGGGGTTGGTGCTCGTCATGCGCAGACCACCGAAGCTCGTTGCCGAGGGTGCTGCAGTGAGTGCGTAGCGTGGACTTGGGGTTTTGCCAAATCAAGAAGGAGGCCGAAGGCCGGGTGACATTCGCGGAGCCACACTCTGCGGCGCCCTCGACCCGCAAACGCCTGAACCTCGGTTCTCGACTTGCGAAATCAGGCTGCGCCAGGCAGGCTGGCACAGGCGGATCGGCGGCGCACCAATCCTACAATGCGGACAGCAGCGGCAACACCGTCCTGGCAAGGGCGCCGCCCCGGAAAATTACCAAACTCAAAGGTCAACCATGTCGCTCGATTCCCTGTTTCGCCCGTTCCAGTGCAAAACGCTCAAACTCCCGAACCGGATCGTGATGGCGCCGATGACGCGTTCTTTTTCGCCGAATGGCGTGCCGACCGAAAAAGTGGCAGCGTATTACCAGCGCCGCGCCGCTGCCGCGGTCGGCCTGATTGTTTCCGAAGGCACCGTGGTCAATCGGCCGGCGTCGTCGAACGATCCGAACGTGCCGCGTTTCTGGGGCGAAGGCGCGCTGGGCGCATGGAAGCAGGTCATCACTCAGGTGCATGAGGCCGGCGGCGTCATGGCGCCGCAGCTCTGGCACATGGGCGCGGTGCGCAACCGCCGTACCGACTGGGCGCCACCCGCGCCGTTCGAGGGTCCGTCCGGGCTGTCGGCGCCCGGAAAAGCCCTCGGAGAGGCGATGAGCGATGCGGCGATTGCCGACACCATCGCCGCCTTTGCCCGCGCTGCGGCCGACGCCAGGGCGCTGGGCTTCGATGCGATCGAACTGCACGGCGCGCACGGCTACCTGATCGACCAGTTCTTCTGGGACGGCACCAATCAGCGCACAGACGGCTATGGCGGCGCCACCATCGTGCAGCGCGGCCGGTTCGCCGCCGAGATTCTGCGCGCGGTGCGCGCCGCCGTCGGTCCCGACTATCCCGTGATCATCCGCCTGTCGCAGTGGAAACTACAGGACTACGGCGCGCGTCTGGCCAAGACGCCGCAGGAGATGGAGGCCTGGCTGCGCCCGCTGGCCGATGCCGGCGCCGATATTTTCCACTGCTCGCAACGGCGCTTCTGGGAGAGCGAATTCGAGGGCTCCGATCTGAACTTTGCCGGCTGGGCCAAGAAGCTGATCGGCAAACCCACGATCACGGTCGGCTCGGTCGGACTCAGCGGCGAGTTCATCGCGGCCTTTGGCGGCGAAAGCTCGAAACCGGCCTCGCTCGATGAACTGCTGCGCCGGCTCGATCGCGGCGACTTCGACCTGGTTGCCGTCGGCCGCGCGCTGATCAACGACCCGCAGTGGGTGCTCAAGGTCCGCGACGGCCGGCATGCCGAGCTGCTGGACTTTTCACCGGCGTCGCTGGGCACTTTGTTCTGACGCTGGCCGGTTCTGCCGCGTGAAGAAACTCGTCAACGACTTGCTGCGACAGGAGTTCGGACTGGTCTGTGATCTGATCCGGCAGCACGCGCTCGATGCGCCGCGCCGCATCGCGCTAATCGAAGGCCGGCGCTCGCTCGATTACGCCGCGCTCGACGTCTTGCTGGACCGCGTGGCCGCTGCTTTGCAGCGTGATGGACTGCAGGCCGGCGACGCCATTGCCATTTGCGCCGGGATGTCCATAGCCTATGCCGCAGTCTTTCTGGGCGCGCTGCGCGCCGGTGTCGTCGTGGCGCCGCTGGCACCGGGTGCAACAGCCGAGAGTCTGGCCGGCATGGTGCAGGATGCACAGGCCAGGCTGCTGTTCATCGATGCCGGCAGCGCCGAACTCGCCACTTGCGCCGGCGTCAGCGCCGTCCCGCGCATCGCGCTCGACGGCTCTGGCGCGGGTCGGGCCCTGCAGGATTGGCTGGCCCCGGTCGGGCAGGGTCCGAAGAGCGTGTCGATCGCGCCGCAGTCGCCCTTCAACATCATTTATTCGTCGGGTACCACCGGCGAGCCCAAAGGCATTGTGCAGTCGCACGCCATGCGCTGGGCCCATGTGCGTCGCGCCAGCATCCACAACTACGGGCCCGAGACGGTGACGATCCTGTCGACGCCGCTGTACTCGAACACCACGCTCGTGGTCTTCTTCCCGACCCTGGGCTTTGGCGGCACGGTCGTGTTGCTGCCCAAGTTCAATGCGCTCGAGTATCTGCAACTGGCGCAGCAGCACCGTGCCAGCCACACCATGCTGGTGCCCGTGCAATACCAGCGTTTGCTGGCGCACCCCGATTTCGATGCCTTCGACCTGTCCAGTTTTCAGGTCAAGTTCTCGACCAGCGCGCCCTTTGGCGCGAGCCTCAAGGCCGATGTGCTGCAGCGCTGGCCCGGCGCGCTGATCGAGTTCTATGGCATGACCGAGGGCGGCGGCACCTGCATTCTCGAAGCGCATCGCTTCCCGGCCAAATTGCACACGGTGGGCAAGCCTGCCGCAGGCCATGACATCCGCCTGATCGACGACAGCGGAGCCGAGGTGCCGCTCGGTGAGCCCGGTGAAGTGGTCGGTCATTCCTCGGGCATGATGCTCGGCTACCACCGCCAGCCAGGCAAAACACGCGAGGCCGAGTGGTTCGACGCGAGCGGCAAACGCTTTATCCGGACCGGTGACATCGGACGCTTCGACGAAGACGGTTTTCTCATCTTGCTGGACCGCAAGAAAGACATGATCATCTCGGGCGGCTTCAACATCTACCCGAGCGATCTGGAGGCGGTCTTGCGTGGGCACGCCGCCGTGCTTGAGGTGGCTGTTGTCGGAGTGCCCTCGCAGCGGTGGGGCGAAACGCCGGTCGCCTTTGTTGTAGCAAGGCCTGGCGCTTCAATCGCAGCGGACGATCTGCTGCAGTGGGTCAACCAGCGCGTCGGCAAGACGCAGCGCCTGTCACAACTGCATCTGCTGACCGAGTTGCCGCGCAGCGCGATCGGCAAGGTTCTCAAACGCGAGCTGCGCGAACTCGATCAACCTGCGCCTGATCATTTGCCAAACAATGCACTGAAAAATTCATAGCGCGCACGCTGCGGCTCATCGCGCATGGCAATGGCGGCACCCAGTTCCATCACCTTGCCGCCACCGCCCGCCTTGTAGGCCTCCCAGGTCGGCAATCCCGCTCCGTTCGGATTTCCTGTCTTGGCGAAATTGGTCCAGTAGGCAGCCACCGACTTGCCCAGCGCACGATCGGCATCCTGCCAGCCCCACTCCTGGCGAACGTCAAGGTTGTCGAATACATAGTTGATCTCGGCGAAGTGATAAACGCCGGGCGCGGTCAGAGGATAGAGCGACAGCGCGGGCGCACCCGGTGGCCGGCGCGTGAAGTGGTAGCGATAAACCGGTGAGCGACCCTTGTTTGCAGCCGCTTCGGCCCAGGCCCAACTGCCATAGCCGATGATCTCGTCACCGATCAATGCCATGAAGGCCGCCTTGGCACTTTCGGCAGTCTGTCCGGGCGGGTAGAGTGCCAGCGCCTGATCGGCGGCCGCTTTGAACTGGGAGCGCAGGAAATCTGCAAAGACCTGCGCGTTCGGCGGCATCGGCATGCGCACGGCAAACAGGCTGCCCTCATCGGCATTCGCGCCGATCAGCAGGGGCACATCGTTGTACGCCCCCTTCGCATAGAGGGCCGCCGGATGCTCGGGCACGACGTAGCCATCGATGACACCAAAACCGTAGCTGATCGGGCTATTCGTCACGGCGGTCAGCAGTTCCAGCGCTGGTTTGGCGCGCAGTTCCGCCATCGTTTCGGCGCCCACGGATTGCGCAAACCTCATGCCTTCGCTTTCGCCCGTCGCCAACGGCTTGGGACCAAAGCCCGGCATGCTCGACAGCGCGCCACCACTCTGGGCAATGGCACGGGCGAACAGGCCCTTGGCCAACGGCGATGCCATCAACAGGCTGATATCGATGGCGCCGGCCGACTCGCCAAACACCGTCACCTGCCGTGGGTCGCCGCCGAAGGCACCTATGTTTCTCTGCACCCATTGCAGCGCCGCGATCTGGTCGAGCAGAGCGTAGTTGCCGGAGGAGCGGTTTGCCGACTCGGCCGTCAGTTCCGGGTGCGCCAGGAAGCCAAAGATATCGAGCCGGTAATTGATGCTGACCACCAGCACGCCATTCCTGGCCAGTTGGGCGCCATCGTATTCGGGCTGCGAGGCCGCGCCATTGGTGTTGCTGCCACCATGAATCCAGACCATCACCGGCAGCGCTGCGGCTGCGGCCTTGGCCGGCGTCCAGACGTTGAGGTAGAGGCAATCCTCGTCCATCCGGCTGTTCAGCGGGTCCAGCGGGCCGAGCCGCTCGCTTTGGACGCAGCGTGGACCCCAGGTGTCGACTGCGCGCACGCCTTGCCACGCCGGCACAGCCGCCGGCGGCCTCCAGCGCAAGGCGCCGATCGGCGCGGCGGCGTAAGGGATGCCCTTGAAGACTCGAATCCCGGACGCATCCGGCGGCACGTCCTTGAGCTGCCCGCCGTCGACGCGCAGCGACCCCTGCGCCATGGATGTGGCCGGGCCGCGAAGCGGTGGCCTAGAGTCCGCCTGTGTCATTGACTTGTCTCCTCGAAGGTTGGTGATCAACGTTGGATGGTATCGCCCCCCTATGCGGCAATGAAGCTCACCACCGCCTGCACGGTGCGCTGCGGGTCTTCCTCTTGCGGCACGTGGCCGAGGTCCGCGAACACCAGCAACTCGCTGCCGGGGATGTCCCGTTTGAAATGCTCGCCATTCTCCAGCGGCACCAGACGGTCGCGCGCGCCCCAGAGAATCAGCACCGGCAGGTGCAGTGTGGGGATGCGGTCTGCCAGTTGGCCCGGCCGGTTCTGCTCGAAGCGTTGTGCCAGCGCACGGCGATTGCCCTCACGCCGCGCCAGTTCGTAGTAGCGATCGATCAGTTCCCGGGTGACAGCAGCCGGCTTGCCATAGACATTCTTCAGACTGGCTTCGATCAGACTGCGCGGCAGCACGTTTTCCATCAGGCGCTTGATGCCGGGCAGCCGTGCGATGCGAAAGCCGATGGGTACCGATTGGGAACGAAACGCATAACCGGCAGCGTCGACCAGAATCAAGCGCTCGACGCGCTGCGGAAACGCGAGCGCAGTAGCCCAGGCGACCTGACCACCGAGCGAGTTGCCAGCCAGCACAACCCGATTGAGCTTGAGCGCATCGAGCACGGCGCCAACAAAGCGCGTGTAACGCTGCAGGCTGTAGTCAGCGTCAGGGGCCGGTCCGGTCAGCCCGAAGCCGAGCAGGTCGAAGCGGATGACCCGGCGCTGTTTTGAAAGTGCCTGCGTCCAGCCGTCCCAGGTATGCAGGCTGGCCGCGGTGCCGTGCAGCAGCACCAGCGGTACCGGGTCGTCGCGCGGACCTTCGTCGCGGATATGCACCTGCATGCCCTCGATCGATATGAATTGGGACGGTGGCGCCGCCCAGCGCGGCTTCAAGGAATCGACCGGAACATCGGGCGCCCAGAAAGCGGCGGTGCCGACGACCAAAGCCAGAAGCAGAAGGACCAGCAGACCCAGAACGGAGCGGATGAGGAAGCGCATGGCAGATGGAGACGGTGTGTGAAAGAAGGTTTCCCGCCATCAGAACTGAGGGCTCACGCCGATCGGGTTGCGGATCATCTCCTGGCTCCAGCGCAGCATGCTTGCGTCAAGCGTCCTGACCTGCTGCGGATAGCGCTCGGCCAGGTTGTAGGCTTCGCCGGGATCGGTCCTCAGATTGAACAGCATGGGTAGCGGTCCCGTGGTGTGGTTGCTCAACCTGCCGAGCTTGCGGTTGACCGGCATGGGCCAGACGTAATGGTTGATGCTTTGGATGTATTTCCAGTGATCCGAGCGCATCGATTCAAGCTCGCCCTGGTGATAGAAATAGAGTTCGCGAGAAGCGGGCGCGGCAGCGGGCTGCAGCATCAGATTGGCGATCGAGCGGCCGTCGATGATGCGGTCCGCCGGCGCCTTGATGCCAGCCAGCGCAAGAAGCGTCGGGAACAGATCGATGTTCATGGCCAGCGCGTCGCAAACCTGTCCACGCGGGATTCTGCCATCCCAGCGCGCGATCAGGGGCACACGGTAACCGCCCTCGAAACTCTGACCTTTGCGGCCCCGAAAAACACCGGGGCTGCCGTCGTACCACGGTCCGTTGTCGCTCGTGAACAGCACCAGCGTGTTGCGATCCAGGTCGCTCTTTTTGAGGGCCTCCATCAGGCGTCCGAAGTTCCAGTCGATTTCCTCGACCGCGTCACCGTAGAGGCCGCCGTCGGACTTGTTGCGAAAGCGCTCGGAGGCAGCCAGCGGGCGATGCGGAAAGGTGTGCGCCAGGTAGAGGAAGAATGGCTTGTCATGGGCCGACTCGATGATCTTGATGGACTCGTCGGTGTAGAGGCCGGTCAACCTGGAGAGGTCGGTGATCTGGCTCTCGATCTGCTCGCGGTCGCGAAACAGCGGGAACGGACTCATGTCGTTGCTGTGCGGAACGCCAAGAAAACTCTGGAAGCCATGATTCAACGGATTGAATTTGGGATCGCTGGCGAAATCGCCGAGGTGCCACTTGCCGACCATCGCAGTACGGTAGCCGCGCTGTTGCAGTGCCTCGCCGATCGTCAGTTCGAATTCATTGAGACCGGCGGCGCCGGCCTCGGAACCCGAGTCCATCAAGCCCATGGAACCGGCGATGAACGAGGCTTTGAACAGCAGCTTCTTGACAAAGGATGTCTCACTCGACTGCAGCGGGAAGTCGAGCTTCATGCGCTTGGGATACCTGCCGGTCAGCATTCCGGCCCTTGAGGGCGTGCAGACCGAGTCGCAGGCATGGAAGTCGGTAAAACGGACACCGGCAGCGGCCATGGCGTCGATGTGGGGCGTCTTGATGGCGCGGCTGCCGTAGACGCCGAGGTCGCCATAGCCCAGGTCGTCGCAGTTGATCAGGATGATGTTGGGCGCGGGTCCCTTGAAGTCCGGCTCCAGCTTGACGACCTCGTTGATCGGCCTTCTGGCTGGAAATGCAGAGGCCTCGTCCTTGAAGGAACAGGCGCCGACGGCCAGTGTGGCGCCGCCGAGGGCAAGTCCGCCAAGGACGCGCCTGCGGTTTGGGTTGGCTGCTGTCATGGTGGAATCCCCCAGGAGAAGAACATTCGATCGTACGAACTGCGTCCCGACAATTATGTCTGCATCACCACATGCCTGAAAATACGCCCATGCAGCAATTCAACAAGAATGAACTCGATGCCTTTTTCCACCAGCATGGCATTCGCGACGTCGAGTGCATCTTTGCCGACATCTCGGGTTACCCGCGCGGCAAGCTGATGCCGGCGCACAGTTTTGCGGCGGGCGCCGAGTTGCGCATCGCGCAGGCGATTGCGATGCAGGCGGTCACGGGCGACTACTCCTTCGATCCGATATTTCCGGCGACCGATCCCGACATGCGCCTGCTGCCCGATTACGCCACGCTCAAGGTCTCGCCCTGGTCTGCCGCAGCGCGCGCGGTCGTGATCCACGACTGCGTCGAGCTCGATGGCACACCCTGTGCCTTCGCCGCGCGTTCGCTGCTGAAAACGGTGCTGGCGCGCTATGCAGCGCAGGGTTTGCAGCCCGTGGTGGCGCCCGAGATCGAGTTCTATCTCACGGCGCCCAACGCCGACCCGAACCAGCCACTCGCGGCCCCGGCAGCGCGCAATGGCCGCGCCGAGGCTGGCCAGTCGGCCTTCAGCCTGAACATGCTCAATGAGTTCAGCGCTTTCTGGGATGAATTCCGCGCCGCCCTCGACGCACTCGGCGTGCAAGCCGACAGTTGGGTGCATGAGGTCGGGCCGACCCAGTACGAGATCAACCTCGTGCACGGTGATGCGCTGGCGGTGGCCGATCAGGCTTTTCTGTTCAAATACGCGGCCAAGGAGATTGCGATCCGCCATGGGCTCAACGCGGTCTTCATGGCCAAGCCGATCGCCGGCGCGGCCGGCAGTTCCATGCACCTGCATCAGAGCGTGCTCGACGCCGCTGGCTGCAACATTTTCAGCGCCGAGGAGGGTGCCGAGAGCCCGCGTTTTCGGCACTTCATCGCCGGTCTGCAGACCTATGTGCCCGACCTGATGCTGATGTTTGCGCCGCATGTCAACTCGTATCGCCGCTTTGTCAGGGACAGCCAGGCGCCGGTCAATCTGCAGTGGGGTTATGACAACCGCACCACCGGCCTGCGCATTCCGCTGAGCGCACCCGCAGCGCGTCGGGTCGAAAACCGCATTGCCGGCGCCGATGCCAATCCGTACCTGGTGATCGCCGCCTCGCTGGCCGCCGGTCTGGCCGGTATGGATGAAGCACTGACACCGACGGAGCCTATTCTGGTCAGCGACAGTGCGTACGACCAGGCGCACGCCCTGGCGCGCAGCTTCCTGCCTGCACTGGAACAAATGGAGCGCAGCGCATCGAGCCGGCGTCTGCTCGGCGACGCCTTCGTCACCGGCTTTTGCGCCGTGAAGGCGATCGAATACGAGAGCTATCTGCGCGAGATCAGCGCCTGGGAGCGGCGCTTTTTGCTGCCACAGGTTTGATGTGACGATAGTGGGGCGCAGTTCTCCTACAACAATAAATTGGCCGCTACTTCAGCCATGGCTCGAAGGCCCTGGCCAGGCGCTGCAGCACAGCCGGATCGGGTAATGGCACGCGAATGCTGGCCTGACCTGTTGACGGGTCGCGCTCGATAGCGATCGGCGCAGCACCAGTGCCGGCCGCGCCTCTCGACGCCGCCAGACCCTGCAGCAGCGCGGCGCCCGCCTCCAGAATGGCAGCCCAGGGGTCGGCGGCTGGTCTGGCGGCGTCAATCGCATCGGCGCTTGGCTGGGCTGTTGCAGCGGGCTCGGTCGCCGCGTCCGGGATCGGTGTGCTCGCCGTGGCGAAATTGGAATCTGCGGCACTCTCGCTTTCGCGATCATCCTGACCTTCGGCATCGACATGACCCATGACCTCGGACACTTTTTCTACACTTTCCATGAACTTGGACAAGCGTGTGCCTTGCATGAAGATGTCCACCTCACCACCATCGAGCACACCAGCGAAGAGCGACTTCTTGAAGGCCAGTACTGACAGCATGCTCTCCTCGATGCTGCCCTCGCCGACGAAGTTGATGACTTGCACGCCGCGCGACTGGCCCATGCGGTGCACGCGGCCAATACGCTGCTCCAGCACCGCCGGGTTCCAGGGCTGATCCATGTTGACGACTACGGCCGCGGCATGTTGCAGGTTGAGTCCGACACCGCCAGCGTCGGTCGACAGGAACAGCCTGCAATTCGGATCCTCGTGAAACTGCTGTACCAGCGCGCCGCGCTTGTCGCCGGGTACGCTGCCGCTGAACAGCACATGGCCCCAGTCGCGCTGACCGTCAGCCCCGCCCAGGCGGCGCGCAATGAGCTCATGCGTGCCCAGCCACTGGCTGAACACCACCGCCTTGGCGGAAGGGTCTTCCAACAGTTCGTCGAGCACGGTCATCAGCTCGTCCACCTTGTTGCCGTGGTCGGTCTCATGGTCGAGCAAGAACGTACTGTTGCAGGCCATGCGCATGTTCTGCAGGGCGCAGTGCAGAAGGCGTTGATCGACGTCTGACAGGTAACCGGTCTTGCGCCAGCGCTGGACGATGCGCGTGACGATGTCGCCGTTCTCGTTGTGGTGCACGCGCTGTTCAGGGGTCAGCGGTACGAAGATGCGGTTGTCCACGCGCTGCGGCAGTTGTGTCAACACCTCGGCTTTGCGTCGGCGCAGCATGACGGGCGCCAGCGTCTGTCCGATGCGGTCCAGCGCGCGGTAGCCGATCACGCGGCCGGCCTCGTCGCGTGTCTGGTGCTGATCGAGCAGACGCCAGGTGGGGCCGAGCCGGTGCTGGTCGACAAATTGCACGATCGAGATCAGTTCTTCGAGCCGGTTCTCCAGCGGTGTGCCGGTCAGTACCACGCAGTACGGGCTGGCGACGCGTTTGAGTGCGCGTGCCGCGATCGTGTTCCAGTTCTTGATGCGCTGTGCTTCGTCGGCAATCACCAGGTCCGGCGCCCAAGCGGCAATCAGGTCGCCATCGCGCGCCAGCGTTTCGTAGTGGGTGATCTTGCAAAAGGCGTCTTCGCGGTATTGTTGCTGGCGCCGCGCGCGCAGCCCGTGGATCACCTGCACCTGGCGCTCGGCAAAGCGTGCAAATTCATTCTTCCACTGGTGCTTGAGCGAAGTCGGACACACCACCAGGACGCGGCGCACGCCAAAGTGCTGCGCGAACAGCTCGGCCGCTGCGATCGCCTGAACAGTCTTGCCCAGGCCCATCTCGTCGCCAATAAGGCAACGCCCGGCGCGCGCCGCAAACAGGGCGCCCTCGAGCTGATAGGGGTAGAGCTTGACTTTCAGCAGCCGGGCCAGCGCCTTGTCCTTGGCGCCCTTCGGGTAGGCCTTGGCCAAAGCAGCCTGGCGGCGTTCGCCATCACGGATCTGCGCGACGAATTGCCAGACGTCGTCATAGCAGCGCAGTTCATGGTCGCAGTCCTGCGCGGCTTGCAGCAGCGCTTCGAGTGCATGCAGTCGGTCCCCGGGCAGCGCCCAACCGGCATCGGCATCGAACACCGAGCTGGCCTGTGCCAGCAATGCGGCCGGGCAAGTCGTCCCAGCGCGAAACCGGACCTGCCTCGTACCGGCGTAGTCGAGCCAGATCTCGCTGTACTCAGGGTGAAACCCGTTCTTCAAAGCCGCCTTGCCGCCCCGCATGCCTTGCAGTTTGGCCAGCGTGAACTCGATGTGCTTGCAGGTGCCCAAGTCATTGGTCGCGTAGTCCGGGCAGCTGCAGAAATTCTGCCCCGGCGTCGACCCGCGAATGGCCACGCGGTAGCGCGTGCCGCTGGCCGGATTGCTGACAGTGAAGTCCGAAAAAACCGACTCCTGCCCGATGTTCTTCAAGGCGTAGGATTGGTCGCGGCCGAACTGGCGACGCAGCGCGGTCTGCCAGTCCGTCACTTCGAGTTCCGGCGGGCGGCGTGTGCGTGACAGACGGGCTTCGACCGGTTTGGCGATCTTGACCTTGGTGGGCGCAGGTTTGCGTTTGCGAACAGTGGACATGCTGGGCTGCTTGAGGTGCTAAGTGATGACTCTATTTTCCGTCATAAAGCAGGCCCGATAATTCAAGTCAGGACAACGACAACCCCATGCAGCATCCCAAACTTCCTGACGACATCAGCGTTTTCGAGCGCGGCTGGCTCTCGTCGAACAACATCCTGATCCGCGGTCGTGACGCCACGGTGCTGATCGACAGCGGCTACGTCACGCATGCGCCCCAGACACTGGCCCTGGTCGGGCAAGCCTTGCTCAATCGGCCGCTCGACCTGCTGGTCAATACCCATTTGCACAGCGACCATTGCGGCGGCAACGCGGCGCTGCAGAACACCTACCCGGCGCTGAGTACCTTGATTCCACCGGGGCTGGCGCAACATGTCAGAAGCTGGGACCCGCAGGCGCTGACCTACACGCCAACCGGCCAGAGCTGCCCGCAGTTCGGCTTCGACGCGCTGTTGGTCCCGGGTAGCGAAATCAGGCTTGGCGACACCTGGTGGCAGGTGCACGCCGCACCCGGCCATGACCCGCACTCGGTGATCCTGTTCGAGCCGGCCTCGCGCCTGCTGGTCTCAGCCGATGCCCTGTGGGAACGTGGTTTCGGCGTGGTGTTTCCGGAGCTCGAGGGGCTGGCTGCGTTCGATGAAGTGGCACGAACCCTGGACCTCATTGAATCGCTGGCGCCGCTGATCGTGATCCCGGGCCACGGGCCGGTGTTTTCCAGCATCGGTCCGGCCATTGCGAGCGCCCGTGAACGCCTGCACGGCTTCGTCGCCAATCCGGCCAAGCACATCCGGCACGCGGTCAAGGTGCTGCTGAAATTCAAGCTGCTGGAACTGCAAAGCCTTGAGATCAGCGCCTTCGTCGCCTGGGCGCAGGCAACGCCCTACTTTCTGATGATTTACCAGCAGCATTTTTCAGCCTTGGATTTTTCGCAGTGGCTCGATCATCTGATTGCTGATTTGGTCCGGGCCGGCGTTGCCTCACGCGATGGTGCGATGATTCGCAATGTGTGACCAGACCGATTAAAGACGACAGCATCATGATCGACCGGCAAGCCTTGCAAGGCGCCTCCAATTTCCGCGATCTGGGAGGCTATCCGGGCGCCAACGGCAGCCGCGTGCGCCGGCGCCGCGTCTTCCGTTCTGACCACTTGGCGGACCTGACGCCGAGCGACCTGCAGGCACTGCAGGAACTGGCGTTGACGCACAGCATTGACTTCAGGGGCGCCGAAGAGTCCGCAGCCCAGCCCTACCGGATTGCGGGCGTGACGACGCTTGCCTTGGCCATCGAGCCGACCGTGGTGAAGCGGATGCGGGCCCTGGCGGCATTGGGGCGCATTCCCAGCCGCGCCGAAACCGTGGCGCTGATGTGTGAAACCTACCGGGACTTTGTCCATGACCATGGTCCTACCTTCGGCCGCCTGTTCCGGCACCTGCTGGCGCATCCCACGCCGGTGGTGTTTCATTGCACGGCGGGCAAGGACCGCACCGGCTATGCCGCTGCGCTGTTGCTGTCGGCCCTGGGTGTGGACCGCGACACCGTCATGCAGGACTACCTTCTTACCAACCGGCTCTACCGCCGCAGCCCGTCGCTGGAAGGTGCGGGACCGGCGCATGTGATGGACGTGGTATGGCAGGTGCAGCCCGCCTTCCTGCAGGCGGCCTTCGATGTGATGGACCGCGACTACGGTGGCCTGACGCGCTACTTGGCCGGACCGGTGGGCCTGCAAGCCGACGAAATCGAACAGCTGAGGGACGCCCTGCTCGAGCCTTGAGCGCCTTGCAGCCATCCCATCTTCCAGATCATCAGGAGACCCCCATGTACCCAGGCAAGTACGCCACCCTGCACGCCGAACGGCCCGCCTTCATCATGGCCGACAGCGGTGAGGCCATGAGCTATGCAGAACTCGAACAACGCAGCAACCAGTTGGCTCACGTTCTGCGCGCAAAAGGGCTCAAGTGCCTGGACCACTACAGCGTGTTCATGGAGAACAACAGCCGCTACATCGAGGCCTGCGTGGCCGGCGAACGCAGCGGCCTCTACTACACCTGCATCAACACCTACCTCACGGCCGAGGAACTCGCCTACATTCTCAACAACAGCGAGTCGCAAGTGCTCATCACCTCGAAAGCCTGCTTCGAGATCGCCCTGCAGGCCCTGGTCGGCTGCCCCCGCGTGGCGCTGTGTCTGGTGGTCGGCGGCGGCGCTGGCTTGCAAGGACAAGTCGGAACTGCTGTCGTTTGCAGCTACGAGACGGCGCTGGCGGGTCAACCCGCGACGCCCGTCGCCGACGAAGCGCTGGGCGCTTCAATGCTTTATTCTTCGGGCACCACCGGTCGGCCCAAAGGCGTGCTGCGGCCTTTGCCGGACAATCCGCCGAGCCAGGCGCTGCCGTTGAACGGGCTGCTGCAACAGCTTTGGCAGTGCGAGGAGGGTATGACCTACCTGTCTCCGGCGCCCCTATACCACGCCGCGCCGCTGGGCAATGTGGGTCTGGTGATTCGCAACGGCGGCACCGCCATCATCATGGAGCACTTCGACCCGCAGCAGTATCTGGCGTTGATCGAGCGCTACCGCATCACGCACACGCAACTGGTGCCCACCATGTTCAGTCGCATGCTCAAGCTGGCGCCCGAGCTTCGTGCGCGCTACGACCTGTCGTCGCTGAAGATCGCGATTCATGCCGCTGCGCCCTGTCCGCCCCAGGTCAAGGAACAGATGATCGAATGGTGGGGTCCCATCATCCACGAATACTACGGTGCCACCGAGGCGCTCGGATTTACCACCTGCAACAGCGCCGAGTGGCTGGCGCACCGCGGCACGGTCGGTCGGGTTCTGTTCGGTGATCTGCACATCCTGGACGACCAGATGCAGCCGATGCCCAAGGACACGCCCGGCGAGATCTGGTTCAAGACAGCCTCGCCCTTCGTCTACTTCAACGACCCCGAGCGCACCGCCCGGACGCGTTCTCCCGACGGCAGCATGACGACCGTCGGCGATGTCGGTTACGTCGATGACGAGGGCTTTCTGTACCTGACTGACCGAGCCTCCTACATGATCATTTCGGGTGGCGTCAACATCTACCCGCAGGAATGCGAGAACCTGCTCATCATCCATCCGAAGGTGGCCGATGCCGCCGTTTTTGGTGTGCCCAATCAAGACCTGGGCGAAGAGGTCAAAGCCGTGGTGCAGGTCATGCCCGGCATTGCCACCGGTCCGGAGCTGGCGCAGGAATTGATGGCTTTCTGCGCGCTGCACCTGTCGCGCCAAAAGTGTCCGCGCTCAGTGGATTTCAGCGATCAGTTGCCGCGCTCGCCAACCGGCAAGTTGTACAAGCGCAAACTGCGCGATCCGTACTGGGTCGGGCATGAAAGCCGGATTGTCTGAAACAGGGACTTACGACAGAGCACTCTCTGACATGACAGCCACTCCCGGTGAACTGCAAACGAGGCAAGTGGCTCACAGCGCCTTGGTTTGAGCACAGGCAGCGCAAATGCAGGCCGTGCCGCGCGCCTGCTCCGGCAGGCTTGACAGCAGCGCCGCATCGAACGTGACCTCGGTGCACCAGCACGGCGGCTGCCTGACGCCGGTGGCGCGCTCGACTTCCATCGCACACTGATTGGGCTTGCCGCACAGCGGGCAGCGGGTGGGATCAGTGCTTACCACCGCAACACCCTCGGTCCCAGCATAGCCCCTGCCAGCGTCGGAATTGCGATTCCCAGCACGTACCAGACGGCTACAAAAGGTGCACCCGATTCCGGACAGTGCAGCGCATAGACCATGGTACTCAGCGACCCCGCCAGCAAGCCGGCGCTGGCGCCAGCCCGGGTCAAGTGAGTGGGCGCAAGACCGCGCAACGCCCAAAGCGTTGCCACGAACAGTGGCAGCGAGATCATTGCGATGCTGAAGGCGCAGGTACGCCAGGTCTCGCCCAGGATCAGGTGGGATCGTTGCGCCGGCGCGGCAGCGACCAGCACCACAGCAGCCACCAGCCAAAGCGCCAGCACTGGCGCCAGCAGTGCCAGGCGCACGCCGCCGAGGCGCACACCGGGATGGCCGAGCCGCTGGGTGGCGATCAAACCAGCGAATGCGAGGCTGCCGGCGAAAAGCAACTTCCCCCAGAACATGGCTTCGCCCGTGGCCCGCGCCAGGTCGGCTCGGATGCCGTGGGTCGCGACCATCAGAAGGAAAGCGAGCGCCAGCCCCAACGCGAGTGCCACGGTGAAGCGCCGGGGCACCGTGTTCGGCTCGGGCGCAGGGTCGGCTGCCAACAGGGAGATGAGTTCATCGGTCTTCATAGGGATCCCCTGATTCTGGCCGCGAGCGCCTTCAACCCGCGGTGCACGCCCACCTTGACAGCCGACTCCGACATGCCCGTGCGTTGCGCTGCTTCCGCCACCGACAGCCCCTCGAGTTTGATGTGCATGATGGGCAGACGATGGTGCTCGGGCAGTTCGGCCAGCAGTTTGTCGAGATCCCTCCTGGCATCGGCTGCATCGGTGTCGGACGCCGCAAAGACATCGAGTTCGTCATCCAGCGGATCTGTCAAAGCCTCCCTGGCTTCCCTGGCCCGCAGCAGGTCAACCAGCTTGTAGCGGGCAATGGCGTGTACCCATGCCGTCAGAGGTTGTTCGGTCTGATAGGTATGTCGCTGGTTATGCACCGCGAGCAGCGTTTCTTGCACAA
>Ga0315271_10000564_pt1 | contig 20837 bp, 21 predicted proteins | sample C3_top_MG_FD_204664 | JGI IMG/M metagenome (GOLD analysis project Ga0315271, IMG submission 204664) | Sediment microbial communities from Yellowstone Lake, YNP, Wyoming, USA - C3_top | ecosystem: Environmental > Aquatic > Freshwater > Lake > Sediment | place: USA: Wyoming | collected 2017-08-01
GCGATGCCGGGCACGGTTTGGCCGGACAGGGTGCCGCCCGCTTCCGCCCACAGGCCGCGAAAAATGTGATCGAAGGTCGTTGCGGGGTCAAACAGATTCAACGACAGCGTCTGCTCGCCGCAGCCACGCGGATACTGTCCGGCGAGCACCAGCTCGCGCCGTGCGGGATCGGGAATGCTCGCCGTCACCGCATCTTTCCAGCCGTTGCAGCCCGGGGTGTCGGTCAGCGTGAGCGCAGACGTAATCGTCACGCCCGGCAGCGCAATGTCAGGCACGACTTCAACGTGCGTGGCATTGGGCTTGAGGCGCAGCGTGGTTGCGTTGAAATTGGCCACCAGCGCGCCCGGCGCTGCGTTGTACAGCTCCAGCGGCTCGCCGTCGAAGGCGCCGGGGTCCGTCGGCGGCAACTCGAAATGGCTGCTGTCGAGCACCAGATTGCCGCGAATCTGGCGCACCCCGCGCGCGCGCAATTCGCGCTGCATCAGCCACATGCGTTCCAGCGTCAGTGTCGGATCGCCGTAGCCCTTGACGATCAAATCGCCTTCCAGCACGCCGCTATTAATCGCGCCATCCGCCCACACCTCGGTCGCCCAAGTGAAGCGCGGGCCGAGCTGATTGAGTGCGGCGAAACTGGTCACCAGCTTCATTACCGAAGCCGGATTCATCGCCGCGCCGGCGTTGTGGCTGAGCGCGGGTTCCGGTGCATCGAGAACTTGCACCATCACCGCCACATGTTCGAGCGGAATGTCGGCCTGTTTCAGCGCAGCGGTGAAAGCCGCTGGCAGCTCGGCTGCATGGGCAGACACAGCGATGCAAACGAGCAGCAGGCTCGTTGTCAGTTGGCGAAAAATCGGGGAGAAATACATGCGCCATTATCCTGTTGAGCTTTCCGGAAGTCATGACAAAGTACCCGTTCGAGAACTGTACGACAACCCGGTCGCACAGTATTATGTGCATGATTCTGTCATCCATTCCAAGGGATCCATCATGGGATTTTCTACCGGAGATATCGTGCCATTTACCCAGGCGCGCGCCAATCTTTCCGAGCTGGCCGACCAGGCCAAGGCTGGCGCCGAGAAGATCATTACCAAGAACGGCGAAAGTTACGTCGCCCTGATCGACGCCGACCGGCTGGACTACTATCACCGGCTGGAGCGCGAGCGTATTCATCTGCTACTCATCAACGACGCTCGCCGGGGGCTGGCCGACATCGCTGCGGGCCGAACTTTCGAGGCCGCTGGCGCGATCGAGCGGCTGCAACACCGCCGGGCAGCGACCGACGCCGTCAAATCGTCCGCCCCTGGCAAGCCCGCCCGGAAGCGTGGCTGAGCGCCTGTACCGGGTCGAGCTGACCGCGAGTTTCCTGCAATGCCTCGACGCCATCGAAGCCTTCCTGCTGGAAGCTGACGCGGGCGTTGCCTTTGATGCGCTGCTGGCCGAGCTGCGCGCCTCGGCCATTCCCAACCTCGCCCGTTTTCCACGTATTGGTCGATGCTATCTGGACAACCCGCCCCAGTCGGCCGAAGCGCTGACCCAACTCGCCGCGCTGCCGACTGACGCCGTCCAGGCTCTGCGCGAATACCTGCATGGCGACTACCTGATGCTGTACATCGTATCGGAGACCAATGCCACGGTTTATCTGCTGTCCATCCGGCATCACCGCCAGCTTTCGTTTGACTTTGCCAGGCTGTGACCCGGCGCGTGAGGGTCATCGCGCATATTGTCTGCGCCTGTTTTTTGCCCTCCTCAAACAGCTTGGTGTCGAGTAGGCGGGTTTGTTCAGCGGCAGGCGCGTAGCGCCGGATTCACGCTCGCCACCTGCCCTATACTGCGGGCTTTCACCATCCGCCGGAGCACGCCATGCCGCCCCTCGCCACGCCCCTTTCCCTGTTGACGCTGGCGCTGCTCGCCACCTTGCCGACCCACGCTTTCGGCATGGGCAGCGTGCCGCCGGAAAGCACGGCGGCAGCGTCGGTCGTCACCGGCAGCGCCGCTTATCGCGAGCGCATCGCGTTGCCGCCCGATGCCGTTTTCGAAGCGGTGGTCGAAGATGTCTCGCGCGCCGACGCGCCCGCCCTCGTCATCGGCCAGCAGCGCCTTACCTCAATCGGCCAAGTGCCGATTGCGTTCGCGATTCCCTACGACGCGGCCCAGGTGCAGGCGAACCACAGCTACAACGTGCGCGCCCGCATTTTGCACGGCACCACCCTGCTGTTTACCACCACCCAGCACTATCCCGTGCTGACCCGGGGCGCGGGCGACGTTGCCGGGGACGTGCTGTTGCAGCGCGTGACCAAGGCCGCAGCGTCACCGGCCGCAGTGTCACCGGATCGCAGCGTCACCGACACCTATTGGAAACTGGTCGAACTCGATGGCGGCGCAGTGACGGTGCAGCCGAACCAGCGCGAGCCGCATATGGTGTTGCAGGCCGCAGGCAATCGCCTGGCGGGATTTTCCGGCTGCAACCGGATGACGGGCAGCTTCACGATCGAGCGCGCCCGGATTGCGTTTGGCCAGATGGCGACCACCCGCATGGCCTGTATCCACGGCATGGAACTGGAAGCCGCGTTTGGTCAGGCGCTGGGCAAGGTGCGCGCATTCGAAATCAAAGGGGATGCGCTGAGCTTGCGTGATGAAAGCGGACGCGTGCTCGCGCGCTTCGTTGCGGTCGATCTGACGTGAGGTACGAGCACCGCACACAATCGCCGCTGCCCGTCGCAGCGTTTCTATGGCGCGTGGCGCAACACGCCGCCGTCGCGGCGCTCATCGTGGCGGGGTCGGTCGCAGTCGGCATGGCCGGGTATGTGTATTTCGAGCGGCTGGACTGGCCGGATGCGTTTCTTCACGCCGCCACCATCCTCGGCGGCCAGGAGCCGGTTTCGCACCCGGCGAGCAGCGGCGGCAAGCTGTTCGTCGGCGTGTTTGCGCTCTACGCCGAGCTGGTGTTTGTGGCCGCCAGCGGCATTGTGCTGGCGCCGCTGGCGCACCGGGTGCTGCATCTTTTGCATTGGGATGCGCCGGAACAAGAACAAGCAAGCTGAGTATAGTGCCGCTTCACAGCGACAATTTTGGCGCTGGGGTTTACAGAATGTTCATCAATCAGGAGTCCGTCATGCACACCCATCGCTTTCGTTTTTCCAAGCGCGCCATGGCGTTGCTTAGCCTGCTGGCCATGCCGGCCAGTCACGCCGCGCAGCCGCAGGCCGACACCATCTACAGCGGCGGCGCCATCGTCACCGTCAATGAACTACAACCCGAGGCCGAAGCGGTGGCGGTGCGCGGCGGCAAGATCGTCGCCGTCGGTTATCGCGACGAAGTGATGAAGCTCAAGGGCGCGCAGACGACGCTCATCGATATGGGCGGCAAAACGATGCTGCCCGGCTTCGTCGATCCGCATGGCCATGTGTTCAACACCGGTATTCAGGCGTCGTCGGCCAATCTGCTGCCGCGCCCGGATGGGGCGGTGAACACCATTCCCGAGTTGCAAGCCACGCTCAGGGCATGGGTCGAGAACAACGCCAAGCTCACCGGCAGGTACCAGTGGGTCATTGGCTTTGGCTACGACGACGCGCAACTGAAGGAGCAGCGCCACCCGACGCGCGAAGACCTCGATCAAGTGTCGAAAGACATGCCGGTGGTAATCGTGCATCAGTCCGGCCATCTGGCCGTGATGAATAGCAAGGCGCTGGAAATGGTTGGCATCAAGGCATCGTCCACCGACCCCAAGGGCGGCCTGATTCGCCGCCAGCAAGGCAGTCAGGAACCCAACGGCGTGCTCGAAGAAAACGCCTTCTTCATGCCTTTCTTCGGCCTGTTGGGCAAGCTCGATGCAAAGGCCAACCAGGCGATGTTCGCCGCAGGCGTCAATCTCTACAAGAGCTTTGGCTACACTACCGCGCAGGAAGGCCGCGCGAGCGTGGGTTCCACCGCCACCATGGCCGCCATGGCGAAAAGCGGCAAGCTCGACATCGACGTGGTCGCCTATCCCGATATCGTCACCGATGCCGAGGCGATCAAACCCGCGCGCGGCTACAGCCAGCATTTCCGCGTCGGCGGCGCGAAGATCACGCTCGACGGTTCGCCGCAGGGCAAGACCGCCTGGCTCACCCAGCCTTATTTCAAAGTACCGGACGGCCAGAAACCCGACTACAAGGGCTACGGCCAGTTCACCGACGAACAGGTGAACGGCTATGTGGATCAGGCGTTCAAAAATGGCTGGCAGTTGCTGGCGCACACCAATGGCGACGCCGCCATCGACCAGTTCATCCACGCCGTGCGCCTGGCGGAAAAGCAATACGGCATGGCCGACCGGCGCACGGTCATGATCCACGGCCAGACCACGCGCGAAGACCAGATGCAAACGCTCAAGGAACTCGGCGTCATTCCTTCGCTGTTCCCGATGCACACCTTTTACTGGGGTGACTGGCACCGCGATTCCGTGCTCGGGATCGAGCGCGCGCAAAACATTTCACCCACCGGCTGGGCGATCAAACGCAACATGATCTTCACCTCGCACCACGACGCGCCGGTGGCGATGCCGGACGCCATGCGCGTCATCTCCGCCACCGTCAACCGCGTCACCCGCACCGGTCAAGTGCTGGGGCCGGAACATCGCACCACGCCGCTGGTCGCCATCAAGTCGCACACCCTGTGGTCGGCGTATCAGCATTTTGAGGAAAAAACAAAAGGCTCGATCGAAGTCGGCAAATTGGCCGATTTCGTGCTGCTGGATCAAAACCCGCTGACGGTCGATCCGCTGAAAATAGACCAGATCAAGGTGATGGAAACCATCAAGCAGGACAAAACGGTTTACCGGCGCGATGTAACGGCCAAACAGGCTGCTGCGAGTTGCGCCGAATCGGCGGCCTGCTTCAAGCTGGCGAGCCAGGTGCTGGCGGAAGCCGGTATCATGCACACGCATCCCCACGGCAACGAGTAAGCTGCCAGCGAAACAGGCTTCAATGAAACAGATGCAGCCATCAACCCCCCGTGCAGACGAGCACGCTTAAAACCCGCAACCACCGAAAGAGGCAAACATGAAAACCCGACGCACACGCAACATCCTCGCGGCAGCGTTTGTTGGCACGCTGACTTTTACGCTACCGGCAGCGGCGCAGGAAATTCTGCCCCGACCTGAACAGCCCTTCGGCGGCAAACTTGAGCGCACGACCAAGGAGTCAGTCAAAGACTTTCCCACGATGGTCGAAGCGCCCAAGGGCGCGCCCAACATCCTGGTCATCCTCACCGATGACGTCGGCTTCGCCGCATCAAGCACGTTCGGCGGGCCGATCCCGACGCCGACGATGGACCGGCTGGCACAGAACGGACTGCGCTACAACAATTTTCACACCACGGCGTTGTGCTCGCCGACGCGTGCGGCGCTGTTGAGCGGTCGCAATCATCACAGCGCCAACACCGGCGTCATCACGGAACTGGCCACCGGCTTTCCCGGCTACAACTCGCTGATGTCGAAGAGCAATGGCACCTTCGCCGAAGTCCTGAAGCAAAACGGCTACAACACCTCCTGGTATGGCAAGAATCACAACGTGCCGGACTGGATGACCAGCCAGGCCGGGCCGTTCGACCTGTGGCCGACCGGACTGGGCTTTGAATATTTCTATGGCTTCATTGGCGGCGACACCAGCCAGTGGAACCCGGCGCTGGTCGAAGGCACCAAGCCGATCGAGCCGCCGCACGATGCGAAGAATTATTTCTTCGATGTGGACATGGCTGACCACACCATCGACTGGATCCGGATGCAGCACGCGACTGCGCCCGGCAAGCCCTTCCTCGCCTACTACGCGCCCGGCACCGCGCACGCACCGCATCACGCGCCGAAGGAGTGGATCGCCAAATTCAAGGGCCAGTTCGACCAGGGCTGGGACAAGGTGCGCGAGGAAACCTTTGCGCGGCAGAAAGCGGCGGGCGTCATTCCTGCTGATGCGAAGCTGACCGCACGCCCCGCGAGCATTCCCGCCTGGGACAGCCTCTCCGCCGAGCAGAAAAAAGTCTTCGCCCACATGATGGAAGTCTATGCGGCGGCGCTCTCGCACGCCGATTACCAGATGGGCCGCGTCCTCGACACCATCAAAGCGCAGGGTGAGCTGGACAACACCCTGGTCATTTACATCCAGGGCGACAACGGCGCGAGCGGCGAGGGCGGGATGCAGGGCTTGCTCAACGAGATGACGGTGTTCAACGCCATCCCCGAAGACATGAAGGAAGTCGTGCGGCGCATGGACGAGCTGGGCGGCCCGACGACCTTCAACCACTATCCGGTCGGCTGGGCGCACGCGATGGACACGCCGTTCCAGTGGACCAAGCAGATCGCCTCGCACTTCGGCGGCACGCGCAACGGCATGGTCATTTCATGGCCGGCGCGCATCCAGGACAAGGGCGGCCTGCGCACGCAGTTTTCTTCGGTCATCGACATCATGCCGACCCTGCTCGAAGCCGCTGGCGTGCCCGCGCCGACCAGCATCAATGGCGTTGCGCAGAAGCCGATCGAAGGCACCAGCCTGGTCTACACGTTCAATGACGCGAAAGCGCCGACCAGGCACACGACGCAGTATTTCGAGATGTTCGGCAACCGCGCCATCTACCATGACGGCTGGGTGGCCGCCACGACGCCGGGGGTTGCGCCGTGGGATTCGGCGGCGGAAATGGAAGGCCGACTGCCTGCCGTGCTCGACTACAAGTGGGAGCTGTACAACGTCAAGGAGGATTTCTCCGAAGCGAATGACCTTGCGTCCAAAAACCCGGCCAAGCTCAAGGAGCTGCAAGACCTGTTCTGGGTCGAGGCGAAGAAGTACAACGTGCTGCCAATCGAGAATGGCCGGGTTGATCGTTTCGACGTGTCGCTGCGTCCCAGTCTGACCCGTGGCCGCGATGAGTTCACTTACTTCCCCGGCCTGGTGCGCATCCCCGAAGGTGCAGCGCCGGATCTGAAAAACAAGTCGTATCAGATCAAGGCCGAGGTCGAGATTCCCAAGAGCGGAGCAGAAGGCATGTTGCTCACCCACGGCGGACGCTTCGCCGGTTACGGGCTGTACCTGCTCAAGGGCAAGCCGGTGTTCACCTACAACCTGGCGGGCGTGGCGCGCTACAGCGTGGCCGGAAAAGAAGCGCTCAAGCCGGGTGCGCATACCATCGTGTTCGACTTCAAATATGACGGTGGCGGGCTGGGCAAGGGCGGCATGGGCACGCTGCAAGTGGACGGCAAAACCGTGGCCAGCAACCGCATCGAACGCACGCTGGCGTTCCGCCTCTCGCTCGACGAAACGCTGGACTGCGGCGAAGACACCGGCACCCCCGTCACCGAGGATTACCACACGCCCTTCAAGTTCACCGGCGAGCTGAAGCAGGTCACGGTGTACCTGAAGCCCGCAGCCTTGACCGCGCAGGATCAGCAGAAGCTCGATGCGGGCAAAGCAGCCGCTGCGGTCGCGGCGCATTGAGGAGGAAATCGTATGGCCGCGCCCGCCGTCGCCTCGTCGCCCTCTCGCGGGTCGTGCTGGCCGCAGGGTGCGCCCCCACATGGAGAACGATGAGAACCTGGCTGTCGCTGCCGGATTCAAGGTCATCACCCCGGTCACGCCAGAGCAGCAGGCCATGTTCGCGAAAATACCGAATGACAAGGTCACGCAGAGTGTACATTCACCGTATCGCGTAACGTCACGTGCCAATTAAATTATGGCGCATCGGGCTGGATCGTGGTTGCGCACAAGCGCCGCCGCCGGGTTTATCATGAAACCCCTACGCCATGGCGGCGACGCCAACGGTTCGATCGTTTTTCAACTGCGACAGACCATCCGGGTCACCGCTATTTACTCAACCTCCAACAGGAGATATCCATGCTGAACCCGCTTTACTCACGCCTGACCGCCGCCACGCTCGCCATTGCGCTCACCGCCTGCGCGACCCCGCAACCCGAAGTGGTCGAGATCCGTCGTGGCGTGATCGAGCAGATTGTTCCGACGCAGATCACGAGCAATCATCATGCGGGCGTCGGCGCCGTGGTCGGCGGCCTGGTCGGCGTCGGTATCGGCAGCCTGATCGGTGGCGGCACCGGCCGCGACGTGGCGATGGTGGCCGGCGCCATCGGCGGCGCAATCGTGGGCAACGACGTGCAGAAGAAGAACGACCAGCCGATCGCGGCGCAGCAGATCATGGTGCGCACGTCGAATGGCGTGCTGGTGGCGGTGACGCAGCCGGACGGCCCGAAGCTGTATGTCGGCCAGAAGGTCTACCTCCAGGGCAACGGTGAAGCAACGCGCGTCACGCCGCAGTAAGCAGCGGGCGGCGGACGCAGTCGACGCGTGGCCATGGCCAGCGGGCTACTGCCTTTCTGCCCCGCACAGAACCGCGCCCCGGCCACTCAGGCGGGGCGCTTTTTTATGCCGGCGATATCGCTGGCAATCCTGTTCGGAAGGATCGCAACATGTGGTGGATCAGCTATCGGGGTGAATCGGGGCACGGCATCGACAACATTGGCGTGTTCGAGGATGACGGCTCGCCGCGCAAGGTGCATCCGCTGGTGCTCGACCCGTCGCCGTCCGCGCATCCGCTGCACATCGCGCGCGGCTTCGCACGGGTGGGCGACGACCTTTACATCGCCAACGCCTGGCGCAAGGACAGCCACATCGCGCGCTACCAGCGCCACGGCGACACCTACCGCTTCGTCGAGGTGCTCGCCAAGACCGGGCAGATCGCGGCGATGGTGCATCCCTTCGACGTCGAGCCGGGCGACGATGGCCGCATCTACATTTCCTGCCAGGACACCAACACCGTGCTGGCGCTGATGTCGAAGACCCGGAAGCCGGCGCTGGTGGCGCCGCACCTGCGCAAGACCTTCCCGAACGGAAAATTCCTCCCCGGCACCTTCGTCGCCTCCAGCCAGGGCAGCCTGGCCGAATACGGCGAGCGCGCGCCGCTCGACGTGCCGCCGCCGCTGGGTCTCAAGGTGGTGGCCGACAAGCTGGGCAAGCCGCGCCACTCGGTGCGCGGCATCGTCGTTCACCGCAAGCATCTGTACGTGGCCGACGAAGCAGGCAACGCCGTCAAGGTCTTCAATCTGAAATCCGGCGAACTCGTGGCTCGCGTCAAGGGTCGCGCGCTGAAAGCGCCGGTGCATCTGGTGCTGCATGGCGAGACGCTGTACATCGGCGCTTCGGGCAGCGGCAGCATTCTCGCGCTTGACCTGCCGGCCACGCCGCCGACCGGAAAGCTCAAGGCGCGGGTGGTGATCGACCGCAAGCTCGACGCTCCTTCCGGCTTCGGCATCGGCCCGGACGGCGACCTCTACGTGGCCGAGCGCAAGAAGCAGCGGGTGCGGCGCTTTTCGCCCAAGGGCAAGAAGAAGGGCACGTTCATCAAGAAGCTGCCGGACATGCCGGAGTTTCTGGTTTATGTTCCCGATGCGAAGCCCGCTCCTGGAGGTGACGCGTCTGTCTGACGCGCTGGCGCAGGTCGTCACGCGGGCGAATTGAAGATCGAGCGCAGCGCCGCATAAGCGATGGGTCGGCACGAATGCTGGCTTTGGCCTGCTCCAGCCATTCGCGTTGCGCGCCCCCGGACGACATCAGTATCCGGGTTCCCCTATTTGTTGCCCGGAGCCACCTGTTCGCGCACTTTCCTGAGTTCGCCCTGCGCATCGAGGGCGAGCTTGTATGCCACATAGTATTTGTAGATATTGCGCACATAGGTTGTGGTTTCGATGCCGACTTTCTCGGCGACCACGATTTCGACGTGGTTGAACCACTTGTCCGGGTCGAGTCCGCGCTTGGCGGCTTCGGTGCGCATTTGGGCGATTCTTCCGGGGCCGGCGTTGTACGCCGCAAAGGCGAACAGCGAGCGGTTGGCTTCGCTGAAATGCGCATCCTTGAAGTAGCGCGTCATCAACTGATCCATGTATTTCGCGCCACCCCGTACATTGTTTTCTGCGATGCGGATGTTGCCGACCTGGAGCTCCTTGCCGGTCGCGGGCATGATTTGCATGATGCCGATTGCGCCGACATGGCTCTTGGCGTTCTGGTTGAGTTGTGACTCCTGATAGCCCTGAGCGGCTAACAGCAGCGGGTCGAAGCCGTACTGGCTGCCGTATTTCTGGAACAGCGCCAGGGTGTCCTCAAAGCGCTGCCACTCCGCAGCCTCGCTGCTGTCGCGGAACTGCTTGACCCGCTTGGTGACCATCGCCACCCGGTAGGCGATGCCGCCCTGTTTTTTGACATGATTCACGAAAAAGTCATTTACGGCGGCTTGCAGTTGCGGGCTGTGCTGGCGCATGGCCCAGCCGACATGCGCCCCTTCGCGCAGCTTGATGTCATTGTGCAGGGTGATTTTCGGCAACACAGGCCCCCATATTTTGGCGATCCAGTCGTCCACGACGACGATGTTGAGCAAGCCTGCATTCACCATTTCGAGCTTATCTTCGTCTTCCAGCGCATCGGGCAGCGCGACGATTTTCACCGGGGCGCGGCCTTCACGCTTGAAGCGCGCGTTGAGTGCCAACAGGCTCTGGTAATAGCTGGTCGATACCCGGACATCCACCGTTTTGCCCGACAGATCGTTCACCGAGTTGATGGGCGGCGCCTTGGGCCCGGTCACGATAATTTCCGACAACGTGGCCGCGTTGTCGACCACGACAAAATCGACCAGCTTGCTGCGTTCCGGCGTCACCGTGATATTGCCTGCCGAGATATCGCCTTCGCCGTTGATCAGGCCTTTAAACAACTCGTCTCGCGTGACGGGGATCAGGTAGACCGTGAGCGGCCGCTTGTTGAGCGTTTTGCTGTATTTCAGATTCAGATAATGCTCGAACTCCCGCCCGAGTTCGGCCGCGATTCCGCGCTCGCGACCCTTGTCGTTGTAAAACAGGGTGCGGCTGTAGGGAACCAGCATGCGGATCATCCGGCGTTCGAGCATCTGGTCGAAATCGCCCGTCCAATTTTTGCTCGTAACCGGAAGCTGGCGGGGTGCCGACACCGCTTTCGGCGCGGTGCCGTCGGGCGGAGCGGGGGCGGCCCAGGCGAAAGCAGCGGCCATCGCCAAAATCATGGCCATCAGTCCACGGACAAGACCGGAACAGGGGCTGCGCTGTACACAATCGGCTGAATACGTGAGTGATACGTGCTCGATGCCTGCCATGACGCCCCCCTGAGTACGAAACAAGACCTCGCTTCGTACTCTAGATCAACTCACGCCAAGTGAAAGGGGCGGCTCGCCAAGGCAGGCGGCGACTATCAGACCGCGTCAGCGCGCCAAATCCGCCACATACCAGTCCATCGCCTCGGCCAGGCCTTCGCCGATGCGGTGGGTGGGCTGGTAGCCGAGCCGGGTGTGTGCCTTGGTAATGTCGGCCAGCGAATGGCGGACATCACCGGCGCGAAAGTCGCGGTAGACGGGTTTGAAATCGGCAAGGTGGGGAAACTTCGGTGCAAGCAGAATGCGGATCGCTTCGAACAGTTGATTGAGGGTGGTGCGGTCGCCGACGGCGACGTTGTAGACCTGATTGGCCGCCTCGGCGTGCGGGCTGGTGGCGGCGAGCAGATTGGCCTGGATGACGTTGTCGATGTAGCAGAAATCGCGGCTGGTTTCGCCGTCGCCGTTGATGTACACCGGTTCGTTGTGAACCATGCTGGCCACCCATTTGGGCACCACGGCGGCGTAGGCGCCGTCGGGATCCTGGCGGCGGCCAAAGATGTTGAAGTATCTGAGACCGATGGATTCCATGCCGTAGCAGCGGCCGAACACGTCGGCGTACAGCTCGTTCACCAGTTTGGTCACGGCGTAGGGCGACAGCGGTTTGCCGATCACGTCTTCGACCTTGGGCAGGCCGGGGTGGTCGCCGTAGGTGGAACTCGACGCGGCGTAAACGAAGCGTTTGACCCCGGCATCGCGCGCCGCCACCAGCATGTTGAGGTAGCCGGTGTTGTTGGCGGCGTGGGTGGTGAGCGGGTCTTCGAGCGAGCGCGGCACCGAGCCGAGCGCGGCTTGATGCAGCACGTAGTCGATGCCTGTGCACGCGGTCTGGCAGGTGGCGGCATCGCGGATGTCGCCGCGTATGAATCTGAAGCGCGCCCAGCGTTCGGCGCCGACGCTGGCCTGCACTTGATCCAGATTGTGCTGGTGGCCGGTGGCGAAGCTGTCGAGGCCAACCACGCGCTGATCGAGTTGCAACAGCGCTTCGGCGAGGTTGCTGCCGATGAACCCGGCGACGCCCGTCACCAGCCAGGTTTTGGGCGCAGCTTGAAGTTGCGTTTTCAGCGCGTCGAAGGCGCTCATCACAGCCTCCAGAGTTCGAAGCCTGCCGCTTTGACCGCGTCGGGATCGTAGGCCGATTTCACGTCGGTAAACGCGCCGCCTTTTTTCAGTTTGGCAGTGAGCTGGCTAAACGATTTTTCCAGATATTCACTATGTGAAACGGCAGCGACGATGGCCTCGCATTCGGGCAGATCGTCCCACGCCGTCAGCGTCAGGCCATATTCGTGTTCGGCTTCTTTGGCTTCGCCGAGCGGATCGTGAATATGCACGTCGCAGCCAAAGCTTTGCAGTTCGCGGATGACATCGACCACTTTGGAGTTGCGCAAATCGGGGCAGTTTTCCTTGAAGGTGAGGCCGAGCACGTTGACCTTGGCGCCTTTGACTTTCACGCCATTGGCGATCATGTTCTTCACGGTTTCCTGCGCGACATACGCGCCCATGCCGTCGTTGATGCGGCGCCCTGCAAGGATGACTTGCGGGTGATAGCCCAGCATGTCGGCTTTGTGGGTGAGGTAATAGGGATCGACGCCGATGCAGTGGCCGCCGACCAGGCCGGGACGGAAGGGCAAGAAATTCCACTTGGTGCCGGCGGCTTTCAGCACTTCCAGCGTGTCGATGCCCAATCTATGAAAGATCAGCGACAGTTCGTTCATCAGCGCGATGTTGAGGTCGCGCTGGGTGTTTTCGATCACCTTGGCGGCTTCGGCCACCTTGATCGAGCTGGCGCGGTGCACGCCAGCGGTAATCACGCTGCTATACAGCTCGGCCACCTTGTCGAGGGTGGCGGCGTCATCGCCCGACACCACTTTCACGATCTTGGTAATGGTACGTTCCTTGTCGCCCGGGTTGACGCGCTCGGGCGAGTAGCCGACGTGGAAGTCCTGCAACCATTTCATGCCGGATTGTTTTTCCAGAATCGGAATGCAGACCTCTTCGGTGGCGCCGGGGTAGACTGTGGATTCGTAGATAACCGTGGCGCCTTTTTTCAGGTGTTTGCCGACGGTGGTGGAAGACCCCACCAGCGGCGAGAAATCGGGGATGTGCGCGGCGTCCACCGGGGTGGGGACGGCGACGATGATGAAGTCGGCTTGCGCCAGATCGGCGGGGTCGGTGGTCACCGTCAACTGGGTGGCGGCCTTGAGGTCGGCCGTTGAAACTTCGCCGGTGGGATCGCAGTATCGACGGTAATGCTCGATTTTTTCAACCGACAGGTCATAACCGATGGTGGTCATTTTCTTGCCGAATTCCACCGCCAACGGCAGGCCCACATAGCCCAGCCCAACAACCGCAACAACGCTCATGTTTGGATTCCCTATGAATAGAATGTCTTTGCACCCGCCCGGATTGTATCGAATTTGCGCGAACCTGCCGCTGCGGCGGCTCCAGCCGGTACGCAGCCTTTGCAAGCGCCATGCCACATGGGCCTTGGCGCTGCTGGCGCTGTTTCTGAGTATGCCGGCAGCGGCTGACGTCGCCGACACCTTGCAGGCGATCAAGCCCGCGGTGGTCGGCGTCGGCACCTTCAACCCCACCGGCAGCCCGCGCGCCAACTTGCAGGGTACCGGCTTTGCGGTGCTGGATGGGCGCACCATCGTGTCGTGCGCGCACATTTTCAGCAAGCCGCTGGACAGCGAGAAAAACGAAACCTATGCCATCTTCGTCGGGCACGACCGCCAGATGACGGGGCGCGCCGCCAGGCTGATCGCCACCGACAAGGCACACGATCTGGCGCTGCTGACCATCGAGGGGGAGCCGCTGCCGGTGCTGAAACTGGGCGATTCCAGCCAGGTGCGCGAAGGCACGCAACTGTATTTCACCGGCTATCCCATCGGCTCGGCGCTGGGGCTCAACCCCTCCACCCACCGCGCCGGCCTGGCCGCCATCATTCCCATCTTCACCCCGATGCCGAGCGCCGCGCAACTGACCGTGCGCACGCTGAAGCAGGCGAACGATGCGTATGAGGTGTTCGAGCTCGACGCCGTCGCCTATCCCGGCAACAGCGGCAGCCCGGTGTGGCGTCCGGACACCGGCGAGGTGCTGGGCGTGGTCAATTCGGTGTACGTGAAGGGCGCGAAGGAAGCCGCGCTCACCGCGCCGAGCGGCATCAGTTACGCCATCCCGGCAAAATACGTGCAGCGGTTGCTGGAGCAGGCGCTGCCGAAAGCCCCTTAATCGAGGATGACGCTTTGACCAGGCAGCGGCGCCGCGTCGCACGGCGGCATTCCCTGTTCCGCTTCGCGCTGAGCCATACGCGGGCGAAAGCGGTTGAGGGGGGCGTACTCGGCTTCCAGCAGATAGCTGGAGCCGGTGACTTCGCGTGCGGCGCCGAGAAAAGTCAGTTTCATGCCGCTCCGTCCATTTTCTCCAGGCAAGCCAGGATAGTTTGCGCCAGGCCGGCCATCTCCGCCGTCTCCGTAATGTAAGGCGGCATGACGTAGATCGTGTTGCCGATCGGGCGGATGAACACGCCGCGCACAAGCGCCTCCTGATGAAACCGGGCGGCGAAACCGGGTGCGGCATCGACTACGTCCAACGCCCAGATCATCCCCCGATGGCGAAAATGCCGCGCCCGTGGGTGAGCGGCCACTTCTGACAGGATTTGTGTAAATTCGACCGATTTGACCTGATTGGCAGCGATCACCTCGTCCGATTCAAAGATGTCCAGTACCGCCAGCGCCGCGCGGCAGGCGAGCGGGTTGCCGGTGTAGGAATGCGAATGGAGGAAGCCTCGGGCCGTTTCATCGCCGTAAAACGCGGCGTAAACCCTGTCCGTGGTCAGCACCGCCGACAGCGGCAAATAGCCGCCGGTGATGCCTTTGGACAGGCAGATGAAGTCGGGGCGGATGCCCGGAGGGTGAGGGGTTGGGGGTGAAGGGCGGGGCGGGGGAGCCTGTTCGCAGGCAAACAGTGTCCCGGTGCGGCCAAAGCCCACGGCGATTTCGTCGGCGATGAGATGCACGTTGTATTGCGTACAGAGTTCGCGCGCCCGGGTCAGGTAAATCGGGTGATACATCGCCATCCCCGCCGCGCCCTGCACCAGGGGTTCGACGATGAACGCGGCGGTGGTGGCGGCGTGCTCAATCAGGTGGGCTTCCAGCGCAGCCGCGCAGCGCAGGGCAAACGCCTCGGCGGACTCCCCGGCTTCGGCCAGCCTTGAGTCCGGCGTCGGCACTTGCACCGTGTGCCGCAGCAAGGGCGCGTAGGTGGACTTGAACAAGGGAATATCGGTCACCGACAGCGCACCGACGGTTTCGCCGTGATAGCCGTTTTGCAGGCTGATGAAGCCGTTCTTCTTCGTCTGGCCTGTGTTGCGCCAGAAGTGAGCGCTCATCTTCAGCGCGATTTCGGTGGCCGAGGAACCGTCCGAACCGTAAAACGCATGACCCAGCCCGGTCAGCGCAGCCAGCCGCTCGGACAGCTCCACCACTGGCGCGTGGGTGGCGCCGGCCAGCATCACGTGCTCGATTTTGCCGAGCTGGTCGGTGATCGCCGCATTGATGCGCGGATTGCAGTGGCCGAATAGGTTCACCCACCAGCTCGAAATCGCGTCCAGATAGCGCCGTCCGTCAGGGTCGATCAGCCACACCCCCTCGCCGCGCATGATCGCCAGCGGCGGCGCGGCTTCCAGGTGTTTCATCTGGGTGCAGGGGTGCCACACGGCGGCTTGGGTGCGGCGAATTAAATCATCCATTGCTCTTGAAATTGTCTCGGTGCGCCCATATTATTAGCACTCGACGGCGATGAGTGCTAACAACTCGGTCGCCGCTTCTATTTTTGTCGGCCTCAACCCGCCGCTTATTCCGCAACGTAATTTAGGCAATGGAGACTTTGCAATGAAAATCCGTCCTCTGCACGACCGAGTGATTGTTAAACGCATGGAAGAAGAGCGCAAGACCGCTTCCGGCATCGTGATCCCCGACGCCGCCACCGAAAAGCCCGACCAGGGCGAAATCGTCGCCGTCGGCACCGGCAAAAAAGATGATCAGGGCAAGCTGATTCCGCTGGACGTGAAAGTCGGCGACCGCGTGCTGTTCGGCAAATACGCCGGCCAGACCGTCAAGGTCGAAGGCGACGAGCTGCTGGTGATGCGCGAAGAAGACATCATGGGCGTGGTCGAGGCCTGAGCCTCCTGCTTTCCCCAAATCCAACCCTAATTCAGGAGTAATACACATGGCTGCAAAAGACGTACGTTTTGGCGATTCCGCCCGTCACCGCATGGTGGCTGGCGTCAATGTTCTGGCTGACGCCGTTAAAGTGACCCTCGGCCCGAAAGGCCGCAACGTGGTGCTCGACCGTTCCTACGGCGCGCCGACCGTGACCAAGGACGGCGTGTCGGTCGCCAAGGAAATCGAGCTGAAAGACAAGCTGGAGAACATGGGCGCGCAGATGGTCAAGGAAGTCGCTTCCAAGACCTCCGATGTGGCCGGTGACGGCACCACCACCGCCACCGTGCTGGCGCAATCCATCGTCAACGAAGGCATGAAATACGTCGCCGCCGGGATGAACCCGATGGATCTGAAGCGCGGCATCGACAAGGCCGTGATCGCCATCGTCGGCGAACTGAAGAAAATGTCGGTGCCCTGCACCAGCAGCAAGGAAATCGCCCAGGTCGGCGCGATCTCCGCCAACTCCGATTCGTCGATCGGCGACATCATCGCTTCGGCGATGGACAAGGTCGGCAAAGAAGGCGTGATTACGGTTGAAGACAGCTCGGGTCTGGAAAACGAGCTCGACGTGGTTGAAGGCATGCAGTTCGACCGTGGCTATTTGAGCCCCTACTTCATCAACAACCCCGACAAGCAAATGTCCTTGCTGGAAGATCCCTTCGTCCTGCTGTACGACAAGAAAATCTCCAACATCCGCGATTTGCTGCCCGTACTGGAGCAAGTCGCCAAAGCCGGCAAGCCACTGATGATCGTGGCTGAAGATGTCGACGGCGAAGCGCTCGCCACCCTGGTGGTGAACAACATTCGCGGCATCCTCAAGACCTGCGCCGTTAAAGCCCCGGGCTTTGGCGACCGCCGCAAGGCGATGCTGGAAGACATGGCGATTCTCACCGGCGGCACCGTGATCGCCGAAGAAGTCGGCCTGTCGCTGGAAAAAGCGCAACTGACCGACCTCGGCCGCGCCAAGCGCATCGAAATCGGCAAGGACAACACCATCATTATTGATGGCGCGGGCAATGTCGACTCGATCAAGGGCCGCATCGCCCAGATCAACAAGCAGATTGACGAAGTCACCTCCGACTACGACAAAGAGAAGCTGCAAGAGCGCAAAGCCAAGCTGGCCGGTGGCGTCGCCATCATCAAAGTGGGCGCGGCGACCGAAGTCGAAATGAAAGAGAAAAAAGCCCGCGTCGAAGATGCGCTGCACGCCACCCGTGCTGCCGTTGAAGAAGGCATCGTCCCCGGCGGCGGCGTCGCGCTGTTGCGCGCCAAGGCGGTGGCTGCTGCGGTCAAGGGCGACAACCATGACCAGGACGCCGGCGTGAAGATCGTGCTGCGCGCCATCGAAGAGCCGCTGCGCCAGATCGTCAAGAACTGTGGTGAAGAGGCCTCCGTAGTGGTCAACAAAGTGCTGGAAGGCAAAGGCAACTTTGGCTACAACGCCGGCACCGGCGAATACGGCGACATGGTGGCGATGGGCGTGCTCGACCCCACCAAGGTCACCCGCATCGCGCTGCAAAATGCCGCGTCGATCGCCAGCCTGATGCTGACCACCGACTGCATGGTCACCGACCTGCCGGAAGACAAGGCAGCGATGCCGATGGGCGGCGGCGACATGGGCGGGATGGGTGGCATGGGCGGCATGATGTAAAGCGTAGTTGTCCAGTCGTGCCCAAGGCCCCGCTTCGGCGGGGCTTTTTTTGCCCCGCGTTTTCCTGCGTTGGAATGCGGCTGTAACAAGCTTGCATTACAACCCGGCCAAGCATGGATTGGTGAAGCAGGTTGGGGTTGGCCGTATTCGTCTTTTCACCGTTGCGTTAAGACGGGAATATACGCCCCGGATTGGGCGATGACATCACCAGCGGATGAAGACGGGTTCGGGGAATAGCGATGCGTAGTACGTAGGGTGGGCAGACGGGTTTTTCGTCTGCCCACGCGGGTTCGAAACCGCGTGGGCACAAAGACGTGCCCACCCTACCGGGCTAATATCGTGTCTGACCCTGAGGTTTCCCCACGAATCACGCGGCCACCGCACGATTGATTGCGGCGCTTACCTGACTTCGCAGCACATGCCAACGCGGCCACGGAGCTTTGAGTTTTCGCAGCAGTTCGGGTGAATCGATCACGCGCTTGGCCAGCATCATCACCGATAGTTCTGCCCGGTCTTTACGGCACGTGCTCATCAATTGCAAATGCAGTTGCGCGCCCTTTGCGGCCTCGCCGATCAGTCGTTTAACCATTTGCGCGATATGACCGATCAGCAGCAGTGCTTGCAGGCGCTGCTGTCCATGGCTTCTCGACAACGCCAGCCCCGCGCCCAGGACGATATTCTTCGTGTCGCGGAACTCTTCCTCAATCCGCATACGTTGGGCATACAGCCTGACTACCGCCTCAGCGCTTAAATGCCCAAAGCTCGGCGAGCAACTTAACAACCATGGCTCACGGTAACGCGTGGCGCACTTTCTGGCGGTGCTGTTGTTCTGTTCCTTGCCGCTGGCGTAGCAATGTTTGCGGCCTCTGGGCGCATGCTTGACCAGCACTAAACGGCACTTGAGCGGATGGTTACGTACGGTTTCATATGCCCCCAAGTCCGCCGCGATGGCGCGCGCTTTCCCGTACAGCTCCTTGGCGGGTAGCCAGTCCGCTGTATCGTTCCTGCGCACAAAATCCCGGTTGCGCACCCGCCCCACCCACTGCCAGCCCTGTGCTGCGATCAGCCTGAACCAAGGGTTGCGGAATCCGGCATCGGTCATGACGATGGGCGGATGCGCGCTCTTTGGAAGCATCTGTGCCAGCCGCTTGATAAAACGCGTATGCACGGCAAGACTGCCCAGATGCTTGCGGGGGTGAACCTCCTCGTACAGGGTGATCGAGCGGCCATCGCAGACGACGGAGGCGCGTAGCCAATGCCATTGCATGTCCGCAGTCAGGCTGGACCAATCGACCACGATGAGAATCTGCGGCAAGCCCGTCAACCACTGACGCGCCAGCGCGGCGTAGAGGTCGAAGCGGTGCGCTTCAAGATGGATGTTACCGAGCAGTCGATCCACGCATTTGACGCGGTGGCGTACGGTTGTTGTGCGGGGTGTGCCAACGGCCAGCGCTACAAGGCCAAGCGCGTGACCGTTGACCGCCGAGACCACCACATCATGCAGGGCGCGCCAGCGCGCGGCGTGCATGAGGGGCAAACAAGCTTGCATGACTTGCGCTACGATGGTCGCTGTGTGCATGGCACGATCTCCTTGGCGGCTTCGACACCTCAAGGAAACTAAATCGCTGCCATGCACACACTGTTTTTGCGAAAACTACTCCCCAACCAATTGATTCGCAATCATTATTCGTGGGGAAACCTCAGGGTCAGACACGATTTTATCGAGTGTGGCTACGGCTATGCCCCGGTTCTTTGCTAAACTGTCTTCGTGAAATTTACACAGTACTTTTTGTCCATGCGGCAACGCCCCGATCGTGCATCGATCAGACTGGAATGGATTCAGCATGTGATTGATCAATCATAGGGTCAAGCCTTGTCTTTTGCCATCCGGCCTATTAGCATGCCTTCATGGCAAGACCCCTGCGTATCGAATCTCCCGGGAAACCTCAGGGTCAGACACGATATTCACCGCCTATTTGATCGCCATCCTTACTTCGTGCCATAAGTGCTGTCGTGGTCTGGTGCGATGGTCAGAAGGCGGATGAACTCGCCATCGCGATAGGCCGTTGCTCGACGCGCTTGTGTGATGCGCAAGGAGTAAACGGCATTAATACCCGTCGGTGGCCTAACACTGATGAGCTTCTCCCACTTCAGGCCGTTGTCGCGATAGACCTGATTCCAGGTCATCTGTCGCAGCTTGTTGAGCGTGTCCAGCACCGCGTGGCGCTCTGGCTTTTGCAGCGTGAGCAAATGCTCCTGAAAGACAGGGTTGTTAAGGTCAAGCCTGAGTCGTGCATCCGGGTCAGGCCTGGTCATTCAGATTTGCCAGGATGGTGTCTACGTTGTTGTCGGCAGGTGGATTGGTTTCGACCCAGGACAGTGCATTTTGCAGATCCGCAGCTTCCTTGGGTTGGTGCAGCCAGCGTTCGTTGTCTGGAATGACGGTAGCGGTGCGCACCAGCCAGACGCCGGATTCTTGTTCTTCTATTAGAACTTGCCGACCAGCATATTGTTTCCCCAGTGAAATTTGCCCATTGGCACCGATGACTTTGACGCTGGGTTGAGCGGCTACGGCTGACATTATGGTCTCCTGATTTAATAACGCACTAAGGCACTATAGTTTGTCTGGAACGAATACGCAAAAACATTCCAAGAAAAACAGGGGAAAGGGGGATGGAATTAGACACGATTACTCACAAAGGAAAACAGAGTCCGTATTGCAAAGGATCATAGGGTCACAAAGGATCATAGGGTCAAGC
>Ga0315271_10000565_pt1 | contig 20829 bp, 22 predicted proteins | sample C3_top_MG_FD_204664 | JGI IMG/M metagenome (GOLD analysis project Ga0315271, IMG submission 204664) | Sediment microbial communities from Yellowstone Lake, YNP, Wyoming, USA - C3_top | ecosystem: Environmental > Aquatic > Freshwater > Lake > Sediment | place: USA: Wyoming | collected 2017-08-01
CGTTCGGGTAAACGTTGAAGCCCGACACAAGAATCATGTCCTTCTTGCGGTCGACGATCTTGAAGTAACCGCGCGCATCGACGGTGCCGATGTCGCCGCTGCGAAAGAATCCGTCGGCGGTCATGACCTTGGCGGTTTCGTCGGGGCGCTGCCAGTAGCCGGCCATCACCTGCGGGCCGCGGATCGCAATTTCACCCGGCGTGCCCATCGGCACCTCTCGGCCATCGTCGTCGAGCAGCGTCAGTTCCGTGCTGGGCATCGGCAGGCCAATGGTGCCGCTGTAGGCGGCGCTGTCGACCGGATTGCAGGTTGCCGAGGGCGAGGTTTCGCTCAAGCCGTAGCCTTCGATGATCGGGCAGCCGGTCCTTTCCAGCCACAGCTTGGCGGTGGCACTCTGCACCGCCATGCCGCCACCGATGCTGATCTTCAGCGACGACCAATCGACCTTGGCGAAGTCGGGGTGGTGCGCCATCGCATTGAACAGCGTGCTGACCGCCGGGAAGCTGTGGAAGCGCTGCTGCGACAAGGATTTCATCACTGCCGGGATGTCGCGTGGGTTGGCAATCAGCAGGTTGCAGCCGCCCATGCGCATGGACAACATCATGTTCGAGTTGAAGCCGAAGATGTGATACAGCGGCAGCGCACAGACGGTCATGATTTGTTCGCCGGGCGGGATCTTCTTCAGCGCCGGCTGGTACCAGGCCTCGGCCTGCAGGATGTTGGCCACCAAATTGCGGTGCAGCAGCACCGCACCCTTGCTCACGCCGGTGGTGCCGCCGGTGTACTGCAGCACGGCGATGTCGTCAGGCCCGACGTTCGGTGCGGTGTAGGCCTTGCCCCGGCCCTGCGCCAGCGCGTCGTTGAAGCGCACGGCGCCGGGCAATGAAAACGGCGGCACCATCTTCTTCACCTTGCGCACCACGTGGTTCACCAGCGCGCCCTTGACCAGGCCGAGCATGTCGCCCATCGCGGCCAGCACCACATTCTTGGTCGGCACCGCGTCGATCACCTGCTGCAGCGTGGCCGCGAAATTCTCGACGATGACGATCGCCTTGGCACCCGAGTCCTTCAACTGGTGCTCGAGCTCGCGCGCTGTGTACAAGGGGTTGACGTTGACCACGACATAACCTGCGCGCAGGATCGCCGCCACTGCCACCGGGTACTGCGGCACGTTGGGCATCATGATCGCGACGCGATCGCCGCGGGTCAGGTCCTGCGCCTGCAACCAGGCCGCGAAGGCGCGCGACAAGTCGTCGACCTGGCCGAACGTGATCGTGCGCCCCATGAACTTGTAGGCCGGCAGGCTGCGGTACTTGCGAAAACTCTCCTCGAGCAGCGCCACTAGCGACGGGTACAGGTCGGTCTTGACTTCGGCCGGCACACCGGCGGGGTAATGTTTGAGCCAGATCTTGTCCATCGCACGCTCCAGGGGGCTGGTGGCGATTCTGGCGCGGCGGCAGGTGCGCCTGCATCAGGGGATTCGATAGCCAATCCAGGCGCCGCTGCCGATGAAATGCGTCAGCGGCCGTGTCGTCGCGCACCAGCGCGGCCGGCTGGTGCGCGCTGCGCAACGCCCTCAGAAGGCGGGCTTTGGACGGCACGCCCCGGGGTGCGCGGCCGGTTGATAGAGTCCCGTCAGGTTGAGGACGTCGACGGCGCCGCCGACTCGCCTTCGGCGAGACTTCTACTCCACTGCCTTGACCATCTGTTCAACGACCTTCTTCGCGTCGCCGAAGACCATCATCGTCTTGTCCATGTAGAACAACTCGTTGTCCAGGCCGGCGTAGCCGGCCGCCATCGAGCGCTTGTTGACGATCACAGTCTTGGCCTTGTACGCCTCTAGGATCGGCATGCCGTAGATGGCACTGCCCTTGGTCAGCGCGGCCGGGTTCACGACGTCGTTGGCGCCCAGGATGATGGCCACGTCGGCCTGGCCGAATTCGCCGTTGATGTCTTCCATCTCGAAGACCTGATCGTAGGGCACCTCGGCCTCGGCCAGCAGCACGTTCATGTGCCCCGGCATGCGCCCGGCCACTGGGTGGATCGCGTATTTGACGGTCACGCCCTTGGCGATCAGCTTGGTGGCGAGCTCCTTCACGGCGTGCTGCGCGCGCGCCACCGCCAGGCCGTAGCCGGGGACGATGATCACGGTCTCGGCGTTGCCCATGATGAACGCCGCGTCGTCGGCGCTGCCGCTCTTGACCGCGCGCTGCGCCTGTGCGCCCTGCGCAGCCTGCCCCTCCTCGCCGCCGAATCCGCCCAGAATGACGTTGAAGAACGAGCGGTTCATCGCCTTGCACATGATGTAGCTGAGGATCGCGCCCGAGCTGCCGACCAGCGAGCCGGCGACGATCAGCATTGCATTGTTCAGGCTGAACCCGATGCCCGCTGCCGCCCAGCCCGAGTAGCTGTTGAGCATCGACACGACCACCGGCATGTCGGCGCCGCCGATCGGGATGATGATCAGCACGCCAAGCACGAAGGCCAGCGCCAGCAGCAGCGCGAAGTCGATCTTGGCTTCGGTGATCGTGTAGCTGACGATGAAGAACAGCATCGCCAGCCCGAGCACGAGGTTCAACCAATGTTGACCCTTGAACTGCACCGGCGCGCCCTTGAACAGTCGGAACTTATAGGTGCCCGAGAGCTTGCCGAAGGCGATCACCGAGCCGCTGAACGTGATCGCACCGATGGCTGCGCCGAGTGCCAATTCGAACCGATTGCCGGTGGGAATTGCCGCGGCCTGGGCGGTGATCCCGAAGGCCCAGGGCTCGACCGCGGCGGCGATGGCGATGAACACCGCCGACAGGCCGATCATGCTGTGGAAGAAGGCCACCAGCTCAGGCATCTTGGTCATCTCGACGGTGCGCGCGCGCCAGGCACCGTAGCCGCCGCCGAGCACCAGGCCGAGCAGCACCCAGGCCATGCCGATGGCGCCGGGCTGGCCCATGCGGGTCGCCAGCTGCACGATCAGCGCGGCGGTGGTCAGCCCGGCGATGGCCATGCCGGCCATGCCGAACAGGTTGCCGCGAATCGAGCTCGTTGGATGCGACAGGCCCTTCAGGGCCTGGATGAAGCAGACGCTGGCGACGAGGTACAGCAGGGTGACGAGGTTGAGGCTCATTTACTGCTTCCCCTGGATCTGCTTGGGCGCCGCAGGGCGCTCCTTCTTCCTGAACATCTCGAGCATTCGCCGCGTGACCAGGAAGCCGCCGAAGATGTTCACCGAGGCCAGCGCGACGGCCAGCACGCCCATGGTCTTGGCCAAGCCGCCCTCGGTCAGCGCGGCGGCGAGCATCGCGCCGACGACGACGATGGCCGAGATGGCGTTGGTGACGGACATCAGCGGCGTGTGCAGCGCCGGCGTCACGGTCCAGACTACGTGGTAGCCGACGTAGATTGCGAGCACGAAGATGATCAGGTTGGTGATGGTGGGGGAGACGATGTCCATGACTATTTCCTCTTCACTTCGCCAGATTGCGTCATCAGGCAGGCGGCCACGATGTCGTCGTCCATCGGCACGTTGAAGCTGCCCTCCTTGGTGATCACGAGCTTAAGAAAGTCGAGCACGTTGCGCGCGTACAGGCTGGACGAATCGGCCGCCACCAGCGCCGGGATGTTGGTCTCGCCGACGATCGTGACGCCGTGGCGCACGACGGTCTTGCCGGCCTCGGTCAGCGGGCAGTTGCCGCCGGCCGGTGCCGCCATGTCGACGATCACTGAGCCCGGCTTCATCGACTTGACCATCTCCTCGGTCACAAGCACTGGCGCGGCGCGACCCGGGATCAGCGCGGTTGAGATCACGATGTCGGCCGCCGCCACGCGCTTGGCGACCTCAACCTTCTGCCGCTCGAGCCAGCTCGGTGGCATCGGTTTGGCATAGCCGCCGACGCCTTCGGCGGCTTCCTTCTCTTCGGCCGTCTCATAGGCCACGTCGATGAACTTGCCGCCGAGCGACTCGACCTGCTCCTTCACGCTGGGGCGCACGTCGCTGGCCTCGATCACCGCGCCCAGCCGCTTGGCGGTGGCGATCGCCTGCAGACCGGCCACACCGACGCCCAGCACCACCACCCGCGCGGCCTTGATCGTGCCTGCCGCCGTCATCAGCATCGGGAACAGGCGCTGGTACCTGTCGGCGGCGATCATGACCGCCTTGTAGCCGGCGATGTTGGCCTGGCTCGACAGCACGTCCATGCTCTGTGCCCGCGTCGTGCGCGGCGCGGCTTCGAGGGCAAAACTGGTCAGGCCCGCGCCGGCCAGCCGGGTCAGGTTGTCCTTGTCGAACGGATTCAACATGCCGACCAGCGCTGCGCCGGTCTTCACCAGCACCAGCTCGTCGAGTGACGGGCTGCGCACCTTGAGGATCAGGTCGGCAGCGAAGGCGCCGTTGCGGTCGGTGATCTCGGCGCCGGCGGCCAGGTAGGCCTCGTCGGTGGCGCTGGCAGATACCCCGGCGCCCGATTGCACCCGCAAGGTGTGACCTTGGGCCTTCAACTTCTTCGCCGTCTCGGGCGTGAGCGCGACGCGTGTCTCGCCGGCAGCCGTTTCGAGCGGAACGCCAATCAGCATGGTGGGGGCCTCCTCGGGAAGTCTTGCGGCACCGCGGCAGGCAGCGCCTATTGGGGTGCGAGCTTAATGCAATGCGCCGCCGGCGACTTGATCCATGCCATGCGCGCTACGATGCCCCGGTGATGACACCCGACAGCCGCTGGAAGCCGAGCGTCACGGTCGCTGCGGTGATCGAGCGCGGCGGCCGCTACCTGCTGGTCGAAGAGCGCACCGGCGATGGGCTGCGCCTGAACAACCCGGCCGGCCACCTCGAACCGGGAGAGTCACTGCTGCAGGCGGTGGTGCGCGAGGTGCTCGAGGAATCTGCCTGCGTCTTCACGCCCAGCCACCTGGTCGGTGTGTACCTGGCGCGCTTGCCGCGCGAGGACGCGGCCACCACCTATTTGCGTTTTGCCTTCGCCGGCAGCGTGGGCGGGCCCGAGCCGGGCCGCACCCTCGATGAGGGCATTGTGCGCACGCTGTGGCTCACACCGGCCGAAATCGACGCGAGTCGCGAGCGTCACCGCAGCGCGTTGCTGTGGCGCTGTGTGCAGGACCACCGGCAGGGCCGGCGCTATCCGCTCGAACTGCTGACGACAACGGGTTCAATCGGCGCCGAGCCGTAGCCGGGTTGGCGAGCGTTTCTCCAGGGCCCACTTCAGCAACGCCGCCGAGCGGTAGATGCCGTGCGCGAACTTGCCGTAGGGCAGGGTCGCGAACAGCGCCATCACCGCGCCCAGGTGCAACGCCAGCAGTAGCGCCATTGCGCCGCTGTCGCGCCAGGCCAGCAGAGCCAGACCGCTGATGCTGTTGAGCAGCAGTAGCACCAAGAAGCCGCGGTCCATGGCGTGCTGTTCCGGTGCCCCTTGCAAAGGATGGCGGTGCAGGTTCAGCCACAGCAACCCGGCCGGACCAGCAATCAGGCCGAGCCCGCCTGCAGCGCCGAGCAGGACAGGCAGGCTGGTCATCGCGTACGGAGCCGGCTGGCCACGCGCGACGTGATACAGCGCCGCCACGCAGGTCGAGGCGAAACACAGCCCGAAGCCGTAGAACGTGACGTGATGCCAGCGCCGCCGCCACGGCGTCCAGGCGTCGTCGGCGTTGTTGCAGCCTTGGCCGTGGCCGCCGTCGAGGTAGCGCAGGCGCAAGGCATCGAGGGCCGCCTCGCGCGACGCGGCGGGCAGCTCGCCTGCGGGTGCAGCGCCCGGCGAGATCGCGCGCCAGAAGCGGGCCGCGCCGATGCCCAGTGCAACGACGGCCAGGCCGAAAACCGCGCCGAACAGCGGCGCCAGCAGTTCATGCGCGAACACGGCGTAGAAGTTGCCGGCCAGCGGCACTTGCCACAGCGGGCCCTGGCGCGCCAGCATCAGCACCAGGAACAGCGCCAGCCCGGCAGCCAGCGCCAGCGCCAGCGTCAGGCCATTGCGCCGGTACAGCACCGCGAATGCGGCTGGCCAGGCAAAGTCGCTGTAGGTCTGGCCACGCACCTGGGCCATAACGCGTGGCACGTTGACGGCGAACTCGTGCGGCGGTGCGTACTGGCAGGCGTGCAGGCAGGCGCCGCAGTTGTGGCACAGGTTGGCCAGGTAGTGGATGTCGGCCTTCGGGAATTCGAGCCGCCGCGCCATCGCCGGGAACACCGCGCAATAGCCCTCGCAGTAGCGGCAAGCATTGCAGATCTGCAGCACGCGCGCAGCCTCGCCCTCGGCCTGGCTGACCAATTCAAGCAAGTGCTGCATGGGCGGCCTCCCGTCCGGCAATGCGTCCGAACGCGGTGCCTATGGTCATGCCGACTCCCGCCGCATAGCCCTGACCGAGCACATTGCCGGCCATGATTTCGCCGGCGGCGAACAGGTTGGCGCTGGCCTGTGTACCGAACTGCACCGCGGCGTGTTCGTCGACCTTCAGGCCCAGGTAGGTGAAGGTCACGCCGGGCTTGAGCGCGTAGCCGAAGAACGGCGGCGTGTCGATCGGCCGCGCCCAGTGGGTCTTGGGCGGCGCCAGGTTGTCTGTGGCGCAATCGTCGAGTACCGCGTGGTCGAACCTGCCGACGCGGCACGCCGCATTGAACTGCTGCACGGTTTGCGTCAAGGCCGCTGCGTCGACGCCGAGTTGCTGCGCCAGCTCGGCCAGCGTATTGGCGCGCACGCCGGCAAACACCGGCGGCATGAAGCGGCCGACGGCCTTGGCGTCGATGATCGAGTACGCCGCCTGGCCCGGCTGCTGCGCGACCAGCCGGCCCCAAAGCGCGTAGCGCTTGGGCCAGAAGTCTTCGCCTTCGTCGTGAAAGCGCGCGGCGTCGCGGTTGACGACGATACCCAGAGAGACGCAGTCGATGCGCGTGCAGATGCCGCCGTCGTACAGCGGCGCACGCGCGTCGATGGCCACCATGTGGGCCTGTGTGTCATCGCCGATCGGTGTGGCGCCACGGGCGAGCAGGATCTTCAGCAACACGCCTTGGTTGAAACGCGTGCCACGAATCGCGAACCGGTCGGCGATCCACTCGCCGTCGGCGTCCCGGCCCCAGGCCTCGCGCAGCCAGTCGAGGTTGGACTCGAAGCCGCCGCTGGCCACCACGCAGGCCCGCGCCTCGATGCACTCTCCGCCGACCCAGGCGGCGACGAATCGATGGCCGTCGAGTTCGAGCCGGTCCACCGCCGTATCGTAGCGAACCTGCACCCCGAGCCTCTCGGCACTGCGGTAATAGGCATTGACCAGGGCCTTGCCGCCGCCCATGAAGAAGGCGTTGCTGCGCGACAGGTGCAGCGTGCCCGACAGCGAGGGCTGGAAGAACACACCGTGCCGGCGCATCCAGTCGCGGCAGGTGGCCGAGGCGCGGATCGCGATCCGCGCCAGACGCTCGTCGGTGCGCCCACCGGTGACGTTGGACAGGTCCTGCCAGAACTCGTCTTCGGTGTACACGTCGGTCAGCACGTCCTGAGGTGCATCGTGCATGCAGCGCAGATTGCGCGTGTGCATCGAATTGCCGCCGCGCCAATCACGCGGCGCGGCTTCGAGCAGCAGCACCGAAGCGCCTGTCTCGCGCGCGGTCAACGCGGCGCACAGCGCGGCGTTGCCGCCGCCGATGACCAAGACATCGAGCATCTCAATCAGGTTTGATGCCCGCGCGGATCACGATGTCCTTCCAGATCCTTTGTTGCTGCGCGATGTAGGCCGCGAACTCCTGCGGCGGCCCACCACCGCCGACCGCACTGTCGGTGGCAAAGCGTTCGGTCACCGAGTTCGATTTCAGCGCCTTCAACGACTCTTCCTGCAGCCGCTTGACCACCTCGCGTGGCGTGCCGGCGGGCGCCAGGATGCCGTACCACTGCGAAGTCTCGAAGTCCTTGAAACCCATCTCTGCCACCGTCGGTACCTCGGGCAACTGCGTCAGGCGCTGCGACGTGCCGACCGCGATCGCGCGCAGCTTGCCGCTCCTGATATGCGCGATCAGCGCCGGTAGCCCGGCCGAACTGGCCTGCGTGCGGCCGGCCAGCAGGTCGGTGAGTTGCGGGCCGGTGCCGCGGTAGGGGATGTGCAGCATGAACATCCCGGTCACCAGCTTCAGGTACTCCATCGCAAGGTGCCCGGCGCTGGCGTTGCCGGCCGAGCCGTAGTTGAGCTTGCCGGGGTTCTTCTTCACGTAGGCCACGAACTCGTTGAAGTTGCTCGCCGGCACGTCGGGATGGATCACGAACAGGTTGGGCACCTTGGCCAGCAGTGTCACCGGCACGAAGTCCTTGTTGACGTCGAATGGCTGGTTGGGAAAGATGACCGGGTTCACCGCCAGCGAGCCGACATGGCCGAGGATGATGGTATGGCCGTCGGGCGTGGCGTGGGCCACGTCGGTCATCGCCGGGATGCCCGCGCCGCCGCCCTTGTTGTCGACATAGACCGTCTGGCCGAGCTGCCTGGTCAGCTCGTTGGCCACCGTGCGGGCCACGATCTCGCTCGTGCCACCGGGGGCGAAGGGGACCACGAAACGAATCGATTGTCGTGGCCAAACTTGTCCTGAGCCGGTCGAAGTGACGGCCTGCGCGAACGATAGCGAGGGCAGCGCCAGGGCAGAGGCGGCCAGGGCGGTACGGCGGGTTATCTGTGTCATGTGACGGCCCAGCGGGTCAGAATTGATAGCGGCGCAGGCCGCCGTCGACCGGGATCACCGCGCCGGTGATGTAACCCGCGCGCGGGCTGGCCAGAAACACCACCAGGTCGGCCAGATCCTCGGGCTCGCCGTAGCGCCCGATCGGGATTTCGTTCTCGCATTGCCACTGCCGGTACTCGGGCGTGTAGTTGCGCAGGATCTGCTCAGAATAGATGCGCCCCGGCGCGACGCAGTTCACGGTTACGCCCGGCGGGCCGACCATGCGGCTCAGGCCCTTGGCCCAACTGTGCATGCCGGCCTTGGCGCAAAACGCGCCGTTGACATGGTCGGGTTCGCTCTTGCCCGTGATGTTGATGACGCGGCCCCACTTGCGCTCGATCATGCCGTCGATCAGAGCGTCGCCCAACTGGCGCGGGCGGTGGAAGTTGAGCGTGATCGCTTCCTGCCAGGCCTCTTCGCTGACGTGCAGCTCCTTGAACGAACGCGAGCCGCCGGCGTTATTGACCAGGATGTCGACGTGGCCGAGCCCGCCCCGCGCTGCATCGGCAATGCGCCACGCTGCGTCGTGGTCGAGCATGTCCTGGCCGATCACCAGCGGGGCCGCGCCGCCGAGGGCGGTGATCTCGGCCGCCACCCGTTCGAGTTTGTCGCGGCGTCGGGCCGTAATCGCCAGACGCACCCCTTCGGCGGCCAGCGCCCTGGCAATCGCGCGGCCGATGCCCACACTGGCACCGGTGACGAGCGCGGTGCGCCCCTGCAGCTGCATGTCCATGGCCGTTCTCCTGTCGAGCTGCACTGTAAGGGCTGCCCGCAGCCGTCTGCCGATCAGAGCTTGTATTTATCTCTACAGCTTGTATACTAAGCTACACAATGATGAATTGGCACCTGCTTATCCTGTCGCTGCCCACCGAGAACGCCACCGCACGCATGCGTGCCTGGCGCGCGCTCAAGGCCTGCGGCGCCGCGGTCTTGCGTGACGGCGTCTATGCCCTGCCCGACAGCGACATTCATCGCGGCACGCTGGCCGCCATCGCCGCCGATGTGCGCGAGCATGGTGGCACGGCGCGGCTGCTGCGCGCGGCGGCGGTCGACGAAGATTTCACGCCGCTGTTCGACCGCAGCGCCGAGTTCGGTACGCTCTTGGCCGAGATCGGCGCGTTACGGCCGCCACGCGGCGCCAAGGCCCTGCAGGAGGCGCTGCGCCACACGCGCCGCCTGCGCAAGGCGTTCGATCAGCTCGTGGCGATTGACTTCTTTGCCGGCCAGGCGCGACACCAGACCGCTGCCGCCTTGCAGGCATTGGAGAGCAGCGTCGCCGCGGCACAGTCGCCCGCTGAGCCGCGAGCCATGGTCCGCGATACCGTGCCCCGGCTCGACCGCGTGGTCTATCGGGGCCGCGTCTGGGCCACGCGCCGCCGGCCCTGGGTCGACCGCCTTGCCAGCGCCTGGCTGATCCGCCGCTGCATCGACCCCGAGGCGCGCTTTTTGTGGCTGAAGTCGCCGGCCGATTGCCCGAAGAAGGCCGTTGGCTTTGACTTCGACGGCGCCGCATTCAGCCATGTCGGCGCGCGCGTCACCTTCGAGACCTTGCTGGCCGCCTTCGACCTGGAAACGCCCGCCCTGCGCCGCCTGGGCGTGCTGGTGCATGGCCTGGACGCCGGCGGCGTGCAGCCGCCCGAGGCCTCGGGCGTCGAACGCGTGCTGGCCGGCATGCTTGAGGCGATTGTCGACGACGACCAGTTGCTGCTGGCCGCTGCTGGTGTCTTCGAAGGCCTGCTGGTCGCCTTTGAAAAGGAAGCCGGATGAACACGAACAACGTACCAGCCGCAGTTGCTCTTCGGACCGCGTTCGCTTTCTGGCTCAAGCTCGGTTTCATCAGCTTCGGCGGCCCGGCCGGGCAAATATCGATCATGCACACCGAGCTGGTCGAGCGCCGGCGTTGGATCAGCGAGCAGCGCTTCCTGCACGCGCTGAACTACTGCATGGTGCTGCCCGGACCCGAGGCGCAGCAGCTGGCCACCTACATCGGCTGGCTGATGCACCGCTCGTGGGGCGGCATCGTCGCCGGTGTCTTGTTCGTGCTGCCCTCGCTGGCGATCCTGATCGCGCTGTCATGGGTTTACCTGCGCTTTGGCAACCTGCCGCTGGTGGCTGGCATCTTCTATGGCTTGAAGCCCGCTGTCACCGCACTGGTGCTACACGCGGCCCACCGCATCGGCAGCCGCGCGCTGAAGAACCGTTGGATGTGGGCCATCGCCGCGCTGGCCTTCGTCGCCATCTTCGCGTTCGACACGCCGTTCCCGGCGATCGTGATCGCCGCGGCGCTGATCGGGCATGTCGGCGCACGGCGTTGGCCGGCGGTGTTTGCGCTTGGCGGGGGCCACGGCAGCGCCAAGGCGAGTTACGGCCCGGCGCTGATCGACGACAGCACGCCGACGCCTGAACACGCCCGCTTCTCTCGAGGCCAGCTGCTACGCGTGTTCGCCATCGGCCTGGGGTTGTGGGCGCTGGTGATGGTCGCACTGGTCACCACGCAGGGCTGGCACGGCACGCTGGCCACGATGGGTTGGTTCTTCACCAAGGCAGCGTTGCTCACCTTTGGCGGCGCCTACGCGGTCCTGCCTTACGTCTACCAGGGTGCTGTCGAACAACACCAGTGGCTGACGGGAGCGCAGATGATCGACGGCCTGGCGCTGGGCGAAACCACGCCCGGGCCGCTGATCATGGTCGTGGCCTTCGTCGGCTTTCTCGGCGGCTGGACCCGGCAGGTGCTTGGCCCCGACACGCTGTTCGCCGGCGCAGCGCTGGCCGCCAGCGTCGCAACCTTGTTCACGTTCCTGCCGTCGTTCGTCTTCATCCTGGCCGGCGGCCCGCTGGTCGAGGCCACCCACGGCAAGCTGGGGTTTACTGCGCCGCTGTCGGCGATCACCGCAGCGGTGGTCGGCGTGATTGCCAACCTGGCGCTGTTCTTTGCCTATCACGTGCTGTGGCCGCTAGGCTGGGATGGGCGCTTCGAGCCCGCGTCGGCGCTCATCGCGGTGGCGGCGGCGATCGCGCTGTTTCGTTTCAAGGTCGGTGTAATCCCTTTGCTCGGTGCCTGCGCTGCGGGCGGGCTGGCGGTCCATTTTTTTCGTTAGGAGTCGATTCACCATGAGCATCATCACGACGGCCGAACTCGCGCTGTGGCAGCGCGGCGGCTTTGTCTTTACGCTGCTGGACGTGCGCCGTGCCCAGGCCCGCGCCGGTGACGGCAGCGACATCGCCGGCGGCTCCTGGCGCGACCCGGCCCTGTGGCTCGACTGGAAGGACGAGGTCGGCAACCGGTGCCCGGTGGTCGTCTACTGCGCTCATGGGCATGAGATCAGCCAGGGCCTGACCGCGGCATTGCGCGCGATGGGTGTCGATGCACGCCACCTGGAAGGCGGCATCAGCGCGTGGAAGGCGGCCGGCCGGCCCGTGCAAACCGTTGCGCAGGAGGGGCCATGAAGTGGATCACCCGCGAGCGGCCGAAGATCGACCGCATCGCCTGCCCCTGGCTCGTGGCGCGCTTCATCGACCCCGAGGCTGAGTTCCTCTACGTGCCCGGCGCCGATGTGCAACATGTGGCCGCCCAAACCGGCGCGATCCCGTACGACGTGCCGGGCGCCGAGTTGGGCCATGTCGGCGCGCTGTGCAGCTTCGATGCGTTCTTGTCGAAGTACCACCTCGGCGATCCGGCGTTGGCACGGCTGGCGATCATCGTGCGCGGCGCTGACACCGATCGCCTGGATCTCGCAGCGCAATCGGCTGGCCTGCACGCGATCTCGCTCGGGCTGTCGCGTTGCCACACCGACGACCACCAGATGCTGGCCCACGGCCGCGTGATCTACGACGCGCTGTACGCCTGGTGCCAGGCCGAGACCGCGCGGCCGGGATAATCGGGCGCGTGAAGCGCGGCAACAAGCAACGTGTGGTGGTCGGCCTGTCGGGCGGCGTCGACTCGGCCGTGACGGCGCATCTGCTCAGGCAGCAAGGCCACGAAGTCATCGCTATCTTCATGAAGAACTGGGAGGACGACGACGACAGCGAGTACTGCTCGTCGAACCAAGACTTCGTCGATGCCGCTGCCGTGGCCGATGTGCTCGGCATCGAAATCGAACACGTCAACTTCGCCGCCGAGTACAAGGACCGCGTTTTTGCCGAGTTCCTGCGTGAATACCAGGCCGGCCGCACGCCCAACCCCGACGTGCTGTGCAACGCCGAGATCAAGTTCAAGGCCTTCCTCGACCATGCGCTGCGGCTGGGTGCGGAGAAGATCGCGACGGGGCACTACGCCCGGGTCCGCGAACGCGAGGGTCGCTTCGAGTTGCTGAAAGGCCTCGACCCGGCCAAGGACCAAAGCTACTTCCTGCACCGCCTGAACCAGGCGCAACTGTCCAAGACCCTGTTCCCGGTCGGCGGGTTGACGAAGACCGAAGTGCGCCGCATCGCCGCCGAGGCCGGGCTGCCTGTTGCTTCGAAGAAGGACTCGACGGGCATCTGCTTCATCGGCGAGCGGCCGTTCCGCGAGTTCCTCAACCGCTACCTGAGCCACGAACCCGGCGCGATCGAAGACGAGCGCGGGCGGCGCGTGGGTCGCCATGTCGGCCTGTCGTTCTACACGCTGGGCCAGCGCCAGGGCCTGGGCATCGGCGGCGTCAAGGGCCGCGCCAACGCGGCGGGCGAGCACGCGCCGTGGTTCGTTGCGCGCAAGGACTTGGAACGCAAGGTGCTCGTCGTCGTGCAGGGCCATCAGCACCCGGCACTGCAATCGAGCCAGCTGCAGGCCGACGACACGAGCTGGGTCGCTGGCTCAACGCCTGCGGCGGGCCGCTACGCGGCCAAGACCCGTTACCGCCAGGCCGACGCGGCATGCACGCTTGCAGCGACAGGCCAAGCGTGCTGGCTCACCTTCGACGCGCCGCAATGGGCCGTCACGCCAGGCCAGAGCGCCGTCCTCTACGACGCCGAAGTCTGCCTGGGCGGTGGCGTGATCGCTTCGACCTGAGGCTCGGCGCCGCGCGCAGGCCTTACTTCAAGCGTGCGCCTGTCGCGTCGTGTACCTGCACCTTGACCTCGATGCCACCGCGCACGCTCTGCGTCACGGTACAGAAATCCTCGAACTGCGCCAGCGCCCGATCCAGGTGCTGCAACGCCGCCGCCGGCTGGCCCAGCTTGAGCACGACCTCGATCGCTCTGATGCGCAGCCGGCCATCGGCATTGCGCGCAGTTTGGCTATTGACCTCGGCGCTGATCGGCTCGGGCTGCTGCTTGTACTTGCGCAACGAAAAGAGCAACGAGGCCGCCAGGCAGTTGCCCACTGCCGCGGCCAGCAATTGCTCTGGCGACGGGCCCTGCCCCGCGCCAAGCGGCGCAGGCTCGTCGACCAGCAGCGGCGCGATGTCGACACCGAATTCGACCTTGAACTGGAAGTCGCGCTGCTGCGACAGGCGCAGGCCGGGGGGGATGCTCACGACAGTCTCCTTGACCCGCAAACAATAACGCCCCGCAGTGCGGGGCGCCTTGGTGCAGGTCAAGCCCAGGGCGTCGATTCAAAATGGAATGTCGTCGTCCATATTGTCGAAGCCGGTCGACGACTTCTGTGCGCCGGCCGCGGGACGTGCGGCCGCCGGGCGTGCTGCTGGCGTGCTGCGCTGGCCACCGGCAGCGTCCTCGCCGCCCAGGCCCTCGCGGCTGCCGAGCATCTTCATCTCGTCGGCCAGGATGTCGGTGGAATAGCGCTCGACGCCCTCCTTGTCGGTCCACTTGCGCGTCTTGAGCCGCCCTTCGATGTACACCGACTTGCCCTTCTTCAAGTACTCGCCGGCAACCTCGGCCAGCCGATCGAAGAATGTCACGCGGTGCCACTCGGTCTCTTCCTGCTTCTCGCCGGTGGTCTTGTCCTTCCACTGCCGGCTGGTGGCGACGGTGATGTTGCAGATGGCCGAGCCGCTCGGCGCGTAGCGCACCTCCGGATCCTTGCCGAGGTTGCCGATGAGGATGACTTTGTTGACCGAGGCCATGGGGCGCTCCTTGCGCAGGCGTGAAGGGGAAGACCGAGGCGAGCATGATACCGACCGGTGGCTAGGGTTCACCATCCCAATAGTCGAGTGCGCCGGCTCGGCGCTGGATGATGCGGTGGCCGGGAGCGAAGGCGCCGATCTTGCCGGAGTCGGGGTAGTAACAGATCTCGGGCCGCTCCAGCGTGCTGATGCTCAGGTAGTGCATCGGCGCATCGGAGGTGTTGATGAACTGGTGCGGGTACTCCGGGCCGGGCGGGATCACCACCACGTCGCCTGCGCGCACCGGCAGCATCTCGCCGGCCACGCGCAAGGTGCCCGAGCCTCGCAGAACCACGAACATCTCCTCCTGCGCCAGGTGGTAGTGGTAGGGGCAGCTGCGCTTGCCCGGCGCCAGGATGTCGAAGCCGGCGCCGAGCTTGCTGGCCGCCATGCCGTCGGTGATGCCGCCGCACATCGTGTCGTAAAGCGGCGCGCGTTCCTGGCGCTCGAGCTGAACCTCATCGGTGTTGCGGATCAGTTGCTGGCGCAGTTTGCTGGCGGGCTCAGACATGGCAGCCTCCGGAGTCGAGAATGCCATCCTCGCATGTCGCCGCGCCGTACCTCTGCGGCGTTCACGCGCTCAGTCGTTGCGTGCCGGGTCGTCGCGCGCCAGCACGTCACGGAAGGCGTCCATGCGTTTCCACTTCGGCACCGGTGCCGCCTGCCCGGCGTGCGGTACGAAGGGCGACGCCTCGACGATGCTCATGCGGTGGACATAGCGCGGGCAGTTGGGAAAGATGCGTTCGGCGCGAACGCGCACCAGGAGTTGGGCGCCGGTGAAGTGGGCGAGAAGCGGGTCGTCAAAAACGATGTGTGCGCGCCCGTTTACGCGCAGCCGGTTCGGTCGCTCGAAGTCGATGAACAGCAGTGCGACGGCCGGATTGACCTGCAGGTTGCCCAGGCTGCGGAACATGCCGTTGCCGTCGTAGCTGGGGAAGGCGAGCTCGTTGTTGTCGGTGACGAGCACGAAACCCGGCTCGCCGCCCTTGTACGAGACATCGGGCCGGCCGCCGGCGTCGGCCGTAGCCAGAAAGAACAGGCTGCGGCTCTCGATGAAGGCGCAGTCCTCGGGGGTGAAGGTGCACCGGCCGAGGCGCTCATCGAGCCGGTCGGCCAGGCCGCGCGTGTCGAAACGGTCCTGCAACTCGCGCATACCGGCGTGATAGGGTGGGGTCGGTCGGGTGTCACTCATGGTCGGCAAACTCCACGGGGGCACAACGGCGCGTGTTGACCTGCAGCCGGAAGATGTCGGGCCGCGCGTAGTGGCCGCAAACGTCCAGGCTGCGCTGGGCCAGCCCGACTCGCTCGAGGTCGATGTCGGCGGCCAGCACGCCAAAGCTTTCGTGCAGCGGGCCGGCAACGATCTTGCCGCCCGGCGCGACGATCACCGAGTCGCCGCCATTGATCCACTCGTCGGCGTCGGCATACAGACCTGCCTCGGCGAGCAGGCCATCGGCCAGGTCACGGCCCTGCAGCGCACAGCCGCAGCCGACGACCCAACACCCACCCTCACGCGCAATGTGTTGCATTGACGCGAGCCAGCGCTCGCCGCCGTCATAGGTCGGCGCGATGTAGATCTGCACGCCCTGCGCATACAGGGCGCTGCGTGCCAGCGGCATGTAGCTCTCCCAGCAGATCAGCGTGCCGAGACGGCCGCAGGGGGTGTCCACCACCTTCAGGCCGCTGGCGTCGCCCAGGCCCCAGACCATGCGCTCGGGGTTGGTCGGCATCAGTTTTCGGTGCCGGTTTTGCAGCGCACCCTCGGGGCCGATCACGACCACGGTGTTGTAAAGCGTGCCGCGGCTGAATTCGGCGTCGATTTCGTGCATGCCGCAGACCACGGTGAGCCGGTGCTGCCTGGCTGCCTCGCACAGCGGCCACAGATCCTTGCCCGCCAGATTGACCGCACTTGCGCGCAAGCGTGCATACAACTTCTCGGTCAGGCCCATGTCGGTGCCTGGCCGCAGTTTCCAGATCCAGCTCGGGTAGCCGGGGATGAAGGCTTCCGGAAACACAACCAACTCCGCGCCGGCCATGGCCGCCTCGTGCAGCGCGTCGATGGCACGGGCCAGCGTCGCCGCGCGATCGAGGAAGACCGGCGCCTGCTGGATGACGGCGATGCGGGCCACGGCAATCGCTACTTGATTTCGCCGGCCACGACCCATTTTTCACCTGCGGCCAGGCCGTCGCGAACCATGGTCAGTGTGCCGTCGAGCTTCTCGCCGTGCACCGTGCCGGCCCAGCGCAGCTTGCCGTACTGGGAGCTTTCGGTCTCGGCCTCGAAGGCCAGGCCGTCGCCCGAGGCGTGGCTGCGGTATGGGCCGTCGCCATAGCCGTAGCGGTCGCAGGCGGTGGAGCGAAACAGGCCGCGCTCGAAGATCAGCGTGTCGGCGTCGCCCGAAGTCTTGCCGCGTTCAAGTACGACGCCCTCGAAGCGCCGGCCATCGAGGGACGACGAAGTAGACGCGGCTGGATTGATGGTCATGGTCTGGCCTCATGGATCAGGTTGAAGGGTGCCTGGGGCGCGCGTCCGATTCAGCGTGGCTTCGCCAAAGCCCATGGCGCCCCCCGCACTGCCGGCCTTGCGGCCGTTGGGCTGCACTCCTAGACTCGCAACGTCGCTGCATCGGGTGTGCGCATCTTGGCGCCGCCGCGTGGCACCACTCAATACGCAGCCTTGCGTACCTGTCCTGCGATGAAGCACCTGACCCGCAACGATTACGCCGAAGCGCTGGCCTTGCTGGCACAGCTGCAGCCGGCAGCCAGCGATGCACGCACTTTTGCGCGCGAGGCCGTGCTTGCGCTGACCGGGTTCGTGGCCTCGGAGCTGACTACGCTGTCGGAGTGCGACCTCGTCACCGGCCGGCGCTGCGTGGTGGGCCTTCCGGGCGTGCGCCTGGCTGAGCGTGACATCGAATGCTTCGACCGCCACTTCTTCGAGCACCCGCTGGTGCGCTACCACGGCTTCGAGGGCGGACGCGTGACGCGGCGCATTTCCGATTCGCTCAGCCGCAGCCAGTTCAGGCGCACCGCGCTCTACGCCGACTACTACCAGCGAGTTGGCCTCGAGCACACGGTCGCTGTGCCGTTGTGGGTCGACGAACGCCGGCTGGTCAGCGTCGTGCTGAACCGTCGCGGCCTGGACTTCAGCGAACGCGACTGTGAGCGGCTCGAGGTGATGCGCCCGCACCTGGCCTTCCTGTATCGCCAGGCCGGGCGGCACGCCACGCCAGGGGCTGCCGATGCGGGGCCGCATCTGCCCGAGCCCGGACCTGGGCCTGAGCCCGCGCCCCGGCACGCCGGCCGCCAAGCACTGACGCCGCGCGAGAACGAGGTGCTGCAGTGGCTGGCGCACGGCAAGACCGACGCCGAGATCGCCGCGCTGCTCGGCCTGAGTCCGCGCACGGTGCATAAGCACCTGGAACACATCTATGTCAAGCTCGGTGTCGAGACACGTACGGCGGCGGTCATGCGTGCCCTGGCGCTGCGCCCGCCGCACTGAGAACAACGCGCCGGGCCGGGCACTGCCGAGACAGCCACGCGGCGCCGGGCGCGGCGGCCGCGCAGCCCTCGCTTACCATCGCCACCGCCCATGATCGAGACCGCTGCCGAACCCATTGCCACAGCCCAGGAGGTGCTGCACGGGGTCTTTGGCTACAGCGCTTTTCGCGGCCTGCAGGCCGAGGTGGTGGGCCATGTCAGCGGCGGCGGCGACGCGCTGGTGCTGATGCCCACCGGCGGCGGGAAAAGCCTGTGCTACCAGGTGCCGGGCATCGTGCGACACCGCGGCGGGCGCGGCGTGACAGTGGTGGTGAGCCCGCTGATCGCGCTGATGCACGACCAGGTCGGCGCGCTCGAAGAGGCCGGCGTGCACGCCGCGTTCCTCAACTCCACCCTGACCAGCGACGAGGCCCAACGCATCGAGCGCGAATTGCGCTCGGGTCGCCTGGTACTGCTCTATGCCGCGCCGGAGCGGCTGTTGACGCCGCGGTTCCTGGCCATGCTCGACTCACTGCACGAGCGCGGCCTGCTCAGCCTGTTCGCGATTGACGAGGCGCATTGCGTCAGCCAGTGGGGGCACGACTTCCGCGAGGAGTACCTCGGCCTGTCGGTCCTGCACGAACGCTTCGCCGGCGTGCCGCGGGTCGCACTGACCGCCACTGCCGACCACATCACGCGCGCCGACATCGTCAAGCGCCTGGCGCTCGAGGGCGCACGGACATTTGTCGCCAGCTTCGACCGCCCCAACATCCGCTATGCCATCGTCGAAAAGGACGAGCCCAGACGCCAGCTGCTGCGCTTCATCCACGACGAGCATGACGCCGAGGCCGGCATCGTCTACTGCGGCACGCGCAAGAAGGTGCAAGAGACCGCCGACTGGCTCAATGCCGAAGGCATCACCGCATTGCCGTACCACGCCGGCCTGGACGCCGGCATGCGCCAACGGCACCAGGACCGCTTCCTGCGCGAAGACGCGGTCGTGATGGTGGCGACGATCGCCTTCGGAATGGGCATCGACAAGCCCGACGTGCGCTTCGTCGCCCACCTCGACCTGCCCAAGAACATCGAGGCCTATTACCAGGAGACCGGCCGTGCCGGACGCGACGGCGCACCGGCCGACGCCTGGATGGCTTACGGCCTGCAGGACGTGGTGAACCAGCGCCGAATGATTGACGAGAGCCCGGCCGAGGACGAGTTCAAGCGCGTGCAGCGCGGCAAGCTCGACGCGCTACTGGCGCTGGCCGAAGCGCACGACTGCCGGCGCGTGCGCCTGCTGGGGTACTTCGGCGAGTTCTATGCGCGCGCGCCGGCGGCGCCCGCCGCCGGGCCGCCCCAAGGCGGGCACGCCCCTTTGGGGGGCGGCGAAGCGGCAACGCCGCAAGCTGGGGAGTGCGGCAATTGCGACAATTGCCTGACCCGCCCCGACACCTGGGACGGGACCGAAGCCGCGCGAAAACTCTTGTCGTGTATCTATCGCTTCCAGCACCAGAGCGGCATCGGCTTCGGTGCCGGCCACTTGATCGACGTGCTTCGCGGCAAGGTCACCGACAAGGTCACGCAACACCGGCACGAGCGGCTGTCGACGTTTGCCATCGGTGCCGACCTGGACGAGGCCCGCTGGCGCGGCGTGCTGCGCCAGCTGGTGGCCTTGGGCCATGTCATTGCCGAGGGCGAATACAACACCCTGGCGCTGGCCGACAGCGCGCGCGCGGTGCTCAAGGGCGAAGTCGCTATCGTGCTGCGGCTGCCGCGCGCCGCGACAGCGAGCCGCGTACGCAAGGAGCGCGGGCCCGCGTCAGCGCGTGCGCCGGTCGTGGCCCGCGAACTGGACGCAGCTGCGCGGCAGCGCTTCGCTGCGCTCAAGGCCTGGCGTGCCGAAGTCGCGCGCGAACACAACCTGCCGGCGTTCGTCGTCTTTCACGACGCCACCCTGGCAACGATGGCGCGCGAGCAGCCGGCTGCGCTCGACGGGCTCGCTCGCATCAGTGGCGTAGGGACCAAGAAGCTCGAAGCCTACGGGCGCGAGATCCTGAGGGTGTTGGGTACAGCGGCCTGAAGGGCCTCAGTGCACCGCCAGCGCCACAGGCTGGCTCTCCCCCACCTGACCCGCATCGTCGATCGCGCGTGCAAAGTAGAGCACCTCGCTGCCCGCAGCGACGGGAATCACGGTGTCGAGTGCGTAGGGCGCGTTGCTGTCTCTCCCGAGCAGGGTATTGCCGCCGACGTCGAGGCGATAGAACACGACTTCGACGACACGGTAGTCGTCGACCGCCGCAGCCACCAGGTTGACCGTTTCGCCGCGCGCGGCGCTGGCTGGCGACACGGCCAGGTTGATGCTGGGTGGGTCGTCTGCGGGGCCGATGCTGATGTACGCGCCGACGCTGCAAGCGGCCGACAGCGCGGCAGCGGCAAGCGCAGTGGCAGCAGACAGGCGGGGCATGCCGTGATGATGGACCTGGCGCTGCGGGCCCGCAACCGAGCGCGGTCAAGCCTTGGGCCAGGCCACCATTTCCTCGCGTACCAGGCGCACGATCAGCGCGTCGAGCGTCTCGACCGAGTAGTTGCGCACGTCGTGCGTCGTCTCGCGGCCCGGGCCGC
>Ga0315271_10000567_pt1 | contig 20794 bp, 16 predicted proteins | sample C3_top_MG_FD_204664 | JGI IMG/M metagenome (GOLD analysis project Ga0315271, IMG submission 204664) | Sediment microbial communities from Yellowstone Lake, YNP, Wyoming, USA - C3_top | ecosystem: Environmental > Aquatic > Freshwater > Lake > Sediment | place: USA: Wyoming | collected 2017-08-01
GCCAGACGGGCGGTCTCAGTCATCCTTCTGGCCGAAGACCGCCATGTTCGAACTGTGCCCCGGCGTCACTTTCTTCTCCGGGTAGATCCAATGCACCGCCTGGTTCACCGCAGTGGAGGCCTCGCCAAAGCCGGTCGCGATGAGCTTGAGCTTCCCGGGGTACGCGGTGACATCCCCCGCCGCGTAGATCCCCGCACGCCCGGTCGCCATCGTGGGCTCGACCACGATCTCGTGCTCGACGAAGTTGAGCCCCCACTCCTTGATCGCCCCAAGATCGCTCACGAAGCCAAGGAGCGGGATGATCACGTCCACCTCGAGCGGCGCCTCCGTCTTCGCCTTGATGTCCTTGAGCGTCACCCCCGTCAGCCGGCCGCCGGCGCCGTACACGGTGGTCACCTCGTGGAAGGTCCGGATGCTGATCTGCCCCGCCGCCTCCGCCGCGCGCACCGCGGTCACCGTGGCGTCGTGCGCCCGGAAGCGGTCGCTCCGGTGGATCAGCGTCACCGACGCCGCGAGCCCCACGAGATGATGCGCCCAATCGAAGGCCGAGTCGCCCCCGCCCACTATGAGTACCCGCTGCCCCGCGAAGCGTTGCGGGTCGGTCACCCGGTCGAAGATGCCCTTCTCGTACCACTCCGCGGCGCTCGGCGCCGGCAGCCGCCGGGGGGAGAAGGCCCCGATCCCGGCCGCGATCACGATCGAGCGGGTAGGAAAGCGGTCCGTCTCCGTGACGAGGGTGAAGTGCCCCCCGTCCTCTTCCAGGGAGATGACCCGCTGGTTCAGCCGCACGTCCGGGTGGAACTGGCCGGCCTGCTCCACGAGGTTGCGAACGAGGTCCTTCGCCAGGATCTTCGGGAAGCCGGCGACGTCGAAGATGTACTTCTCCGGATAGAGGGCGGTGAGCTGGCCGCCGAGTTCCGGCAAGGCATCGACGATCCGCGCCGTCACCCCGCGCATGCCGGCGTAGAAGGCGGCGAAGAGGCCCGTGGGGCCGCCGCCAATGATCGTGATGTCGGTCAGTTCGTGAGCCATCGCAATGGGTCGAAGAATTCGCAGCCCGGGTTCGACCCGGGCCAAGGACGGGGCGTCCGAATAATGCACCCAGACGAGAACGTTTTGGAGTATAGCGGCGCCTTTCGCCTCGTGCGGAAGATCGCCCAGGGCGGGATGGCGACCGTCTACGAGGCCGAGCACCTCGGCCCCGCGGGCTTCGCGAAGCGCATCGCGCTCAAGGTCATCCATCCGCACTACGCGCGCGAGAAGACGTGGCTCCAGCTCTTCATCGACGAGGCCAAGCTCTCGGCCAACCTGGTGCACGGCAATATCGTGCAGATCTACCAGCTCGGCGAGGTGAGCGGGCAGTACTACATGTCGATGGAGTTCATCAAGGGGCCGACGGTGCGCATGGTCATCGAGCGGCACCGCGAGCTCGGCGAGCCGATCCCCTTCGTCATCGCGGCGTACATCGCGAGCCGTGTCTGCCGGGCGCTCGACTTCGCCCACAACTTCGTGAGCCCCGACGGCCACCGGCTCGACATCGTGCACCGCGACGTGTCGCCGAACAACGTCATGGGCACGTGGGACGGCCACATCAAGCTCGCCGACTTCGGCATCGCGAAGGCGACGACGTCGATCGATCCGATGGACAGTTCGCCGATGCTCCTCATGGGGAAGAAGCACTACATGAGCCCCGAGCAGCTGCTCGGCCTCGCGGTGGACGGGCGCAGCGACGTCTTCGCCATGGGCGTGGTGCTCTACGAGCTGCTGGCGCTCGAGCCGCTCTTCCTCGAGGATGCGACCGAGCTGCTCATCGATGAAGTGACCTGGCGCCCCCTCCCCGACGTGCGGCTGGTGCGCCCCGACGTGCCGCGCGCGCTCGAGGAGATCCTCACCGCCGCGCTCGACCGCGACCCGGCGCGCCGTCCCACCGCGCAGGCGATGGGACGCGCGCTCGACCGCTGGTGCGAGGCGCAATCGGTGGTCGCCACCCCGGACCGCCTGCAGGAGCACCTGGCCCTGATCTTCCCCGCGAGCTACCAGCCGCCGACCTTCGTCGAGAGCGAGAAGACGCGCTTCTCGAACTTCAAGCGCGGCCTCCTGAAGCAGCGGACGATCGACGTCAGCTGGCTGCGCCGCCTCTGGCGCCGGGTGGCCCGGTGAGGATCTACACCAAGACCGGCGACGCCGGCGACACCGGCCTCTTCGGCGGCGGCCGCGTCCCGAAGGACCATCCCCGCGTCGAGGCCTACGGCGACGTGGACGAGCTCAACGCGATCCTCGGCCTCGCCCGCTCGATCGAGATGATGCCGCGCATCGACGAAGTGCTCGCCCCCGTCCAGCGCGATCTCTTCTCCCTCGGCGCGCTCCTGGCGACGCCGCAGCCGGAGAAGGTGAAGCAGCAGCTCGAGAAGGCGCGCATCGACGACGAGCGGATCGCGCAGCTCGAGCGCGCCATCGATGAGGGGGAAGCGGAGCTCGAGCCGCTGCAGGCCTTCATCCTCCCCGGCGGCACGCCGAAGAGCGCGGCGCTCCACGTGGCGCGCACCGTCTGCCGCCGCGCCGAGCGGCGGGTGATCGCGCTCGCTCACGATGAGTCGGTGCACGTGCCGCCGATCGTCATCGTGTATCTCAACCGGCTCTCCGACCTGCTCTTCGTGCTCGCGCGTGTCGCCAACCGCCGCGCGGGCGCCGCCGAAGTCACTTGGTAGCTCCGTCGGCGATCCGGTTCGGCCCTTACACCGTGCATGTCGGACGCGGGCTGCTGGCGCGCGCCGGGGAGCTCGCGCGCGGCGCGGTGCGCGCGCACCGCTGGGCGCTCGTCACCGATGAGCACGTGCGGCCGCGCTACGCCGAGCGCGCCGCCGCCTCCTTCGGCGACACGCGCGTGGACATCTTCACCGTCGCCGCCGGCGAGGCGCACAAGACGCGCGAGAGCTGGGCTCTCCTCACCGACCAGATGCTCGCCGCCGGGATCGGCCGCGATGCCGCGGTGCTCTCCCTCGGCGGCGGCATGGTCGGCGACCTCGCCGGCTTCGTCGCCGCGACCTACCTGCGCGGCATCCCGGTCGTGCACCTCCCGACGACCCTGCTCGCGATGATCGATGCGAGCCTGGGGGGGAAGACGGGGGTGGACACCCCCGCCGGGAAGAACCTCGTCGGCGCCTTCCACGAGCCGGCGGCGGTCATCGCCGACCCCGACGTGCTCGCGACGCTCGAGCCCCGCGAACTGCGCGCCGGCGCCGCCGAGGCGATCAAGCACGGCGCGATCGCCGACGCCGAGTACTTCGCGCACCTGAGCGAGAAGCTGCCGGGGGCGCTCGCCGACCCCGCCGGGCCCGCGATGCAGCCGCTCATCGAGCGGAGCATCAAGATCAAGAGGGACGCGGTGGCCGCCGATGCGCGCGAGCACGGACGACGGAAGTCGCTCAATTTCGGCCACACCCTCGGCCACGCGATCGAGACGGCGAGCGCGTATTCCCTGCTCCATGGTGAGGCGGTGGCGATCGGCATGGTGCTGGAGGCGCAGCTCGCCGAGCGGCTTGGCGTCGCGGAGCGCGGGACCGCGGCGAGGATCCGCACCGCGGTGGAGCGCGCCGAATTGCCGGCGGCGCTCCCGCGGGCGCTCGACCGCGACCGGATCGTCGCGCTGACGCACACCGACAAGAAGTCGCGCGCGGGCACCGTGGAGTACGCCTTGCCGGCCCGCATCGGGGCCATGGCGGCCACGGAATCGGGGTGGGCGGTGGCAGTGCAGGATGACTTCGTGCGACTGGTGCTGTCCGAGCGCTGACCGCCCCGCGCCGGTCTCGATCTTCGTGCGGGTTTCCGGTACATCGCGAGCCTCCACACAAGCCTTTCTGCAGGTCGAACCCGGGCAAACCGTAAGCGATTTCGCCCCCGGGCTCATTCCCGAATGCTCTTCTCCCCAAGTCAACTCGTTACACAGCAACGATGTGTCTTGCGTCCCGAAGCAAACCCGACAGTGCGCGAAAACGTTTTTGTTGACGGATTAGAAAGTGAGCATTATCCTGCGCGTCCCTGGCGGTCCCAGCTGGCGATGAACCGCTGAACGGTTCGCTTCACTCGCACACAGGACGGGACGTGTATGGAGCGCGCGACCGAGAGCAGGTCCAAAGGTTTCTTCCGTTCCTCCCCCTCCACCGCTTTCGACCAGTACCTCCACGACATCCAGAAGCTGCCACTGATCACCGATGTGCAGGAGGAGCGCCGACTCGCTCGCCGGGCACAGAAGGGTGATGAGAAGGCCGCCGAGCGTTTGGTGACGGCGAACCTCCGCTTCGTGATCTCGTACGTGAAGAAGTACCAGGGGCATGGTCTCGATCTGAGCGAGCTCGTCGCGATCGGGAACGAGGGGCTCCTCAAGGCGGTCAAGAAGTTCGATCCCGACCAGGGCGTGAAGTTCATCTCGTACGCCGTATGGTGGGTCCGCCAGGCGGTGCTCAAGGCGCTGGCCGAGCAGACGCGTTCGGTGCGCATTCCGCTGAACCAGAACTCCCAGCTGATCAAGCTCGCGCGCGCCGAGACGGTGCTCGCGCAGGTGCTCAAGCGTGATCCGACGGATCACGAGATCGGCCGTCTCATCGAGGAGACGCCGGAGCAGGTCCGCGCCTCGAAGCAGATGTCGGCCACCGAGGTCTCCCTCGACGCGCCGATCGACCGTTCCGATCGCGAGGCTTCCACGCTCGGCGAGCGCTTCGTCGGCGTCGATGGCGGCGAGATCGAGGACGTGACGGACTTCAAGCTGATGCGCGAGTTCATCGACCGCGTCTTCCGGAAGTACCTGACGCCGCGCGAACGGAAGATCCTCTACCTCTACTATGGGCTGGAGGAAGGATCGGAAGCGCTGACGCTCGAGAAGATCGGCGCGCTCATGGGCGTGACGCGCGAGCGGATCCGCCAGATCCGCGAGCGGGCCTTCGAGAAGCTGCGCGAATCGCCGGACGGCGCCGCGCTGTCGGGATTCTGGACGGCGTAACCCTCCGCTCGTTGACGAAAGAAGCGGGAGACCCCTCGGTCTCCCGCTTTTTTTGTCATACATTGGGGCCGTGACCACCGACACCACCCCCGGCGATCCCCTGGCGGCGGTGCTCGCCACGATCGTCGGCGAGCGCGGCGTCATCGCGCGCCCGGCGGAGCTCGAGGTCTTCGCCACCGACGCGCTCCCGACGCACCGGCGCCGCCCCGGCCTCGCCGTGCTGCCGCGCACGCGCGAGGAGCTCATCGCGGTGGTGCGCGCCCTCGCCGCCGCCGGCCGCTCCTTCGTGCCGCGCGGCGCGGGCACCGGTCTCTCCGCCGGCGCACTCGCCGACGGCGACACCGTGCTCATCGGGCTCAACCGGCTCACGCGCATCATCGCCATCGATGCCGACGACCGGTTCGCGGTGGTGGAGCCCGGCGTCGTGAACGCCGCGCTCACCAGAGCCGCGAGTGCGTACGGGCTGCACTACGCGCCCGACCCCTCGAGCCAGAGCGCCTGCACGATCGGCGGCAACGTCGCCGAGAACGCGGGTGGCCCGCACTGCCTCAAGTACGGCGTGACGCTCAATCACATCGTGGAACTCGAGGTGCTGCTCCCCGACGGCACGCTCGTGACCCTCGGCTCCGCCGACGGTGAGCGGGAAGGCTACGACCTCCTCGGCGCCTTCGTCGGGAGCGAGGGCTGCTTCGGCATCGCGACGCAGGTGACGGTGAAGCTCACCCCGGACCCGGAGGCGGTGCGCACGCTGCTCGCCGACTTCTCGAGCCTCGAGGACGGTGCGCGCGCGGTGAGCGCGATCATCGCGAGCGGCATCGTGCCGGCGGCACTCGAGATGATCGACGGCCCGACGATCCGCGCCGTCGAGGCCTCGATCTACGCCGCCGGCTATCCGGCCGACGCGGCCGCGGTGCTCCTCATCGAGCTCGACGGACTCGCCGCGGGGCTCGACGCCGATGTCCGCGCGGTGGAGCGCCTCTGCCGCGATGCCGGCGCGCGCGGGGTGCGCACGGCGCGCGACACCGCCGAGCGCGCGCGGCTCTGGCAGGGGCGGAAGAAGGCGTACGGTGCGATGGGGCGCGTCTCCTCCGCGCTCGTGGTGCAGGACGCGGTCATCCCGCGCACGAAGCTCCCGGTGGTGCTGCGCGCGATCCAGGAGATCGGCGCCCGGCACGGCATCACCGTCTGCAACGTCTTCCACGCGGGCGACGGCAATCTGCATCCCAACGTCCCCTTCGACGGCGCCGACCCCGCGGCGCGCGCGCGCGTGGACGCGGCGATGCGCGAGATCATGGACGTGTGCGTCGCCGCCGGCGGGACGATCACCGGCGAGCACGGCGTGGGCCTCGACAAGCGCGACTACATGGGCCTGATCTTCTCCGCCGAGTCGCTCGACGCGCAGTGCCGGCTCCGTGATGTCTTCGATCCGTCGCGCCGCGCCAACCCGGGGAAGGTCGTCCCGCTGCATGCCTGCCGCGAATGGGCCGCGGCGCCGGGAGCGCGCGCGTGATCGCCACCGCCGCCGCGACGCGCGAGGTCGCCGATCGCGTCCGCGCCGCCGCCGCGCGCGGGGAGCGGCTCCGCCTCACCGGCGGCGGCAGCTGGCTCGATGCGGGGCGCCCGGTGCCCGGCGCGACCGCGCTCCCCCTCGGCGCGCTCCGCGGGATCACCGAATACGTGCCCGGCGACGTCACGCTCACCGCGCTCGCCGCCACGCCGCTCGCCGAGATCGAGCGCGCCGCCGCCGCCGAGCGGCAGTTCCTCGCGCTCGACCCGTACGGCGCGCCGGCCGCGACGATCGGCGCGGCGGTCGCGACCGCCTCCGCCGGCCCGCTCGCGCACGCCTTCGGGACGCCGCGCGACCTCGTGCTCGGCCTCGAGGCCGTGACCGGCGAAGGCACCGTGATCCGCGCCGGCGGCCGGGTCGTCAAGAACGTCGCCGGCTTCGATCTCACGCGGCTGCTCACCGGCGCCTGGGGGACGCTCGGCGTCATCACCGAGGTGAGCGTGCGCCTCCGCGCGCTCCCGGAGATGGAGGAGTCGGTCGCGATCGCCGTGCGCGACGACGGCACCGCGGACTGCGCGGCGCTGCTCACGCGCATCCGCGAGGCGCCGGCGGCGCCCTGGTCGCTCGAGCTGTTGAGCCCCGCGCTCGCGGCGACGCTCGGCGTCGCCTCGCGCACCGTGCTCATCGCGCGGCTCGCCGGCAACGAGGAGCACGTGCGGGCACAGCTCGCCGCGCTGCGCGCGCTCGCGCCGGTGGCGCGGGTCGCCGACGGCGTCTGGCGCGCGCTCCGCGCGTGCGAGCCGGCGGGCGCCGCGGTGATCCGCCTCGCGGCGCGCCCGTCGCGCACAGGCGAGCTCTGGAGCGCGGCGCGCGCGGCCACGGCGGCGGTGTCCGGCGCCTTCGCACATGCCTCGCCGGGACGCGGCACGGTGCGGATGATCCTCCCCGGCGCGAACGCCGAGAAGACCACCATCGTGCTCGACGCGCTCTCCGGACTCGGCGCACGCTGCATCGCCGAGCGCGTCCCCGACGCGTGCTGGTCGCACCCATTGCTCTCGACCGCCGTGGGGGATGCGCTCTCCCGGCGCGCGCGCGAGGCCTTCGATCCGCATTGGATATTGAATCCCGGGATCCTGGGGGACGAGGCATGACGGCGCCCGTGCGCACCCCGCTCGCCGCGGCGCTCCCGGGGCTGGACGCCTGCGTCCACTGCGGCTTCTGCCTCCCTGCGTGCCCCACGTATCTCGCGCTCGGCGATGAGAACGACTCGCCGCGGGGCCGCATCGTGCTCATGCGCGCCGCGATCGCGGGGACGCTCGCGGTCACCGATCCCGCGGTGGAGACGCATCTCGACCGCTGCCTCGGCTGCCGCGCCTGCGAGACGGCCTGTCCGAGCGGGGTGCCGTACGGTGCCGCGCTCGAGGCGGCGCGCGCGACGATCTTCGAGGAGCATCGCGCCGCGGGGGGCCGCCGGGAGCCGGCGGTGGCGCGCGCGCTGCTCTGGCTCATCGCGCATCCCGCGCTCTTCACGGTGGCGATGGCCGCCGGACGCGCGCTCCGCTTCGCGCTCGTGGCGCGGCTGCTGGCGCGGCTCCCCGGCGCGCCGGGCGCGCTCTTCGCGATGCTGGCGGCGAGCGAGCCGGCGTTCGTCGCGCGGCCGTACGCCGCCCGCGGGAGCGGCGAACGCGGACGCGTCGCCCTGCTGCGCGGCTGCGTGATGGACGGGCTCTTCGCCCATGTGCACGACGCCGCGGCGCGGACGCTCGTGGTCAACGACTATGCGATGACGGCGGCGCCGGGCCAGGGATGCTGCGGCGCGCTCCACGCGCACGCGGGCGACGCGGAGCGGGCGCGCGCGATGGCGCGGCGCACGATCGACGCCTTCGAGCGGAGCGGCGCCGACCTCGTCGCCGTCGATGCCGCCGGATGCGGCGCGATGATGAAGGAGTACGGCCGGCTCCTCGCGGAGGACGCCGCCTGGGCCGAGCGCGCCCGGACGTTCGCGGCGAAGGTGCGCGATGTGAGCGAGCTGCTCGCGTCCGCCGGCCCAAAGCCGGGGGGCGAGGTCGCCGCGGCGGTCACCTACGATGCCCCCTGCCACCTGCAGCACGCGCAGCGGGTGGTCGCGCCGCCGCTCGCGGTGCTCGGCGCGATCCCCGGCCTCTCCCTCCGGCCGCTCGCCGAGAGCGACCAGTGCTGTGGCAGCGCCGGGATCTACAGCATCGCGCAGCCCGCCCTGTCGCGCGCGGTGCTCGCGCCGAAGCTCGCGCACATCGCCGCGACCGAGGCGGAGCTCGTCGCGACGGGGAACCCCGGATGCCAGATGCAGATCGGGGCGGGGCTCCTCCGCTCGGGATCGGCGGTGCTGGTGGTGCATCCGGTGGAGCTCCTCGACGCGTCGTATGCGGCCCGGAAGGCTCCCGAACGCCGGTAGCGTCCCCCCGCTGGCGGCGCTAACCTTCCCCTCATGACCGCCAGTTCCATCCTCTCGGGCAGCTTCCCGGCCACCGGCACCGTCGCCGGCCGGGAGGTCACGCTCCACTACGGGAACATCGCCGCGGAGTACAACGCCCTGCGCTCCGGTGCGATGCTCGTGGACCGGAGCGCGCGTGGCCGCCTGCGCTTCTCCGGCGCGAAGGCGGCCGAGATGCTCACCGGTCTCGTGACCAACGACGTGCAGGCGCTCAAGCCCGGCGAAGGGCTCTACGCGGCCGCGCTCACGCCGAAGGGGAAGATCGTCGCCGACGTACGGATCCTCGCGCGCGAGAGCGACCTCCTGGTGGATGCGCCTCCGCGGGCCGTCGCCGGCTGGCAGGGGATGATCAAGAAGTACATCAATCCGGCGCTCGCCCCGAGCGAGGACGTCACCGCGACGCTCCGCGGCATCGGCGTGTTCGGCTCGACGGCGCGGCGGATCGTCGCGACGCTCGCCGCGGCCGCCCCCGAGTCGCTCGCCGCGCTCGCGCCGTATGCGCACGCGCGCGCCGAGGTGCAGGGGGAGACGGTGGGGATCATGAAGTCGCCGGAACTCGAGCTCGAAGGCTACGAGCTCTTCGTCCCGTCGGGGGTGTTCGCGCACGTCTGGCAGCGACTGCTCGGGCTGGGCGCGACGGCGGCGGGGCTGCATGCGTGGGAGATCGCGCGGATCGAGGCCGGCCGCCCCGAGTGGGGGGTGGACATGGACGAGTCGACGATCCCGCAGGAGGCGAACTTCGACGCCCTGCGCGCGATCTCGTACACGAAGGGATGCTACGTGGGGCAGGAAGTGGTGGCGCGGGTGCATTTCCGCGGCCACGTGAACAAGCATCTGCGCGGGCTCATGGCGGGGAAGTCGGAGCCGGCGCCGGAAGGCGCGGCGGTGCTCGCGGTGAGCGGCGAGCAGATCGGCGAGGTGAAGTCGAGCGCGCTCTCGCCGCGGCTCGGCGCGGTGGCGCTCGGCATGATCCGCCGCGAAGTGGAGACGGGCACCGACGTCACGCTGCAGTGGGATGGAGGGAAGGTGAGCGCGAAGATCGCCGCGCTCCCGCTGCCGCTCTAGTGCGGCGCGCGCTGGTCACCGGCGCCACCGGCCAGGTGGGCGCCTATCTCGTGGAGCGGTTGGCCGCCGATGGCTGGCGCGTGCGCGCGCTCGTCCGTTCGCCGGCGGCCGCGAGCTGGCTCGAGCCCCTCGGCGCGGCGCTCATCGGCGGCGACATCATGGACCTCCCGCGGCTCCGCGCGGCGGCCGAGGGATGCGAAGCGATCTTCCACGCGGCCGCGCTCGTCACGACGCGCCATGCCGGCTGGCCGCTCTTCCAGGCGGCGAACGTGGAGGGGACGCGGAACGCGATCGCGGCGGCGGAGTCGTCGGGGGCGAAGCTCGTGCAGGTGAGCTCGGTCGCCGTGTACGGCGGCGCCGCACGCTACCGCGACACGCCGACGGACGAGGGGACGCCACTGGCGCCGCTGCCGGAGCACGCCTTTTACGCGCGGTCCAAGCGCGAGTCGGAGGCGCTCGTGATGGAGGCACACGCCGAGGGGAGGATCTGGGGGACGGCGGTGCGGCCGGATGTGATCTACGGGCGCTACGACCGGCAGTTCGTCCCGCGGATCGCACCACTGATGCAGCGCGGCATCTTCCCGCTGATCGCCGGCGGGCGCGCGGTGATGGCGATCGTCCACGCCGCGAACGTCGCCGACGGTGCGGTGCGGGCGGTGGATGCGCCGCTCGCCGGCGGGAGCGCGTACAATCTGGCCAACGATTTCGATGTGTCGGTGGCCGACTTCGTGCGGCTCGGCGCGATCGGGCTCGGGAAGCACGTGGTGCGCGTGCCGGTGCCGATGGCGGTGGCGCGCCTGGGCTTCAACGGGTTGCGCATGGGGCTGCGCCTGGCGCGCGGGAAGTCGGCGTCGAACGATGCGCTGAGCACGCTCTATTTCCTGACCAAGGACAATCCCTTCACGTCGGAGCGGGCACGGCGGGAGCTCGGCTGGGCGCCGCCGGTTCGGCCGGAGGTGGGGATCCCCGACGCCTTCCGGTGGTGGCGGGAGCAGCGGGGGTAGCAAACGAGAAGGGCGCGACCGGATCGGTCGCGCCCTTCGAGCATCAGCGGAGCCGAAAGTTACGGCTTCTTCGCCGGCGCCGGAGCGGCGGCGGGCGCAGCGGCCGGAGCGGCCATCTTCTTGGTCGTGTCGGCCATCTTCATGCCGGTGTCCATCTTGGCCATACCGGTGTCGGTCGCCGGCGCCATGGCGGGCGCGGCCGGGGTCGTTTCGGCAGCGGGAGCAGCTTCCTTCCCCTTGCATGCGGCGACAGCAAGCACCGCAGCGATGACGGCAATGCGCTTCATGAGACTTCTCCTGGATTGGGAACGGACGGTGGACAGAGCCTTTCCGAGCACGCACGCCGTGGTGCCTGGAGGGAGCGGCTAAAAAACTACGTGAACCGTTAGTGCTGTCAAGACGCCGCGGCAGGAATGCCACCGACGGCGCCAGACACCCACACCCGACCGATCGCCGCGCGCGAGCGCGACCGCCGAGCAAGTGTTGGGGGGAACCCGGGTAATTTCGGCAATTCCGTCCCGGGATGCAAGGAGACGTGGCCGTGGCCGCTCGCCTCCGCACCCCCTACTATTCAGGAGAACCCTCACCCCTGCGGCCCGGCGCCATGATCAACTCTCCCGCGATCGACCCCGGCGCGCCCCTCCCCGAATCGGGGGTCGTGCGCGCGGCCTGCCCCCACGATTGTCCGGACACGTGCGCGATGCTCGTGACGGTCGAGCGGGGACGTGCCGTGAAGGTGAGCGGAGACCCGGACCATCCGTTCACGCAGGGCTTCCTCTGCGCCAAGGTGAACCGCTACCTCGAGCGGACCTATCACGCCGAGCGGCTGACGACCCCGCTCCGCCGGGTGGGCGCCAAGGGCGAAGGGAAGTTCGAGCGGATCTCGTGGGACGAGGCGCTCGGCACGATCGCGGCGCGGCTGCGCGGGATCATCCACTCCCCCGGCGGCGCCGAGGCGATCCTCCCGTACTCGTACGCGGGCACGATGGGGATGGTCCAGGGGAATTCGATGGACCGCCGCTTCTTCCATCTGCTCGGCGCGTCCAAGCTCGACCGGACGATCTGCTCGATGGCCGGCACGGTCGGCATGCGGATGACCGTTGGCGCGAACATCGGCGCTGATCCGGAGGGGATCCCGGAGAGCGACCTCGTACTCCTCTGGGGCACGAACACCCTGACGGCGAATCCGCACCTCTGGCCCTTCGTGCTCGAGGCGCGGAAGCGCGGTGCGCCGGTCATCTGCATCGACCCGATCCGCACGCGCACCGCGGACCAGTGCGACGAGTGGATCGGCATCCGCCCCGGCACGGACGCGGCGCTGGCGCTGGCGATGATGCACGTCGTCTACGCGGAAGGGCTGCAGGACGATGACTTCCTGGCGAAGCACACGCTGGGCGCGGACGCGATGCGCGCGCGCGCCGCCGAGTGGACGCCGGAGCGGGCCGCGGGGATCACCGGTGTGAGCGCGGCGACGATCCGGTCGCTCGGCCTCCGCTACGGCCGCGCGAAGGCGGCGTTCATCCGCGTGAACTACGGGCTCCAGCGCCACTACGGCGGCGGGATGGCCGTGCGCACCATCGCGTGCCTCCCCGCCGTCACCGGCCACTGGCGGCGCGCCGGCGGCGGCGTGCAGCTCTCGTCGAGCGCGAACATCGAATTCGACAAGACGGCGCTCGAGCGTCCCGGGCTCTCCCCGTCGGTCCGCACGATCAACATGATCCGGCTCGGCGAGGCGCTCACGCGCCCCGATGCCGGCGTCGGCGGGCCGCCGGTGAAGGCGCTCATCGTCTACAACTCGAACCCCGCCGCCGTCGCCCCCGACCGGAACGAGGTGCTGCGCGGGCTGGCGCGCGAGGACCTCTTCACGGTGGTGCTCGAGCATTTCCAGACCGACACCGCCGACTGGGCGGACATCGTCCTCCCGGCGACGACGCAGCTCGAGCATTGGGATGTGCACCTCTCCTATGGGCACCACTACGTGACGCTCAACCGGCCGAGCATCGCGCCGGTGGGGGAGAGCAAGCCGAACAGCGAGATCTTCCGGCTGCTCGCGGCGCGCCTCGGCGTCACGCATGAGGCAGTGCGCGACGATGACATCGCGATCATCCGGCAGGCGCTCTCGAGCGGGAAGGAGAAGCTGAAGGGCGTCACCTTCGAGAAGCTCCTCGAGCAGGGCTGGGCCCGGCTCAACGTGCCGACGCCGTATCTCCCCTACGCCGCGGGCGAATTCCTGACGCCGAGCGGGAAGTGCGAGTTCCAGTCGGCGCGGATGGTGGAGCTCGGCTTCGATGCGCTGCCCACCTTCACGCCGCCGCGCGAGTTCCCCGAGGAGACGCCGGCATTGGCGGCGCGCTTCCCTCTCACGCTCGTGAGCTCGCCGGCGCACCAGTTCCTGAACTCGACCTTCGTCAATATCGACCCGCTCCGGCGCGGCGCGCGCGAGCCCGAGCTCATGATCCATCCGGTGGACGCCGCGCCGCGCGAGATCACCGACGGGATGCAGGTGCGCGTGCACAACGACCGCGGCGAGTTCCTCGCCAAGGCGCGCGTCTCCGATGCCGTGCGCACCGCCACGGTGTGGGCGCCGAGCATCTGGTGGAGCAAGTACGCCACCGACGGCAAGAACGCGAACCAGACCACATCGCAGCTCGAGACCGACCTCGGGCACGGCCCCGTGTTCTACGACAATCTCGTCGAGGTCAGTCCGGCGGACTGAGCGCGACCGCGGAGGGGACACGACACGGCGACCGCGGATGACGCGGATGGACGCGGATCGCTCCGAGGGCATTCGAGCGGCGCACCCGCCGGGTCAACCTTCGTTCCTGAGGGGAACGACTGGCGCGTTCGGAGTTCCGGGCCTGCACGGAGAGTTCCGCGTCCATCCGCGTCATCCGCGGTAGCCGTTGCCGTTCCTCTGGCGCCGCGCGGTGTCAGTCGGCTAATCTGAACCTCCCCTCCCCCGTCGTCCCGGAGTCGTCCGTGCCCCCCCTCCCCAGCACTCTCGGCGCGCTCAAACAGTCCCCCTTCGCCGCGCCCGCCCTCGCGCAGCGCTCCGTCCGCGACGAGGTGCGCGCCAACTTGCTGGCGCGGCTCGCCAAGGGGGGGCCGATCTTCCCCGGGGTCGTCGGCTATGACGATTCCGTCGTGCCGCAGATCGTGAACGCGCTGCTCTCACGGCACCATTTCATCCTGCTCGGCCTCCGCGGCCAGGCGAAGTCGCGCATCCTCCGCGGTCTCGCGACGCTCCTCGACGACACCGTGCCGATCGTCGCGGGCAGCGAGATCAATGACAGCCCGTTCGCACCGATCTCCAAGTTCGCGCGCCTGCTCATCGCGGAAGCGGGAGATGACACTCCCATCGCGTGGATCACGCGCGACCAGCGGTATGTGGAGAAGCTCGCGACCCCCGATGTCACCATCGCCGACATCATCGGCGACGTGGACCCGATCAAGGCGGCGCGCGGCGGGCATGTGCTCGCCGACGAGCTCACCATGCACTACGGCATGCTTCCGCGCGCGAACCGCGGGATCTTCGCGCTCAACGAGCTTCCCGATCTCGCCGGGAAGATCCAGGTGGGCCTCTTCAACATCATGCAGGAAGGGGACGTTCAGATCAAAGGCTATCCGGTGCGCCTCCCGCTCGACGTCCTCCTCTGCTTCACGGCGAATCCCGAGGACTATACGGCGCGCGGCAAGATCATCACGCCGCTCAAGGACCGGATCGGCAGCGAGATCCTCACGCACTACCCGGCCGAGGTCGAACTCGGGATGGCGATCACGCGGCAGGAGGCCTGGCGCGACCGCGGCGCGCTGCCGGTGCGCATCCCCGAATTCATGGAGGAGATGATCGAGCGCATCGCCTTCGAAGCCCGTGTGGACAAGCGCATCGACAAGCGCTCCGGCGTCTCGCAACGGATGCCGATCTCGGTGCTCGAGAACGCGATCTCCAACGCCGAGCGCCGTTCGGCGATCACCGGCGAGTGCGATGTCGTGCCTCGCGTCTCCGACGTGTACGCGGCGCTCCCGGCGATCACCGGGAAGATCGAGCTCGAGTACGAGGGGGAGCTCATCGGGAGCCACGTGATCGCGCAGGAGCTCATCCGCCGCGCGTCGGACGCCACCTTCCAGGCGCGCGCCGGCGGCGTCGACACCGACGAGATCGTGATGTGGTTCGATACGGGGAACGCGCTGCAGGTGTCCGACGATGTGTCGGGGGGCGCGATGGTCGAGGGCTTCGCGCGCGTGCCCGGGCTCATCGATCTCGTCGCGAACACGGGGCTCGCCGCCACGGGTGACGCGCCCACCGTGGCCGCCGCCTGCGAGCTCGCGCTCGAAGCGCTCGTCGCGCGCCGGAAGATCTCGCGCTCGGATGCCGGCCGCTACGCGCGGGCCGCGGCGCCGGAGCCGCGGCGGAGGCCGCCGCAGGAGTTCTAGAAGACCAGCAGCAGTTGGACGCCGAGCAGCGTCGCGCTCGGCAGTGAGGACGAGGTGCCCCCGGGGCGCGAGATGTACTGGAGGTCCGGCGTCACCGTGAACCAGCGGCGCACCACGAGCTGGTAGTTCAGCTCGAGCGCCAGCTCGCGGCCGGCACCAGGGATCGCCCGGCTCACGGAACCATAGTACGCGCCGAAGGAGATCACATCGCGCTCGCGTGCCCGGAAGGGCCCTTCGGCGCTCACCCCGGCGTTCATCGACCAGGGCATCCGCGCGACAGTGGTCCGGTCGGTCCAGCTCACCGCCCCCCACACCGTGAGGCCGCGATCGCTCCCCGGGCCGCCGGGTCGCGTGACCAGCTGCTCGAACATCGCATAGACATTGTGCATCCCGGCCACCGTGTCGGCACCGGACGGGAGCGTCGCGAAGCGGTTCCCATCGTAGTAGCCGCCGAGCGAGTACCGCCCCGGGAGGCCGCGGTCCCGCTTCCCCTGGTTCCGCAGCCAGCTCACCTCGGCGACAGCGAGCGCGCCGACGTTCCCGTCCTGTAACGACAGATGGAAGCCGTGCTCGTATCCGGCGGCCGCGTGAGGATCGTTGTTGTAGAGCCCGAGCCCGAGCTCGATCGTGGGCCAGAGCTGGTACACCGCCTGGCCGCCCCACTGGATCCCCACCGGGAATCCGGTGAAGCTCGCGTCGTCGATGCCGAGCGCGTTCGGGTTCCCCCACGCGATCGCCGAATTCAGGTAATTGTACGATACGGGCAGCACCGTGAACGAAGGGCTCGACGCGAGCCGCCCCACCGCGAACGTGAGACGCCCGTCGTCCACCGTCTTCTGGAGGTAGACCTCGCCGGCCCAGAATCCATAACCGGACGCGGCGCTCTGGACGGTGAAGAGACTCCCGATCTTGTCGGAGAGCGATGGGCCGGAGGCATAGGCCATCCCGATGTACAGCTGCCAGTCGCCGGCGCTCGCGACGGTCCCGAGATCCACGGCGATCCCGAGGTTCGCCTGGTTCACCCAGCTCCAGCCGCGTCCGCCGGCCACGGTCACATCGCTCACCATCGGCTGCGCCGTCAGCGAGAGCGTCGGCGTGATGCCGTGCCTCATCATCCACCCCCGCGCGCCGCCCCAGTCCCGGGCGAGCGTGTGCTCCTCCTTGTCGAACGCGCTCTCGCGGCCGGTGTTGCACGGTTGCGGCCGCCGGCGCGGATCGGCGGGGTTGCGGCAGCGCGCGTGGGCGCCCGCCCTCCGCATCGAGTCGGCCGTGACGGGCCCCTGCGCGGCCGCGGCGAGCGGCGCGCCGAGCAGCGTGGTGGCGGCGAGAAGGGCCAGGGCGGAGAGTCGCATCGGCGGCAAAGCTTGGCGGCGTTGGGGGCGGGGTCAAGGGTGGATCTTCCCCCGTGCCGGACCGCTTGCTCTCCGGTGCTCCCGAGGCCAACCTCCATTCGGGAGCGATTATGCGGGAGGCGGGAGCCGGGAGCCGGGAGGCGATGAGGAAGAACTTTAATAGATTGAAATGCCGGGGGGCGGTGTAGTACGGCGTTGATGTCATTCCACACCGCCTCCCGGCTCCCGCTTCCCGCCTCCCGGTAGTTCGACCCATCACCTTTCAGGCATGCGGAATCACTCGTACTCAAAATTCTCCGCCGCCCAGGCCGACGCCGTCGATCTGCAGTCGCTCCTCGACCAGCTCGCGGACTTCCTCCTGCAGTCCGGCTTCGCTGGCGGGAACGGGGATCCCTTCTACGGCGATTTCGGCCATGATGAAGGCGACAAGTCCCTCGACGCGCTCCGCGAGGCGATCCTGCAGGCGCTGATGGACAGCGGGCAGTTCACCCCGGAGATGCTCGATGCGCTCCGCGGCGACGACACCGATGACGGCGAGAGCGCGGCGCGCCTCGCCAAGCTGCTCGACGAGATCATCCAGCGCCTCGTGGACGAAGGATTCCTCAATCTCCAGGCGCCGCCCCGGGTCCCCTCCGGACACCAGGAAGTGACCGGCCCCGGTGGGCTCGCGCACGCCGCGTCGCGCGACGTCCAGTTCCAGCTCACCGAGAAGGGGATCGACTTCCTGGGCTTCAAGACGCTCCGCTCCCTCCTCGGCTCCCTCGGCCGCTCGAGCTTCGGCAGCCATGACACGCCGTACCTCGCCACCGGCATCGAGGCCGATGCGTGGAGCAAGCCGTACGAATTCGGCGACACGATGAACCTCGATGTCGCCGCGACGCTGCAGCACGCGCTCGCACGCACCGGGTCGCTCGGCACCCCGCTCGACCTCGACTATTCCGACCTCATGGTCCGGCAGGCCGAATACCGCTCGAGTTGTGCGACGGTGCTCATGCTCGACACGTCGCATTCGATGATCCTCTACGGCGAGGACCGCTTCACTCCCGCCAAGAAGGTCGCGCTCGCGCTCACGCATCTCATCCGCACCCAGTTCCCCGGGGACACGCTCCGCGTCGTCCTCTTCCACGATTCGGCGGAGGAGATCCCGCTCGCGCGCCTCGCGCAGGCGCAGGTGGGCCCGTACCACACGAACACCGCCGAGGGGCTCAAGCTCGCGCGGCGGATCCTGCTCGCGCAGAAGAAGGACATGCGGCAGATCGTCATGATCACCGACGGCAAGCCGAGCGCCGTGACGATGCCGAACGGGCTCATCTACAAGAACTCGATGGGGCTCGATTCCATGGTGTTCGCGCAGACGCTGCGCGAGGTCGCCGACTGCCGGCGGGCCGGCATCGTGATCAACACGTTCATGCTCGCGCGCGACCGCGCGCTCGTCGAGTTCGTGAAGCGCGTCTCCGCGATCAGCCGCGGCAAGGCCTACTTCACGAACACGATGACGCTCGGGCAGTTCATCCTGATGGATTTCCTGCGCCGGAAGACGCGCAAAGTCTCCTGACCTCCGTGCCGTGAAGAAGAAGCCGCAGCGCAAACCGGACGGGTACATCGGCGGCAAGCCGATGCGCCCCGAGAGCCTGATGATGAGCTACGGGTACGACCCGGCGCTCTCCGAAGGCTCGGTGAAGACGCCGATCTTCCAGACGTCCACCTTCGTCTTCAAGAACGCGGAGGAGGGGAAGGCCTTCTTCGAGATGGCGTACGGGCTGCGCGAGGCGGCGCCGGGCGAGGCGATGGGGCTCATCTACTCGCGCATCAACAACCCCGACCTCGAGGTGCTCGAGGACCGCCTCACGCTCTGGGACGACGCCGAGGCCTGCGCCGTCTTCGCGAGCGGGATGGCCGCGATCACGACGACGATGCTGGAGTTCCTGCAGCCGGGGGATGTGCTCCTGCACAGCGAGCCCGTCTATGGCGGCACGGACCACTTCATGAAGCACGTGCTCCCACGCTTCGGGATCACCCCGGTGGGCTTCGCTGCCGGCGCCACGAAGGAGGAGATCGATGCCGCGATCACGGCGAAGGCGCCGGGGAAGCCGCTCGGCATGATCGTCATCGAGACGCCGGCGAACCCGACCAACGCGATGGTGGACATCGCGATGTGCGCGGCGATCGCGCAGGAGCGCTCGACGAAGGACCGGAAGGCGCTCGTCGCGGTGGACAACACCTTCCTCGGCCCGCTCTGGCAGCATCCGCTCGAGCATGGCGCGGACCTCGTGCTCTACTCGGCGACGAAGTTCATCGGCGGACACAGCGATGTGATCGCCGGCGCGTGCCTCGGCTCGCGCGCCCTCATGACGCGCGTGAAGGCGATGCGCACCTTCCTCGGCACGATGGCCGGCCCGCACACCTGCTGGCTGCTGCTGCGGAGCCTCGAGACCCTCAAGCTGCGCATGACCTCGCAGATGAAGAATGCGCGCTATGTCGCGGACTACCTGGCCGACCATCCGAAGGTGCAGCGCGTGTACTATCTCGGGCACATCGCCGACGGCTCACCCGAACACGCGCTCTACGTGCGCCAGTGCCACGCCGCCGGTTCGATGATCTCCTTCGATGTGGTGGGGGGGATGCCGGAGGCCTTCCGCTGCCTGAACGCGCTCAAGCTCGTGCGCCTCGCGGTGAGCCTCGGCGGCACCGAGTCGCTGGCCGAGCATCCGGCGAGCATGACCCATGCCGACGTGACGGCGGAAGGGAAGACGCGGATGGGGATCACGCCGGCGATGATCCGGCTCTCGATCGGCGTCGAGCATCCGGAGGACATCATCGCCGACCTCGAGCAGGCGCTCGCCGCGGTCTGAGGCGCAGCGAGCACCCGCCCGGGGATCATTTCGCCGGCGGCACGACCGGCGGCGGCGGGACCGCGGGGCCCGGGAGCGCCGGGCTCCACGTGGACGGATTCTCCGCCTTCCAGCGCATCGCCGTCTGAATGCGCGTGCGTCCGCTCGGATGGTCGTAGAAGATGATCTCCTCCCACGGACCCGGCTCCATCTTCCGGTACTCGCTCAGCATGAGCGCCGCCTGCGCGAAGCCATCGGGCTGCCGCGCCGCGTTGAGTCCGAAGACATCCGCTTCGTACTCCTGCGTCCGGATGATCGTGTTGAGCACCGGTGTCATCGCGAAGAGATACACCGAGAAAAGGAGTCCGACGAGTGGCAGTCCGGCGATGTCGCCGATGCCGGTCACTTTCCACTTGGCCTCGTATCGCACGCGCAGACGCTCGAAGAGCAGGTTGATGAGCGTGAAGCCGAGCACGATGATGATGCCGATCTCCATCAAGCCCTTGTAGACATGGTTGAGCACGTAGTGCCCCATCTCGTGCCCCATGACGGCCTCGATCTCGGGGAGCGATGACCGGTTCAGCAGGTTGTCGTTGAGCGTGATGCGCATCGTGCTGCCGAGGCCGCTGACGTTCGCGCTCACGCGCTTCGTCTGCTTGGAGGCGTCGATCTCCCAGACTTCCTTCGCGTCGATCCCGTTCGCGCGCGCGAGGGAGAGGATCGGCTGCACGACGCGCTGGTCGCCGAGCCGTTTCGGGCTGTTGAACATCGGCACGATCGCCACCGGCGCGATGAGCGCGATGAAGGCGCTGAAAGCGAGCGTCCCGATGGCGCCCCATACCCACCAGCTGCGCGGGAGGCGTCGCACGATCGCGTAGAGGCCGACGATGGCGAGCGAGCCGAGGATGAGGCCGATCGCGAGCCCCTTCCCCTGTTCACCGAACCAGCCACCGAGCGTGAGATTCGACATCCCGTACTGATGCTCCCGGAAGTACCCCTGGTAGATGTCGAGCGGGAGGGAGAGCAGCGTCAGGATCACGATGAACTGGACGGCATAGGCGGCTGACTGCAACGGGGGCCACTGGAAGGTCGCCTTCGCCCGGTCCCGCATCGTCGCGGAGGCCCCGGTCTG
>Ga0315271_10000568_pt1 | contig 20765 bp, 17 predicted proteins | sample C3_top_MG_FD_204664 | JGI IMG/M metagenome (GOLD analysis project Ga0315271, IMG submission 204664) | Sediment microbial communities from Yellowstone Lake, YNP, Wyoming, USA - C3_top | ecosystem: Environmental > Aquatic > Freshwater > Lake > Sediment | place: USA: Wyoming | collected 2017-08-01
CACCACCGCCGCCGACCTCGCTGCCCGCCGCGACTGGTACCTCGCCCTGCTCGATCTGCTCAAGGTCCGGGCCCGGCTAATCACCGACATCGTACGTCAGGCGATTCCCTATTTCCCCGGCGCGATCCCGATAGATACTGAAGCAGAGGCGAAACAGTGGAAAGACCGGCCGGCGACCGCGGAGCTGCTCCAGGCGACGCGGCAGCGCTTGGCGGGACTCTCCCCGTGGTCGCCCGAGGCGATGGAAGCCGTGCTGCGCGCGCTGGCCGAGGAACGCGGCGTCGCGGGCGGCAAGATCTTCCAACCGCTGCGCGTCGCACTCACCGGAACCACGGTGAGTCCGGGGATCTTCGATGTGCTGATGGCCATGGGACGGGACCTCGCGCTCGCGCGCCTCGATGCCGCGATCGCCACACTGAGGACCGACGCGGCCGGCTGATCGGCACCCGATGGGACCCGCGCGCGGATCGCAACGCCACGCCGAGGACCCATGCCGCAACCGCTGACCGCCACCGAACGAGCCGTCTACGAGTTCTTGCTCGACTTCCTGAGCGAGCACACGTATCAGCCCAGCGTCCGCGAGATCGGGCGCCGCTTCGGGATCAAGAGCACCAAGACGGTCTCCCAGCTCCTGCACGCCATCGCGAAGAAGGGCTACATCGAGCTCGATCCGGCCCGCTCGCGCGGCGTGCGCCTCTTGGGCTACGCCAGCGCCGGACGCGTCCAGCCGGTGCCGAGCTACGAGCGCTTCGCACGTGAGGAGCCGATGCTGCGCGCCGAACACCGTGGTCCGTTCTTCACCCTGGACCGCAAGCTCCTGCCGGCGCCCGAGGCGTTCTTCGTCCGCGCCAGCGACGACTGCATGGCGGCGCACGGCGTCCACCGCGGCGACTATGTGCTCGTCTGCCCTGGCACGCCGCAAGCCAATGCGGGACCCGGGACGCTCGTCGTCGCGCGGCAGGGAGACCGCCCCGTCGTCCGCATGCTCGTCGCGCGGAACGGCCGGGGTGCGCTGGTCAGCGACGATGCCGCTTCGCCGGAGATCCCGGTGCGCGACAAGGGCGACGGCTTCGTGTGCGGCGAGGTCTGCGGCGTGGTGCGCCCGGCGGAACTGGCAGCGCGCTGACCCCGGGGGTCAGCTCAGGGCGACTGGAGTGCGATCGGGTCCGGCTGAACGGGCTTCCGCACCGGCTCCGGCACTTCGACGGGCGCCTGGCCGGACGGGACCTTCCCCGCCGCCACTTCCTTCGCGCGCCGTTCCCGCTCCTTCCGCTGTCGGATCCGGCGCACCGCGGTGCGGAAATCCTCGGCGTCGAGCGCCCGCCCCGCCTGGTAGTTGATCTCCCGCGTCTGCCGGTTGAGCTGCGCCTGCTCCGGCGTCGACCAGCCCGTGCCGTGGATCGGCAGCACCGCGAGCAAGGCCGCCGGGATCTTGTAGTCGGCGATGTAGATGTTCGCCGAGTCCACCCCGTACTTCTTGCCGCCGGCGGTGAACACCCCGGCGAGCGCTTTCGCCGCGCTCCCCTTCTGGAGCGTGTCCTTCATGTGCGCGAGCGTCTCGTGGAAGGCGCTGTCGAAGCGCTGGCTGTCGCTCAGCGGCGCGACGATCACCGCCCCGGGCGGCAGCCAGACGCGCGGGTCGTGCATCACTGGCATGATCCCGGGGCCCGCGCCGCCGGCGCTCACCACCGGACCCGTCCCTTCTTCGGTGACGGCCTTCGCTCCCGGCTTCGTCACCACCACGCCCGTGGGCACGGACACCGGCGCCGCCAACTCCCGCGCCGCCATCGGCGCGCCACGCTGTGCCTTGCCGTTCCCCCCCGCGTGCACCTTCACCGCACCGCCGCCCGGGAGCTGCGAGTAGCGCACCGACTCCGCCGTCGGCACCAACGCCCGGTGCTCGGTCAGCCACTGGCGCAGCGGCATCGGGAGCGAGAGCACCCAGAAGAGCCCCGTGAGCAGCACGACGTGCAGCGCAATGGAGACCGCGAAGGCGACGCCGGACTGCTCGCGCTTCTTCATACCGGCGCTCCGAAGGTCGCGAGCACGCGGCCGGCACGGCGCGCCGCTTCCGCCAGCCGGTCCGGGGACGTGATGAAGGAGACGCGGAAGAAGCCCTCACCACCCGCGCCGAACGCGGAACCGGGAAGCACCACCACCGCCTCATCGTTCAGCAGGCGGTCGGCGAAGGCCGCGCTCGGCAGCCCCTCGGGCAGCGGGATCCAGAGGTACATCGTGGCCTGCGGGGTCTCGCACGCGAAGCCGGCGGCGCGGAAGGCGGAGACGGCCGCGTCACGGCGCTCGCGAAAGACCGCGAGATTCCCCGGCAGGAAGCTCTCCCAGCTCTCGAGCGCCGCGACCCCCGCCGCCTGCACCGCCATGAACGCTCCCGTGTCCACGAAGCTCTTGATCTTGGCGAGCGGCGCCGCCAGCGGCTTCCGCGCCGCGGCCCAGCCGATCCGCCATCCCGTCATGTTGTACGTCTTGGACAGCGAATGGAACTCGATGGCAACGTCCCCGGCGCCCTCGATCTCGAAGATGCTCGGCGGGCGGTAGCCATCGAAGGCCAGCTCACTGTACGCATTGTCGTACACCAGCAGGATGTCGTGTTCCCGGCAGCGCGCGACGAGGCGCTCGAGATAGTCGCGCGGGGCGACCGCGCTCGTCGGATTGTTGGGATAGTTCACGTACACCATGCGCGTACGGCGCAGGATGTCACGCGGCAGGTCATCGAGCTCGAGGAGGAACTTGTTCTCCGGCCGCAGCGCGACGAGGTGCGGCGTCGCCTCGGCGAGGAGCGAGCCGCCAAGGTACGCGAGGTAGCCCGGTTCCGGGATGACCGCGATGTCGCCGCGCTCGAGGTAGCCGAGCGCGAGATGCGCGATCCCCTCCTTGCTCCCGATGAGCGGGACGATCTCCGAGAGCGGATCGAAGCGCAGCGCGAAGCGGCGTTCCATCCACTTCGCGACCGCGTCGCGATAGGCGGGGAGCCCGAGGCCGAAGCCGTAGCGGCTCATCGCCGGCGTGCGCGCGGCGCGCTCGAGCGCCTCGACCGCCGCCGCCGGCGGCGCCAGGTCCGCGTCCCCCGCCCCGAGGTCGATCACGTCCATGCCCCGCGCGACGAGGTCCCGCTTCTTCTGCGGGATCGAAGCGAGCGGGTACTCGGGGAGCGACTGGAACCGGGCGGAGAGTCTCGGCATGCGGATCGGAGAGCGCGCCCTACGTGGCGCGGACGACGGGGTTGCGAACGACGCTGAGCCCGGTCAACTCGACCTCCACCGTGTCACCCGGTGCGAGGGGTCCCACCCCCGCCGGCGTGCCGGTGGCGATCAGATCGCCCGGCTCCAGGGTCATGATCCCTGAAATGTAGGCGATGAGGGCCGGAATGGCGAAGGCCATCTCCCGCGCCCGCGCCCGCTGGCGCTCCACCCCGTTCACCCGGGTGACCACCTCCACCGCGCCGAGGTCCGCCGGGCAGAGGGCCGGCTCGCCGAGCGGGCAGAAGGTGTCGAAGCCCTTGGCGCGGGTCCACTGGCCGTCGGTCTTCTGCAGGTCGCGCGCGGTGACATCGTTGACGGCGACCAGCGACGCGATCCCCGCGATGGCGTCGGCCTCGCTCGCGCGGCGCAGCCGGCGTCCGATGACAATGCCGATCTCCCCCTCGAACTCCACCTGTTTCGACTGCGCCGGCAGCTCGATCGCCACTCCGCTCGCGATCACCGCCGACGGCGGCTTGAGGAAGATCAGCGGTTCCTTCGGCATATCGTTGCCGAGCTCCCTCGCGTGCTCCAGATAGTTCCGGCCGACGCAGACGATCTTTCCCGGGCGGTTCATCGCGGTCTCCCCTCCAGATAGAAGCGCTCGAGCGCGGAGCGCAGTTCGTTCCACGGCGCCACGAGCCGGCGCGCCGGCGGCAGGGCGTCGAGCAGCTGCTCGCCGTACCGCTTGGTCAGGACGCGCGGATCACCCAGGACGATGACACCGCGGTCGGTGGTGCTCCGGATCAGGCGCCCGAACCCCTGCTTGAGGCGCAGCGCCGCATGCGGGAGCATGTACTCGCGGAAGGGGTCTCCGCCAGCCGCCTCGATCGCCTCGCACTGCGCCGCGGTGAGCGGCTCGGTGGGGACGCGGAAGGGGAGCTTCGCGATGACGAGCGCGCGCAGCGCCTCTCCCGCGACATCCACCCCCTCCCAGAAGGACGACGTGCCGAGGAGGATCGCGCGCCCCGACTCGCGGAAGCGGCGCAGGAGCGCGTCGCGCGTCTCGTCGCCGTGCACGAGCAGCGGCCAGCGCGACGCCGCGCCGGCAGCGCGCAGCAGCTCGGCGACTGCGCGCACCTCGCCGTGGCTCGTGAAGAGCGCGAAGAGCCCGCCGTCGCTCGCTGCCGCGAGGTCGTGCACCAGCGACGCGATCGCGCGCCGGTGCCCCTCGCCATCCACGTTCGGCGCCGGCAGGTCCGTCGGCACGGCGAGCACCGCCTGCTCGGCGTAGTCGAAGGGGGACGGGAGCATCGCCGTCTCCGGTTCCACCTCCGGCTGGTCGAGGCCGAGGCGCTGCTTGATGAACTCGAAGCTCCCATCGGTGGCGAGCGTCGCGCTCGTGATGATCGTCGTCTCGACGCGCTTGAAGAGGTCCTCGCGGAGGATCGGCGCAACGTCGAGGGGCACCGACACCGCGGCGACGTTCTTGTCGCGTCCGCGCGCCTCGAGCCAGCGGACGGTGGGCGCCTTCTCGTCCTTCGGCGGCCGCAGCGCGCGCGTGAGCCCGTCGCCCAGCGCCTCGAGCCGCCGCGTGACGGCGCGCATCTCGGCGAGCAGGGGCGCCACCGCCTCGGCGCGCTGCTCGTCCGTCTCGAGCCGCTCGCGCACGAGGCGCAGCCCCTCGCGGAGCATCGCGATCTCTCGGAGCAGGTCGGTGAAGGCGGCGTCGAGCCCGGCGCCCCAGGCGGCATGGCCGTCGAACTCCGCGGTGAGCCGCAGCGGCGACCGGCCGCTCTCGGTGAGCACCGTCGCGAGCAGGTCGAAGACGAGCGCGCCCTTCTCGCGCGCGGCGTGCACGGCCGGCGCGAGGCGCGCGTGCACGAGATCGAGGCTCGCGACGCTCAGCAGGTCGTCGTGCGCCTGCAGCCGCTGCACGAGCGCGGCGAGCAGCCCCTTCCCGCGCCGGTCGAGGCGCGAGAGCAGGCGGTCGAGTCCCTTCCGCGTCACCGTGCTCCCGAGGTGCGCGACTGCGGCGTCCTCCAGGTGGTGCCCCTCGTCCACCACGAGCCGCGCGTAGGCGGGGAGCACCGCAGCATCCCCCCAGTTCTGCGACGCGCGCCGCACCGCGAGATCGGAGAGCAGCAGATGGTGATTGACGACGATCACATCCGCCTGCGCCGCCGCGCGTCGCGCCTTGAAGAGGAAGCAGGGGTCGAAGTGCGGGCACTTGAGGCGGCCGCACAGATCCGATTCCGCGGCGACCTCATCCCACACCTCGGGGCGCGGCGCTACGGCGAGATCGCTGAGCGAGCCGTCGGTCGTCTTCTTCGCCCAGCGCTCGAGCGCCGCGATGCCATCGCGCCGTTCCTCGTCGAACATCCCCGCCGGGGCGCCCGTCGCCTGTTCCAGTCGCTGCAGGCAGAGATAGTTGTGCCACCCCTTGAGCAGCGCGAAGCGCACCGGCTGGTCGCCCAGCGCGTCGCGCAGGAAGGGAAGATCCTTCCCCACGAGCTGCTCCTGCAGGTTGATCGTGTTCGTCGAGACGATGGTGCGCTCGCCGTTCGCCGCCGACCAGCGCAGCGCCGGCACGAGATAGCCGAGCGACTTGCCGACGCCGGTGCCCGCTTCGAGGAGCGCGATCCCGCCACCGTTGTACATCCGCGTGATGCGCTCGGCCATGGCGCGCTGGCTCGGGCGGTCCTCCCAGGAGGACAGCTGCGCGGCGACGGGGCCGCCGGCACCGAGCACGTCGCCGACGGTGCGCGGATCCAGGCGCGCGGCAGCCTTCTCGCGCGGGATCTCCACCACCACGTAGAGCGAGCGCGCCTCGTTGTCGATGATCGCGAATCCGATGCCGTCGTCGTGCAGCCGCGCGGCGACGCTGAGATCGGCGTCGCTCGGCGTGAGATCGCCGCTCGGATGGTTGTGCACCAGCATCTCGCCACGGATCGCGAAGCCCGGCAGCGCGAGGACGGAGCTCACATCCCCGCGCGCGACGACGCGCGCGGCGCGGAGCTCCCCTTCCTCGCCGACCGTCGCGACGAAGCAGACCTCGCGCCCGCCGGCGAGCCGGATCGCGGCGCGCATTGCCGCCTTGGCCGGCGCCGCGAGCCGCGCCCCCTCCGCCGCCGCGGTCACGTCTTGAGCGGTTTCCGCTTCGCCGCCGGGAAGAGCACGTTATTGAGGATCAGCCGGTAGCCCGGCGAGTTCGGATGCAGCGACAGGTCCGTCGGCGGATTGCCGATGGCGTGCTGCGGGTCCTCGGGGTCGTGCCCGCCGAGGAAGGTCCAGCTTCCTTTGCCGTAGTCGCCGTGGATGTACTTCACCCACGGCGCCCCCGGCTCCTCGGCGAGGATGGTCACGCCGGGTTTCAGTGTACGCCGAGAGAAACTCGTAGTGACACCATAAAAGTCGGGGATCACCGTGCGGTGGTCCTGCACCAGCATCGACGCGACGGGATCGAACTTCGCGCTGAAGGCGAAGAGCGTGAAGGCGCCGAGCGGCTGGCGACGGCCCGGTACGTTCGCCTGGTGACCGTCGATGTCGCTCATCGAACTGATCAGTTCCGCCGTCTCCAGGTGGGCGTCGCGGAAGGCGAAGGTGCGCGACCAGTCCATCCGCTCGTCGGCGTCGGGGGCGATCGGCGTACCGTCGGCATAGGAGACAGCGATGTCCACGTTCGCGCCGGCGATCGCCAGTTCGAGGGTCTCGGTGGCGCCGCACATCGCGAAGAGGAAGCCGCCATTCTCCACGTAGCGCCGGACGCGCTCGGCGACCGCCTTCTTCAGTGCGGGGATGTTCGAGAAGCCGTGCGCACGCGCCGCCTCGAGGTTCGCGCGCTCCTGGTCGGCGAACCAGGGAGCGCCGCGGTATGCGATGTAGAAGCGGCCCAGCTGCCCGGTGAAGTCCTCGTGGAAGAGATGGAGCCAGTCGTACTTCGCGAGATCGCCGCGCAGCACGCCGTCGTCCCACACGGTGTCGTAGGGAATGCCGGCGTAGTTGAGCGCCATGGTCACCGCGTCATCCCAGGGTGATGCGTACGGAGGCGTGTAGATGGCGATCTTCGGCGCGCGCTCGAGGGGGACGGCCTCCATGTTGCCCCCCGCCATCTCGGTGCGGACCGCACCGAGCGCCGCGTCGCCGACCGGTTCGGTGGTGATGCCATCGAGCGCCGCGCGGCGGCGGAGCTCGGGGGTGTCGGGGAGGAGGAAGCTCCCGCCGCGGTAGTTGAGGAGCCACTCCCCTTTCGCGCCGGCGTGGAGTGCGTTGTACGTGAGGCCGTAGGCCTTGAGATGGTTCTGCTGCGCGTCGTCCATCGGCACCAGCAGATGCTGCGCCGGCGCGCGCCGGGTGGCGGCCGCGAGGAGGAGGGCGGCGAGCGCGCGCCTCACGAGGTGCTCGCCCCGGCGCGCCGCGCGGCGTCGAGCTCGCGGCGGGCCTGCGGGAGGAGCGCGCTATCCGGGTAATTGAGGATCAGATGCTCGAGGCGGGCGACCGCAGCGGCGTCCTGGTGCGAACGGCGCAGGGCGCGCGCCCACGCGAGGTCGCTCGCCGGCGCCTCGGGGGACTGCGGCATCTGCTCGACGATCCGCTGCCAGATCGCGATGGCGGCCCTGTCATCGCCGCGCGCCGCCTCGAGGCGCGCCGACTGCGCGAGGAGGAGGGGGGCCGCATCCGGGAGCTCGGCCGCCGCGAGGGCGAACTGCCGCGCCGCCGCGGCGCTGTCGCCGCGGGCGAGGGCGAGGAAGGCGGCGCCCGTGGCGGTCGAGCGGTCCTTCGTGGTGCGCCCGAGGATCGCGACGGCCATGAGCTCGTCGGCGGAGCGCGCGCGCTCGGGGGCGAGGGCGCGCCGCGCCGCCGCGAGATCCCCCTCGTAGAGCGCGAACCAGCCCGCGGCGTCGCCGGCATCCTCCCCCGAAGCCTCGAGCGATGCGCGGGCGCGGGAGAGATCGCCCGCGCGCACCCACGCCCACGCCACCCAGCGTGCCATGGCGGCGCGCTGCTCGGGCGCCGCGTACGGCGCGTAGGCGGCCGCGACGCGCTCGGCGTCACGCCCCCGGCCGAGGACGCTGAGCGCCTCGACGCGCACCGGCACCGCGAGCGCCGCCGCACTGGCGGAGTCCATCACGCTCGCTGAGAGCGCCGCGATCGAGTCGGCGCCGCGGGCATCGCCGCCGCGCAGCGCGTCGCGCGCCGCGTCGGCGAAGAGCGGGCCGTCGAGCGTGGGGGTGGCGGCGGCGACGAGCGCATCGCGCGCGACGAGCCAGGCGTCCGCCGCTTCGGCGCGCTGCGCGAAGTCGCGCCAGACCGTGGCGCGCAGCGAGTCGGGCGGAAGGACGCGCAGCGCCTCCCAGCCGCGGCGAGGATCCCCCCACGCCAGCTCGAGCGATGCGAGCACCGAGCGCGCCCCGGCGGCCGCCGGCGGCGCCGCCAGCGCCCGCCGCACGCCATCGCGCTGCGCCACGGGCGCCGGCGTCAGCGAGTACACGGCGGCCTGGGCGAAGTACGGCCGGTCGGTCGCCGCCTCCCGCCACGCCGCCGCGGCCGCCACCCACTGCCCGCGCGCCGCCTGCAGCATCGCGGTCTCGTAGGCGAAGTTGCGCGCGTCGCCGGTCGTGGCCGCGGCCTCGGCGAGGATCGTGTCGGCGGCGGCCGCGTCCCCCTCGGCGAGCAGCATCCGTGCGTAGGCGCGGTACGGCGCCGCATCCCCCGGCGCGGCGCGGCGCCACGACTCGAAGGCCGCCCGCACCGCGCCCCGCCCGCCGACATAGCGCGCAGTGCGAAGCTGGAGCGTGCGCAGCCCCGTGTCGCGCGGCTCGAGGCGCAGCGCACGATCGACGTAGGGCATGAGGGAATCGCGCGCACCGAGCTGGTCATACACGCGCTCGAGCCCGAGGAGCGCGCCGAGCGACCCCGGCTCCTTCGCGAGCGCGTCGCGGTAGGCGGCGCCGGCCGCGCGCCACTGCTGCTGCTCCTCGAGCGCTTCAGCGCGCGCCAGCGGGTCGGCATCCTGTGCGCGCGCGGCGCCCGCCCCCGCGCCGGCGAGCGCGAGCGCGAGTACGCTGAGCCGGAGCGCGCTACGGAGGCGTCGCACCGTTCAGGCGGTTGAAGTAGTCGACGATGACCGCGCGCTCCTCGGCGCTCAGCCCGCGGAGGTCGTTCCAATCCGGCACGCCGTAACGGTTCGCGGCGCGTCCCGAGAGGGGTCCGTTCGCGGGCGCCGAAGCGGGACCCTCGGCGGCCGAGCGCGATTCGCGCTTGCCGGTGTCCTCGCGCTCCTCCTTTTCCATCGCGAGCCCGGCGTCCATGAGCCGGTGGAAGAGGCGTTGCTGGCGTTCGAGGAGAGCGGGATCGATCCGGTTCCTCTCGAGGTCCGCGGCGATGTCGCGCATCTCGCGCGCCATCTGCGCGGAGCGGGCGTCGCCCTGGCCCGCTTCCTCGAGCGCGCGGGCGAGTGCGCGCTGCTGGCGGGCGAGTGCGCGCGCCTGCTCGGCGGCCGCCGCGCCCGGCGTCATTCCGGGCGCCGGGAGCAGCCCCGATGCCTGCGCGTTGAGCCCTCCCTGCTGCTTCGCGAGCTCGGCCATGCGCTGCATCAGCTCCGCGAATCCCGACGCCGACTGCGCGCCGGCAGCGCGGGCGCGGTCGCGCATCATCTGCGCCGCCGCCGTCGCAAGCGCCTGCGACGCCGCGGCGAGCTCCGGCGACGCCTCGCGGCTCGCGCGCGGCCCCTCCGCCACCTCGCGCGTCGCCTCGGCGACGCGTGCGCGCGCCTCCGCCAGCGCGCGCTGCGACTGCGGGGAGACGTGCGCCGACTGGCCGGCCGCCCGCTGCAGCCGCGCGGCGAGGCGGTCCGTCCCCTGCTGCACCGCGCTCTGGTCGCCGCGCAGGGCGCTGTCAGATCCCGCCGCGGCGCGATCCGCCAGCGCGTCCTCCGCCTTCGCGAGCTCCATCGCTTCGGCCGAGGCGCGATCGAGCTCCGCCGTGAGGTCCTGCTTCCACTCGCGCACCTGCTCCTCGCGCGCGGCAGCGAGCTGCTGCGCCGCCTGCGTCATCTCCGACGCGCCGGTGCGCCCCTCCGCCGGCGCCTCCGACGATGGCGCCGCCGACGCCCGCTGCATCGCCTGCGCGGCGCGCTGCGCGTGTTCTCCCGCCGGCGGCATCGCGCGCGCCGCTGCGTCCGCGTGCTCGCGCGCGAGCCGTTCGCCGAGCGCGGCGATCTGCGCCGCGAGCGCCTGCGACCGCTCGCTCACCTGGGCCGCCGACCGCCGCGCCGCGCTGTCGGGCGCGGCCAGGGAGTCGGCGACCGCCCGCGAGCGCGCCGCGAGATCGCGCGCGTCGTCGCGCAGCGTCTGCATCGCTCCCTCGAGCGCCGCGCGCTGCAGCATCGCCGCGGTGCGCTCCAGCTCGGCGCGCAGCTTGTCCTGCTGGGCGGCGAGCTGCTCGAGCGCGCGGCGCATCTCGTCCGCCGAGAGCTGCTTCCCCGCCGACATCACCGCCGCCAGCTGCTTCGCCATCTCGGGAGTGAGCGCATCGCGGAGGAGCCGCTGCGCGTCCTGCAGCTGCCGCGCGAGCGCGGTGTCGAGCGCCCCCGCCGCCTTGAGCGCGCGCTCGAGCGCTGCCGCATCCCGCTGCGCATCGCGCACCCGCGCCGCGAGCTGCTGCTGCGCCTGGGCGAGCGTCGCCGCCTGCTGCGCCGTTTCGTAGCGCATCGTCCGCTCGGTGGCGGTCTCCCCCGTGCGGTCGGTCCGCGAGCGCGCCGCCTCGCGCGTCCGCTGCGCCAGGTCCCGCTCGGCCGACGCGGCGGCCGCCGTCCGCGCCGCCGCGCTGTCGCCCAGAGAACGCGCGAGCGCGCGCGTCTCCTCGAGCGTCGGCACGCGGATGACGAGCGCGCGGCTCTCGCCGGTCTGGTGCCAGGGGGAATCGTCCATCACCGAGAGGACGAGATGCAGCGCATCCCCGGGCTCGAGCCCACGCGCCGCGAGATCGACCGGCACCTCGGCCGCCCACGCCGCGGCGCCGGGATGCGCAAGCAGCTGCTCCGTTGCCGGGGAGGCGCGCCCCCCGTGCTCGCGCCAGCCCCGGAGCGACGCGGTCGCGATCCCGTGGTCATCGCTCGCCGCGACGCGCATCGTCACCGTGGCGCCGTCGGCGACCACGGTGTCCGCGGCGGGCGCGAGGATCTCGGCGCGCGGCGCCAGATCGGGGATCACCTGTATTTCGAGCGCGGCGGGGACATCGGCGATCGGGCCGCCGGCGCTCCGCGCGAACCAGTGCCAGACGCCCCCCGTGCCGACATCGAGCGCGCCGCGCCCGCGGTGGGCCGACGTCGCGAGGCGCAGGGTATCCGACGCCCCATCGCGCACGACGCCGATCGCCGCGAGATCGGCGGACGCGCGCGCCTCGAGACGCAGCACAGTGCCCTGCGGCACACGCAGCGGCTCCCCCGCCGCGAGCGGCTCCGGCGGACGCCCGAGATAGCGCGGATACACCGCCTGGATCGCGACGTCGCCGACGAAGGCGCGGTCACGCACGCGCACCGTCACGGTGTCGCTGACCGCACGTCCGTCGCTCGCGACGAGGGTAAGGTCCGCGTCGAGCGGGCCGAGCACGGTGGCCGCGGCGCCATCCTGCACGCGCACCATCTGCTGCGCCCACGCCGCCCCCGTCGCGCGCGAACGCACGGCCACCGTCTTCCGCCCCGGCGCATCGATGGTGATGCGCACCGAGTCGCCGCGCAGCACCGAAGACGGCGCGCCGCGGATCGCGAGTGGCGGGAGGAGCGTCCCGTCGAGGACGCGCCGCGGATGCAGCACCGCGCGCCAACCGTCCGGCGCGCGGCGCGCGGTCACGGCCACGAAGAGCAGTGCCGCCGCGAGCGCGAGGCCCTCCCACGCCGCCCGCCGCCGCACGGCCGCGCGCGCACCCGGCGCGAGCGCGCCGCCGACGCTGGCGATGCGCTCCGCCATGAGAGCGCTCGCCCGGGCGCCGAGCGCCCCCGCCGCCGCGGACTCCGCCGCCGCGCGGAGCGCCCCCGCCCGGAGCCCGCGCTCACCCTCGATCGCGCGCGCCACCGCCGCCACCGAGGCGCGCCGCAGCCGCCGGCGCGCGAGGGACAGCGCGAGACCGCCGAGGAGGGCCGCCGCCCCCCACGCCACGACCGGGGTGGCCGGGTGCGTGATCCAGGCGCCGCCGTCCGCGGCGAGCGCGCCCAGCGTGAGCGCCGCGAGCGCGGCCGCCAGCGCGAGCGCGGTGGCTCCGAGCGCGAGGGTGCGCACGAGTCGGCGGCGCTCCCGCGCCACCATCCGCTCGATCGTCACGGCGCCGCGCGGCTCGTCACCGCGTACGCGAACAGGTTGACGCCCATCCGCAGCGCCGCTTCGTGCAGCGCCGGCGGATCGCCATACGTGGCCTGATCCTCCCAGCCGTTCCCGAGATCGCTCTCATAGCTGTAGTACACCGCGAGCCGATCGCCGAGGAAGATCCCGTAGCCGCGCGCCGGCTTCCCGTCGTGCTCGTGGATCTTCGGGAGTCCTTTCGGCAGCTCGTACACGAGGTGGTACACCGGGTGCGAGAGCGGCACCTCCACCAGCGGCCGGTCCGGGTACACGCGCGCGATCTCTCGGCGGAAGCTCTCATCGAGCCCGTAGTTGTCATCCACATGGAGGAAACCGCCGCGCGCGAGGTACTCGCGCAGCCGCACGACCTCGGCATCGCTGAAATGGATGTTGCCGTGCCCGGTCACATGGAGGAAGGGATAGTCCCAGAGCCGGTCGTCCATGAGCGTGACGCGCGCTTCGGTGCGCTCCACGGGGATCGTGGTGCGCGCGGCGATCGCCGCGAGGAGGTTGGGGAGGCTCGAGGGATTCGCGTACCAGTCGCCGCCGCCGTCGTACTGCAGCCGCGCGATGGTGAGAAGCCCCGGCTCGACGGTCGTCGACGGCCTTAGGGACAGCAGGAGCAGGAGGGGCGCGGCGCGAAGGGGGAGCAAGAGTTCAGGGTGCAGGGTTCAGGGTTCAGGGTTCAGGGGTTCAGGGGTTCAGGGGTTCAGGGGTTCAGGGTTCAGGGGTTCAGGGGTTCAGGGGCGGAACGTCGGAGGCTGTCTCCGTTTCATGCGCGAGCTTGTAGGCGGCGTTCCGCGCGAGGCCGAACTCCTTCGCCAGCATCGCCGCCACCTCGCGCGGCCGCCTGCCCTCCGCGCGCAGCGCGTGCGCCCGCGCGCGCGCCTGCGCTTCCTGCGCCGAAGGATCCGGCGCGCTCGCGCCGCCGATCACCAGCACGACCTCGCCGCGCGGAGCGGTCTCTTCGTAGTACTTCGCGAGTTCGGCCACCGTTCCGCGCCGGACCTCCTCGAACTTCTTCGTCAGTTCCCGCGCCACCGCCGCCGGCCGGTCGCCGCCGCCGAGCGCCGCGAGCGCGGCGAGCGTCGCCCCAACGCGCGCCGGCGCCTCGTAGAGCACCGCCGTATGCGGCAGCGCCGCGAGTTCGGCGAGCGCGCTCGTGCGGTCGGCACCACGACGCTCGAGGAAACCGAAGAAGGTGAAGCGGCTCGCATCGAGCCCCGACGCCACCAGCGCCGCGAGCAGCGCGGACGGACCCGGGATCGGTGTCACCGTCACCCCGGCATCGATCGCCGCGCGCACCAGCCGCGCGCCGGGATCCGAGAGCAGCGGCGTCCCCGCATCGGAGACGAGCGCCACGCTCTCCCCTGCACAGAGCCGCGCGACGATCCCCGGCGTGGACGAGGCTTCGTTGTGCTCGTGATGCGACGCCACCGCGGTGCGGACGCCGGCGTGGTCGAGAAGGATGCGCGCGTGCCGCGTGTCCTCCGCCAGCACGAGCTGCACGCCGCGCAGCGTCTCCGCCGCGCGCGGCGAGAGATCGGCGAGGTTGCCGATCGGCGTGCTGACGAGGTAGAGCGTGCCTGCGGCGGTCGGCATGATGGGAAGATGCAGGAAGGGCCCGGGAAGCCATAGGCTCCCCGGACCCAAGGTCCGCCGCCGGCCCTGCCGGCGACCGGGGTGCGCCGGGGCCGGAGCCCCGGCGCCGGCGTCAGTTCACGTGCTGCTGGATCTTCGCCTCGATCGTGGCCTTCGGCATCGCGCCGACGACCATGTCCACCACCTTCCCGCCCTTGAAGAACAGGATCGTGGGGATCGACCGCACGTTGTAGCGCGTGGTCGTCCGGACGTTCGCATCGACATCCATCTTCACGACCTTCGCCTTCCCCGCGTACTCCGCGGCGAGCTGGTCGACGATCGGACCCACCATGCGGCAGGGGCCGCACCAGGTCGCCCAGAAATCCACCAACGCGAGACCGTCGTGCTTCTCGATCTCCGTCTCGAAATCGCTATCGGTGACCGCCATCGTGTTCGACATGTGTTCCTCTCCAGCCAAGGCTCGCCGGCGGCGCGCCCGTCGTTAGATTGTCCTCGCCCCCCGCCTTGGAGAGCGCTCCTCATGAACCCGGCACCGCGTCGCAGCGCCCGACTCGCCCACCTCGGCATCGCCGTGCGCTCCCTCGACGCCGCGCTCCCGTTCTACCGCGACATCCTGGGACTCAGCGACGTGCCGCTCGATGACGCGGACGGCGCCGGGATCGCAGGGTTGCAGGCCGGTGACGCGCTCGTCGAACTGCTCGAGCCTCGCCAGCCGGATTCGCCGATCGCCAAGTTCGTCGAGCGGCGTGGCCCCGGGATCCATCACTTGTGCTTCGCCGTCCCCGACCTCGATGCCACGCTCGCGCGCTGCCGGGCCGCCGGACTGCGATTGATCGACGAGACGCCCCGGATCGGCTCCGAAGGCAAGCGCATCGCCTTCCTGCACCCGTCCAGTACGGACGGCGTGCTCATCGAACTCACAGAAGACTAATCAGTCTTGGCCGAAATGGGTTCCCCGCGCCGCGGATCAACCGCTGACCGAGCTCTGCCCCGAGCACAGGTCCTTGAGCGGCACGAGCTCCGGGTTCGCCACGAACCAGCGGTTCGCCGGCCCGAGCACCACCTGTGTCTTCGTCTCGCGCGTGAACGAACCCTTCGTCACCTGCAGCGTCACGACGTGCATCGTCGCCGTCGTGGCGACGTCGGCGACGATCCGGTAGCTGTCGTGCTGGAAATAGCACTCCATGATCAGCTCGCGCTTGCGGAGCTGGCTCTTGTCCACGATCTCGCTCGCGGGGCCCTTCTCCGAACCCCAGATGTAGGAGAGCCCGTCGAGGTCCTGCTCCTTGATCGCGGTCATGAAGGCGGAGATCGCGGCGGTCGGCGTCGCGGCGCCCGGGTCCTTCCGCGTGGTGCCGGCCGGCGCCGCACCGGTCTCGGGCGCCGAGGAACCGCCGCACGCGGCCGCCACGAGCATCACGAAGAGCAGGCGTTTCATTCCGTTCGCTCCGTTGGCAGACGCCAGCGAACCTAAGGGACGGCGCGCATGCGAGCAACCCACCAACGGCTGTACATCAACGTCGATCACGTCGCCACGATCCGCGAGGCGCGCCGCACCGACGAGCCCGATCCGGTGCTCGCCGCGCGCGCCTGCGAGGACGCCGGCGCCGATGGCATCACCGCGCATCTCCGCGAGGACCGCCGCCACATGCAGGACGACGACGTCACGCGCCTCGCGACCGTGCTCCGCACCCCCTTCAATCTCGAGATGGCGCTCACCGACGAGATGCTCGCCATCGCCGAGCGCCTGCGCCCCCACCAGGTGACCCTCGTCCCCGAGCGCCGTGAGGAAGTGACCACCGAGGGCGGCCTCGACGTCGCCCGCGACCCGCGCCGCCTGGCCGACGGGCTCGCCCGCCTGAAACGCGGAGGGGTGCGTACCAGTCTATTCATCGCCCCCTCGCCCGACGCGGTCCGCCGCGCCTGCGAGCTGGGCGCCGATGCGGTGGAATTCCACACCGGCGCCTACGCGCACCACCCCGATGACCCGTCCACCCTCGCGGCACTCGCGCAGGCGGCGGCCCTCGGCGCGGAGCTGGGGCTGGCGGTGCACGCGGGGCACGGCCTCACCGTCCGGAACGTCGGGCCGGTGGCCGCGATCGCGGAGCTGGAAGAACTGAACATCGGCCATTCGATCGTGAGCCGGTCGGTGTTCGTGGGGATCGCCGGCGCGGTGCGCGAAATGCGGGCCGCGATGGACGGCGCCCGGAAGGGCACGCGTTGACCGGCCGCACGGCGCGGCCTAAGTTCGTCTCTCGCTTCTCGTTGGAGTTCGGATGACGGCATCGGCTGGCGTACTGGATTTCTTCATCGTCGAAGCGAGCGAGTACATCGAGCGCCTCGACAACCTGCTCGCATCCGCCGGCCAGGCGGGTCCCAACGCCGACTCCTTCGGCCGCTACGCGCGCGCGCTGCGCGGGAGCGCGACGATGTCGCGGCAGTACGGGATCGCCGATGTCGCCGGCGCGCTCGAGCGCATCGCGCGCGCGCTCCGCAACCGCGCGATGGGCTGGAGCCCCGCCGGTGCCGCCGCCGTCGTCGGCGCGGTGGACGATCTGCGCATCCTCGTTCGCGCCGTCCGCGAGTGGGGCCCGGCCGACGACCAGCGCGCCCAGGCGCGCACGGCCGAGCTCGACCGCCTCGCCCCCGGCCCGGGCAACAGCGGCGTCCACGCCGCGCAGCCCGCCGCCACCATCGAGACGCCCCTCTCCGGCGCGCACTTCCTCGCCGCCGAGACGGCCGACCTCGCGCGCGCCCTCGAGCAGCTCGTCGCCACCCCCGAGGACACGCACGTCATCGCCGCGCTCGCCGACCGCGTGCGCGCCCTCCGCGGCGTCGCCGACCTCAAGGACATGCCCCCGCTCCCCGACGTCGTGGACGCCGTGGAACGGTCGCTCAAGACGCTGGAGCTCGCGTCGCCCAATCCGTCGCCCTCGGCGCGGCAGAAGTCGCTCTTCGCCACCGCCGCCGCCGTGCTCCGCCGCGCGTCGCGCGACATCGGCCAGCGCGGGCGCCCGATGCCCGGCGCCCCCGAAGTGCTCGCCTTCCAGAACGCCGTCGCGGCGCTCCCCGACGAGGCGCTCAGCGCCGACCGGATCGTGCCGATCGACCAGCTCTTCTTCGATGACGCTGGCCCGCACGTCGTCAGCGCGGCCGCGTCGCCGCCGACCACGGCGGCCGAGCGCTTCCGGATGGAGGTCGTCAGCCTCGCCGAGCATCTGCGGAGCGTCGTCTCCGAGGCGCGGGCCACGCGCGCACCCGAAGCGCGCGACCACACGTCGCGCGAACTGCGCAGCGCGCTGCGCGCCCTGGGCAGCGCCGCGAGCAGCTTCGGCGAGCGCCAGGTGGCGCGCTTCGCCGCCGAGTGGAGCGTGAAGGTCCCGACGCTGAACGAGGCGGGGCTCACCGCGCTCGACCGCGCCGCGACCATGCTCGCCGATCCGGAGACGCGCCCCGAGCAGCTGGCGCGCGCGCTCGAGCAGCTCGCCGCGCCGCGCAGCCCGCAGACCGCCGGCCGCTCGACGCAGCAGATGCTCGCGAGCGACGAACCCCTCGCGCCGACGCCGCCGACCGCGGCGCCGCCGGTGCGCCCGGTGCCGAGCGTTCCCGCGGCGCCGGTCTGGCCCGCGGCGCCATCGATGCCGCCGGCCGCGCCGCGGCCGACCGCGTCACGCATGTCCCCTCCCTTCGCGCGTCCCGCGGTGCCGCCCCCGGGCGTCGCCGACCGGCGGGCCGCGCCGCGCACCGGGGTCTCCGAGCCCGGGTGGCCCGCCTGGCCTGCCGCCGGCGCTCCCCCTGCGCCGACGCCGCCGCGCAGCGGCGCCCCGGCGCACTCGGGGGACCAGCTCCGCGCCTTCCTTCAAGACGGCATCGCCGGACTCCGCCGCCTCGAGGACCAGCCCTTCAGCGCCCCCGCCAACGTGCCCGATGAGGACACGGTGCCGATCGAGGAGCTGCTCTACCGCGGCCGCGCGGCGCTCGAGCGCGCCGTCGCGCTCCGACACGAGTGGAGCCGCGAGGGCACCGTCCCGTCGCCCGAGGCGATGCAAGAGCTGTTCGACCTGCTCGACCTCGCGCTCGTCGACTAGCTCAGCATGAACACGCGGTGGCGGAATGCGCTCGGCGTCTCGCTCAGCGCCGGCCTCCTCATTTGGACCCTCTGGGGACAGGACCCCGCCGTCATCGCGGGCCACCTCCGCGACTCGAACTGGTGGTGGTGGGCCGCCGCCTGCCTCACGGGCACGCTGATCTTCCCGCTGCGCGCCGTGCGCTGGCGCATCATCCTGAGCCCGATCGCGGCGAAGCTGCCCATCAACCAGCTCTGGCGCGCGACCGCGATCGGCATGATGGGGAACAATCTCCTCCCCGCGCGCGCCGGCGAGTTCGCGCGCGCCTACGCGCTGTCGCGCGAGACCGACCGCGTCAGCTTCTCGGCGGCCTTCGCCTCGCTCGCCGTGGACCGGATCTTCGACGCCTTCGTCGTGCTGATGCTGATGCTCGTCGCGATGTCGTCGCCCGCCTTCCCCGACCTGCCGATCGGCGGACGCCCCGTGCGCGACTACGTGAACTTCGGCGCGATCGTCGCGACCGGCGCGCTCGGCGCGCTCTATCTCATCGTGTTCTTCCCGAAGCCGATCCTCACGATCTACGAGTGGTTCGTGCGCCGGATCGCGCCGCGCTTCGAGGAGAAGGGGCGCCAGACGCTGCTCGCGTTCGCGTCGGGGCTCGGCGTGCTCAAGCATCCCGGGCGCTTCGCCGCGGTGCTCTTCTGGACCATCGCGCACTGGCTGCTGAACGGCATCGCCTTCCTGTGCGCCTTCAAGGCGGTCGGGATCACCGCCGGATTCAGCGCCGCGCTGCTCCTGCAGGGGCTCATCGCGATCGGCGTCGCGGTGCCGAGCGCGCCGGGGTTCTTCGGCGTGTTCGAGAAGATCGGCCAGGTCGGGCTCGGACTGTACGGCGTGGAGAAGGGGCTCGCGACGAGCTGGGCGATCGGTTTCCACCTGCTCACGTTCATCCCGATCACCCTCCTCGGCATCTATTACTTCGGGCAGCTCGGTCTTCACTTCAAGGATCTGAAGCGCGCCGAGGACGCCGGCGGAGCGTGAGCGCTCGCGCCGCGCGGGTGGTGGCGCAGGCGAAGATCAACCTCGGGCTGCGGGTGCTGGCGCGCGAGGCGGACGGCTACCACGGGATCGAGACCGTGTTCGCGCGCCTCGAGCTCGGCGATGAGGTGACCGTGCGCGTGACGAACGGCACCCGGTCGCTCGACTGCCGCGGCGCGGACACGGGCCCGGTGGAGCAGAATCTCGCCTGGCGCGCCGCGATGGCGATGCGCGAGGCCACCGGCTTCCCGGCGGGATTCGCGATCACGATCGAGAAGAAGATCCCGGTCGGCGCCGGGTTGGGCGGCGGGAGCGCCGATGCCGGCGCGGTGCTGCGCGCGCTGAACGCGCTCTCCCCGGAGCCGGTGAAGCGGGAGGAGCTGCTGCGGATCGCGGCGACGCTGGGCGCCGACGTCCCCTTCCTCACGGCGGAACTCCCCTTCGCCTTCGGCAGCGGCCGCGGCGAGCAGCTGCGCTCCTTCCCGCCCCTGCCGGAGCGGAACGTGGTGCTCGTCCAGCCGGGGTTCTCGGTGTCCACGGCGGATGCCTACCGGTGGCTCGATGCGGACCGCGGGGGCGAGGTGCCGGCCGCCAGGAGCACCGACACCCGGCCGGCGGTCTGGACCTGGGACACGATCGCGCCGCTGACGGCGAACGACTTCGAGCCGGTGCTGGCCCGGCGGCACCCTGTCGTCGCCGATGTCGTGGAGGGGCTGCGCCGCGCCGGAGCGTTCGTGGCGCGGCTGACCGGTTCAGGGTCGAATGTGTACGGCATCTTCGCGGCCCCGCCGGATCCCGCCGCGCTCAAGCGTGCCCTGCCCTACGCGATCCTCCGGACGCGCACGGTGACGCGCGTCGCGAGCGTGCAATCGATCGCCGATCGCGCTTGAGTGCGCGCCCACGGGGCGCTAGCTTGCGCGTGGCCGCTGCCCCCTCGTCCAATGGCAGGACACGGGACTTTGGATCCTGGAATGGTGGTTCGAATCCACCGGGGGCAAGTCCTTGAAAGGCAGGGTTCAGGCTTCAGGGGTCAGGGGTCAGGGTTCGGGGCCTCGGCGTGAAGTTCAAAGTTGTCATGCCTCCCCTGAACGCTGGTCCCGGAACCCTGCTGTTGGCTTGTTTATCTCCCTCTCCCTGACTAACTTAGATGGCTAACGCATGGACGATCTAGGTAGCCCACGCCGCGGCTTCAAGCTGCTGTCGGGGACGGCCAACCGGGCGCTCGCGGAGGAGATCTCCCGCACGCTCGGCGTCGAACTCGGCAAGGTCACGCTGAGCCGCTTCGCCGACGGCGAGATCTTCGTCCGGATCGATGAGAACGTGCGCGGTCATGATGTGTTCATCGTCCAGCCGACGAACCCGCCGGCGGAGAACATCATGGAGCTCGTCCTCATGATCGACGCGGCGCGGCGGGCCTCGGCGGCCCGCATCACCTGCGTCATGCCGTACTACGGTTACTCGCGGCAGGACCGGAAGGACCAGCCGCGCGTCGCCATCGGCGCCAAGCTCGTCGCGAACATGAT
>Ga0315271_10000570_pt1 | contig 20744 bp, 13 predicted proteins | sample C3_top_MG_FD_204664 | JGI IMG/M metagenome (GOLD analysis project Ga0315271, IMG submission 204664) | Sediment microbial communities from Yellowstone Lake, YNP, Wyoming, USA - C3_top | ecosystem: Environmental > Aquatic > Freshwater > Lake > Sediment | place: USA: Wyoming | collected 2017-08-01
CGGCGCTGATTTGCAGCACACCTTTCTTGTCGGCGTCGCGCAGCACGGGCACGACCAGGCCGTTGGGCGTATCGGCAGCGAACCCAATATGGAAATACTGCTTGTAGACGAGCTGTTCGCCGTCCAGGCTGGCATTGAAGTCGGGGAACTTCTTCAACGCGGAGACCACCGCCCGTATGACAAAGGCAAGCATCGTGACCTTGAGGCCGGACTTCTCGTTTTCCTTGTTGGTCGCAATGCGAAAGGCCTCGAGCTCGGTGATGTCGGCCTCGTCGTTGTTCGTCACGTGCGGAATCAGCACCCAGTTGCGATGCAGGTTGGCGCCGCTGATCTTCTTGATGCGCGAAAGGTCCCGGCGCTCGATCGGGCCGAACTTCGTGAAGTCGACTTGCGGCCACGGCAACAGACCCGGGATCACACCGCCGCCGGCCGTGGCCGCTGCCGGCGCCTTCGCCCGTTGCGCCGCTGTCTGCACTGTGCCGGCCATCACGCCCTTGACGAAGCCCTGCACGTCCTCTTGCGTGATGCGGCCCTTCGGGCCGCTGCCCTTGACTTCGGCCAGCGGCACGCCGAGTTCGCGCGCCAGGCGGCGGATCGACGGCGAGGCGTGCGGCAATGCGCCACCGGCCACGCCTGGTTCCTGCACCAGCGGCGCGGACGGGGCAGGTGCCGGCATCGCAGCCGGCGCCGGGACTGCGGCAGGTGTGGCCACAGCCCCGGCTGCCGGGGCTGACGCCTGGGCCGCGCCCGCCGCGCCCTGCAGTACGGCGATCAAGCTGCCTTGCTTGACCTTGTCGCCGACCTTGACCCTGACTTCCTTGATCACGCCGGCATGCGACGACGGAATCTCCATCGACGCCTTGTCGCTCTCGACGGTCATCAGGCTCTGCTCGACCTTGACGCTGTCGCCTGCTTTGACGAAGACCTCAATCACCGCCACCTCGTCGAAGTCGCCAATGTCCGGCACGACGACGTTGAACGAGCCGCTGACTGTCGGTGCCACAGCGGCGGCCGCGGGCAACGTGTCGATCGTTGCCTGCACGGGTGCCGGCGCCGCTGCCGCTGCCGGTGCCGGCATCGCGCCGGCTGCATCGAGCAGCAAGACCATCGTGCCTTCGGCCACCTTGTCGCCGAGCTTGACCTTCAGTTCCTTGACCACACCGGCATGCGAAGACGGGATCTCCATCGACGCCTTGTCCGACTCCACGGTCAGCAACGACTGGTCGACCGCCACCGTGTCGCCCGGCTTGACGAGCAACTCGATAACTTCCACTTCCTTGAAATCACCGATGTCCGGGACCTTGACTTCGACCAACGCCATGTGATGTCTCCGTTGTCGTTGTGCTTATGCGTACAGCGGGTTGATCTTGTCGGCGTTGAGGCCGTACTTCTTGATCGCATCGGCCACCTTGGCGAGCGGCAATGTGCCCTCGTCGGCCAACGCCTTCAGCGCCGCGACGACCACGTAGTGCCGGTTGATCTCGAAATGCTCGCGCAGCTTGCTGCGGAAATCACTGCGGCCAAAGCCATCGGTGCCGAGCACCTTGTATTGCCGGCCCTTGGGAATGAAGGCGCGGATCTGGTCGGCGTAGCTCTTCATGTAGTCGGTCGATGCCACCACCGGGCCCGCGTGCTTGTCGAGTTGCTGGGTCACGAAGGGCACCCGCGGCTTGTCGGTCGGGTGCAGCAGGTTCCAGCGCTCGCAGTCCTGGCCGTCGCGTGCCAGTTCGTTGAAGCTCGGGCAACTCCAGACGTTCGCCGCCACGCCCCACTCCTTCTCCAGCAGTACCTTGGCGGCCATGCTCTCGCGCAGGATGGTGCCACTGCCCAGCAGGTTGACGCGTGGCGTCTTCTTCGCACCCTCTTCGAGCAGGTACATGCCCTTCAGGATCTGCTCCTCGGTGCCGGCGGTCAGGCCTGGCATCGCATAGTTCTCGTTGAGCAGCGTGAGGTAGTAGAAGACGTTGTCCTGCTGCTCGACCATGCGCTTGAGGCCGTGGTGCAGGATCACGCCGACCTCGTGCGCAAACGTCGGGTCGTAGCTGATGCAGTTCGGAATCGTGCCGGCCAGGATGTGGCTGTGGCCGTCTTCATGCTGCAGGCCCTCGCCATTCAGCGTCGTGCGGCCCGAGGTGCCGCCGAGCAGGAAGCCGCGCGCCTGCATGTCGCCGGCAGCCCAGGCCATGTCGCCGATGCGCTGGAAGCCGAACATCGAGTAGTAGACATAGAACGGCACCATGATGCGGTTGTTGGTGCTGTAGCTCGTCGCCGCCGCGATCCACGAGCCCATGCCCCCCGCCTCGTTGATGCCCTCCTGCAGGATCTGGCCGGCCTTGTCCTCGCGGTAGTACATCACCTGGTCCTTGTCGACCGGCGTGTAGTTCTGACCTGCAGGGTTGTAGATGCCGATCTGGCGGAACAGCCCTTCCATGCCGAAGGTGCGCGCCTCGTCGACCAGGATCGGCACCGCGCGGGGCCCGACGTCCTTGTCGCGCAGCAACTGCGTCAGGAATCGCACGTAGGCCTGCGTGGTGCTGATTTCGCGACCCTCGGCGGTCGGATCGAGCACGGCCTTGAAGGTCTCGAGCGGCGGCACCTTGAGCTGCTCGTCGGCCTTGGTGCGACGATGCGGCAGGTAGCCACCCAGCGCCTTGCGGTGCTCGTGCAGGTAGCGCATCTCGGGCGTGTCGTCGGCCGGCTTGTAGAACGGGATGTCCGCCAGCTGATCGTCGGGGATCGGCATGTTGAAGCGGTCGCGGAAGGCGCGCACGTCTTCGTCGATCAGCTTCTTGGTCTGGTGCGCGGTGTTCTTGCCCTCGCCGCTCTTGCCCATGCCGAAGCCCTTCACCGTCTTGATCAGCAGCACCGTCGGCTGGCCGACGTGGCTGTTGGCGCGGTGAAAAGCCGCATAGACCTTCTGCGGGTCGTGCCCGCCGCGCTGCAGACGCCAGATGTCCTCGTCGCTCATCTTGGCGACCATCTCGAGCAGCTTCGGGTGGCGACCGAAGAAGTGCTTGCGCACGAAGGCGCCGTCGTTGGCCTTCATCGCCTGGTAGTCGCCGTCGACGACGTCCATCATCAGCTTGCGCAGCAGGCCTTCCCTGTCGCGCGCGAGCAATGGATCCCAGTAGCTGCCCCACAGCAGCTTGATGACGTTCCAGCCCGCGCCACGGAACTCGCCTTCGAGTTCCTGGATGATCTTGCCGTTGCCGCGCACCGGCCCGTCCAGCCGCTGCAGGTTGCAGTTGATGACGAAGATCAGGTTGTCGAGGTTCTCGCGCGCCGCCAGGCCGATGGCACCGCGCGATTCGGGTTCGTCCATTTCACCGTCACCGCAGAAGACCCAGACCTTGCGTTTGGCGGTGTCGGCGATGCCGCGCGCGTGCAGGTACTTCAGGAAACGCGCCTGGTAGATCGCCATCAAGGGGCCCAGCCCCATCGAAACGGTTGGGAACTGCCAGAACTCGGGCATCAGCTTGGGGTGCGGGTAGCTCGAGATGCCCTTGCCGTCGACCTCCTGGCGGAAGTTCAGCAACTGCTGCTCGCTGAGACGGCCTTCCATGTAGGCGCGCGCATAGACGCCCGGCGACGAGTGGCCTTGGATGTACAGCAGGTCACCACCATGGCCTTCGCTTTCGGCATGCCAGAAATGATTGAAGCCGGTGCCAAACATCGTCGCCAGCGAGGCGAAGCTCGAGATGTGGCCGCCCAGGTCGCCGCCGTCGGCCGGGTGCAGGCGGTTGGCCTTCACGACCATCGCCATCGCGTTCCAGCGCATGTAGGTACGCAGCCGCTCCTCGATCTCGATGTTGCCGGGCGTGCGCTCCTCCTGATCGGTCGGGATCGTATTGATGTAGGCCGTGTTGGCCGAGAACGGCACGTCGATGCCGGCCTGGCGCGCGTGATCGATCAGTTGCTCGAGCAGGAAGTGGGCGCGCTCGCCGCCCTCGGTGCCGATGACGGCCGACAGGGCATCGAGCCATTCGCGGGTTTCTTGGCTGTCGCTGTCGTTGGGGTCGACGTCACCAAGCGGGGACTGGGGAAGCGCTGACATGCTTGTCTCCTGTTGAAGTCTCTTCGGGCTCTCACAAGTGCCTCGCGCGGATGCCCGCGCCGGCCATTGCGAGTGTCGCACAAGGAATTCGTAATTTCAAATAGTGGCTATCAATACCATGATATGAAATTCGATTGCGTGTCGCATCCGGTGTCGCCTCGATAATCCGCCCCATGCAACTCCGCCCCGACTTGGCCCGCGACAGCGAAATGCTGCCGTTCGCGCGCCGGCAGCGGCTGTTCGGCCGCTGGTGGCGGCGCCAGTCGCCGACGAAGCAGGACCGGTTCGCGACCATCGGCCCGCTGGTCTCCGTGCTGCTGTTCCTGGCCGCCATCATTGCGGCGTTCTGGTACCTGCGCAATGAGGAAATCGATCGTGCAACCGATACGGTGCAGCGCGACACCGAGATCGCGCAGCAGCAGATTCGCCTGCGCCTGCTCGACGACCAGGAACAGATCGTGCGCCTGGCGCGCCAGGTCGCCGGACGCGAGATCGATGGCCCGGCTTTCACAACGCAGGCACTCGTGTTCGCGCGCGATCGCACGGCGCTGACGCACCTGAGCTGGGTCGCACGCGATCGCTCGCTGCGCGCGGGTCATGCGGTGGCCGCGTTTCACCTCGAGGCGACACCCAGCGACGAAGCCACGCCGCCGGCGCTGCCGGTCGCCGGCGAGGCCAGCGAACCGGAGCGGGCCTTTGTGGCCGCGCGCGACACGCACCGGCCGCTGTTCTCGCGGGCCTTTCGCAATGCCAGCGGCACGGCGGTGTTCCAGCTCCAGGTCCCGCTGCTGGAGCACGGCAGTTTCACCGGCGCATTGATTGCCGAATACGCCATCGACGCGCTGCTGCGCGCCTCGGTGCCGCCCGAAGTGACACAGCGCCACACCGTGGCCGTGCTGGATGAACAGGGCCGCGAGCTGGCCGGCAGCGTGCTGCAAATGCCGGGCAGGCCTTCGAGCCGGCCAACCATCGTCTTCGACCTGCCGCTGGCCCCCGCAGCAAACGGCCTCGTGCTGCGTGGTCAGGGCTGGCGCACCTCGGTCGGACTGGTCGGCAATACGCTGTTCTGGATGGTCGTGGCGCTGTCGGTCCTCACCGTCTGGATGCTGCTCGGTACATGGCGCCATATGCGTCGACGCAGCCAGATGCAGAGCACGCTGGTGCAGGAAGCCAACTTCCGCCGCGCGATGGAAAACTCGATGCTGACCGGCATGCGCGCGATGGATACCGAGGGCCGCATCACGTACATCAACCCGGCGTTCTGCGCCATGACCGGCTTTACCGAGACCGAACTCGTCGGCCAGACGCCCCCGTTCCCGTACTGGCCGAGCGACCGCATCGAGGAGAACATGCGCCTGCTGCAGCAGGAGTTGCAGGGCCGCAGCCCGGCAGGCGGCATCGAGGTCAAGGTCATGCGCAAGGACGCCACGGTGTTCGATTCGCGGATGTACGTCTCGCCGCTGATCGACGCCCGCGGCCAACACGCGGGCTGGATGACCTCGATGACCAACATCACCGAGGCCAAGCGCATCCGCGACCAGCTCTCCGCCTCGCACGAACGTTTCACCACCGTGCTCGAGGGTTTGGACGCCGCGGTCTCGGTGCTGTCGGTACAGCAAAACGAATTGCTGTTCGCGAACCGCTCCTACCGGCTGTGGTTCGGTGCCGACCCGAAGGGACACGCCCAACTGGCCAGCAGCACCGTGTCGCCCTCGTTGCTCCCGACCGACGACGACGACGGTGACGACGTCGACAGCCTGTCGGGCCTGCCCACCGAGTCGCTCACCGCCAGTGGCGCGGATCCGCGCGAGGTCTATGTCGACAGCTTGAAGAAATGGTTCGACGTGCGCTCGCGCTACCTGCAATGGACCGACGGGCGGCTGGCGCAAATGCTGATCGCGACCGACATCACTGCGCGCCGGCGCATCGAAGAGCAGGCGGCGCACCAGGCGGAGAAGGCGCAGGTCACGAGCCGGCTGGTGACGATGGGCGAGATGGCCAGTTCGGTGGCGCATGAGTTGAACCAGCCACTGACGGCGATCACCAACTACTGCAACGGAATGATCTCGCGCGTGCGCGGCGATTCGATCGCGAGGGACGACCTCGTTGCCGCATTGCAGAAAACAGCCCATCAGGCCGAGCGCGCGGGCCAGATCATCCACCGCATCCGGGCCTTCGTGAAGCGCAGCGAACCGCAACGGCAGCGCGCAGAGGCGCGGGCGATCATCGACGACGCGGTCGATCTGGCCGGCATCGAGCTGCGCCGCCGCAACGTCGCGCTCACGACCTACGTCGCTCAACGCCTGCCGGCCCTGTACTGCGATCCGATCCTGATCGAGCAGGTGGTGCTGAACCTGCTGAAGAATGCGGCCGAAGCCATCGACACGGCGCAGCTGCCGGCCACGCGCCGCCACATCGAGTTGCGTGTGGTGCCGCGGCACACGCACGAAGAGGGCGGCGTCATCGAATTCTGCGTCACCGACCGCGGCCCCGGCGTGCGCGAGGACGTGCTGGCGCGCCTGTACGAAGCCTTCTTCTCGACCAAGGCCGAAGGCCTGGGAATCGGCCTGGCGCTGTGCCGTTCGATCGTCGAGTCGCACCGCGGCCGGATGCGGGCGACGAACCTCTACAATGGCGCGGCTGTCGTGGGCTGTCGTTTTTCCTTCACGCTGCCGGTCGATGTCTCGTCTCGCGCCGGAGTGGCCGGGCTGCTCGGAACCACACACACAACGCCCGCGCCAAGCGCGCATGCAACTGCCAACGCGAACTTCACATCATGAGCTTGATACCCAAAAAAGGCACTGTCTATGTCGTCGACGACGACGAAGCGGTACGCGACTCGCTGCAATGGCTGCTCGAAGGCAAGGACTACCGAGTCAAGTGCTTTGATTCGTCGGAGTCGTTCCTGTCGCGCTTCGATCCGCGCGAGGTGGCGTGCCTGATCGCCGACATCCGCATGGAAGGCATGAGCGGGCTCGAATTGCAGGATCGCCTGGTCGAGCGCAGGAGCCCGCTGCCGATCGTCTTCATCACCGGCCACGGTGACGTGCCGATGGCCGTGACGACGATGAAGAAGGGGGCGATGGACTTCATCGAGAAGCCGTTCAAGGAAGACGAACTGCTCGGCCTCGTCGAGCGCATGCTCGACACCGCGCGCAACGCCTTCAGCCAGCACCAGGAGCAGGCCAGCCGCGACGCACTGCTTTCGCGATTGACGACACGAGAAGCACAAGTGCTCGAGCGAATCGTCGCCGGGCGCCTGAACAAGCAGATCGCCGATGACCTGGGCATCAGCATCAAGACAGTCGAGGCACACCGCGCCAACATCATGGAGAAATTGAACGCCAACACGGTGGCCGATCTACTCAAGATCGCGCTGGGCGCGCAGACCGCGAAGGCGTAGATGGGCCCACCCCCGAGGCGGCTGCGCCGCTCCCCCTCAGGGGGGCAACGCCAGCGGCCCGGCAAAGCCGGTTCCGCGGCGTTCGCTTGGTGAAGCCCCCCCAGACCGCGACCTTGTTCGCGTCATCAGGAGACGTCGCTCTTGACAGCCCAACTCATTGACGGAACAGCCCTGTCGCGCAGCGTGCGCGCGCAAGTTGCGGAGCGTGCCGCTGCGCTCACGGCGCGCGGCATGAAGCCCGGCTTGGCGGTGATCCTGGTCGGTGAGGACCCGGCCAGCGCGGTCTATGTACGCAACAAGGTCAAGGCCTGCCAGGACAGCGGCCTGCACTCGGTGCTCGAGCGCTACGAGGCGACGCTGTCGCAGGATGACTTGCTCTCGCGCATCGCCGCGCTCAATGCCGACCCCGCCATTCACGGCATTCTGGTGCAGATGCCCTTGCCAAAGCACCTGGATGCGCACCGGGTGATCGAAGCCATTGCCCCGGCCAAGGACGTCGACGGCTTCTCGGTCACGAGTGCCGGCGAGCTGATGACCGGCCTGCCGGGACTGCGGCCGGCCACGCCGCTGGGCTGCATGAAGCTGATCGAAAGCACCGGCATGGATCTGCGCGGCAAACACGCCGTCGTCATCGGCCGCAGCAACACGGTAGGCAAGCCGATGGCGCTGCTGCTGTTGCAAGCTCACGCCAGCGTCACCGTCTGCCACAGTGCGACGCCGGATCTGTCCCTGCACACGCGCCAGTCAGACGTCGTGGTCGCCGCCGTCGGCCGGCGCAATACCCTGACCGCTGCGATGGTCAAGCCTGGCGCGGTAGTCATTGACGTCGGCATCAACCGCGACGAAGCCGGCAAGCTTTGCGGCGACGTCGATTTCGCGGGCGTGTCGCAGGTCGCCGGATGGATCACGCCGGTGCCCGGCGGCGTCGGCCCGATGACCATCGCGATGCTGTTGGCCAACACCCTGCAGGCGGCGGAACGGGCCGCTTCGCACTGAACCCCCAATGGCTATGAAAAATCCACTGTTGCAAACCGAGGGCCTGCCGGCCTTCGATGCCATCCGCCCCGAGCATGTCACCCCGGCGGTCGACGAGCTCCTGGCTCGTGCCGCAGCCGCGCTCGAGCACGCGGTCGGCCCCGACGTGCCGGCGGATTACGACGCCATGTCGGCGGTGCTCGACGTGGCCACCGAGCGCCTGAGCCGGGCCTGGGGCGCCGTTTCGCATCTCAATGCCGTCGCCGACACGCCCGCATTGCGCGCGGCCTACAACGACAACCTGCCCAAGGTGACCGAGTTCCACACCCGGCTGGGCGCCGACGAGCGCCTGTACGCCAAGTACAAGGCCATCGCGGCCAGCCCGGCCGCGGCCAGCCTGGCGCCGGCACGTCGCAAGGCACTGTCCAATGCCTTGCGCGACTTCGTGCTCTCGGGTGCCGAGTTGACCGGCGACGCCAAGCGCCGTTTCGCAGCGATCCAGGAGCGCAGCGCCGATCTCGAGCAACAGTACCGTGAGCATGTGCTCGATGCCACTGACGGATTCAGCCACCTCGCCTCGACTGCGGACCTCGACGGTGTGCCCGCCGACGTGTTGCAGGCCAGCGCCGAGGCCGCGCGCGCCGATGGCCATGAGGGTCACAAGCTGACGCTGCACTACCCGGTCTACGGACCGGTGATGCAGTACGCGAGCAACCGCGGCCTGCGGCAGGCCCTCTACACCGCCTACGTCACGCGGGCCAGTGAACTGGGCCCAGCAGCGCAGGACAACAGCACGCTGATGCGCGAGTTGCTGACCTTGCGCCAGGAGGCCGCGCGCCTGCTCGGTCACGACAACCATGCAAGCGTCTCGCTGGTGCCGAAGATGGCGCGCTCGATGCATCAGGTGCATGAGTTTCTGCAGGACTTGGCGGCACGCGCGCGCCCGTACGCCGAGCGCGATCTGGCCGAGTTGTCGGCCTTCGCCGAGTCGGAATTGGGCCTGCACGACCTGCAGGCCTGGGACCTGGCCTACGCCAGCGAAAAACTCAAGGAGGCGCGCTACGCCTTTAGCGACCAGGACGTCAAGCGCTACTTCACCGAGCCGACGGTGCTGGCCGGGCTGTTCGAGATCGTGCAGACGGTGTTCGAAGTCACGATCACGCCCGACCAGGCACCGGTCTGGCACGACAGCGTGCGCGTCTACCGCGTCGAGCGTGACGGCCGGCTGCTGGCCCAGTTCTACCTCGACCCTTACGCCCGCCCGGGCAAGCAACCCGGAGCCTGGATGGACGACGTGCGCGTGCGCTGGGTGCGGCCCGGCGGCGCGCTGCAAACGCCAGTGGCCACGCTGGTTTGCAACTACTCGGCCCCGGTCGGAAGCCACCCCGCATTGCTGACCCATGACGACGTGATCACGCTGTTCCACGAATTCGGCCACGGCCTGCACTTGATGCTCACGCAGGTCGACGACCTCGGCGTCTCGGGCCTTTCCGGTGTCGAGTGGGACGCGGTCGAATTGCCGAGCCAGTTCATGGAGAACTTCTGCTGGGAGTGGCTGGTGCTGCAACGCTTGTCGGCACATGTCGAGAGCGGCCAGTCGCTGCCGCGCGCACTGTTCGACAAGATGGTCGCGGCAAAGAATTTCCAGAGCGGGCTGGGCACGCTGCGCCAGGTCGAGTTCGGCCTCTTCGACCTGCGCATCCACGCCGAAGCCGGCGCGGCCGAACGGGTGCAGCAGGTGCTCGACGAAGTGCGCCGCGAGGTCTCGGTGTTGAACGCCCCGGCCTTCAACCGCTTCCAGCACAGCTTCACGCACATCTTTGCCGGTGGTTACGCGGCCGGCTACTACAGCTACAAGTGGGCAGAAGTGCTGTCGGCCGATGCCTGGAGTGCTTTCGAGGAGGCTGGCCCCTTGTCGGTGGCCACCGGCAGGCGTTTGCGTGAAGAAATTCTCGAAGCCGGCGGCAGCCGCAGTGCGCTGGAGAATTTCGTCGCCTTCCGCGGCCGCGAACCACGCATCGATGCGCTGCTGCGTCACCAGGGCATGGCTTGAGTCCTTGGCCCGGGCCGGTTAGATTCCGGGTCATGCGCAAACCCCTGCTGATCTCGACCCTTGCCGGCGCGTTGTCGCTCGTCGCCGTGGCGGCCCAGGCCCAGTACAAGGTCGTCGGCCCCGACGGCAAGGTGACCTACACCGATCGCGCGCCCAGCCCGACCGAAGGCCGCGCAACGCCGGTCGGCCGCGACCCCGGGCGCGCAAGCGACGTGTCCTTGCCATTCGCGTTGCGCCAGGTGGCGACGCGCTTTCCGGTCACGCTCTACACCACCAAGGAATGCGGCGAGGCCTGCGCGCTGGGCCGCTCGCTGCTGGCCCGGCGCGGCGTGCCCTATGTCGAACGCATTGCCGAGACCAACGAAGACCGCGAGGCCTGGCCGCGCATCGTTGGCGGCTCCGAGGCACCGGTGCTCAAGGTCGGTGAACAAACGTTGCGTGGCCTTGCACCGCCCGCCTGGGAGGAAACACTCGACGTCGCAGGCTACCCGCGCCAGTCGATGTTGCCGGCCAACTATGCGCAGTTGCCGGCGGTGCCGCTGACGGAACGCCGGCCGCCGCCACCGCCACAGGAACGGGCTGCGCCGCCGGCAGTGGCGGCGCAACCGAACAACGGCTCAAACCCGTCCGGCATCCGCTTCTGATTGCTGCAGCCTGATCTGCTGCGCCGGCCAGCGCGCCGCAATCAGCAGGCCGGCCATCAACCACATCGGTGCGGCGCTGCTGGCGACCGCCGCCAACAGGCCGAAGCCGGCTGGCATCGCGATCGTCGCCACGTTGGTGAAGACCATGCGCAGCGCCAGGGCCTGACCCTGGCGTTCGGGCGGCGCGGCTTGGTGCAGCGTCGACAGCACCATCGGTTGCACCGCGCCCAGCGCCAGGCCGAGCACCGCCGAGCCGAGCATCATGCCCGCGGCGCCGGGCAACCAGGCGTAGACCAGCAGCACGGCGCTGGCCAGCGTCATGGCTGCAAGCAGAGTGCGGCGCTCGTCGATGCGGTCGGCCCAGGTCGAAATGGCCACCCGCACCAAGGTGGCCGCAATCGCGAACGAGCCCAGAACAAGCCCGATCGCCGACGCGCTCAACTCGCGCGCGTGGCCGACCACCGGCACCGTGAAGCTGTGCGCGTCCCACGCCGCGGCCATCGCCACGTTCACCAGCAGCAAGTTGCGCAGCACCGGCAGGCGCAGCAACTCGAAGGCATGGCCCAACGGCGCGCGGGTCGGATCCCCGAGCGGCAACGGCGTGCGCGGCACACGCCATGCCGCCGCCACGGCCAGCAGCGGCAGCAACGCACCGAAAGCGAACGCGGCGCGAAAGCCCACGTGGTCGATCAACAGCCCGGCGATGACCGGAGCCAGAGTGTTCGACAGCGCGGGCCCGAGGGCAACCCAGCTGAAGACGCGCTTCAGGTCGCCGGGGTCGCGTGCCATCAGCCCGGCTTCGCGCTGGATCGCCACCGCGGCCACGCTGACCGCGCCACCGGTCAGCAGCGCCGACACGGCGAGCGATGCCAGGTGCTGCGTCAGTACCGGCAGCATTGCGCCGACCGTGGCCATACCGACCCCCCAGATCACCGGGCGGTGAAAGCCGAAACGGTCGGCCAGGCGTCCGGCCCACAGCGACAACACGATCGGCGCGACCGCGTAAAGGCTGAGCAGGACGCCGACGACCCAGTCGGGATGGCCTTGCTTCAGAACCGCGAGGCTGGCCGCCACGCGCGTGGAGGCCATGCAGGCATGCAGGCCGACCAGCGTTGTGATGACCATCAGGAACGCGCTGCGTGGCGCGGCCGTGGCGTTGCCGTTGCTCATTTCCCGCCGCGCCCGGGCTCCTCATCGCCTTCGTCTGCGTCGGCATCGTCCGCGCTCCCGAGCAGGCCTGCTGCGTGCTCGACCGGCATGGCCTCGACCCCGCGCAATTGCCGCTCCATCGCCCGCGTGCGAACTTCGGCCTGAACGATGGTGTTGCTGGCCTCGTCGAGCTTCTTCTTGGTCTTGGCCAGCACGTCGCCGAACTTGCCGAACTCGGTCTTTACCGCGCCGAGCACCTGCCAGACCTCGGCGCTGCGGCGCTCCAGCGCCAACGTGCGAAAGCCCATCTGCAGGCTGTTGAGCGTGGCCAGCAGCGTGGTCGGCCCGGCCAGCATGACCTTGTGTTCGCGCTGCAAGTGCTCGACCAGGCCGGGCCGTCGCAGCGCTTCGGCGTAAAGCCCTTCGGTCGGCACGAACAGGATCGCGAAGTCCGTCGTGTGCGGCGCCTGCACGTACTTCTCGCTGATGCTGCGCGCTTCGAGCTTCAGACGCGCTTCGATGGCCTTGGCTGCGGCTTCGGCAGCCGGCTTGTCGGCGCGGTCCTGGGCGTCGAGCAGGAGTTCGTAGTCTTCGCGCGGGAACTTGGCATCGATCGGCAGCCAGAGCGGCTGCGCACCGTTGGCTGCGCCGTCGCTGCCGCGTCCGGGAAGGCGGATCGCGAACTCGACCCGCGCGCCGCTGCCTGGCACCGTCTCGACGTTGGTGCCGAACTGCTCGGGCGTGAAGACTTGCTCGAGCAGCCCGGCGAGCTGGACCTCGCCGAAGATGCCGCGCGCCTTGACGTTGGACATCGTGCGGTTGAGCGAACCGACGTCGCGCGCCAGCACCTGCATTTCGCCCAGACCCTTGTGCACCTGCTCGAGCCGGTCGGCCACCTGCTTGAAACTCTCGCCCAGGCGCTGCTCGAGCGTGGCGTGCAGCTTCTCGTCGACCGTCGCGCGCATCTGTTCCAGGCGCTGGGCATTGTCGGCCTGGATCGCGGCCAGCTTGGTCTCGACGGCCTGGCGCACCTCGGCCATGCGCTTGTCGTTGCCGTCGCCCAGCGCGCGCAACTGCTCGGCCTGGGCCTGGCCGAAGCGGTGCAGCGCGGCGTCCTGGGCATCGCGCGCCGCGCGCGTCTGGTCGGCCAGCCCCTGCTGCATCGCGGCGAGCTGGGTGCGAAACGAATCGATCTGCTCGTTCTGCGTGCGCGCCACGTCGCCCGACTGCGCGAGCAGCGATTGCTGCATCGCCGCCAGGCTTTGCGCCAGCTCCTGGCGCGTGCCGCGAGCGCTGTCCTGCACGTCGGCGCGCAGATTGCGTTCCAGCCGCTCGGCGCTGTCATTGTCGCCACGGCGCAGTGCCAGCCACAATACGAGCATCAGCACCAAGCCCAGCAGCAAGAGTTGGGCAATCGGGATCCAGGACACCATGTCCTGATTGTCACCGCTGCCGGCGATGCGCCGCGGCGCTGCTCAGCTCAGCAGGTCGACCAGCGCACGCGCGATCACCTTGGTCGCACGGCGCAGGTCCTCGAGTTCGATGTGCTCATCGGCACGCTTGGCATTGCTTTGCAGCACCGTGCGTGGGCCGCAGCCGTAAAGCACGGCCGGGATGCCGCGCTCGCAGAACAGCCGCGCGTCGGTGTACAGCGGCGTGCCCGAGGCCCCGATCGTCTCGCCGAACACCGCACTGGCGTGCTTGCACAGCGCCTGGACCAGCGGCTGGTTGCCCGGCAGCGGCGCCAGCGCGTGGGCCAGCAGGATGCGTTTGACGTCGACCGTGACGCCCGGCTGCCCGGCCACCGCCGCGGCGATCACGCCGCGCAGCGTGGCCTCGACTTCGGCCGGGTTCTCCTCCGGGATCATGCGCCGGTCGAGCTTGAGCACGACCTTGCCCGGCACGACGTTGGTGTTGGTGCCGCCCTGGATCAGGCCGACATTGAGATAGGGGTGGGTGATGCCACTGACCCGGCTCATGACCTGCCGGTACAGCGTGTTCTGCTCATACAGCGCGCCCAGCACCCGCGTGGCCGCTTGCAGCGCATCGACGGCCGTCTCGGGCACCGCGGCATGACCCATCTTGCCGTGCACCGTGACTTCGAGTTGCAGGCAGCCGTTGTGGGCAGTGACGACCTGGTAGCTGAAGGCCGCGGCGATCAGCAGGTCGGGCTTGATCAGCCCTTCGGCCAGCAGGCGGCCGGGGCCGAGTTCGCCGCCGAACTCTTCGTCGTAGGTGAAGTACAGCTCGACGCCGCCCTTCAGCCGCGCGCCCAGCGACTCGATGGCCCGGGTGGCGAAGGTGTAGGTGGAAAAGTCGCACTTGCTGACCGCCGCGGCGCGGCCGTAGAGCTTGCCGTTGGCGATTTCGCCGCCATAGGGGTCGTGTGTCCAGCCCTCTCCCGGCGGCACCACGTCGCCGTGCGCGTTCAGGCCGACCGTGCGGCCTGTACCGTACCTTCGGCGCACGACCAGGTTGGTGATCGATTCGAGCCCGGCGGCCCGGACCTCGTCGGCCGGCACCGGGTGCTTCTCGGCGGGCAGGCCCATCGCGGCGAGCAGCTCGGCGGTGCGCTCGGCATGCGGCGCGTTGTTGCCCGGCGGCGTGTCGGTCGGCACCTTGACCAGCGCCTGCAGGAAGCGCACCTGCTCGTCGAAGTGGGCGTCGATCCAGGCGTCGGTCTGTTCGTAGGCGGTCATGGCGTCTCGCTGGCCAGTTGGTCGAGCAATTGGGACAACGCGCGAACGCACAATTCGGCGTCGTCGTTGCTGATCGATTCGAGCGGGTTGTGGCTGATGCCGGCGTTGGCGCCGCGCACGAAGAGCATGGCCTGCGGCATCAGTTCGTGCAGCTTCATCGCGTCGTGGCCGGCGCCGCTGGGCAGTCGGTGCAGGGGCAGGCCGAGCGCGGCGACGGCATGTTCCCAGCGCCGCTGCCAGGCAGCATCGCTCGGTGCCGCGGCCGCGCGCATCGTCTCCTCGAGCCTGAATTGCAGGCCGCGACGCTCGCAGATGCGTTGCAACTCGGCGCGCACGTCGGCCGCGCAGGCGTCGCGCACTTCGTTGGTGGTGGCACGGATGTCCAGGCTGAACTTGCAACGCCCGGGCACCACGTTGATCGAGCCGGCCGGTACTTCGAGCATGCCGACGGTGGCCACCAGATGCGGCACGGCAGCGCCGCGGCGCTCGACATAGAGCAGCAACTCGGCAGCCGCGGTGGCAGCGTCGCGGCGGCGATCCATCGGCGTCGTGCCGGCGTGGCTGGCCATGCCGACGATCTCGACCAGATAGCGCACGCTGCCGTTGATGGAGGTCACGATGCCCAGCGGCAGGTCGATCTCGTTCAACACCGGGCCTTGCTCGATGTGCACCTCGACGAAGCCGAGGTAGCGCGCGGCGTCGCGTGCCAGCCTGGGGATGTCGGCGATGGACAGGCCGGCACGCTCCATCGCCTGGCGCATCGTGACGCCGTCGGCGTCGGTCTGCTCCAGCCAGCCCGCGTCGAAGTGACCGGTCAGCGCGCCCGAACCGAGAAACGCCGCCTTGTAGCGCTGGCCCTCCTCTTCGGCAAAGCCGACGACCTCGAAGCCGAACGGCAGGCGCCGGCCTTGGGCGTGCAGTTCGCGCACACACGCCATGGCCGTGAAGATGCCCAGGCGCCCGTCGTACTTGCCGCCGTTGCGCACGGTGTCGTAGTGGCTGCCGGTGAGCAGCCGCCTGGCGTTCGGATCGCTGCCGCGGTACAGACCGACGACATTGCCCACGGCGTCGATCTCGACCTCGTCGAAGCCGCAGTCGGCGCGCATCCAATGCGCCAGGCGCTGGGCGCAGGCGCGGTGGGCCTCGGTCAGGTAGGTGACTGTCAGCTCGCCGCGCTCGGCGTAGCCGGGGTCACTGTACTCGGCCAGGCGCTCGGCCCAGTCCCACACCAGGTTGCCCAGCGCGGGCGTGTGGCCGAACTTGTCGTTCAGGCGCAGCTCGGCGATGCGGTGGATGTTGCGCAGGCACTCGGCGAGTTCGAACTCGGGGTGGTTGGCCAGGCGCCGCTCGAAGGTGGCGATGATCTCGGCCTTGTCCAGCCCCAGCCCGCGCGGGCCGCGCACCGCCAGGATGAACGGGAAGCCGAAGCGCGCGTTGTAGGCCGCGTTGAGGCGATCGATCTTCGCCAGCTCCTCGGCGTTGCACTCGGTCAGCCCGGCCTTGCCTTGTTCGTGCGTCGATTCTGCGGTCAATGTCTTGGCCAGCATGGCTTTGCCGGCCAACTCGGGGTGGGCACGGATCAACGCCAGTTGGCGCTCGCGGCCGGCGTCGCGGACCACCGCCACCATCGCCAGCTTGAGCTGCGCCAGGCTCTGGAACGGGCGCCGGTGCAAGGCCTGCAGGGCGATCCACGGCGAATGCTCGTAGGTGCCGTCGAGCAGCGCCGCGGCCTCGGCCGTGGTGGCGTCGTTGATCTGGGCCAGGCTCAGGTTCACCGGTTTGTCTCCCGCGTTCATTCCCAGACGAAAGCGCTTGCAGCGTCGAACGGGTGCGTGGCCTGCCAATGGCGCGCAATGTCCACGCGGCGCGCGATCCAGACCCGATCGTGGCGCTGCACATGATCGAGAAAACGCTGCAGCGCGCGCAGGCGCCCCGGCCGGCCAAGCAGGCGGCAATGCATGCCGACGCTCATCATGGCCGGCCGCTCGGCGCCTTCGGCGTAATGCACGTCGAAGGCGTCACGCAGGTAGGTGAAGAAGTCGTCGCCCTGCGCGAAGCCCTGTGGCAGCGCGAACCGCATGTCGTTGTTGTCCAGCGTGTAGGGCAGCACCAGGTGCGGCGCGAGCGTGCGGTCGGTCTTGCGCACCTGCAGCCAGAACGGCAGGTCGTCGCCGTAGCAGTCGCTGTCGTAGGCCAGGCCGCCGAGGTCCGCCACCAGGCGCCGCGTGTTGGGGCTGTCGCGGCCGGTGTACCAGCCCAGCGGCCTCGTCCCCGTCAGGCGCTCTATGCTTGCCATGGCGCGCGCCATGTGCTCGCGCTCGGTCGCCTCGTCGACGTTCTGGTACGAAATCCAGCGCCAGCCGTGGCAAGCAATCTCGTGGCCGAGTTCGACCATTGCGGTGCTGACTTCGGGGCAGCGCTCGAGTGCCATGGCCACGCCGAACACGGTCAGCGGCAGTCGCCGACGCTCGAACTCGAGCAACAGCCGCCAGACGCCGACGCGCGAGCCATACTCGTAGATGCTCTCCATGCTCAGGTGTCGCGCCGCAAACGCCGGCGGGTTGAACATCTCCGACAGGAACTGTTCGCTGCCGGCGTCGCCGTGCAGGACCGAGTTCTCGCCGCCCTCTTCGAAGTTCAAGACAAACTGCAGTGCCACGCGCGCATGGCCCGGCCAGTGCGGCTGCGGCGGCACACGGCCGTAACCCCGCAGGTCGCGCGGGTAGCGCACGCCGGTCACGGTGTGGGCGGCCGCAACGCGGCAATCAGGTCGGGCGTGCGCGGGTCGAGCTGCAGATTGCGCTCGACATTGGCCAGGTGATGCTCCATCAACCGCACGGCGGCGCGAGCGTCGCGCCGGGCCAGGGCCTCGACGATCTGCACATGCTCGTCCTGCGAATGCTCGGCCGAGTGCGCCGACTGGTACATCAGCGAAATCAGCGACGAGCGGCTGAGCAGGTCGGCCAGCAGCTGGGCCAGCACCTCGTTGCCAAGCAGGCGTGCGAGCACGACGTGGAAGTCGGCCAACAGCCGCGTGCGGCCCGACACGTCGGTGCGCGCAATGGCCTCGCGCTCGTCGCGCAGGTGCGAGCGCAGGCGGGTGATCTGCGCGTCGGTGATGCGTACCGCGAGTTGGCGCACCAGGGCGGCCTCGATCATTGCGCGCACCTCGAACACCTGGCGCGCTTCTTCGACGCTGGGCATGGCCACGAAGGCGCCGCGCGCCGGCTCGAGCGTAACCAGGCGGTCACGGCTCAACTGGTTCAGCGCCTGGCGCACCAGCGTGCGCGAAACCTCGAAGATGTCGGCGATCTTCTGCTCGGCCAGCTTGGTGCCGGGCGCCAGCCGGCGTTCGACGATCGCCGTCGTGATCGACTCGACGATGCGCTGCGTCGCACCGACCGGCAGCCGCTCGGCCGGCACGGCGCGGCGCACCGGCCGCGCCGTTGCCGACGCAGAATCAATCACCTTGAGGCGGGCGCGGCTGCGGGTCATGAACGGCGACGGGGCGGGTTTTGGACTGGCCGATTGTAAGCCAAAAGTGCATACACATTGCGCCAACCACCGCCACCCCGCCGCACCCGTTTGGCGCGCCCGAACCGCGGGCCAGCACTGGGTAATTACCGATCCCCGGCCCGACAGTCGTGTATACACTTGATGCACGTCACCGCGGAGCCCGGCGGCAGCTCGATCGCGAGGTCGCTGCCGGCGGTCGTGACGCTCGCTCCTCACAGAGCCCGCTGTGGTGAGGGGAACGCGCAGCGCTCGACCGCTGCACATTGCGGTTGTGCAAGGACGCCATGGACGCCTACCTGCTCGACTGGGCCAATCTGCTGCTGCGCTGGGCCCATGTCATCACCGCGATCGCCTGGATCGGCTCGTCGTTCTACTTCGTCTTCCTCGACAGCAGCCTGACGCCGCCCGCCGACCCGGCGCTGCAGGCCAAGGGCGTCGACGGCGAACTCTGGGCGGTGCACGGCGGCGGCTTCTACCACCCGCAGAAGTACCTGGTCGCGCCACAGCGCATGCCCGAGCACCTGCATTGGTTCTACTGGGAGAGCTACAGCACGTGGCTGACCGGGTTCGCCCTCTTCACCGTGCTTTACCTGTTCAACGCCGGCAGCTTCCTGATCGACAAGAGCGTCTTCGATTGGTCGCCCGCCGCGGCCATCGGCGCGTCGCTTGGCTTCCTGGTGGTCTGCTGGCTCGTCTACGACGTGATCTGCCGCGCCTTCGGTCAGAAGAAGAACGGCGACCTGATCGTCGGCGCCGGCGTGCTGGCCTTCGTCGTGCTGGCCTCCTGGCTGGCCTGCCAGTGGTTCGCCGGCCGCGCCGCCTTCCTGCTCGTCGGCGCGATGCTGGCCACCACGATGAGCGCCAACGTCTTCGTCTGGATCATTCCGGGCCAGCGCAAGGTGGTGGCGCAACTGAAGGTGGGCCAGCCGGTCGACCCGATCTACGGCTGGCGCGCCAAGCAGCGCAGCGTGCACAACACGTACTTCACGCTGCCGGTGCTGGTTGCCATGCTGTCCAACCATTACGGATGGCTGTTTGCCGGCCGCCACAATTGGCTGGTGCTGGTGCTGCTGATGCTCGCGGGCGCGCTGATCCGGCACAGCTTCGTGGCCCGCCACAAGGCCCTGGTTCAGGGCCGCCGCGTGCCGTGGGAACACGCGGCGGTCGGCACGCTGGTACTGGTCGGGTTGGCGATCTGGCTGGCGCCACCGCCGCAAAGCGCCGCTGCCGCGGCCAAGCCTGTGCGCTTTGGCGACGTCAAGGCGGTGATCGACCAGCGCTGCACGCTGTGTCACAACGCCGCGCTGCAGCAGAAGAACGTCGCCCTGCACGAACCGGCGTTGATCAAGCAGCACTCGCCGATGATCTACCAGCAGGTGGTGCTGCAAAAGACGATGCCGCTGAACAACGCGACCCAGATCACCGACGAAGAACGGGCGCTGATCAAACGCTGGTTCGAAGCGGGCGCACCCATCAACTGATGCCCCGCCGGGCCAGCGCGTGGCATGTACCTTGCTGGGGTCCACGCGTCACGAAAACGGAGGAGACACGCATGACCACGACGACCGTGCACCCGGTGGACGAACGGCTGCCCACCGGGCGGCTGTTCACGCTCGGGCTGCAACACGTGCTGGTGATGTATGCCGGCGCCATTGCCGTACCGCTGATCGTCGGCCGGGCGCTCAAGCTCACGCCCGAGCAGGTGGCGCTGCTGATCTCGGCCGACCTGTTCGCCTGCGGCGTCGTCACGCTGATCCAGAGCCTTGGCGTGACCCGGTGGTTCGGCATCAAGCTGCCGGTGATGATGGGCGTGACCTTCGCCGCCGTCGGCCCGATGGTGGCCTTCGCCAACGCGATGCCGGGCATCGACGGCGCGCGGGCGATCTTTGGCGCAATCATCGGTGCGGGCCTCGTCTCGATGCTGATCGCACCCGCCGTCAGCAAGCTGCTGCGCTTCTTTCCGCCGGTGGTCACCGGCACCATCATCGCCATCATCGGCATCAGCCTGATGCGCGTCGGCGTGGGCTGGGCCATGGGCGGCCCGGCCTTCCTGGCCCAATCGACCGACGTGCCCAAGCTGGTAGCGATGGTCGACAGCGCGAAGGCCGCCGCTGCGGCCGCCAGTGCCCCGGTGATGCTGAGCGGTCCGATCCCGATGCTCGACAACCCCAACTACGGCTCACTCGAGAACATGGCCATCGCCGGGGCCGTGCTGGCCTTCATCCTGCTGCTGGTCAAGTACACCAAGGGT
>Ga0315271_10000572_pt1 | contig 20729 bp, 35 predicted proteins | sample C3_top_MG_FD_204664 | JGI IMG/M metagenome (GOLD analysis project Ga0315271, IMG submission 204664) | Sediment microbial communities from Yellowstone Lake, YNP, Wyoming, USA - C3_top | ecosystem: Environmental > Aquatic > Freshwater > Lake > Sediment | place: USA: Wyoming | collected 2017-08-01
TCGCTGTTCCGGATGGACTTGTGGTAGGCGCTGATGAGGTTGTAGTGCTCTTCCCCACCCCAGTCGTAGACCACGCGCCCGCTGGAGAGCCATTCCCGCACCGAGGCGGGAGCCAGATCCTGCCCCTCGGGGAAGTGGAGGACGAGGGCTTCCAGCGCGTTAAGCGCGAAGCGGGCATCTCCCGCGGCCAATCGCGCGATCTCGCAAAGGACATCTTCCGCTATGGGCCGCCCCTTCTCACGAAGGGTGGGATCGTCCTGCATGGCCCTACCGAGGATCCGCTGGATGCCCTCTTCATCCAGGGGCTTGAATACCGCCACGCGGCAGCGGGATAGGAGGGCCGGCGTCAGGTGGAAGGAGGGGTTCTCCGTGGTGGTGCCCACCAAAACCACCGAACCCTCTTCCAGGTAGGGCAAGAAGGCGTCCTGCTGGGCTTTGTTGAAGCGGTGGATCTCATCCATGAACAGGATCGTGGGAACCCCGTCACCTCGCCAGCGAGCGCGCGCCCGCTCCATGACTTCCCGTACATCCTTGAGGTTCGCCATGACAGCCGAAAGGCCCACGAAGGGCCTTCCCGTGTGAGACTGCACGAGTTTGGCGAAAGTCGTCTTGCCGCTTCCCGGAGGCCCCCAAAGCAAGATGCTCGCGAGGGTATCCGAAGTGAGTTGTCTGCCCACGGGCGTGTCCGGGCCGACGACAGAACCTAGGCCCTCCAAGTCTTCCCACCGCCTGGGCCGGACTCGCTCGGCGAGCGGAGAGGCGGCCTCGGGTGCCCGGAACAGGGAAGGCATGGTCTCACCTCCGGTTTCATACGCATTTGCGTTCAAACCGCAAGGCTTTTATCACCGAGCCCACAGAGCGCACAGAGGCATTTCGTACTATTAAACATAGCTCTTTTCTCTGTGACCTCTGTGTCCTCTGTGGTAAGAAAAACCCCATCGTTGATGGCGGCTTTGTCTCAGACCTCGGGGGCCTCCTCCGGAGCGGGCGATTCCGGTTCGGCCTTTTTCGCGGAAGCCTTGGGGACCTTCTGCACCGTGGCCTTCGCCTTGGGGGCGGCCGCCTTCTTGGCCGAAGCCGCCTTCTTGGGCGCGCTTTCCTTCTTGGGTTCTTCACCGGTGCCCGGTGCGGCGGTCCTCTTGGCCTTCCCCTTGACAGGCTTCTCTTCGAATTTCGGCTCGCGTCCCACCAATTCGATGAAAGCGATCTGCGCGCCGTCTCCCTTGCGCCAGCCCATCTTCACGATGCGCGTGTAGCCGCCGGGGCGGGAGGCGTAGAGGGGGCCGAGCGTAGAGAAGAGCTTCTGGAGAACCTTGGGGTCGTGCACATCTTGGGCGGCGATCCGCCGCGAGTGCAGGGTGTCCTTCTTCGCCAGCGTGATGAGCTTCTCGGCGAAGCGCTTCAACTCCTTGGCCTTTTCCAAAGTGGTCTTGACGCGGTCATGCTTGAACAGGCTGATGGCCTGGTTCCGCAACATGGCGATGCGGTGCTCCGTGGTCCGTCCGAGTTTCCGGTGATCGATCTGATGGCGCATGGGGGCCTCACACGTTCATGCCGAGGGTCAGGTTCTTGGACTCCAGGAGGTCGGCCACTTCCTTGAGCGACTTCTGGCCAAAGTTCTTCATGGCCTTGAGGTCTTTTTCCGTGAGTTTGACTAAATCGCGAAGGGTCACTATTTTGATGGCCTGGAGCGATTTGGCCACTCGCGGGCTCAGTTCGAGGGCATCAAGGGGGGTGATCAGCAGGTGCTCCAACTCCCCGCCGGTGGACACTTTGGTGCCCTGGGGGATGACCGCCGCGTCGGGGCCCGTGAGGCCTCGGTAAAGGTCCAGGTGCTGCGTCATGAGCGTGGCCGCCAGGTTCAGAGCCTGCTGCGGGGTAATGGCACCGTTGGTCCAGACCTCGAGCTTGAGGCGTTCGTAGTCGGTAGCTTCGCCCACGCGAGTTTCGCCCACCTCGTAATTCACCTTCTGAACGGGCGAGTGGATGGAATCGATGGGGATGAAAACCGGGTCTGGCACCGCGTTGGCTTCCGCGGGAACATAGCCCCGGCCCCGCTGAAGGACGAGTTCCAGCACGAGCGTACCCTCTTCGTTGAGGGTGGCGATGGGGGCATCGGGGTTGAGGATGCGCACCGTGCCGTCGTGCTGGATGTCGCGGGCTTTGACCTCCGCGGGACCCTTCACGGAGAGGCGAAGGGTCTTGGTTTCCTCGGCGTGGGAGATGAACTGGATCGCCTTGAGGTTGAGGATGATGTCGGTGACATCTTCGAGGACCCCCGGAATGGAGGTGAACTCGTGGAGGACGCCCTCGACCCGAACCGCCGAAATGGCTGCCCCTTCGATGGAGGACAGGAGGATCCGCCTGAGCGCGTTGCCCAAGGTGATCCCCCATCCCCGCTCCAGGGGCTGTGCTACGAACTCGCCGTAGCGATCCGTCAGGGTGTCTATATTGCACTCGATGAGCGTGGGCATCTGAAAGGCTTGCATGGGATCTCCCGCTTTTTGGGCCTACTTCGAATAGAGCTCGACGATGAGCTGCTCTTCGATGGGATAGGTGATGTCGGCACGCTGGGGCTCGCGCACCACGCGGCCCTTGAGGCTCTGGCCGTCCAGCTCGAGCCACTCGGGCACACCGCGGCCCTTGACGGACTCCACGGAGGCCTGCAGAAAAGGATTCTTGGCGGTTTGCGCGGCCACGCCAATCTCGTCGCCCATGCGCACCTGGTAGTTGGCCACATCGACGCGATGACCGTTCACGAGCACATGCCCGTGGGCGACCCACTGTCGGGCCTGCGGCCGTGAAGAGGCGAACCCGAGGCGGAAGACCACATTGTCCAGGCGCCTCTCCAGCATGCAAAGGAGGGTTTCGCCCGTGACGCCCTTGCTGTGGTCGGCCTTGGCGAAGTAGTTGCGAAACTGGGTTTCCAGTACCCCGTAGATCCGCTTCACCTTCTGCTTTTCGCGAAGCATGAGGCCGTAGCCCTGGATCTTGCCGCGGCGCCTGCCATGCTGTCCCGGCGGAGTGTTGCGCTTCTCGATGGCGCACTTTTCTTTGAAGCAGCGGTCGCCCTTCAGGAAGAGCTTGATGCCTTCCCGGCGGCAGAGTCTACAAACTGAAGCATGATACCGTGCCAAGGTGCTCCTCCTTCTTTACACGCGCCGGCGCTTGGGCGGCCGGCAACCGTTGTGCGGTATGGGGGTGACATCGCGGATGGAGCGGATTTTCAAGCCCGAGGCCTGCAGGGAGCGGATGGCCGACTCGCGACCGCCGCCCGGACCCTTGACCCGGACATCCACCTCGCGCATGCCATGCTCGGCCACCTTTTCGGCCGCCGTCTTGGCTGCGACCTGGGCGGCGAAGGGAGTCCCCTTTCGGGTGCCCTTGAAGCCTTCTCCGCCCGAAGTGGCCCAGACCACGGTGTTTCCTTCCAGATCCGTTATAGTGATCTGGGTGTTGTTGAACGAGGCGTTGATGTGGACGATGCCCACGGGAATGTTTTTCTTCTCCCGCCGCGGTGTCCGCTTTCCTGCGTTAGTCTTCGCCATTACAGTTCTCCTTGGAAGCCGCCCTACTTCTTGGCGGCCTTCTTCTTCCCGGCGATGGCCCGGCGGGGGCCCTTGTGAGTCCGGGCGTTCGTGTGGGTTCGCTGGCCCCGGCACGGCAATCCGGTCCGGTGCCGAATCCCGCGGTAGGAACCGATATCAATGAGCCGCCGGATGTCCATCTGAATCTTCTTGCGGAGGTCGCCCTCCACATTGCCCGCGTCCTGGATGGCCTTGCGGATGCGGGAGACTTCGTCCTCGGTCAGATCCTTGACCCGGACATCAGGGCTCACGCCCGCCTGGCCCAGCAGGACCTTGGAACGCGACTGGCCGATGCCGTAGATATAAGTGAGGGCCACTTCGACCCTCTTGTTGAGCGGGAGATCCACACCAGAGATACGCGCCACGGCCTGCCTCCTAACCCTGTCTTTGCTTGTGCTTCGGGTTCTCGCAGATCACCCGAATGACGCCCTTGCGCTTGATGATCTTGCACTTGGGACAAATTTTCTTCACCGACGCTCTGACTTTCATCACCGCTTCTCCTAGTTCTTGAACCGGTAGACGATGCGGCCCCGGTTCAGGTCGTAGGGCGACAGCTCGACCAGGATCTGGTCCCCGGGGAGGATGCGGATGAAGTGCTTCCGCATCTTGCCTGAAATGTGGGCCAGGACCCGATGGCCGTTCTCCAACTCCACCCGGAACATGGCGTTGGGAAGGGCCTCCTGGACGGTCGCTTTCATCTGTAAAACATCATCCTTGCTCATGCCTCTTCCACCCCCAAGACCCTCGGGCCACCCTCGGTGAGGGCGACGCTGTACTCAAAGTGGGCCGATCGTTTCCCGTCGCGGGTCCTGACCGTCCACCCGTCCGCGTCCACCGTGACATCGGGGCCACCCTCGTTGACCATGGGCTCGATGGCCAGCACCATGCCCGCCCGAAGTTTGGGCCCGAGGCCCGGCGTGCCAAAATTAGGCACCTGGGGGTCTTCGTGCAGGGCCCGGCCGATGCCGTGCCCCACATAGTCGCGCACTACCGAGAACCCGTGCCCCTCCGCCCAAGATTGGACGGCGTGAGACACATCGGACACCCGCTCCCCCACCCGGGCCTGTTCGATGCCCTTGAGGAGGGACTCGCGGGTCACCTCCATGAGCTTGCGCGAATCCTCGCGCACTTCTCCCACCGGCAGGGTGCAGGCCGCGTCGCCGTAATAGCCGTCGAGGATCGCGCCGAAGTCGAGGGAGACGATGTCCCCGTCCTCCAGTTTCCGCTCTCCGGGGATGCCGTGCACCACCTCGTCGTTCACGGAAATGCAGATGGAGGCGGGGTACCCGTGGTAGCCCTTGAAGGCCGGTTTGCCGCCCAGGGATTTGGTGGTGGACTCGGCCACGGCGTCCAGCTCCCGAAGGGTGACCCCGGGGGCCACTTCCGACGAGACACGCTGGAGCACCCTGTGCACGATGCGGTTGGCGCGGTCCATGATCTCCACTTCCTCGGGCGACTTGAGATGAATCATCCGATGGCCTTCTCGACCGACGACAGGACCTCGGAAGGGCTGCGGTCCCCCGGTACGGAAAGGAGGGCGCCCCGGCCTCGGAAATACTCGGACAGGGGGGCGGTCTTTTCGTGATACACGCGCAGCCGCTCGCGGATCACGCTCTCCTTGTCGTCGTCTCTCTGGACCAGACCGGCGGAACATTTATCGCAAACCCCCGGGCTCTTCGGGGGCGATGAGACGAGGTTGTACACGGCCCCGCAACTGGGGCAGGACCGCCGGCTCCCGAGGCGGGAGACGATGACATCGTCGGCGACCTCCAGTTCCACGGCGCGCACCGCCCCTTTCCCCAACTCCTTCAGGATCTCGCTCAAGATCGCGGCCTGGGAGAGGTTGCGAGGGTAGCCGTCGAGGAGGAATCCGCCCCCGCAATCGGCCTTGGCCAGGCGCTCTTTCACGATGTCCGTGAGCAGGGCGTCGGACACGAGCCCGCCGCTCTCCATGACGGCCTTCGCCTGGAGCCCCAGGGGCGTACCTTCGCGGACCGCACCCCGCAGCATGTCGCCCGTGGACACATGGGGAACGCCGAAACGGGCCGAGAGTTCCTTGGCGACGGTTCCCTTCCCGGCGCCGGGAGGGCCTAGAAGCACGATGTTGCGTTGCATGTTAGCTCCTCCTCCCGCGGATCCGGGTCTTCGAAAACCCCTCGTAGTGGCGCATGATGAGCTGAGATTCCACCTGCTGGATGAAATCCATCGCCACGCCTACGACGATGAGCAGGGAGGTGCCGCCGAAGTAGAAGTTCAGGTTAAAGCCCCTCAAGATCCAGTCCAGGTGAAGGGTTTTGAAGGTAGTCTCAAGCCCGGGGCCGATGCCCCAAAGGTGCTGCAGGGGGACGCCGCTGATCAGCATCATGGGCAGAAGAGCCACGACGATCAGGTAGATGGACCCCGCGAACAGCAGGCGGTTGAGGGAGCGGTACAGGAAGTCGCTCGTACTCTTTCCGGGGCGGATGCCCGGGATAAACCCGCCGAATTTTTTGAGGTTATCCGCCAAGTCTTCGGGGTTAAAGACGATGCTCACATAGAAGAAGGTGAAGAGCACGATGAGCAGCGCGTAGAGGAGAAGGTAGGTCAGCGTCCCGTAGCCCACATAGGCGTTCAGGGTCCGGGCCCATTCGTGCTGGCTCAGGAAGGACAACTGCAGGATGGTCTGCGGCACGGCCAGCAGGGAGACGGCAAAAATGATGGGCATGACGCCGCCGGGGTTGAGCTTGAGGGGGAAGTAGACGGCCTGGCCGCCCACCATCTTCCGGCCCACCATGCGCTTGGCGTACTGGATGGGGATCTTCCGCTGGGCCCGTTCGAAGTAGACGATGAAGGCCACCACGGCCAGCATGAAGACCGAAAGGAGGAGCACGACGAAGACGGAGATGTTGCCCTGCTGGACCTGCTCGAAGGTCTTGACGATGGCGGGGATGAGCCCCACGACGATACCGGCGTAGATCATCAGCGAGATGCCGTTGCCGATGCCGCGGGCGGTGATCTGCTCGCCCAACCACATGACGAAGGTGGCCCCGGCCGTGAGGATGACCACCGTGAGGATGTGGTAGCCGACGCTGGGGTTATCCACGATGCGCTTCCCCGAGGGGCTGATGAGATCCTTCAGCCAAAAGGAGATGCCCATGGACTGGACCACGCAGATGAAAATCGTGAGGTAGCGGGTGTACTGGACGATCTTCTTGCGGCCCTCGGCGCCGCCTTCCTTCTGGAGCTTCTCGATGTAGGGCCAGACCACGCCCAGCAATTGGAAGATGATAGAGGCGGTGATGTAGGGCATGATCCCCAGGGCGAAGATGGTGCACTTGGAGAGCGCTCCGCCGGAGAACAGGTTCACGAAGCCCAGCACGCCCGAGGCGTACTGCTTGAAGAACTCCTGGAGCGCCATGGCGTCAATGCCCGGCGTGGGAATTTGCGCCCCCACCCGGTACACGGCCAGCAGCATGAAGGTGAAGAAGAGACGCCTTCGCAGGTCCGGAATGCGGAAGAGGTTCTGGAAGGCTTCGATCACGGCTTCCTCACCTCAGCGCGTCCGCCGGCCGCCTCGATGATCTGCCGGGCCTTCTCGGAGAAAGCGTTGGCCACCACGGTGATGGCGCGGTCCAGGGTCCCGTTGCCCAAAATCTTGACTTGGGTCTCGTCCGACTTGATGATCCCTGCCCTCTTGAGGGTTTTGGCGTTCACTTCGCTCCCACCCTCGAAGATGGAAAGGCGGCCCACATTCACGGCCTGGACCTCCACGGCGAAGATGTTGGTGAACCCGCGCTTTGGAATCCTGCGGTGCAGGGGCATCTGGCCGCCTTCGAACCCGGGGGCCTGGTGGAATCCGGAGCGGGACTTGGCGCCTTTGTGGCCCTTGCAGGCGGTCTTACCGTGCCCGGAGCCCGGTCCACGACCCACGCGCTTGGGACTTTTCTTGGAGCCCTTGGAGGGCTTCAGCTCGGAGAGGAACATGGGAGCCCCTTATTATGCTTTCTGGGTGACCGAGACCAGGTCCTTGATCGCGAAAATCATGCCGCGGATCTCGGGACGGTCGGGGTAGCACCGCGTCCGGTTCAGTTTTCGCAGGCCCATGCTCCACGCCACCACCCGGAGTTTCTCGGTGGGGGGCTTGCGGATGAGCGTCACTTCAACATGGCCTTCGGAGGCCGCCTTTTTCTTTGCCGCCATGGCTTACCCCAAAATCTCTTCAATGGTCTTGCCGCGTTTGCGGGCCACCGATTCGGGGCTCCGCAGGCTCTTGAGGCCTTCGATGGCCGCTTTCACCACATTCTGAGGATTGTTCGTGCCCAGGCACTTGGTCAGGATGTCCTGCACGCCCACCGCCTCCATGACGGCGCGGATGGCGCCGCCGGCGATGACGCCAGTCCCCTTGGAGGCGGGACGGAGCATCACATTGCCCGCTCCGAATTTGCCCTGGACATAATGGGGGATGGTGCCTCCCTGGAGGGACACGCGCACCAGGTTCCGCTTGGCCTGTTCGATGCCCTTGGCAATGGCCAGGGGGACTTCGCGGGCTTTGCCCAGACCGCAGCCCACACGACCGTTCCCGTCGCCCACCACGATGAGGGCCGAGAAGGAGAAATTCTTGCCGCCCTTTACGACCTTCGTGACGCGGCGGATGTTCACCACCTGCTCCTTCAGTTCCAGCTCGTTGCCTGATCGGTCTTCCATGTCTCGTCTCCCTAGAACTGCAGGCCGCCCTTGCGGGCGCCCTCGGCAAGGGCCTTCACTCGGCCGTGGTAGAGATAGCCGCCTCGGTCGAAGACCACCTGTTCGATGCCCTTGGCTTTCAGGCGCTCGGAAACCAGCTCGCCCACCTTTTCGGCCACGGCAATGCTTTTGCCCGAGGTCTTGAGCGCGCCCTTGATGGCGGGCTCGAGGGAGGATGCCGCGGCGAGGGTCACGCCCGCGGTGTCATCAACCGCCTGGACATAGATGTACGCTTTGCTCCGAAAGACGCAGAGCCGGGGCGCCGTGGCGGTGCCGGAGAGGCGCTTGCGGATTCGAATCTTCCGCCAGTCCCTCTTCTGCTTGCGGTCCAAATGAACATGCTTAGCCATCGTCTGTCCCCTTTTACTTCGCGGCCTTGCCGGCCTTGCGCACGACGGTTTCGTCGGAGTACTTGACGCCCTTACCCTTGTAAGGCTCGCACTTGCGATACCCGCGGATCTGGGCGGCCACCTGCCCCACCTGCTGCCGGTCGTGGCCCGACACCACGAGGTGCGTGCCCTTCTCAATGGCGACGGTGACGTGCTGGGGTACAGGGAACTCCACGATGTGTGAGAAGCCGAGGTTCAGAGTCAGTTTCTGTCCCTCGATGGCGGCCTTGTAGCCGACGCCTATGATGTCCAATTCCTTCTTGTACCCTTCGCTGACACCCTTGACGGCGTTAGCAAGAAGGGCCCGGGTCAAGCCGTGGAAGGCCCGACACTGCTGGGTATCATCCTGGCGACTCACCACCAGGATGCCCGCGTCCACGGCGCAGGTGATGCCGGCCGGGACGGGCGTGATGGTCTTGCCCTTGGGGCCTTGAACCTCTACGGAGCCCTCGTGGAGACTGACCTTCACGGCGCTCGGCAGGGGGATGGGCTGCTTACCAATTCGAGACATGCTCTGCTCCTCCTACCAGACGCGACAGAGAACTTCACCGCCCACGCCTTCGCGCCGGGCGACCTTGTCGGTCATGAGACCTCTGCTCGTGCTCAGGATGGCCACGCCGAGACCTCCCAGAACGGGCTTGATCTCGTCCTTGCCGGCGTACAACCGGCGGCTCGGCTTGCTGGCGCGCCGGATGCCGTCTATGGCGGGTTGGCCATCCGAAGCGTACTTGAGGTCCAGGGTGAGGACGCCCTGCTTGCTATCCTCCGTGACCTTGAAGTTCAGGATGTACCCTTCCTCCTTGAGCAGCTTGGCGATCTCCACCTTGAGCCGGGACGAGGGAACATCTACGGAGGCCTTCTTGCTGGAAAGGCCGTTGCGGATGCGGGTCAATAAGTCGGCGACGGGGTCTGTTATGTTCATCGTCTCACCTCACCACGACGCCTTGATCACGCCCGGAAGCTGGCCCTGGAGGGCGAGCTGGCGCAGGCAGCAGCGGCAGAGGGCGAACTTGCGGTAGTAACCGCGAGGGCGCCCGCAGCGCTTGCACCGGTTCCGGAAGCGTACGGCGAATTTCGGTTTCTTGACCATCTTTGCAAACGCTCGAATGCTGGCCATCCTGAATCTCCTACTTCCGGAAGGGGAACCCGAAGTGCTGAAGGAGAGCCTTCGCTTCGGGGTCCCGCTTGGCGGTGGTTCCGATGGTGATGTTCATCCCCATGGCCCGGGTGATCTTGCTGTAGTCCACCTCGGGGAAGATGAGCTGGTCCTTGACGCCAAAGGTGTAGTTGCCGTGCCCGTCGAAGGACCGGTCGGACAGGCCCTTGAAGTCGCGCATGCGGGGGATGGCCAGGCTGATGAGCCGGTCTAGGAACTCGTACATGCGGTCCCCTCGAAGCGTCACCATGGCACCGATGGGTTGCCCCTGGCGCAGCTTGAAGTTGGAGATGGACTTCCTGGCCCGCCGGGTGGACGCCTTCTGGCCGGCCAGCGCGGTGAGCGTGATGGCCGCCTCATCCAAGAGCTTGATCTCGCTCTTGGCCTCCCCCATGCCCATGTTGACCGTGACCTTGATCAGCCTGGGAACGGCCATGACATTGTCGAATTTGAAGTCCTCCTTGAGTTTCGGGAGGATCTCCTTCTCGTATCGCTCTTTCAAACGCGGAACCGTCTTCATGGGTCTGCCCCTACTCCTGCACCGCGCCGCACTTCTTGCAGGCGCGAACCTTCCTACCGCCCTCGAGCATCTTCGACCCCAAGCGGGTAGGCTCCTTGCACTCCTTGCAGACGACCATGAGCACCGAGAGAGCCAGGGGCGCTTCGCGCTCCAGAATGCCTCCCTTGATGTTCTTCTGGGGGTTCGCCTTGGTGTGCCGCTTCACGAAATTCACATTTTCGACCAGGGCACGCGCCGCGGCGAGGTCCACATTGATGACTCGTCCCCGCTTGCCCTTCTCGCGGCCCGACAGGACGAAGACCTGGTCGTTCTTCTTGACTCGGTTACGCACGGCGGCCCCCTCTCAGATCACTTCGGGGGCGAGGGAGACGATCTTCATGAACTTCTTCTCCCTCAGCTCCCTTGCCACGGGCCCGAAGACGCGGGTGCCCACGGGCTCGCCCTTGTCGTCCACCAGCACCGCGGCGTTATTGTCAAACCGGATGTACGAGCCGTCCCGGCGCCGTGTCTCCTTGACGGTTCGGACCACCACCGCCCTGACGACTTTTCCCTTCTTCACATTTCCCTGGGGCGCGGCTTCCTTCACGGAGCAGGTGATCACATCGCCCAGCCCCGCGTAGCGTCCGGCCGTGGATCCGCCGCGCATGCGGATGCAGAAGATCTTCTTTGCGCCCGAGTTGTCCGCGACTTGCAGGATGGTTCCCATCTGGATCATGGCTGTCTCCCGGCGCCGCCTAGCGGGCCTTCTCGATGACCTGCTTCACGGCCCAATTCTTGTCGCGGCTCAGGGGACGGGTCTCGATGATGAGGACCTTGTCCCCCACGCCGCACTGGTTCTGCTCGTCGTGGGCCTTGAACCGCGAGGTGCGTTTGATGACCTTCCCGTAGGTCGCGTGGAAGATGCGGCGCTCCACCTGGACCACGACGGTCTTATCCATCTTGTCTGAGACCACGATCCCAAGCTTGGTGGCCCTTTTGGGGCGGGTGGCCTGGCTCTCTTTGCCCGTCATCGTCAACTCCCTTGCAGCGACCGCTGCTTCTCGGCCAGGATGGTCTTGATCCGGGCCAGCCCGCGGCGGTAGGCGCGGATGATCGAGGGGTTCCCGATCTGGCCGGAGGCGAGCTGGAAACGGAGCTTCATGAGGTGCTCCGTGATCTCATGGCTCTCGCCTTTAAGCTCTTCCACGGTCAGGTCCCGCACCTTTGCGGTCCTCTTGAGGTCGGCTGGCTTCATCATCGCGAGAACTCCTGTTCCTTGCGGCTCACGAACCGCACTTTCATGGGCAGCTTGTGGGCGGCCAGGCGGAAGGCCTCCTGGGCCACTTCTTGGGTAACACCCTCGACTTCGAAAAGGACGCGGCCCGGTTTAACGACGGCCACCCATCCCTCCAGATTTCCCTTGCCCTTGCCCATGCGCGTCTCCTGGGGCTTCTTGGTGTAGGGCTTGTCGGGGAAAACCCGGATCCAGAGCTTTCCGCCGCGTTTCATGTGGCGGTTGATGGCCACGCGGCTGGCCTCGATCTGGCGGTTCGTCAGCCAGCAGGCCTCCATGGACATGAGACCGAAGTCTCCGAAATCCACATAGGCTCCGCCCTTGGTCGGACCGCTCCGGCGTCCCCTCTGCTGCTTCCTGAATTTGACCTTCTTTGGCATCAACATGACGAATTTCTCCCGGAGAGGGCGTTACTTGCCCACTTTCTGGCCCTTGTAGATCCAGACTTTGATCCCGATGATTCCGTAGGTCGTGTGCGACTCGGCGAAACCGTAGTCAATGTCGCTTCGGAGGGTCTGGAGCGGCAGGCGGCCTTCCAGATACCACTCGGACCGCGCGATTTCGGCGCCGTTGAGACGGCCCGCCACGCGGATGCGCACGCCCAGAGCCCCGAACTTGGAGGCCATTTCGATGGCGCGCTTCATGGCGCGCCGGAACGCCACGCGCTTCGTGAGCTGGAGGGCGATGGATTCGGCCACGATCTGGGCTTCGATCTCGGGGCGGTGGATCTCATCAATCTTGATGTAGACCTCGCGCCCCGTCCTCCGCTGGATCTCGTCCTTGAGCCGGTCCACCTCGACGCCCTTCTTGCCGATGATGATGCCCGGCCGGCTGGTGCTGACGGTGATGGTCAGCTTCTTGCCGGCCCGCTCCAGGTCGATCTTGGACACGCCCGCGTGTTTGAGGCGCGCCTTGAGCTCATCGCGGAGTTTGAGGTCCTCGTGAAGGAGCTGCGTGTAGTCCTTCTTCGCGAACCAGCGGGATTCCCAGTCTTTGTTGAAACCTACCCGAAAACCTACGGGATGAACTTTATGGCCCAACGCCCACCTCCAACTGCTAGTGCTGAGTGCTGAGTGCTGAGTACCGAGTGGAGGACTTCCCCCTACGGCGCTCGCTTCCTGGCTCAGTCCTCAGTCCTTGTCACTCAGTCCCTCTACTTCTCGTTCAGCCCGATGGTCACATGGCACTGCCGCTTTACGAAGCGGAACGCCCGTCCCATGGGGGCCGGCATCGTGCGGCGGCGGAACTTCACGGAAGCCCCGTCCACGAAGATGGTGGAAACGAACAGCTTGTCCACATCCACCTGCTTCCCGGGCATGCTCTCGGCGTTAGCCACGGCCGTTTTGAGCAGTTTTTGGAGGTCCCGCGCCACCCGCTTCTTGGTGAAGCGGAGGATCGCCATGGCGTCTCCCACGGACCGCCCGCGGATGGTGTCGGCCACCAGGCGGGTCTTCTGGGGGGACGCATCAACATATTTTACGATCGCTTTTACCAGCATCGGCTCCACCTACTTCTTGACCTCGGCCTTTTTCTTCTCGCCGGAGTGGCCCCTGAAGGTGCGCGTAGGGGCGAATTCGCCGAGCCGGTGGCCGATCATGTTTTCCGTCACATACACGGGGACGAATTTCTTCCCGTTGTGGACGGCGATGGTATGGCTGAGCATGGACGGAACCGCCATGGAACGGCGGCTCCACGTCTTGATAACGGCCTTCTTGCCAGCCTCGTTCATGGCGTCCACCTTCTTTTCGAGGTGTTTGTCGATGAACGGGCCCTTCTTCAGGGAGCGAGACATTTAGGCTCTCCTCTTCACGATGAACCGGGCGGTTCGCTTGTTCGTGCGGGTCTTGTGGCCCTTGGTGGGCACGCCCCAGGGGGTCACGGGATGACGGCCACCCTTGGCCTTGCCCTCGCCGCCGCCGTGCGGATGGTCCACGGGGTTCATGGCCGTTCCCCGCACCTTGGGCCTGCGTCCCAGCCAGCGGCTTCGGCCCGCCTTGCCCAAGGTCACATTTTGGTGATCCAGGTTGCCCACCAAGCCCACGGTGGCGTAACAGTCCGACTGCACGAGGCGCATCTCGCCGGAGGGCATGCGCAGGGTGGCCATCTGGCCCTCCTTCGCCATGAGCTGGGCCCCGGCGCCTGCCGAGCGGGCCATCTTGCCCCCGCCGCCAACCTGCAATTCGATGTTGTGGACCGTCGTACCCACGGGGATCTTTTTCAGGGGGAGCGCGTTGCCCATGGCCACCTCGGCCTCGGGGCCGGACATCAGCTTCTGCCCCACCTCCAGGCCGTTGGGCGCCAAGATGTAGCGCTTTTCGCCATCGGCATAGTTCAGCAGCGCGATGCGGCAGGTGCGGTTGGGATCGTACTCGATGGCCGCCACGGTGGCCGGGATGCCGAACTTGTCCCGCCTGAAATCGATGATGCGGTAACGGCGCTTGTGGCCGCCTCCACGCCGACGGACGGTGATGTGGCCGTCGCTGTTACGGGCGCTCAGCCGCCGCTTCGAAGCGAGGAGCAGCTTCTCCGGAGCCTTCTTGGTCAGCTCCTCGGTGGTGAGCGTCGTCATGTAACGGCGGCTCGGGGTGGTTGGCTTATAGGTTTTGATTGCCATGGCTGTCCCCTACACTCCCTCGAAATACTCGATGGGCTTGGCGCCCTTGGCCAGTTTCACATAGGCCTTCTTCCAGTCGGGGCGCTTGCCCTCGGACCGGCCGACCTTCTTGTTCTTGCCCAGCACATTCACCACGCGGACATCGTCCACCTTGGTGGAGAAGATCTTTTCCACGGCGTAGGCGATCTCGATCTTGTTGGCCCGCTTGTCCACCCGGAAGGCGAGCGTGTTGGTCCGATCCTTGGCGATGATGTTCTTCTCCGTCAGGAGCGGGCGGATGATGATGGCGTAAGGGTCTCTCATGGCTTGAGCACCTCCGCGAGCTTCAGCAGAGCCGGCTCGGTGAAGACGACCACCTCGTAGCGCGCGAGGTCGTACACATTGATCTCGTCCAGACCCGTCACCTTGACGCCCGGGACATTCCGGCTCGCCAAAATCAGCGAGGGGGCCACTTTCTCGTCCACGAAGAGCGCAGTCTTGTAAGCCTCCGCGAGGGGACCGAACTTGACCACGAAGGCCTTGGTCTTGGAACCCTCGAACACGAGGCTGTCCACGACCTTGAGCAGTCCGCGGCGGAGGCGCTCCGAGAGAAGTGAGCGTACGGCGATACGCCGGACCTTCTTGGGAATGGCGTAGGAGTAATCCCGAGGCTTGGGTCCGAAGGCGATGCCGCCGTGATACCAGAGGGGCGAACGGATCTCGCCCATGCGGGCGCGGCCGGTGCCCTTCTGCTTCCACACTTTCTTGCCCGAACCGGACACCTCGTCCCGCCGCTTGGTGGAATGCGTGCCCAGGCGCTGGTTGGCGGCGTAGCAGCGGACGGCCTCGTAGATGAGATCCTGGCGGTAGGGCATGCCGAAGATCTCTTCGGGGAGGGCGATCTCCCGCTGGGGCTCCAGTGCCGAATTGGTGACTGTGATGTTTGCCATGGCGCTCCCCTTACCGGATTCCGTGGATCAGCAGGAGCCCGCCCTTGGGACCGGGTACTGCCCCGAGGACGAGGAGGACGCCGTTGGACGGGTCCACCTGGACCACCTTGAGGTTCTTGATCGTGGCTCGGACATTGCCCATCTGTCCGCCCATCTTCATCCCCTTGAAGACGCGGGATGGGTAGGACGATGAGCCGATGGATCCGGGCGCCCGGTGGAACATGGAGCCGTGGGTCGCCTGGCCACCCTTGAAGTGATGGCGCTTCATAACACCCTGGAACCCCTTGCCCTTGCTGGTACCGACGATATCCACGGCCAAGATCCCCTTGAAGTGCTCCAGGGTGATCGAGGCGCCGGTGGACAGCTCGGGGAACTCCCCGCGCAGTTCGCGGATCTGCTTCACCGAAGCGCCCCCCCCTTTTTTGACATGGCCCGCTAGGGGCTTGTTCACAGCGTGTCGGCCCAACTTCTCGACCAGGGCAATCTGGATGGCGTGGTAGCCATCGCTCTCCGGCGTTTTCTTCTGCAGGACGACGCAGGGTCCCGCGGCGATGACCGTCACCGGTACCACCGAGCGGGTCTCGTCAAAGACCTGCGTCATGCCCAACTTGCGTCCCAGTATCCCGATCTTCATTCAGTTCTCCCGCAGGTATCGATCGCCCGCCGGCGACTTGCCTGCCCTCGCTCAGTTCCCGGCCGGCCGCTCGGCCGCCGAGGCCTCCGTCCGCTATTTCGTGAAGGCCTTGATCTCCACATCCACACCGGGCGGCAGGTTCAGTTTCATGAGCGCGTCCACGGTCTGCGGAGTGGGGTCGTAGATGTCCAGCAGGCGCTTGTGGGTGCGCATTTCGAACTGCTCCCGCGATTTCTTATCCACGTGGGGAGAGCGGTTCACGGTCCAGATCTGCCGCTCGGTGGGCAGGGGAATCGGCCCCTTGACCCTCGCGCCGGTCCTCTTGGCCGTCTCCACGATTTCCTTCGTGGAGCGGTCCAAGATCCAGTAGTCGTAGGCCAAAAGGCGTATGCGGATCTTCTCGTTCAGCATGAGTTCCTACTCCACGATCTCCGTGATGGTGCCCGCGCCCACGGTGCGGCCACCCTCACGAATGGCGAACCGGAGACCCTTCTCCATGGCGATGGGGTTGATGAGGCTCACATCCATGCTGACATTGTCCCCGGGCATGACCATCTCGCGGTCGGCGGGGAGGGTCACATCGCCCGTCACATCCGTCGTGCGGAAGTAGAACTGGGGACGGTAGCCCTTGAAGAAGGGGGTGTGACGGCCGCCCTCTTCTTTCGTCAGGATGTAGGCCTCGGCCTTGAACTTCGTGTGGGGCGTGATGGAACCGGGCTTGGCCACGACCTGGCCGCGCTCGACATCTTCCTTCTTGGTGCCGCGCAGGAGCAGGCCCACATTGTCTCCAGCCTGGCCCTGGTCCAGCAGCTTGCGGAACATCTCGACGCCGGTGATGACGGTCTTGAAGGTGGGCTTGAGCCCGACGATCTCCATCTCCTCCTGAACCTTTACGACGCCGCGTTCGACGCGTCCCGTGACCACGGTTCCGCGGCCCGAGATGGAGAAGATATCCTCGATGGGCATGAGGAAGGGCTTGTCAATGTCTCGCACCGGCTCGGGGATCCAAGTATCGCAGGCCTCCATGAGTTCCTGGATGCATTTGGCATCGGGGCTGTTGGGGTCATCGGACTGCATGGCCTTGAGGGCCGAGCCTCGGATGACCGGGCCATCTTCTGGAAACTGGTACTGGACAAGGAGGTCGCGAACCTCCATCTCCACCAGGTCCAACAGCTCGGGATCGGCCTTGTCGCACTTGTTCAGGAACACGACGATGTAGGGCACGCCGACCTGGCGCGCCAGAAGGATGTGCTCGCGGGTCTGGGGCATGGGGCCGTCTTCCGCGGAGACCACGAGGATTGCGCCGTCCATCTGCGCGGCGCCCGTGATCATGTTCTTGATGTAATCGGCGTGTCCGGGGCAGTCCACATGCGCGTAGTGCCGCTTGTCGGACTGGTATTCCACATGGGAGGTGGCGATGGTGAGAACTTTGGTGGCATCGCGTCGGCCCTGGGATTCGGAGGCCTTGGCCACTTCGTCATAGCTGATGTACTTCGCCAGGCCCTTGGCCGCCTGAACCTTGGTGATGGCCGCCGTGAGGGTGGTCTTCCCGTGGTCCACGTGCCCGATGGTGCCTACATTGACGTGTGGCTTATTTCGGTTGAATTTCTCCTTCGACATCCTCTGCCTCCTTGACGAATGTAACCCTGGGACTAACGGCCCTGTACGCGGGCTACGATCTCTTCCGACACTTGCTTGGGAACGGGTTCATACCGATCGAACTGCATGACATAGTTTCCGCGACCCTGGGTGAGGGAGCGGAGGGCCGTGGCGTACCCGAACATTTCCGCCAGCGGAACGATGGCGGTGATGACCTGGAGGTTCGCGTGGGCTTCCATGCCGTGGATCTTTCCCCGGCGCGAGTTGATGTCGCCCATGACTTCGCCCATGTAGTTTTCGGGCACCGTCACCTCGACTTTCATGACGGGCTCGAGCAGCGCCGGACCGGCCTTGGCCGCCGCAGCCTTGAAGGCCATGGAGCCGGCGATCTTGAAGGCCATCTCGGAAGAATCCACCTCGTGGTAGGAGCCGTCGTACAGGGAGATCTTCACATCCTTGATGGGGAACCCCGCGAGGACGCCCAGCTCGGTGGCCTCGCGGATACCCTTTTCGATGGCCGAGATGAATTCCCTCGGGATGACTCCGCCGGTGATGTCGTTCTCGAAGACGATGTTGTCGCCTTCGCCCAGTGGTTCGATCTTGATCTTGACATGGCCGTACTGGCCGTGGCCGCCGGTCTGCTTGATGTATTTCCCTTCGGCCTGGGCCGCCTTGGTGATGGTCTCGCGGTAGGCCACCTGGGGCTTGCCCACGCTGGCCTGCACGCCGAATTCCCTCGTGAGCCGGTCAACGATGATCTCCAGGTGCAGCTCGCCCATGCCCGAGATGAGGGTCTGGCCCGTTTCCTCGTCCACGCGAAGGCGGAAGGTTGGGTCTTCCTTCGTGAGTTTCATGAGGGAAGCCGAAAGCTTTTCCTGGTCGGCCTTGGTCTTGGGCTCGATGGCCACTGAAATGACGGGCTCGGGGAAATCCATGGACTCGAGGACGATCGGGTGCTCCTTGTCGGAGAGGGACTCGCCCGTGGTCGCGTCCTTGAGGCCCACGATGGCGGCGATCTCCCCCGCCCGGACCTCCTGAATCTCCTCGCGCTGGTTGGCATGCATCTGGAGCAGGCGGCTCACGCGTTCCTGGCGGCGCCTGACCACATTCCACACATAGGACCCAGCCTTGAGGGTGCCCGAGTACACCCGGATGAAAGCGAGCTGGCCCACGAAGGGGTCCGTCATGATCTTGAAGACCAGGGCAGAGAAGGGCTCGTCGTCGTCCTGCCTGCGCAGCTCAGGCTCTTCCGTGTCGGGGTTCACGCCCTTGATGGGCGGGATGTCCAGAGGGCAGGGCAGGTAATCCACCGCGGCGTCCAAGAGGGGCTGGATGCCCTTGTTCTTGAAGGCGGAGCCGCAGAGTACCGGGGTGAAGTGCATGGCGATGGTGCCCTTGCGCAGGGCGGCCTTCACGGCGGCCTTGTCCAGCTCTTTGCCGTCGAGGTAGTCCTGCATGAGGACATCGTCCTCCTCGCAGGCCATTTCCAGGAGGCTCGTGCGGTACTGCGCGGCCGTTTCCTTCATCTCCTCGGGGATGTCCACGATCTCGAATTTGGCGCCCAGGGTCTCCTCGGTCCAGACGATGGCCCTGTTCTCGACCAGGTCCACCACCCCGGTGAAGGTGTCTTCCTTGCCCAGCGGCAAATGGAGGGCCACCGGGCGCGCGTGAAGGCGATCCGCCATCATGGTCAAGACGCGCCCAAAATCGGCGCCCTGGCGATCCATCTTGTTGACGAAAGCGATGCGGGGGACGCGGTACTTGTCGGCCTGGCGCCAGACCGTCTCGGACTGGGGCTCCACGCCACCCACGGCGCAGAACACGCCAATGGCCCCGTCCAGGACGCGCAGGGAGCGCTCCACCTCGGCGGTGAAATCCACATGCCCGGGAGTGTCGATGATGTTGATGCGGTAGTCTTTCCAAAAGCAGGTGGTGGCGGCGGAGGTGATGGTGATGCCGCGCTCCTGCTCCTGGATCATCCAGTCCATGGTGGCCGTGCCATCATGGACCTCGCCCATCTTGTAGTTGACGCCCGTGTAGAAGAGGATCCTCTCCGTCGTGGTCGTCTTGCCGGCATCAATGTGGGCCATGATGCCGATGTTTCGCTGTTTATCGTACGGAACGGTACGGGGCACGGGGTTCCCTTCGCCTTACCAGCGATAATGGGCAAAGGCCTTGTTGGCCTCCGCCATCTTGTGCGTGTCCTCGCGCTTCTTGATCGAGGACCCTCGGCTGTTGGCCGCGTCCAGCAACTCGGCGGCAAGATTCCCTTCCATGCTCTTCTCGCCCCGGGCCCTGGAGTAGTCGATGATCCAGCGGACCGCGAGGGAAAGGCGGCGCTCCGGACGGACCTCCACCGGGACCTGGTAGGTGGCGCCACCCACGCGGCGCGACTTCACCTCGAGGACGGGCTTCACATTGTCCAGGGCCTTTTGGAAGAGCTTGAGGGGATCGTCGCCGCTCTTCTCTTTCATGATGTCCATGGCCCCATAAAAAATGGACTCCGCCACGGACTTCTTGCCCTGGTACATGATCTTGCAGATGAACTTGGTGACCAGGACCGATCCGTAAACGGGGTCCGGCGAGACTTCCCTTTTTCGAACGACGGCTTTCCTCGGCATACCCTGTGCTCCTTACCTTCTTTTCAAAGAGCGACGGCCCCTCGCGGGCCCGGGCGAACACTGACGCCTACGATTTCGGTCGCTTGGCTCCGTACTTCGAACGGGACTGGCGCCGCGCTTCGACGCCGGTCGTATCAAGCTTACCGCGGATGATGTGGTAACGCACACCCGGAAGGTCCTTGACGCGGCCTCCGCGGATGAGCACCACGCTGTGCTCCTGAAGGTTATGGCCCACCCCCGGAATGTAGGTGGTCACTTCCATGCCGTTGGTGAGGCGGACGCGAGCCACCTTGCGGAGCGCGGAATTCGGTTTCTTGGGGGTCGTCGTGTACACGCGGGTGCAGACACCACGCTTCTGGGGATTATCCTTGAGAGCAGGGCTCTTGGTCTTGTACTGTACGGCCTTGCGCCCTTTTCGCACAAGCTGATTAATGGTCGGCACACCGTCCTCCTTGCTTGACTCGTCGCACGCGCTCCCGCCCCACGAGGCTGCCATTGCTCCACTTAGGGGAGAGGCCCCACGAGGGGGGAGAGCCGAAGCCGAATTAGAATAGCACTTATGTCCTTGAGTGTCAAGACCAAACGGCCAGGGGGCGCAGGCTCGCCTGCATACGCAACATGTTGGGGGGACCAGCGGTTACCGTACAACGGGTGAGGCACGGGGTGAGGCACGGGGTGAGGCACG
>Ga0315271_10000573_pt1 | contig 20719 bp, 20 predicted proteins | sample C3_top_MG_FD_204664 | JGI IMG/M metagenome (GOLD analysis project Ga0315271, IMG submission 204664) | Sediment microbial communities from Yellowstone Lake, YNP, Wyoming, USA - C3_top | ecosystem: Environmental > Aquatic > Freshwater > Lake > Sediment | place: USA: Wyoming | collected 2017-08-01
CAAACCCAGCCCAATGGTATCGGGCGACGCATAGACCGGTTTTCAATGACCCGGGTTCAGCATACCCAATGCGGACATGCAATCACGCAACATTTCGCGAAATTCTTCCGAGAGAGGAGTCAGGGGTAATCTCACATGCGCTGTACACAAATGCATTTCATGCAAGGCCCATTTTACAGGAATTGGGTTGGTTTCGATCGCCATCAGTTCCAAAAGCCTGCGCAAACGTCCTGATTCTGTATCCGCAGTAACCCAGTCCTGTCTCTCCGCGGCCTGGCAAATATCCCTGAAAGCGGCGGGAACCACGTTCGCGGCCACTGATATCACTCCACGAGCCCCGTGGCGCATTGCCTGAACGCAACTCTGGTCGTCACCACTGAGCAGCACGAAATCATCGCAGCACAGAGGCTTTAAGGCCTGCAGCCGTTCCAGCTGACCAACCGCTTCTTTCAGGCCGACGATACGTTCATGACTGGCCAGCTGTTGCACCGTTGCTGGCAGCATGTCCACCGACGTTCGCGACGGTACATTGTACAGGATGAGCGGTAACCCCCCGTGGTCTGCGACAGCGCGGAAGTGTTCAACCAGGCCGTGCTGTGTCGGACGATTGTAATAAGGCGTAACAACAAGGGCTGCATCAGCGCCATGCGCAGCCGCCAGTCGTGTGTTGGCGATGGCGCGCTCCGTTGCCGGCGAGCCGGTACCCGCAATCAGCGGGACCCTTCCCGAGATCTGCTGCGCAACTGCATCCAGCAAAGCCTCGAACTCGCCGGCGCGCAATGTTGCCGACTCACCCGTCGTCCCACCAATGACCAGGGCCTCCGTACCGGCTTCAAGTTGAAATGACACCAGCGATGAGAGCGCAGCGAAGTCAATCTCGCCCGCTTCAGTGAAGGGTGTTGCCAGTGCGACGATACTGCCTTTAATCATGGAATCAGCTAATCAACGGGGACCGGCTGCATGGTACTTGCGGTACTCATGGCTGACAAGTATCCTGCAAAAAAGAGCCGTACGATCCGCACACTGGAACCAGGAGTTCAATGGTCAGCATCGGCAAGAAGGTCACCAATTTCTCCGTACCCGCCACCGGCGACAGGACGTTGTCACTGAAAGATTTCTCAGGCCATCACCTGGTCCTGTATTTTTACCCAAAAGACAATACCTCCGGATGCACTCTCGAGGGCCGTGATTTCCGCGACGCATACGCGAAATTCGTGGACGCCGGCGCGAGCATTCTGGGCGTGTCCCGGGACAGCACTAAAAGCCACGAAAACTTCAAGGCTAAAGAGGGGTTTCCGTTTGAATTGCTATCCGACGAGAATGAATCCTTGTGCAGGCAGTTTGACGTGATACGCGAGAAATCCCTGTACGGACGCAGGTTCCTGGGGATTGAGCGCAGCACGTTCTTGATTGACCGAAGCGGTGTGCTACGCCAGGAATGGCGCAAGGTCCGGGTCAAAGGCCATGTAGATGACGTATTGCAAGCCGTCCGGCTGCTGCCGAAATAATTCAGCCCCCCAAAGAAACCATAAGGAATTGCCCCCCAATGGGAAGTGAAAAGCGCCTGTATATTCTCGACACCAATGTGTTGATGCACGATCCGACGGCCCTGTTTCGATTTGAAGAGCATGATGTTTTCCTTCCCATGATGGTGTTGGAAGAGCTGGATGCGGCAAAAAAAGGTTTATCTGAAGTAGCGCGTAACGTACGGCAGGTCAGTCGCTTCATTGATGAAATGATGCAGCGGCAGGAAATTACCAACCTCGAAGATGGACTGGACCTGATCGTTCCCGACGGCCTTGATCTCGCCAAGGGCACTGGCAAGCTGTTCTTCCAGACTGCCATGCCTGAAGCCCATTCCAGCCTGCTCAGGGATGGATCATTTGCTGACAATGAAATCCTGAGTACCGCTTTATCTCTGCGAAAAACCAACCCGAAACAAAACGTCATACTGGTTTCCAAGGATATTAATCTGCGGATCAAGGCAGCAATTCTTGGAGTTCCTGCTGAGGATTATTACAACGACCGCGCCCTGGATGACCTCAGCCTGCTCTATCGCGGAATGCGCAGCCATGGAGCGGATTTTTGGGACCATTACCCTGAACTTGAGTCGTGGAGCGAAGGCGGAAGAACACTGTACCGGTTCAACCTGAAGGAAGAAAACGGCTGGTACCCCAACCAGTGTGTTTCCATTGGTGATCACAACGGGGTGGAAGCCATCGTCAAGTCAGTGGACAAATCCTCGGTCAAGCTACAACTGGTAGATGATTACTACGAGGGGCACAAGAATGTTTGGGGTATACACGCCCGCAATCGCGAGCAGAACTTTGCCCTAAATTTGCTGATGGACCCGGACATAGACTTCGTAACCTTGATGGGCACAGCGGGCACCGGCAAAACCCTTCTGACCCTCGCTGCCGGTCTGGCCCAGATCATGGATAAAAAGCGTTACAGCGAAATCATCGTAACCCGCGCCACTGTCTCCATTGGCGAAGACATTGGCTATCTGCCCGGAACTGAGGAAGAAAAAATGACGCCCTGGATGGGCGCGTTGACCGACAATCTCGAGGTACTGACCCAGCCACAGGAAGGCGGCGAATGGGGCCGGGCTGCAACCAACGACCTGTTAGCCAGCAAGGTAAAAATCCGCGCCATGAACTTCATGCGCGGACGGACTTTCCTGAATCGTTTCGTGATTATCGACGAAGCCCAGAATATCACGCCCAAACAAATGAAGGCTCTGGTAACGCGGGCTGGTCCTGGCACAAAAATGGTGTGCCTCGGCAACGTGGAACAGATCGACACACCCTATCTCACGGAAACCACCTCTGGCCTGACGTTTGCCGTCGACCGCTTCAAGGACTGGGCGTACGCAGGACACATCACGCTACGCAGGGGAGAACGATCGCGCCTGGCTGATTTCGCTTCCGAGGCTCTGTAAAACCCCCGGCCCCGGGTTTTACGTGGCGTGGTTCAGAACGCCAGGGTCCAGAACGCTTGCATTTCAAACTGTTGATCGAGATAGTCGGTGGTCACGCCAAGAACACTTCCGCCAAATGCGTATTCCGGCGGAGCATATGCGGCATTGAAGTTAAGCTGACTGTTGGCCCCGGTACGACGAGAATAGCCCAGGGTGATGGCACTGGTCGCCAATTCGCTATTCAACGCCTGCCTGAGCATGGAAGATGAAGGAGATGGTTGCGGGCGAGTACTCAAGTTTAAATACCACTGCTGGCTTAACCCGTCGTTCCAGGTCCAACCCACCGAATATATCGTCAGATCTTCCCATGCAAATGCCGGGCTGGTGGAATCCCCGAGCAGTGACAAAAAGCGATTGGGCAAGAAGCGGCTCGGAAATGCATTGATGTCGCTGTATACCACCCGCTCGACTGCCACGTTGATTGCAGACCGCTCCGTAACGTTGTAGTCCAGCCTAACGGTTGCACGCGCGGGAATGTCGAGGTCTGCTGCGCTTAAGTAAACGCCCCTGACATGCGCAAATTCCTGCATGTCGATACGGGACTGGTAACCTGCCTCAATCGCGAAACCGGAAAACAATTCCTCTCGCAGTGTCAATCTGACTCCGGTGCCATTGCCGGATTCCTGGTATGGGGAGTGACTGGTGGTTTGCCACAACATGTCTTCAGGGGTGGTTAGCGCCATCATCCCGAGGCCTGCGGCGCTAAAGCGTTGATACGCGACAACAGCCGCTACGCCCAGCACACTGCTGTCATTCAACTCCTGCTCAACCCCGGGAGTAAAGAACCGCCTCTCCAACATACTGCCCTGGAACGGTGTTGTGGAGAAAAACTCCGGCAAGAGGTACTGCGAGGACGTCTGCCAATCCATATCCATGAAAAAGTACGTGTCGGGATCAGCCTGCAAATCCTCTGCAAAATCCGGCAGGATCATGACATCACTGTAACGCAACCAGCTGATGTGCAATGGCGTGGCGTTTTTCGGGAGCATATAGTCAGGAGTTAATTGCTGCGCCAGGTATGCCTGCCAGGGTCCCAGTTCAAAGCCCAACACATAGAACGATGACAGGCCCGTGCCGCCAGCCGCAAAGCCCACCATGGGCAAACCGGCTGCCTGTGCGCTGAGCGCACATGGCGACAATCCCATCAGGATTGCAATCAGGCTGGCAATTTTTGTTTGCAGTTTGGGCACCTATAGCACACTTATTGGACTGATATACGGGGAAATATGGCAGGAATACAACACAGTGTCAACGTCCACCATGGTATCTGCGCAACATTTGCAGCTACAGAGGCACAATACAGGACAAGTTACTGATTTAAATCATTCTATGCAATGTGGTGCTCAATATCTCAGGCGCTTTGCAGGCGCATGCAGCAACTTGCTTCAGGGGGCAACGTTGCTAGAATGCAACACACGACAACAGGGAGGCAGTGCGGACTCACATGCACACGGGAAAACATCAACATTGCGCCCTGACGATCGCCGGTTCTGACAGTTGTGGCGGGGCAGGAATCCAGGCAGACATCCGGACTTTTACCGCTTTTGGCGTGTACGGCGCCAGCGTAATCAGCGCAGTGACAGCTCAAAATACGCTGGGTGTCTCCGCAGTGGAATTGATCTCAGACGCGACATTTCAGGCTCAGCTGGAAACCGTGCTTGAAGATCTTCCCGTGAGGGCAGTTAAAACTGGCATGCTGCCTAAAATCAGCGGAATTCAGCTCATAGCCGGGCTGTTAGGGCCGCGCAAGAACACTCTGGATCTGGTTGTTGACCCGGTGCTGTCAGCAACCAGCGGGAAGCTACTTAGCAGCTCATCTGCGCTTTCAGCGCTCAAGCAGTACCTCTTTCCCCTCGCGCGCCTGGTTACGCCAAACCTGGCCGAGGCTTGCGCTTTGACCGGCATCAGGATTGCCACCCTTGAGGATATGAAAGCGGCCGGCCGTGTTTTGCTGGATTCTGGCTGTGCCGCAGTTTTGATGAAAGGCGGCCACCTGGTTACCACTGAAAAAATCACAGATCTGCTGATGACAACAAACGCTACGATACCGTTTTCCCACCCGGCCATTCCCGGCCAATACCATGGCACCGGTTGCACTCTGTCCGCTGCAATTACAGCCGGACTTGCGTCCGGGCAAGGGCTTGAAGAGGCAGTTTCGGCCGGCATAGCCTATGTTCAGAAATGCCTGCAGCTCAGCCACCATCCACTAAAGGGTTCAATTCAACTTTTGGGTTTTACGCACACAGGCGCTCAATGATGGCGTCTGTAAAAGTGTCACTCTGACCTTTGCCCCCAAGATCAGGGGTGGTCCGGTCACCAGCCATGATCGTATCAATGATAGCCCTGCGCAAAGCGGTAGCCTTTTCCACCATGCCCAGGTGGGCGAGCATCATGGCTGCGCCCAGCATGAGCGCGCAGGGGTTGGCAATGTTCTTTCCGGCAATATCCGGCGCCGAACCATGGACCGCTTCAAACATCGCAGCGTCGCTCCCTACGTTTGCTCCAGGCGCGAGCCCAAGACCGCCGACCAAACCGGCGCACAAGTCTGAAATGATGTCCCCAAAAAGATTAGTGGTTACGATTACGTCGAAACGCTTCGGATCCAGCACGAGATTCATACAGGTCGCATCGACAATCATCTCTTCGCTCTCAATATCCGGATAGTTTTTTGCAACCTCCCTTGCTACATCCAGGAAAAGCCCCGATACCGCCTTGAGAATGTTGGCTTTGTGCACCAGCGTAACCTTGTGCCTCCCCTCTCTCCTCGCGAGATCAAAAGCGTACCTCGTAACTCGTTCAGACCCCTTGCGGGTAATGATCATCTTGGACTCGGCGCGACTTCCGTCTGCACTGACATAAGCATCTGCTGCAAGGTAGGCGCCCTCCGTATTTTCACGCACGGTGATGATATCTACACCCTGGTAGTGCGATTTCGTTCCCGCAATCGAAAGCACAGGACGCACGTTGGCATACAGGTCAAACATGGTTCGCAGGGACACGTTGATGGAGCTAAAACCTTTGCCTACTGGGGTCGTCAGGGGGGCCTTGAGAACCACCTTGTTGCGACGAATGGAGTCCAGGGTTTTTTCCGGCAACAGTTCTCCCTGATGCTCCAGCGCGGCTAGCCCGGCCTCGACAATTTGATAGTCAAGTCCACACTGCAGGGCATCCAGTGCGCGCAAAGTGCACTGCATGATTTCCGGGCCGATTCCATCTCCATGGATTACTGAGATGACATGTTTCATAGGGGGTTCCTCTGCAACTGACACGTTCAAATACAACTCACCGGCCGGGGTAATCCGGCATACCTGCACGCCTGGGTGGTTGGGCCCTTGGGGAAAAGCTGGTACAGGAACCGGCTTGTGCCTTTCTCCTGCCCCAGCTTCTTTCTGGTTTCCATAACCAGGGCGCGCATCGGTGGTTCAATTTCAAAACGCACAAAATAGTCCCGGAAGATTTCCAGTATCGTCCAGTGCTCGGGAGTCAGCAGAACATCATCTTCGGCAGCCATGCGCTCCGCTACCTCCGGACTCCAGTCGCATGCATCGAGCATGTATCCCTTAGCATCCAGAGCCACGAGCGATCCGTCAGACAGGGTCAGTGGTGCTTTGTTCATTTCCAGCTCAAACAATGACCGTGCCGGCATACAAGCTGAACCAGCCCCAGGTCATCAACTCGCTCCAGACCTTGAATTGCGGGCAACTTCCCGAGTCCGTGCGCCAGCAAGTCAGCTTCCAGGCAATACACTCTGACCCCAGCCGATAACCATCTGTCGACGCCCGGCCTTGCCAGAGCGCTTACCGCCGTATCCATCAATACGATGCAGTCACCTTTGCCAATGCAGGCCAGGCATTCATCCATGACATCCCCGCTGGACCTCAGAATAAGGTGCAGGCAGGTATTTTCAGGGGTTGTCGCCACTGGCTCGAGCTGGGAAACGGAACTCATAAGACCAATAGCCTGGCACATTTATGCCAATCAGCCCTCATTTGGTCCTTTGACCTCGTTTTCACCGGCAGCAGCGGCGTGATGCCCAGTTCCGACATCCGCTCGAGCCAGTCTGGCTCGATAAAGGCGCTAACCCTGGTCATCCCGGTGAGACTGGCCCAGCCGCGGTATCCGGCCGGCAAACCTGCGCTCCTGGCATCTCTCTCGCCCGCCAATTGCAAGGCGGCATCGGCCAGGAAGTACAAGCGCAGAGGAGCCTCCAATGCAGCGGCAATCAGCGCCACATCCAGCTGTGAACGAGCAGAACGCTGCTGATAGGGGGCGGAGCGCACTACCAGGCCAATAACAGGCATTGAACCGTGGCGCATCAGAAGGAGACCACACGGTCGCTGTACAGCATCAGTTCAAACATCTCGGTCAAACCGGATTCTGTAAAAGCCTTGGACGGGTTGTTTTCCAGCCTGCGTAGCCTGGAGGAACTGCATAAGAGCAAGCGCGTGCCTGCTGCTGAAGCCAGTTCTGCCCAGGTCTTGCATAGGTCCGGGGTGCCTGCGTCGCTAAGCTCTCCCTGCACCGCGTTGTACACACCGTCTTCGCGAAAAAATATCGCCGTGATTTCGTGGCCCGAGGCAATCGCTGCACGCACAAAACGGCTGGCGCAAACAGCCAATCCTGAAGCCCAAGGGCTTTCATTAACGATGACAAGGAACTTCACGGTAAAATCACCTGCATCTTCCGAACCAGCCAGCTGGCTGGGTGTCGTATTATTGGTGTTCAGATTTTGCCCGAAACAAGGCTCACATGCTGAAGTTTTCCAGACATAACATTACACGCTGCAGCGTAGCACTGGCCACCCTTGTGGTCAGCCTTGCCAGTGTTGCACAAACAGAGCGTGTGGCTTTACCTGACATGGGAGCGTCCTCCGACACCATTATTTCGCGCAAGGAAGAGGAAGACTACGCGAAGGCCTTGTTGCGGCAAATGCGTGCCTACGAAATATTGGATGAAGACCCCTTGATCGCCGGGTACTTCCAGGACATGGGTTATCGCCTGGTGGCCAATAGCGATCGCCCCAATAAGAGTTTTACCTTTGCCGTTGTTGATTTGCCGGTCGTCAATGCATTCGCAGCTCCGGGTGGCGTAATCGTGCTATACAGCGGCCTGATCCTTGCTGCAGACAACGAAAGCGAAGTTGCGGCTGTGTTATCCCATGAAATTGCGCATATCACGCAACAGCACATGGAGCGCGCAATCGAAAGCGCCAAGTCCATGACTATTCCGCTCCTGCTGGCCATGGTGGGCCTGGTCCTGGCAGGTGGCGGCAGTGGTGAAGCAATCCAGGGCGCATTGATGGGGGGTAGTGCCGCGGCCCAGCAAGCCCAGATCTATTTCACCCGGCAAAATGAGATAGAGGCCGATCGCATTGGCATGCAGACCTTGTACCAGGCCGGTTATGATCCGCGCGGCATGGGCGAGTTTTTCGAAAAACTTGGCCGCATTACCCGGCCCATGGGTGAAGGACCTCCGGAGTTCCTGCGCACTCACCCGGTAACCGTCAGCCGTATTGCCGAAGCCGATAACAGGGCGCAAAACCTCCCCTCCCCTACGCCATCAGACGGACGGGATTTTTACCTGATTCAAGCTCGCATTCACGCGCTGGGAGAAGATCACCCTGAAAAAGCGCTGGAATACTTTCGCTTTCGCAGCGAGCGGGCAGATATCACTGAAACCCAGCAAGAGGCGCTGGACTATGGGATCTCGATTGCACTGCAACGCAAGGGCGAGTTCGGAGAGTCAAGGGAAATTCTCAATAGCCTGATTTCCCGAGCCCCTCACCTGGCCTTCGAGTTGCAGATTGCGGCCCTGGATCTCGAATCCGGCAAGACCAGCGCAGCCGTGGAGCGCCTGGCCGGCCTGTATCAAAGCTTCCCGGGTAATCACGCAATATCCATTGCCTACTGTGCTGCCCTGTTGCGCGACAGCAAGCCAGGCAGCGCTGAAACCGCAAGCACTATCCTTCGGCAGCAACTGTTGACTCACCCGGACGATCCCACGCTCTACGTGCTCTATGCCGGCGCATCCAACAACGCAGGCAACGCCGTGCGCGCCAAGGAGGCCATCGCTGAATCCTACTACCAGCGCGGCTCAACCCAGGCAGCCATTACCCAGTTGCAGGCTCTGGTCAACAGCGAGGAGCTTGATTACTACGAACGAGCCCGAATTTCGGCACGCCTCAGTGAACTCCAGATCGAACTGGTCAAGCTGGATATCGAAGATAAACCTCCGCCCGAATGAAGTGCTTGTCACGTAAATGGACCAGAGCCTTTTCGCCTTCCCAAGTGGTTTCTGCTCCGAAACTGTCATGAAACGGTCACACCTCCGACTATAATGGGCATCTAAGACAGGACGTGGAATCCAATGTGAGCAGTGTCGAGCCAACTGTACTGGTAGTGGAAGACGAAACGGCCATTCGCGACATGATTGCTTTTGCGCTGGACCGGGCAGGTATGCAGGTGGTGCTGGCTGGAGACGCGCAGGAAGCGTTAGTTTCCATCAACAAGAAACGGCCTGACATCATTCTTATGGACTGGATGATGCCGGGCGTCAGTGGTATTGAACTGACACGCCGTTTGCGCCGGGAGCCCTACACTGAAGATATTCCCATCATCATGCTGACTGCCCGTGTTTCTGAAGACGACAAAGTCAGCGGCTTGGAAGCAGGTACGGATGACTACGTGATCAAGCCGTTCTCACCGCGTGAGCTGCTGGCTCGCATCAGGGCTGTCATGCGTCGCAGCACCCCGGCGGACAAAAACGGCCAGATTAATGCTGAAGGACTGGTACTGGATACCATTTCCCGCCGTGTTAGCCACCACGGCAAACAGATTCACGTCGGACCAACCGAGTACCGTTTGCTGGAGTTTTTCATGAGCCACGCCGGACGTGCTTACAGCCGCGGGCAGCTGCTCGACCACGTGTGGAGCGCAAACACCTACCTGGAAGAGCGCACGGTCGACGTGCATATTCGCCGGCTGCGCAAAGCCCTCGAACCTGCACGCATCAGTCACTACCTGCAAACCGTGCGAGGGCACGGCTACCGCTTCCTGGCCGAACCCCAAACCGCCGCAAAGTGACCGGTTAACGGCGCATGGCCATATGACCGCTCGCAGCTGGAAATTTCACAGCGGCCGCCTGCTATTGGCCATTGTGTTCACGCTGTTGACCGGATGGCTGGTGGGCCATATGGCGCTGGCCATGGTGGCCGGAGGCGGGATTTTCCTGGCGTGGCAGGTGTTCAATACCTGGCGCCTGCATAGCTGGTTGAAAAACCCGGAAAGAAATGCTCCGGAGAGCCATGGAATCTGGGCGGAAATATTCGACAGTTTGCGTGCCCTTGACCAACACCGAAGGCAGCAGGAGTCCAGTTACAAAACCATGATTGCTGAATTTCAGAGCCTGACCAATGCGTTGCCGGACGCAACCCTGATCATCGACTCTCACGACAACATCACATGGTGCAACGACACCGCAGTTGCCTTGTTGGGATTGCGCATTCCGGAAGACCTCGGTCAAGCTGTCACCAATCTTCTGCGCGGCCCTGATTTTGCACAATGGCTCGCAGCCGAGGATCGCGCAAACAGCAGGTTGGAAATGCCTTCCCCACTCAATGACAATCGCTGGTGGCACGTCACCGCAGTGCCTTTCCAGCAGGATCAGTGGCTGATCGTGTTGCGGGATATCACCGAACTTCACAATGTAGAGCAAGTGCGCAGGGACTTTGTGGCTAATATTTCCCATGAACTGCGTACTCCGGTCACCGTATTTCTGGGCTACCTGGAACTTTTGCAGAACCACCCGGAACCGGAAGTTTCCTCCGCCGTGGAACGGATGCAAACCCAGGCGCTGAACATGAAATCCCTGCTGGACGACTTGCTTGAACTGTCTCGTTTGCAGAGTGACGAGATTCAGGGAGAGGTGCAGGAGATAGACATTCCCGCCATGGTTGAGCAGCTAAAGGAACAGGCAGAGGAAATCAGTGGAGGGCGGCACTCCCTCGAATTCAATGTTCAGCCGGGTTTGCGCCTAACGGGTGTTGCCACTGACCTCGAAAGCGCTTTTCGCAATCTGATCATCAATGCCATTCGCTACACGCCGGAGAAAGGCCGGATAATGGCCAGCTGGCTGGATTCCCCGGACGGTCCGTGTTTTGCGGTGAAGGATACGGGCATCGGAATTCCGAAGCGTGACCTGCCGCGGTTGACCGAGCGGTTTTACCGTGTCGGGTCCGGCCGCGGCCGCGAGTCGGGTGGGACGGGACTGGGACTGGCCATCGTCAAGCACGTGCTGAATGCACACAAGGCAATCCTGATCATCCGCAGCGAACTGGGTGAAGGCAGCGAATTTATTTGTCAGTTTCCCAAGGAACGCAAAATTTCTGCGCAGAACGGCCAGGAAATCTGAGCAGGGGGCAGCAGGCCTGTCACATTTCTGTCATGTGCAAACCCCACAATCTGCGACAAATCACGACACTCCTGACCTCTTTACCGAAACTCGACTGATGAACAAACTTTTACTGATTTTTTTTGGGGGGCTGGTGGGGTTGCTTGCTTCAGCCAACTCGCATTCACAAACACCCGTAGATACCGGTCTTGACCCCTATAACAAAGTCAGCGGTGTTTCAGGCACTATTTCCAGTATTGGCTCGGATACCCTGGCCAACCTCATGACCCTGTGGGCTGAAGAGTTCAAACGCATCTACCCAAACGTCAATGTGCAAATCCAGGCCGCCGGCTCATCCACCGCGCCGCCGGCATTGGCGGAGGGAACTGCGAATCTGGGGCCCATGAGCCGCCTGATGAAAGACAGTGAAATCCAGGCGTTTGAAAAAAAATACGGCTACAAGCCAACCCCTGTGGCGGTCGCCATCGATGCCCTGGCCATATTTGTCAACAAGGACAACCCCATTGAAGGTTTGACCCTGCAACAGGTCGATGCTGTTTTTTCATCCACCCGCACCTGTGGCGCGCCAGCCGACGTGACGACTTGGGGACAGCTTGGGCTTACCGGTTCCTGGTCAGGGCGCAGCATACAAATTTATGGTCGGAACTCGGTCTCTGGTACATACGGTTATTTCAAGGAACACGCCCTGTGCAAGGGCGATTTCAAGAACAATGTGAATGAGCAACCGGGTTCCGCCTCAGTCGTGCAATCTGTGAGTACCTCCCTGAACGGAATTGGTTATTCCGGCATCGGCTATACAACCTCATCAGTCCGCAGGGTGCCATTGGCCAGCAAACCGGGCACGCCATTTGTGCCAGCTTCGGCGAAGAATGCGCTGGATGGTTCCTATCCCCTCGCCCGGTTTCTGTATGTTTATGTGAACAAGGCGCCCGGTAAGCCCCTGGACCCCGTTGCTGATCAATTTCTGCACATGGTACTGTCCGCTACCGGCCAGGGTTTGGTCGTAAAGGATGGCTATATTCCCCTGCCAGTGGCGGTGGCCGCACGCGAACTGCCCAAGCTGAACTGATAACTGATCAATGGGCGAACCCCGCCCGGATGGTTCAACGAACCCGGCTCAGGCCGGTTTTTTTTTGCCGCCATGATGCCTTCCGCCACACCACAATGACTCATTCGTCACATCTCGGGCGTGAATTTCTCTTTCGTAGCATTTTCGTAACGTAACTGTAACAAAACAGCAATAAACTCCTTTCGCAGCTGGCAAGTGAACCTGGGCCATGAAGCAGGGCCTGGAACGAAAACCCAACCGATCCGGTAATTTTGGAGACCAACAAATGAAAAGACAGCTAGCCTTATTTGTGCTCGCTTTGATTGTGGCTATTCCAGACCTCAGCGCAGAAGTCAGCGACGCGGAGGTCCAGGCATTGCGTGAGCAAATTCGCCTGCTTTCGGAGCGCATTGACCAATTGGAACAGGCTAAGTCACCAGCCCAGGCTGCACCCGCTCCCCAGGTTGCTGCCGAAGCCACCCCCAAAGCCAGTCCCGGGGCCGCATCCCAGGTCGCGCCCACAAATGAACAAGTTGATGAGCAGGCAATGGACGCAAAAATTGACCAGGCCGTTGCTGCCAAAGTGAACGAAAAAATGGCAGCAGTTTCCTGGGCTGAACGCATCCGCTGGTCGGGAGATTTCCGCTATCGCTATGAAGACATAGCCATCGAAGACGGCCAGGACCGCAGCCGCAATCGTATACGCGCCCGAACCGAGTTGCAGGCTGATATTTCGCCCACGATGAAAGTTGGAATTGGCCTCGCCAGCGGCAGTGATGACCCGGTTTCCACCAATCAAACCCTGGGCGGTGGTGGCTCACACAAGCCGATCAGCCTTGACCTGGCCTATTTCGAATGGACTGGCCTTGCCAACACAAAAGTCAAGGGCGGCAAATTCAAAAATGATCTTTACCGGCCGGCGGACAACCTGAATCAATTGCTTTGGGATAGCGACTGGCGGCCCGAAGGCACTACCTTCGCGTATAACAATGGAACTTTATTTGTTGTCGGGCTTGGCAGTTGGTTGGAAAGCGATAGCAACAAGCAGCAGCAGTTATTCGCTTATGGAATACAGGGAGGCGTGAACCTGCCGGTCGGCGATGCCGTAACCCTCACAACGGGAGCGGGCTACTACAACATCAACAGTGCGGGCAAGAAGGCGTTTTACCCCGACGATGATTTTTTCGGTAACAGCTTTGACCCGGTAACTCAAACCTACCTGTATAGCTACTACGAGCTTGAGGCTTTTGGCCAGATGGCGTTCAGTATTTTTGACCGGCCAACCATTGTTTTTGCTGATTACGTCTACAACCTAGATCCGAAAGATAACAACACCGCCTATTCCCTTGGCTTCAAGTATGGGCAGGCCAAAGCCAAAGGAACCTGGGAATTTGGCTACTCGTACAGAAAGATTGAACAAAACGGCGTATTCGGCCTGGTAACCGATTCCGATTTTGGCAACGGCGGAAGCGATGTGAAAGGATCGGTTTTTAGTGGGGCGTATGCCTTCCATGACAACTGGAACTTTACTACCACCTACTACCTGACGAAAAATGGCATAGATACTGCCAACCCCAGCGACTTCAACCGCTGGCAGCTCGATCTGAACTTCAAGTTCAAATGACAGCTGGGTCTGCTGACAAACTGCACTCCAGGGGCCCTCACGGGCCCCTTTTTTGGCCACTGGCGCAAAGCTGGCCGCCGGGTGGTTATTTTCGACTGCGCTCACATGGCATACTGGAAGCATGAGTTCAGCACAACGCGCAGACACCTATGCAGCCGTCGACCTCGGCAGCAACAGCTTTCATTTACTGGTCGCCCGTCGCGAATACGGGGAACTGCGGACCATTGACCGCATCAAGGAAATGGTCCGCCTGGGTGGCGGCCTGAATCGCGACGGGCGCCTGGACGATGAAACCCAGCAAAGGGCCCTGGCCTGCCTGGCCCGATTCGGCCAACGCATCCGCGGAATCCCGACCGATAACCTGCGCGCTGTCGGTACGCAGACTTTCCGCCGGCTTAAGAACGCCAACGAGTTCCTGGTGGTGGCTGAAAGCACGCTGGGCTGCAGCATCGATATCGTCAGCGGCAGGGAAGAAGCGCGCCTGATTTACCTCGGCGTATCCCAGGGCGTTTCCGGCCACGAGGACAGGAGACTGGTCATTGATGTTGGCGGCGGAAGTACCGAACTGGTTATCGGGGAAGGCCTTACACCGATCGAAATGGAGAGCATCCAGTATGGTTGCGTCTCACTCACGCGCAAGTATTTCGCTGACGGTCGCCTTACGAAAAAACGCTGGCGCAGGGCAATTGAATGCGTCATGGCCGATTTGCAGGAAATCCGCGCGCGCTACCTGGAAACAGGTTGGCAAACTGTCATTGGCTCCTCTGGAACCGTGTTGGAAATCACCGAAATATGCCGCCAGATGGGCTGGATTGAAAAGGATCTCGATGCCGCGGCGGTCACGCGCCTGCGCGACAAGCTGCTCACTTTCAAAACCATTGAAGACGTGGTGCTGCCCGGGCTTTCTGAGCCGCGGCATGCCGTTCTGGCCGGTGGTCTCGCAGTACTCAACGCGTGTTTCAACGTCCTCGCACTGGATAAAATGCAAGCCTCGCCTTTTGCTTTGCGGGAAGGTGTGCTGCACGATCTGCTGGGCCGGCTGGAGAGCAGCGATCCACGGGAAAGCACCATACGTGCCTTCAAGGCTCGTTATGCCGTAGATTCAAACCAGCTTGAACGGGTGCGGCGAACCGCGCTGGAAGCTTTCCGGCAAATCGAAGAGGGCGCCCATCTGCGCCCGCTCCACCGACAATTGCTTACCTGGGCTGCGGATTTGCACGAAGTGGGGCTGAGTATTTCCCACAGCCACTACCAGCAACACTCCGGCTACCTGGTACAGCACTCGGATATGGCCGGTTTCACGCAACAGGAACAGCAGTTCCTGGCGACTCTGGTGGGTTACCACCGGCGGCCGATACCACGGGATTACACCCGGCCACTACCCAATCGATTACACCAGGCCCTGCGCTTCAGTCTAATGTGCCTGCGCCTCGCTTGTATTTTCTGCCGCACTCGTGACGATCTGGCCATTCCGCCGTTCAAGCTGAAGGTCATGGATAAGGGCATCAAGGTTCAGTTGCCTGAGGACTGGTACCGAGCCCATCCCCTGACGGTAACGGATCTGCACCAGGAAGTCGCTCAGTTGCACTCAATCGGGCTGCAATTGATCATCCGGGGCCTGGAAGTTACTGATGGCGGGTAACCATCTTGCGGACTGGCATCTCGCGGACTGGCGGCCCGCTGCCTCCCGACTTGCCATTGAAGGCCGGGCGAAACTGCTGGCTGATGTCCGGCAGTATTTTGCCCAGCGAAACGTGTTGGAAGTGGAAACGCCCATCCTCTCATGCGCGGGGAATACCGACCCGAACATCGCGGGTATGCGCACTGATTCCTTGCCGCCGCGATACCTGCGTACGTCACCGGAATTTCCGATGAAACGACTGCTGGCAGCCGGTTTGACGGATATATACGAAATGGGCCGGGTATTCCGTGCCGCCGAATGTGGCGCCTGGCATAACCCGGAATTCACGCTGCTGGAGTGGTATCGCGCAGGCTGGAGCTATTTGCAACTGGCCGATGAAGTCGTTGACCTGGTCAAACACTGTGCCGGAACGCGGTGCGGCAGCTGGGAGGTTAAACGCATCACGTATCGGGAACTCTTCCTGCAATCCACCGGGCTGGATCCCTGGCTGGCAGAAGAGGCTGACTGGGAGCACATGGCCGGAGAACAAGGCATCCATGCAGTTTCAATGGACCTCCAGCAATGGCAGGACCTGATCCTCACGCATGTCATTCAGCCGGCCATGGCCACGGATTCCATCACGGTTGTATACGATTATCCCGCCGCACAAGCCGCATTGTCGCGCATTCGGCCCGGAGCCGATGCAGTGGCCGAGCGATTCGAGGTTTACCTGGGACAGGCAGAGCTGGCCAATGGCTACCAGGAATTAGGTGATGCCACAGAACAGTTGCACCGTTTCGAAAGCGATAAGCGCTTGCGCAGGCTGCGTGGCGAAGATTCCGCGCCCATAGATTCCCGCCTTGTCGAGGCACTGCAGCACGGACTTCCGGAGTGTTCAGGAGTAGCCCTCGGTGTGGATCGTTTGCTCATGTGTGTGCTGGAACTGGATCGCATCGACGCAGTGCTGGCATTCCCGCAGGCTCGCGCTTGAGTTTGGCCTTCTGCCTGAATAACTGGTTCAGGCTGGGCGGTTCATGCCGGGCGGTTCATGCAGGTCGAATGGGCATCGGCAAGCTCACCCGTACACTCAGACCACCATCTGGCGCATTGCTGGCCTGAATTTGGCCACCGTGCCGGCCCACGGCGGCGGCCGCGATGGCCAGCCCTATTCCGTGCCCGCCAGTTGAGCGGTCACGTGATTCCTGCACTCGGTAAAAAGGCTGGAATATCAACTCCAGCTCGGCCTCCGGCACGCCACAGCCATAATCCCTGACGACCATGTCCACCTGCCGCCCTTGTGCCTCGAGGGAAAGGGACAAAACCGCCCCGCGGTCTGCATCCGTATGACGGAGCGCATTACGCAGCAGGTTCTCCATCGTGCGCCACAAAAGTTCCCGGTCGCCGTAGTACATGATCGAAGGGGGCGCATGCCAGATGATTCCGGGTTTCCCTTCGGCCACTTCGTAATTGACCACTTCCACCAGTTCCGTCAACAGTTCCGCAAGGTCGAGGTCTTCGTCCTGTTTGGGCGAGTGCTCCGAGGTTTCACGCAGCAGGCCCAAAACGTCATTCACCAGAGATTCCAGCCGTTCACCTTCGAGCTCAATCCGATCCAGTTCCGCGCGGATGTTATCAGCGCCCTTTTTACGCGCAATCTCAACCGCTACGCTCAGGCGGGCCAGGGGTGAGCGCAATTCGTGGCTGACATCCCGCAACAAACGCCGGTTCGCCTGTTGCATGGTTTGCAGACGCTCGGCCATGACATCAAAATCGGTAGCAAGCTGACTGAATTCATCCTGTCGCCGGGGGATGGACTGCCCTACGCGTGTATTCAGATCGCCGGCAGCAATTTTGCGTGTCGCCAGTCTCAAGCCTTCCAGCGGGGCAGTGAGGGATCGAGCCAGGAAGAAACTGACCAGCGCGCTGATGATTGCGCCAAACAGGATGCGCAAGGCGGTACCCTCTGCGCCTGGCGCCAGGATGGTGGAAGGCGGGATCCGGTCCACCAGGTAAATGGTGAACTCCTGCCCTGCGGCGTCGCTGACGATTTCCGCCTCCATGCGCCGATGGCGATCCTTGAGTACGCCCAGTTCCTCATCCCGTTGCAGTATCTCCCGCCCTTCCGCATCTACAACGTAGATATAGCTGCGTGAATAGCGCGGTACGGCCAAAATTTCATCCCGGGCGGCACCGATACCGGCTTCGGCCAGCGAAACTTTCAAACGCTGTCCAATCCGATACAGCCCGCGGGAGAAGGTATTGGCCGGCTCTTCTGCCCATTGTTCCCGCGCCAACTTGTCATTGAGCACGCCGATGGCGGCAGAAAATCCAACGATGCTAAGCCACATCGTCAGGAACAGCTTCCAGAACAGCGAAGTCACTGGCTAAGCAACCCGGTACAAATATCCAATACCTCTGATGGTTTCAATGCGGTTTTCGCCGGCCCGGCCCGGCCCGAGTTTGCGGCGCAAATTGCTTACGTGCATGTCGACGCTTCTATCATGCGCTACCGGTTCACGGCCTAATGCAGTGACATACAAATCACGTTTGGTCACAACTTCACCGCGATGTTGCAGCAAAGATTGCAGGATGCTGAACTCCGTGCTGGTTAATTCAACGGGCTGGTTATTTTTCTGCAAGGTCCTATTTCCCTGGTTCAATTCCAGGTCATCGCATTGCAGTATGGTTTGGGCAGAGCTGCTGCCAGCACGACGCATGACCGCGCGAATTCGCGCCAGCAATTCGCGCGGGTTACACGGCTTGGGCACATAGTCATCAGCCCCCAGTTCCAAGCCCAGTATGCGATCAAGGTCGTCGCCGCGGGCGGTCAGCATGATCACCGGCAGCCGGCTTTCCTTGCGCAACTCCCTCAGCACATCCAGTCCGTTCATTTGCGGCATCATGACATCCAGCACCACCAGGTCCAGCCCCGGCTGGCGCGCCGCTGCCAACCCGGCCACTCCGTCATGTGCAAGCCGGACGGTAAAATCCTCGGATTCAAAGAACTCCCGCAGCAATTCGCAAAGCTCTACATCGTCGTCTGCAATAAGGATGTTGGTATGCATAATTTAACACTGCCATTATCTGGTACATGGCCATTCTATCCAATCCTTGCAGTCCACACAGAAAAAAAAGGCGCGCCGAAGCGCGCCGTTGTTACAGCCAATTTTTACGTGCAGATCATTGGTCCATAAAAATTGACCAGTTGTAATACCAGGCAGAATCCGCGTTGCGCACGGCGCCGATGTAGTCCACTTTGTCAAAGAACTCGTCGAATACCGCCGGATCGAGGACAAAACCGGACAAGTAATTCGCATTCGTTGGTGGAATAACGCCAACCAGCTGCGGATCCTGCTCGGCGTTACCCGCCTGGCTGGTAAACCAAGAAGCGGTCGTCCAGGGGTCAGCAGCGTCTACCGCAAAATCAGTTACACAATTAATAAGAGTGTTTTCCATGGTCAATACACCCGTAAGGCTATTCGGCGGGGTTCCTGCTGCTGCGAACGTGGACGCACTGTCCATATTGATGCACACATCGAAGTTAGTGACAATCATGTTGGAGAAATTGCCCCCCGTGCCACGACGTGGATTCATGCCCAACTCTCCCGCTCTGCCAATCAAGGTCACATTGGCAAATTTCGGCTGTGCACGGGGGGTTGCGTCGTTGTTTTGTTCAAGGTTGTCACCTTCCATGCCCTTGTCGGTTTCGACTGTCTGGTCCAGAGACTGCCTCGCGATCGCGTACTGGATGCTGCCCGAGTAACCTCCGGTCCAGTCGTAGCTGTCGTCCTCAGCCTCAGTGATGATTACGTGCTTAAGATTGACTGTGCCGCCGAAAAACTCGATGCCATCGTCCGCACCGGCGTGAACCTGGAGGTAGTCAACCACAGTGCCGTTACCCACTCCCTGGAAAGCAATGCCATTGAGTTCGTTGGTATCGGTAAACTTGTAGCCGGAGTATTGAACACGAACGTAGCGCAGCACGCCGCTGCTGTCACTGGGATTGTCGCCACCATAGGTTCCGCTGTCACCCTCACCAAGTGCAGTGCATGGCTGGGTATCGCAGTTATTGATCGGTGCGAAACCATTGATCACGAGGCCACCCCAATCACCCGAGTCGGCACCCTCAGAAACCGTCTTCGGGCTGGAAAACACGATGGGCGCATAAGGCTGGCCCTCGGCAATAATTTTTGCGCCACGACTGATCACCAGCAAATCGATACCACCACTGCCGACGATTCTCGTACCGGCTTCAATAGACAGCGTATTGCTGTTGTCGGTTGCATCCTTGGCACCTATGAACACACCACCACTGAGCACCCACGTGATGTCATTCGTCAGCGAAATGTCCTCGGTATAGGTGCCCGAGAGCACGCAGGTTCTTGGCATCGCGGCAGCAGTCGAAAACGCCGGACAAGCCGTGAACGGCTTCTGGTATACGCAACGATCGGTGGTTGATCCTTTAACGACCTGAAGAATGGGCTGAAGGTCGAGGCTGCCATCACCCACGTTTGGAGAAGTCCAGGAGAACTCTGCGTTGTTGCAGTCGTTGAAGGTGATCTCCATGGTTCCCCAGTTGGAATCAGTGGTCACCGGGTTACCCACTTCCGGACCGAAAGCGCCACCCTCTACCAATTCCAGAGGAACCGTTACCTTGAACTGGCCTGGAACGACACTGCCTGCTCCGTTGACCCAGAGCGGATTGCCCTGGTTGTCATAGACAAAGCCCAGCAGAAATACCACGCCACGCTCAGGTCCCTGCTCGATATACTGCACGTTCCATCCGCGACGCGCACCTGCGCCGACTTCGTACCACTGTCCATCAAACTGTCCATCGACAGTCAACGCCAGCAGCGGGCCTGATATCCCCAGCATTAGCAGCGTCGCCATCATCACAAGAGAAAATTTTCTGAATTTCATTTGCCGCATCCTCAATTGTTAAAGTTAGGATCACTTGTGCCGGGGCACTGTGAACCGCGAGCACATCCTATCGATTGACTATTGCAGCCACATGACCGATTCGTTACGGAATCGTTA